>Ga0169931_10001155_pt1 | contig 43527 bp, 46 predicted proteins | sample Kivu_15m_20L_FD_129675 | JGI IMG/M metagenome (GOLD analysis project Ga0169931, IMG submission 129675) | Freshwater microbial communities from Lake Kivu, Western Province, Rwanda to study Microbial Dark Matter (Phase II) - Kivu_15m_20L... | ecosystem: Environmental > Aquatic > Freshwater > Lake... | reverse complement strand
TGGATGGCATCAGTTGGGGTTGTGGGTTTGGCGCTGAACCTGCGGGCTTATGACTTCGTATCCCAAGAATTGCGGGCTGCTGAAGATCCAGAGTTTGAAACATTCTATACCAAAAACATTTTGTTGAATGAGGGTATCCGTGCTTGGATGGCTCCTCAAGATCAGCCTCACAAACAATTTGTGTTCCCAGAGGAAGTTCTACCACGTGGTAACGCTCTCTAAGATTTAAATCTCATTTCTCATTTTTCATTCGCCCCCCGTCACAAGACGGGGGTTTATTTTTGTTGACAAAAATAAAATTTCTGTGTTATATTATTTTCAGGTTAATAACCCGGAGCAAAATGCTCTGTCCTTTTGAAACTGAGACCGCTTAGGCAACAAGGAGGTGATGCCCATGATAGAAAGTAGTAAACCCATGGGTCGTCAGGTTGCAGTTAGCCGGCTGTGCGCCGGGGCTGTTCTCTAAAGGTTAGCCTTGGTCACTTTGAGAGACTAAGTTAACTCTAGTAGCTAGGCTAAAAATCGGAGTTCCTTCCGGCAGTCTGGTTGCAATCTGAAGACCCGCTAGACCGCTCTGACGTTAGGTCACCTGATCTAAGTCGGAGCGGATAGTTTTTTATCTAAAAAATGGGTTGAAAATCTTTGAGGAACAGTTGCGTAGGTTATCCTAGGTTTTTGAGAAAAATAATTTGTGTAAGTCTGTATTATTAATAACTATTTTTTAAAGGCGCGTGCGATCGCAAATAGAAATGATAAAAATAATCATAAAAATAATGATAAAAATATGGTACTGGGGGCATCTTACCTACTGTACGAAATTAACAAGGATGTAAATAGGAATTTTTGGATATGGCGCAACTACTGACTGATGCAGAAATTAACACACAGGCCAGCCGTTTGTCAGGTTGGACTGTGGAGGGTTCTAAGCTGCATACTACTCGCAAATTTAAGGATTTTATTACTGCTATGGAATTTGTCAATCAGCTAGTAGAACCTGCTGAATCTTTAGGACATCATCCAGACATAGAAATTTCTTATAACAAGGTTAAGATAACTCTGACAACACATGATGCAGGTGGGTTAACTCAAAAAGATTTTGAGTTAGCTGAGATAATTTCTCAACTGTCATAAAGGTTTTTAGTGCAAAAAACCCTAATTGGGGCTGGCTGAATAAAGGTAAAACCCTGTTCCCTGTTCATTCAGACAGACCGGGAACATATCAACTCTCGGTTACGTCTGGTTTATTTATGATGATTGTGTATGTCGTGAAGCGATCGCTCATATGTTGCCATATACTTGAAATGTTTTATAATAGTGAGTTATCAGGTTAGGTTTTTGCTTTAGTTAATTCCACTAAGTTTAACTTTCAGTTGTTAAATTAACTGGTTATTAACTTGGCAATAACTAAAATTGTGGTATTGGCAACTATGGCTCATGAGAAAAGTTCAACAGTTGTTGGATCATTGAGAGTAAGTGCAGCGACAATTATCTATATAAGGTGTGAGGAAAAAGTGAAAATGTCTAATATGGTGTGGAAATCCCTAGTGGTTAGCCCGGCTGTTTTAGGTGCAACATTGCTAGTTTCAACCACAGCAATGGCTGCTCCAAGTACCACGACAGAAATGTCATCTGGTGAACAACAAACCGCTACTGAAGTTGTTCAGCAGCCAGAAATTTTTGCTCAAGCAACCAATGAGAGCAATGTTCTTAACCAGGTTAAGACCTACAGTAATGAGGGCAGACAAAATACTACTTTGTCTCAAGTAACATCGGTTTCTCAATTTTCTGATGTACAACCCACAGATTGGGCATTCCAGGCGTTGCAGTCTTTAGTTGAGCGCTACGGTTGTATTGCTGGTTACCCAAATGGAACTTATCGCGGTAATCGCGCTCTGACTCGTTACGAATTTGCTGCTGGTTTAAATGCTTGTTTAGATAGAGTGAATGAGTTGATCGCCACAGCAACAGCTGATATGGTGACCAGACAAGATTTAGCTACCTTACAACGTTTACAAGAAGAATTTTCGGCAGAATTGGCAACTCTACGCGGTCGTGTGGATTCCGTAGAAGCTCGGACATCTGAATTGGAAGCCAATCAATTCTCTACTACTACTAAGCTGGTTGGTGAAGCAATTTTTGCTCTCACTGATGCCTTTGGCGATACAGCAGGCGACAACAATAATACTGTATTGCAAAACCGAGTCCGTTTAGATTTGCAAAGTAGCTTCACTGGTAGAGACCTGTTACACACCCGTCTAGCATCTGGTAACGCCGGAACATTGAATTTGGGTACTCCAGGGGCTGAAGGTATTCAAACTTTTAACCTTGGTAACACCGGGAACAACAATGTAATTATAGACTGGCTGTCTTACTACGTTCCCGTTGGACCAGCGCAAGTTTACATTGCAGCCACCGGCGGTATTCATAGTGATTACGTTGCCACTACTAATAATCCTTATTTTGAGGGTTACGATGGTGGTAATGGTGCTTTATCTGTGTTCGCTTCGGAAAGTCCCATCTATAGAATTGGTGGTGGTGCTGGTATTGGCTTTACTTTGCCCTTTGGTAAAGGCGGTGGTATCCTCAGACCTAGTTCACTGACTGTAGGTTATTTGGGATCTGAACCTAATAATCCACGTGCTGGCTCTGGTGTATTCAATGGTAACTATGCGGCTTTAGGACAGTTAAACTTTAGTTTGGGCGATCGCTTGGCGTTGGCTGCTACTTACGTTCATGGCTATCATGGGGCAAACAGTCAGCTATTTGACGCAGGTTCAGTCACTAGCCCTGTTGTGGGTACTAACATCAGCAATCCCCTACCTAACCCATCTTCTAGTAACTCCTACGGTGTTTCAGCTGCCTTTAGACCCAGTGATAAACTGTCAGTGAGCGGCTTTGTGTCCTATACCGATGTTACAGGTTTTGGTATAGGTGATGACAAAGATATTTGGAGTTACGGGGTTGGGGTAGCTTTACCTGACTTTGGTAAGAGAGGTAACGTGTTGGGTATTTTTGCAGGCGCTCAACCTTATTCACGCGGTGTAGTTCCTGGTTCTAATAAAGTTCCCTACCAAGTGGAGGGCTTCTATAAGTATCGCCTTTCTGATAACGTCTCCGTTACCCCTGGGGTGATTTGGGTAACTAATCCTGGTCAGAATGAAAACAACGAGGATGCGTTTATCGGTACTCTGAGAACAACTTTCACTTTCTAGAGTGTTGAAAGTTGGATATTTTCAAATGATTGTCAATTAAACTTAACTTTGCCCCGGTATGGGGCTTTTTTTCGGTCAATGATAGTGATTGACAAACCCCAGTGGAGAACCGGAGTATACTAGAAAAGTGAAGAACTTTTCTTGATCCCTAACTCATGTTGCTTGTGGAACTATCCTGTAAATCAGAATACGCCATTCTCGCCCTTGTTGAGATGGCGACTCATTATCAAAGCGGCGAACCAATGCAAATTCGGCAAATGGCTACCCAACAAAACCTACCCGATCGCTATTTAGAACAGCTACTGGCCACTTTAAGGCGGGGAGGTATAGTCAAGAGTCAACGGGGTTCCAAAGGGGGGTATTTTTTAGCCCGTGAACCTTGGGAAATCACAATATTAGATGTTTTAAAATGTTTGGAAGGGCTAGATTTGCAAAGTTGTGAGGAAAACAGCAACAGCAAAAGTATAGATATTTCTGTGATCAAAGAAGTCTGGCAAGAAGCTTGTCAAGCAGCAAACTTAGTTTTACAAAAATACACACTCCAGGATCTTTGTGAAAAAAGAGATTCTCGTCGGCAATTGGATATTATGTACTACATTTAATCCTAAGTATTGTTAGCGGTTGAGTTGTGATAAATAAGAAAATAAATAAGGAATAATTATGAAGATTGCCCGTAATATTACAGAACTTGTTGGTCGTACACCCTTAATACAGTTAAACCGCATCCCCCAAGCGGAAGGATGTGTGGCGCAAATAGTGGTGAAATTGGAAAGTATGAACCCATCGGCATCAGTTAAAGACCGCATTGGGGTAAGTATGATCAATGCCGCAGAAGCAGAAAAATTGATTATTCCAGGAAAAACTGTATTGGTGGAACCCACATCAGGAAATACAGGTATTGCTCTGGCTATGGCCGCCGCTGCTAAGGGTTATCGGTTAATTTTGACTATGCCAGAAACCATGAGCGGGGAACGCAGGGCAATGCTGCGGGCTTATGGGGCAGAATTAGAATTAACGCCGGGAATTGAAGGGATGAGTGGGGCAATTCGCCGCGCTCAGGAAATAGTTGACACTACGCCGCATAGTTATATGTTGCAACAGTTCCGCAATCCCGCCAATGCTCAAGTGCATCGGAACACTACAGCAGAGGAAATTTGGGCAGATACTGATGGACAGGTGGATATGATCGTGGCAGGTGTGGGTACTGGTGGTACAATTACAGGTGTGGCAGAAACTATTAAGGCTAGGAAACCCAGCTTTAAGGCGATCGCGGTAGAACCAAGTAATAGCCCAGTGTTATCGGGAGGATCACCAGGACCCCACAAAATCCAGGGTATTGGTGCAGGGTTTGTACCTCAAGTCCTGAAAGTAAAACTGATTGATGAAGTGATTACTGTCACCGATGAAGAAGCGATTATTTATGGTCGGCGTTTAGCCAGAGAGGAAGGGTTGCTATCTGGTATTTCCAGTGGTGCTGCTTTATGTGCTGCTGTTGGTGTAGCCCAACGTCCGGAAAATAAAGGACGCTTAATAGTGGTAATTCAGCCCAGTTTTGGGGAAAGATATTTAAGTACACCTTTGTTTCAGGATTTGGAAAATAAAGTAGCTTCTAGCATCAGCTAAACGTTACATGAAATCAATGGTCGATTCTAAACACGTTTCTAATCACTACGAAACCCTCAAAGTTAACGCCAATGCTACCCAAGCGGAGATTAAGCAATCTTATCGCCGCTTGGTTAAGTTGTTTCACCCGGACAGCAATGAGGAAACAGCAGATAAGGAAGAGATTATTCGCATCAATGCAGCTTATGAAGTGTTAGGAGATTATGAAAATCGTCTGCAATATGACCAACACTTGCAACAACAATCTCAAAAGCTCAATAGTGGTTATCAAAAACGTTATCAAACACCCAGACAAACCGGACGAGATGCTGATGAACAGGTTGAAGAATGGTTACGCTTAGTTTATCAACCGGTCAGCAAACTACTTGACAATATTCTTAATTCTTTAGCGGGTCAAATTGAGCAATTAGCTGCTGACCCTTTTGATGATGAATTGTTAGAAGAATTTGCAGAATACTTAAATAGTTGTCGAGAAGATTTGAAACAAGCCCAATTTACTTTTCGTTCTTTACCGAACCCTCCTAGTTTAGCTCAAGTGGCTGCTTGTATATACCACAGTCTTAGTCAAGTAGCTGATGGAGTGGAAGAATTAGCTTACTTTCCCTTAAGCTACGATGAGCATTATTTGCACACAGGACAAGAATTATTCCGTATAGCTGCCAGATTACACCAGGAAGTAAATCACCACGGCTAAAATTGGTTTATGCTGAAAGTGGTGAAAGTTTAAAAAATTTTTGTCCCTACTATACTCATGCAATGTATTGTCAATCGCCGGGCTGAGTTTTCGGCTATCCATTACTATTGGTTACCAGAACTAAGTGAAGCGGAGAATATTGAGAAGTTTGGTGTTTGTTCGAGAGAACATGGACACAACTATGTTTTATTTATCTCTATGGCTGGAGAATTGGATAAATATGGCATGGTAATCAACTTGTCTGATGTGAAACACGTAATTAATCGGGAAGTCACCAGCCAACTAGACCATTATTACCTCAATGATGTGTGGGCAGAATTTCAAGAAACTCTACCTACTACAGAAAACATTGCACGGGTGATTTGGCAGCGTTTAGCACCTCACTTACCCCTCGTGCGTGTACAGTTATTTGAACATCCTGAACGTTGGGCGGATTATATGGGAAACGACATGGAAGCATACTTCAGCATCAGTACTCACTTTAGCGCAGCCCATCGGTTGGCTCATCCTCAACTTAGTAATGAGGAAAACTGCCAAATTTATGGTAAATGCGCCCGTCCTCATGGTCACGGACATAATTACCATCTAGAAGTTACTGTAAAAGGAGAAATTGATCCGCGTACAGGGATGATTGTAGATTTGGGTGATTTACATCAGGTGATTAAAGATTATGTATTGGAACCATTTGATCACACGTTTTTGAACAAGGATGTTGCCTTTTTTGCAGACGTTGTACCCACTGCTGAAAATATCGCTCTATATATTAGTAATTTATTGCGATCGCCTGTTCAGCAATTGGGAGCTAGTCTGTACAAAATCAAGTTGATTGAAAGTCCCAATAACTCTTGTGAAATTTACTGTACTGCATCTGATGCCAATACTGCTACCGGGGTAAAATCGGAGCCTGTGTTAGTATAAACTAATCAGTCAACTGGCGTGAGCAGACTCCAATAATTTAGCGGTTCTGCAAACCTCTCCCTGCAAGGGGAGGGGTACATTTTTGGCTGGCTGTGCGCTAATTTGCTAATGCTTTGCTGCAACTTTCTCTAGCTTATGGAGTATCTCAGGGAAATATCAAGCGATCGCGTTGTGTGTTACCATATACTTGGCTTAGATACCACTTCTTGGCAATGCCGCCAGCGATCGCCCAGTACGAAGAATGATGAACGGACAAAACGGACAAAACGGACAAAACGAACACAAGAAAAAGTTATAAACCCAGCTTTGGAACATTGCTGACTCGTTGCGGGGGAAGATGAACGCTGATGAGTTTCGGGATTATTGCTTGGGGTTTATTTTTAATTGCAACTAGCCAATTACCAATTACCAATTACCCTATGCTAGTATCTTATTCTCAACTTTATCAAAGGTTTATTGATCAGATTATTGGTTTAAGTGAAAAAAAAGATTTTTGTTTAACTGCTGTAATTAATAACTATGTGAGTATGAATTATCAAGTTAAATTAGAGCAAATAGACAAGTTAAAATCTTGGTTAGATGACTTTAGACCATTTGATCAAACAATTATCACAGAACTCAAAAAGTTGTATGATGTTCGTTTTACTTATAATTCTAATGCCATTGAGGGAAATACTTTAACTCAAAGTGAAACCGAGTTAGTGTTAACCAAGGGAATTACTATTGGTGGTAAGACTCTGGATGAACATTTGGAGGTAATTGGACATAAGGAGGCAATTGATTATATTGAAAGATTAGCACAAACAAACACAGAAATCCATGAATGGGAAATTAAACAAATTCATAATTTAATTCTGAGGAAAATTAACCCCAATGAAGCGGGTTGTTATCGGCAATTAGATGTAATGGCAGCAGGAACAAATTATATTTATCCTCCCCATTATTTACTGTCTCAATTAATGACAGATTTTGTAATTTGGCTTAATTCAAATGTTGCTTTAACACTCCATCCGGTGGAATATGCTACAATGGCTCATTATCGGTTTGTTTTGATCCATCCTTTTCGAGATGGGAATGGCAGAACGGCTAGATTATTAATGAATTTATTGTTAATTCGTGCGGGTTATACTATTGTGGTGATTAATAATCAAATTCCCAATGATTATATTAATGCTTTGGCTTATGGACAACAAAACCAAAATGATTTAAGTAGGCTTTTTGATTTGGTTTGTGATGCTGTGATCAGTTCTTTAGTGGAAACTTTAAGGTTAGTGGTGACTGCAAGTAGTAGCAGGGAAAAGGGGCAGGTTTTTTATCAGGAAATTACTGATTTTATTGATAATTTTTTGATAAAATAATTAATAGCACTAAGTTAGGAGATTTATTCAATGAATACAACAATTCAATTTACTGCCAAAGTAGAACAAGGAAAAATTATTATTCCTGATGAATATATCAGTATGGTTGGTGACAATTTAATTGAGGTAATCATTAAGCCTAAAGCTTCTCGTTTGATGGATCGTCTTGCGGAAAATCCTTTAACTGCGGTGGGTTGGCGTGATTTGTCAAGGGATGATATTCATGAATAATTTTATGAATAAAAAGTTTATTGATTCTAATATTTGGCTGTATCGGTTTCTGCATGATCCAAAAGTAGATCCTCAAGTGCAGGAATTAAAAAGAAGTATAGCTATTAATTTAACTCAAGCTGTTGATCGCAGTATTATAGTTAGCACTCAAGTTATTACTGAAACTTGTGCTGTACTTAAACGAAAAACGGGAATTTCTGAACAGAATATTTTAGAGTTAGTTGAGGAGTTTGAAGAACAGTGTGAAATTGTCAACCTGACAACAATTGAAATCAAAGAAGCTTGTCAATTAAGAGATAAATATTCTTTTTCTTATTGGGATAGTCTTGTTATTGCTACTGCTTTAAAGTCTCAGGCTAAGGTTTTATATTCGGAAGATATGCAAAATGGATTATTGATTGAGAATCAATTAACAATTATCAATCCGTTTGCAGTATCGGGAAATGGGGACTTAGGTAATGAGTAAGAAGTTAAAGAAAAAAAGTCTCTGAGCTAAGATTCCCTGGGTTTGACGGCAATGGGGACACAGATAGAACTGATTATTTTTTAGTACGCTATGTTAATCCTGTAGATGTTAAACCTGAAACAATCTATAAAGAGATTGGAATAAGGTCACATGGAAAAGGAATTTTTCATAAAGATCCTGTAACAGGTGAGGCGTTAGGAAATAAGAGAGTTTATTGGGTTCATCATTTTAAGAAGGGAACAGGAAAAATGATACAATAAGAGTATTACCAATTACTCAATAGAAGATATGGAGATTTAAGCAATGCTAAACTTACAAATTACCAAAGAACAGGTATTTAGTTTACTTGAACAATTATCTTCAACAGAACAACAGGAGATTTTGGAATATCTAAGTCAAAAACTCCATAGTCAACCAGTTGATGGTCAATCTCATCCTGAGCATACTTCAGAGCATCCCATTAACCAACTCTCAGGGAAAATTACAGCTTTTCAAGGAGTTAATGCTTCAGCTTGGCAACAACAAATTAGGAGTGAGTGGGATGAAACTAGATTATCTCATTGATACTAATATTTTCATCTCATTATTCAATCAAGAATTAACCCAACCCATCCCCAATGGTAAGATAGGTTATTCTGTGATCACAGCTATTGAGATTTTATCTTTCAAGGGTTTATCTTTGCAGGAAGAAAATTTAATTCACTCAACTCTAAAAACTCTTACAGAAGTATCCCTAGATGCAACTATTGCCGAAAAAAAACGATTCAATTACGGCGAAAATATAGCTTAAAGATGCCTGATGCTGTTATTCTTGCCAGTGCTTGGTAGTATGCAGCAGTGTTAATTACAAATGATAAGCAATTATCCAAAATCAGCGAAGTACAGGTTATTTCTTGTCCAACTAAAAGTTAGGGAACAAGAAACATGATACAATAAGAGTATTACCAATTACCCAAGGAAAATGATCGCGGCTAAAGAAAACACGCCCCACCTCACCCCTGAAGAATACTTTGCATGGGAAGAACAGCAACTAGAAAAACACGAGCTTATCAACGGTAAAGTTTATCCTTTGGGTATCTATGCCATGACGGGGGGTAGTAAAAACCATAGCTTACTTGCTGCCAGATTGATCACATTGTTTAGTAATCATTTAGAGGGGACTAACTGCGAAACTGCAACTTCAGACCTCAGAGTTAATATTGTTGGTACTAATAACTACATCTACCCTGATGTTAGCGTCACCTGCGACGAACGGGACAAAACCACGAGCCAATATATTACCTACCCTTGCTTAATAGTTGAAGTTTTATCAAAAAATACCGAAGCTTATGACAGGGGTGGTAAATTTAGAATGTATCAAAATAACCCAGCTTTAATAGATTATCTCTTAGTCAGTTCCACCAGCATGGAAATTGACCTTTATCATAAAAACGAGGCTGGAGACTGGTTAATTATCAACTACAAACCAGGTGACACCATCCAACTTAAAAGCATTAATCTTAACTTTCCCCTTGAACAAATCTATCGCGGTTTAAATCTTGAACCAGAGAATGGGGAATAATGAAAGTATTACCTAATTACCTGCTATCCAATTAATCAATATGCTCATTCTAGAAATAGCCATTCAAAAAATTCAACAACTCCAGCTTACTTGCTGCTAGATTGATCAGATTGTAGAAAAATAAAAAAAATTATAAGGCAGATATTAATTATGAAAATTGTTTCTATAAAAATTAAAAATTATCGAGCCTTTGAATCTCTAGAAATTAATCATATTCCCAGATTTTGCGTGATCATCGGAGCTAATGGTACTGGTAAATCTACCCTATTTGATATTTTTGGTTTTCTCCGTGATGCCTTAAAAAATAATATTCGTCAAGCCCTTCAGATCCGGGGTGGATTTAATGAAGTCGTCACTAGAGGCAAAGAACAAGAAGACATAGAAATAGAACTAAAATTCAGCCTGAAAATTCTAAAGACAGAGCGCCTAGTTACCTATATTTTACATATTGGACAAGAAGAAAAACGACCCTTAATTAAAAGAGAAATTCTCAAGTACAAACGTGGTGAATATGGTTCTCCCTATCACTTCCTCGACTTCGCAAACGGTAAAGGATACGCCATCACCAACGAAGAAAACTTTAAACAAACTGAGGCAGAACTAGAACGGGAAGAACAACAACTTGAATCCAATGATATTTTGGCAATTAAAGGACTGGGGCAATTTCAACGTTTTAAAGCTGCTAGTGCTTTCCGTTCACTAATTGAAAATTGGCACGTTTCCGACTTCCATATCAGCGATGCCAGAGGTAGCAAAGATGCCCTTTATGCTGAACATCTCTCCCCCACAGGTGACAATATGGCGCTTGTTGCCCAATATATTTATCAAAACCATCCTGATATATTCCAAACCATACTCAGAAAAATGCAAGAACGAGTACCTGGCATTTCCAAGGTAGAAGCAAAAGAAACAGAAGACGGTAGATTAATTCTCAAGTTTCAAGATCAAGCTTTTAAAGATCCCTTTATAGATCGCTATGTTTCTGATGGCACAATGAAAATGTTTGCTTATTTAATTCTGCTTTTCGATCCCAAACCCCATCCTTTACTATGCGTCGAAGAACCAGAAAACCAACTTTATCCTAGTTTACTTCACGAACTCGCCGAAGAATTTGACAGTTATGCCCACAGGGGCGGACAAGTATTTGTCTCTACCCACTCTCCTGACTTTCTTAATGCTGTTACCCTAGAAAGTATTTTTTGGTTGAGAAAAGAACAAGGAATTACCAAAATTTTTCGAGCCAGCGATAATGAAAACCTGAACAACTTAGTAAAAGCGGGAGATTTACCCGGATATCTCTGGAATCAAGGCTGGTTTGAAGGAGTTGCACCCTCATGAGCTATGACTTGATTTTTTTACTGGAAGAACGTTCTATGAAAACTGTACTAGAAATTATTCTGCCAAAATTAATTCCTGACCATATTAGTTATATTTGTATCTCCCATCAAGGTAAACAAGACCTTTGTAAATCAATTCCCAAAAAGATAAAAGCTTTTCAATGTAACGCTGAAACACAATTTATCATTGTTCATGATCAAGATTCCCATGACTGTAAAAAGCTCAAATCAGAACTTTTAGAAATTTGTCAAAATGCAGGAAACCAAAATATACTGATCCGAATCATATGTCATGAACTCGAATCTTGGTTTTTGGGTGATTTGGTCGCAGTTGAAAAAGCTTATGGACTAAAACCCGAAAGTTTGAGTCAACAGCAAAATAAAAAAAAGTTTCGTAATCCTGATCAACTCAACTCCGCGAAAACAGACCTCAGAAAGTTAGTTACAGAATATTATCCGGGTACTCACTCCAAAGCGATCGCACCTTATTTATCTTTGACTGATAACAAGTCTCGTAGTTTTCAAATTTTTCTCGATGGCATTAAGAAAATTCTCAACTAGAGTAACATGACTCAATCTGAAGCTGAACTAGAACAACAACTAATTGAACACCTAACAAAATTAGGCTATAAACCCGTTACCTTTCGCCTTGTTATAGTACTTATGTACGTATTACACAAAGTTTCTGTAGGTATTATGTTGCATTGGGTTAAATATGGGTTAAAGTGGATTTTATAGAGTTTGGGTTAAACCTAAAAACCTATGGGTAGTACTGGACTCGAACCAGTGACATCCTGCTTGTAAGGCAGGCGCTCTACCAACTGAGCTAACCACCCGTTTGCTCTCACATTTATATAATATAGCAGAGGATTTTTAATTGCGCAAGTCCTTGGGAAAAATTTTTTTTTCACCTACAATAACTCAGTTATCCTTTGCACATAGAGCTATGCCCTCTGGTGGAACCCATGATCGCATTACCTTATATACTCTGCCGTTGGTGGCTGGGGTGACCTTGTGGCAAACTGGGAGTAGTAACTTAACTTTGTTAGTTGCTGGTGGGTTTATGTTTAGCGGTTTGATGTTTGGTCCTGACTTAGATATTTACTCGCGTCAGTTCCAACGCTGGGGGGTTTTGCGCTGTATTTGGCGACCTTATCAAAAAAGTCTCCGCCATCGGTCGGTGTTGTCCCACGGTCCGGTTATTGGTACAATTCTACGGGTGATTTATTTAGGCTGTTTGCTGGGAGTGGTGGCGGTGGTGATGGTGGTGATGGGGGAAAAGTTGGGGCTTGTGGCTTGGACATGGCAGGATTTGGTTGTAGCAGTGGTGCGATCGCTCCTGGTTTACACTACAGAATACGGGGCTTTATTCTTGGGTTTAGAACTTGGTGCTATGAGTCATTCTGTGAGTGATTGGGGTAGTTCAGCTTATAAGCAGGTAAAAAAGCAGGGGGTTCGCGGTTTGCTTCCTAGTGGTAAGGTGAGGAAGGGGAAGCGGAAATAAGCGGAGGTGTTTATGAATGAGAATTTGGCAGCATTGCAGGAATTAATTGAGGTGGTGGCTAAATTGCGTTCTCCTGATGGGGGCTGTCCCTGGGATTTAGCACAAACTCCCCAAAGTCTGATCCCTTATGTGATTGAAGAAGCCTATGAAGTGGTTAATGCTATTCAAGAACAGGATCAACCAGCCATTCAAGAAGAGTTGGGAGATTTATTATTACAGGTGGTTTTGCAAGCCCAAATTGCCAGTGATTCGGGACAATTTAGTTTAACAGAAGTGGCTAGGGGTATTTCTGAAAAATTGATTCGTCGTCATCCCCATGTATTTGGTGATGTGTCGGTGGAAACTGTGGATCAAGTACGGCAGAATTGGGAAGCTATTAAAGCTGGGGAAAAGGGAGAAACTTTACAACATCAACTTAGTGCAAAACTGCATCGTTATCGCCGCACACTCCCGCCTTTAATGGCGGCTATGAAGATTTCCACTAAAGCGGCTGCTGTGGGTTTTGAGTGGGAAAATATTGACGGTGTGTGGGGGAAGTTTCATGAGGAGTTGGGAGAATTTCAACAGGCTGTAGCTGAGGAAACAGCGGAACGTCAACAAGCAGAGTTGGGTGATTTATTATTTGCTGTGTTGCAATTAGCCCGTTGGTATAATCTCGACCCCAGCGCCGCTTTACAAGGAACAAATCAGCGCTTTGTAGAACGACTGGAAAAAATAGAGGCGGTTATTAACCGCCCCTTGTGTGATTATAGTTTAGATGAGTTAGAGTCTTTATGGCAAGAGGCAAAAGCCCAATTAGCCAAAGAGCAGTAATATTCAATACTTACACTTATGATTTTTTTACACAAATGCCATCAAGACTATTCCCAGAATCATGGCACCACTACCCAGGATAAATGACCACAAGCGATGAAAACTATTAACCACCGTGCCATTTTCACTTTCAATTTGGATTAAATCCATCCAAGGCGCAACACCGCGACGAAACCAACCCAAAGCCCCCACCTGTTCACCAATCAAGCTTTTTACTCGTTTCATCCCAAATAAAAAATTACCGATGCTTCCAAAACGCGAGGCGTAGCGCAGATAAAGCATTCCACTGGGGTCTTGAATTTTTAAATCAGAACCAAATTGATAACCAGCGTCGCCACGACCAATGAGTGAACCTGCTAGTTTTGCGGGTTGTCCACGTAAAGGACTAGCGTAAGGGTCTGACATTAAGGTGAGAATATCAGTAGGCTGTGCTTGTTGGTATTGGGGAAACATGACCAAAGTTTTGATCAATATTCCCAAACCCAAGCCCATTAGTGGCGCACCCAGTAATAAACCGGTACTGGTGGAACTCACCACACCAACTACCAACCCGGCTAAGAAACCAATGGTTTCAGCACCATATAACAGGATGTCTAGGAAAAAGTTACCGTAAAGTTGATTTTTATTGAGAGTTTTTCCTTCTCCCATCACTCTTCCCATGTCAAACTCGGTTGGTAAACCTAACTGTTCAGCATAGGTACTCAAAGCACGTACACGTTTACCTGTTAAAGGATGAGTAGAGTTTAATTCCATCCACCAGCCCCAGGGGTTAAACATATCCCACAAAAATACACGCCCAATTTTTTGGGGGTCTGATGCAATGCGGTAAGCAGTTCCTGTAGAAGCTGCGGCTTTATGGTCATAAATACCTAAAGCGCGAGTACCTTCAATTAAACGACTGGGTTCCGGCGATCGCGCTTTTTCTTCTAAAATACCATAGGCAATTTTTACCAATGCCCGAGATAATCCATTGGGATTACCTGTAGTTTCTGCGGCAAAGTGGTCAGCAAAATATTCTCTAGTACGAGAGAGGTACAACAATAAATAAGTACCCGCTATATAAAACAAGTAAGCCAGGAAAGCAGCAGTTTGTAAAGCATCTTTGATTTTGTTATCACCACCACGACCCAAATTTCTGGCTGTAGTGTAAATCAGGTAGCAAATCTGAACTAAGGTAGAAGCTACTGTCATCACTGCAAAGTCCCAATGAACAATGTGTCCTAGTTCATGGGCGTAGACGGTAGCAACTTCATCATCATCTAAATAGGTAAACAGTCCTTGACTAACCACCAACCGAGCGCTATTAGGTAAGGAACCATAAGTAAAAGCGGTGGGGTTTTGGTCATTAATGATTCCCAGACGCGGGATTTTAAGATGTTTTTCTTGGCAGATTTGAGAAATAACTTTAGCTGCTTCTGGGCTGAGGCTGTCAACTTCTGCTAAGTCTACCCAGCGAGTCTGGTAAAGCCAGCGTTGGGTTAAGTCCATAATGAAGGGAGACAGGAAGAAAGCAGCCAGATTGAAAATTAAGGTAATGACAATGGCGGTGGTTAACCCTTGCAGTGGATTCTCACTACCAACAATTAATACTAAGCTCAAACCCAGGGCTAACACCATACCAGACATTAAACTAATGGTGACCCCGGAAGCTAAAACTAAATTACCCCCCACACCTGCCATTGCCAATTTTACACCAGTAGTAGCCGCACGTCCAGCTTTTGGCATGGTGTTGGCATGGTTTGGCTGTTGAGTTAAATACTGCTGGGCTGTTTCTGCCCATTGACGCACCTGGGGGTTTTGACTCGCCATTAATTTTTGACACAGAATGGTCGCTGTTGCCGTTTGTCCCGTACCGTGATAAGCCTGTATTAGCCACATCTGCGCTGAAAAGTAGTCAGAGGAATTTTGATCAACACAATTCCGGGTGAATTGTTCTAGTAGTTCCACTGCTTCTTGATAACGTCCTTGTTGAAAGGCATCTAGTCCAGATTGCAATGACATAGTATTCACTAACCACAGAAGTAGGATTTGATTTATTTATACCCCAAATCTATATATGTAATGATCAGAGTTACAGAATCTTAACAAGTAATAAATTTTCTGGGTTCAAAAGTTAATGACTTGATGCCAATATGGCGGTTTTCAGGCTTGAGTGGGGTACATTAACAAGCAGGATGCTTGTGTTACAAGACTTTTACATTTGTATCTCACGTGTTTAATGCTATTGATAGGATGAGAGAAAAACCGAGTTTTTTCATATGACTACTGCTTTAATTACCGTTGCTCAAAAAACCCGCACCAGTGCTAGTAAGTTGGCAGTTCTGCCCACTGAGTCCAAAAATCAAGCTTTAGAAGCTATGGCTGAAGCTTTGGAATTAGCTAAGGGGGACATACTAGAGGCAAATATGGCTGACTGTCAAGCCGCGGCGGCTGGGGGTATCTCTAAACCTCTATATAAACGCTTGCAGTTAGATGAACATAAGTTAAGAGATACCATCGCCGGGGTGCGAGATGTGGCTAAATTACCTGATCCTGTTGGTCAAGTGCAAATTCACCGCCAACTAGATACTGGTTTAGTTCTCAAGCGGATAACTTGCGCTTTGGGTGTGTTGGCAATTATTTTTGAAGCCCGCCCGGAAGCAGCTATTCAAATTGTGTCTTTGGCTATCAAGTCGGGTAATGGTGTTATTCTCAAAGGTGGAAAAGAAGCTAGTGGATCTTGTGCTGCTATAGTTAAGGCTATCAAGGAAGGATTATCTCACACTGCTGTTAATTCAGATAGTGTACAGTTATTGACCACTAGAGAAGAAACTGTAGAACTGTTAAAGTTAGATAAATATGTAGATTTAATTATTCCTAGGGGTTCTAATTCTTTTGTGCAGTTTGTCCAAGACCACACTCGCATTCCTGTGTTAGGACACGCTGACGGTGTTTGTCATCTTTATATAGATCAGGCGGCTGATTTGGCTAAGGCAATTACAGTTACTGTTGATGCTAAAGTTCAATATGCAGCGGCTTGTAATGCTGTTGAAACTTTGTTAATTCACCAAGCGGTAGCCCCAGAGTTTTTACCTAAAGTTGCCGCAGCTTTGCAAGGGGTGGATGTGGTATTAAAAGGTGACCAACGCAGTTTAGAAATTTTGCCGGATCTAGCTACGGTGACAGATTGGCATACAGAATACAGTGATTTGATTTTAGCAGTTAAAATAGTAGACTCTATAGAAGAAGCGATCGCTCATATTAATGAATATGGTTCTCGTCATACTGATGCTATTATCACAGAGGATATGGGGGCTGTGGAAACTTTTTTTGGACTGGTGAACGCGGCTGGAGTATTTCATAACTGTTCTACTCGCTTTGCTGATGGTTTCCGTTATGGTTTCGGTGCGGAAGTGGGTATCAGCACTCAACAAATGCCTCCCCGTGGACCGGTGGGACTGGAAGGGTTAGTTACTTATAAGTATCAAATGAGGGGAGATGGTCATATAGTAGCTAATTACACCGGAGCCAATGCAAAATCATTTACTCATGAAGATTTAGGATGAAAGACCCGAAAAAGTTGTCATTTGATTAAATAAAAACTTTGGGTACAATACAAAAGCCTTAACTTTTTTTCTCCATATCATGGGCAATACTTTCGGACATTTATTTCGCATTACTACTTTTGGCGAGTCCCACGGCGGCGGTGTGGGAGTGATAATTGATGGCTGTCCCCCCCGACTGGAAATTTCTGCGGCAGAAATTCAAGGGGAACTGGACAGAAGACGACCGGGACAAAGTAAAATTACTACACCCCGCAAAGAAGCTGATAGTTGCGAAATCTTGTCTGGAGTATTTGAGGGTAAAACTTTGGGAACACCTATAGCTATTATGGTGCGGAACAAGGACACCCGCCCGCAAGACTACGACGAGATGGCGCAAAAGTATCGCCCATCCCACGCAGATGCAACTTATGACGCTAAGTATGGTATCCGTAATTGGCAGGGAGGGGGTAGATCCTCAGCCCGTGAGACAATAGGCAGAGTGGCCGCAGGTGCGATCGCTAAAAAAATTCTCCGTCAATTTGCTAATATTGAAATCATCGGTTACGTTAAGCGGATCAAGGACTTAGAGGGGGTAGTTGACCCCAACACTGTTACATTAGAACAAGTAGAAAGTAATATTGTGCGCTGTCCTGATGCGGAGTCAGCAGAACGCATGATTGAGTTGATAGAGCGTATTGGTCAAGAAGGTAATTCTATTGGTGGTGTGGTGGAATGTGTAGCCAGGAATGTCCCTAAAGGTTTAGGGGAACCGGTGTTTGATAAATTAGAGGCTGATTTGGCTAAAGGTGTTATGTCTCTCCCTGCTAGCAAAGGCTTTGAAATTGGTTCCGGTTTTGCGGGGACATTGTTAACCGGAATTGAACACAACGATGAATTTTATATTGATGACCATGGAGAAATTCGCACTGTGACCAACCGTTCTGGTGGTATTCAAGGGGGAATTGCTAACGGGGAAAATATTGTATTGCGAGCGGCGTTTAAGCCCACAGCTACCATTAGAAAGGAGCAAAAAACAGTTACTCAAGCTGGGGAAGAAACTACATTAGCTGCTAAAGGTAGACATGATCCTTGTGTTTTACCTCGTGCTGTGCCTATGGTAGAGGCAATGGTGGCTTTAGTTTTATGTGATCATTTGTTACGCCATCATGGCCAGTGTCGGGTAATTTAATCAAAACATGGTGGGAGGGTGATCAACCCTAGGCTTTAGCGAAGGGATGAAACGCGGCTCAATAGGATTTATCCTGTGGTATCCCTAACAAAAGGCGATGGGTATTTACAAAGCATTTTTGTTCATTTAAAACCAAAACTGGGCAAAATTCGCTGTCATGACTAGACTTGATAATAAAGTGTTAAAAACTCTCTCCCCTCTCTATCAATACCACCAGATAAATGTCCTAATGTCTTTGTATTGATTTGTTGATACAATGAATTAAAATTCACCGTGGGGATGGCGTAATGCTGGCACATTTTCCCTAGATAATGCTGAATATCCTGTAATTGCAGGTTAGCTGGATACAAGTTAATATCAAATGATTTACGCTGGTTGTTCTCTTCACTCACCTCTAGGTATATAAATTGAGTATCATTAGCTCTTTGACTAGCTAAATTAATTATATCCTTGACGATTTCTCTTGCAGGCAGGTGCTGGTCATCTTGATAAATACCTGATATCCTTTGTAAAATCATTTCCACGGCTAGCAAAGGATGGCATCTGTATTTAGATATAAGGCCTTTGGTGTTGTCTAGAGCATTCCATTTAAAACCCAAATATAAAACCACAGGTTCCGTTTTATTATATTTCTGCTTTAGTTCATAAATTGTTTTACCCCAAAATTCTAAATAAGCTTTATACATACAACTAATTGCATCACTTTCAAAACCCACAGATATCATATTAGCATTAGGTAAATTTTGCAGAAATATCTCCAAATATTGATTAGGCATATTAATACTTTGGCAAATATACAAGATATTTTCTCTCAATTTATCTGAGTTTTCTATTCCTAAAATAAAACGATTTTTCATGAGGGTATTCTGAGTCATCTTAAATGATGCCTCAAAACTAAAGGGCAAATCGAGAGATTCTAAAAGATCAAAAATTAAATAGGCTTTGGCATCTATGATTTGGCTGTTCATATTGTTAAATTTTGTCAAATATGATTGTATAATCCAGAAAGGTAAGTCTAGCTCAAGGTATCCTTCAAAAATCAACCATTTATGGATTTTATCACACTGTTAGGATTATGTGCCGCTAGTTTAACAACTGGCGCTTTTTTGCCCCAAATGTTGAAGACCTGGCAAACCAAATCAGCCAAAGACGTGTCTTACCTGATGCTGGTAACATTTATGAGTGGTCTGTTTTTATGGTTAATATATGGCATCTGTCTTAACTCTTGGCCAATTATTCTATCTAACACCGTGACTTTATTTTTCAACCTGATAATGCTATGGCTTAAAATGAAATATAGATAAACTTGCTTTTGATCAACACCTGTGACTTCATCTGTATTTGCTTCTGAACGCTGGTTATTTAGCCCCACTACCCCCCAAACCGATGCTATACCCGTGATTTTTGCTTTTCCCAATGAATACACGGTGGGTATTACTAGCCTGGGCTATCAGGTGGTGTGGGCTACTTTAGCCATGCGGGAAGATGTGCAAGTCAGTCGCTTATTTACCGATATTAGGGAGCAATTGCCCAGAAAACCGGAGATTTTAGGGTTTTCCATTTCTTGGGAACTGGATTATGTGAATATTTTAAGTTTATTAGAATCTTTAGATATTCCCATTCGGGCTAATGGGCGTGATGATTCCCACCCCCTAGTTTTTGGCGGTGGTCCAGTGCTGACAGCTAACCCAGAACCGTTTGCAGATTTTTTTGATGTGATTTTGCTGGGTGATGGGGAAAATCTCTTACCCAATTTTATTGAGAGTTACAAACAAGTTAGACAGGCTTCTAGAACAACTCAATTACAAGCATTGGCCCAAGTACCAGGAATTTATGTTCCCAGTTTGTATGATGTGGAATATCAAGGTAAAGATGGTGAGATTAAGTCAATTAAACCAATTTCCCCGGAGGTTCCCTTAGTGGTGCAAAAGCAAACTTACCGAGGGAATAGTTTATCAACCTCAACAGTGGTGACAGAAAAAGCTGCTTGGGAAAGTATCTATATGGTGGAAGTGGTGCGGAGTTGTCCGGAAATGTGCCGCTTCTGTTTAGCTAGTTATTTAACATTACCTTTTAGAACAGCTAGCCTGAATAGTTCTTTAATTCCCGCTATTGAAAAAGGGTTGGCTGTGACAAATCGTCTGGGGTTGTTGGGGGCTTCTGTCACCCAGCATCCAGAGTTTGAAGCTCTGCTAGATTACATCAGTCAGCCAAAATATGATGATGTGCGTTTGAGTATTGCTTCAGTGCGAACTAATACGGTAACGGTGCAGCTGGCGGAAACTTTGGCTAAGAGAGACACGCGATCGCTTACTATTGCTGTAGAAAGTGGTTCAGAAAAACTGCGGCAAATCATTAATAAAAAGCTGCATAATGATCAAATCATCCAAGCTGCCATTAATGCCAAGGCTGGAGGATTAAAAGCTTTGAAATTATACGGTATGGTAGGTATACCAGGTGAGGAACCAGAAGATTTACAGCAAACTGTGGATATGATGCAAAGCATCAAAAAAGCTGCCCCAGGACTGCGGTTAACTTTGGGATGCAGTACATTTGTACCCAAATCCCACACACCATTTCAATGGTTTGGGGTGAATAGGGAGGGAGAAAAGCGGTTAAAGATGCTACAAAAACAACTAAAGCCCCAGGGGATAGAATTTCGCCCAGAAAGCTATAACTGGTCAATTATCCAGGCTTTGTTATCGAGGGGCGATCGCCGACTGTCCCAACTTCTAGAATTAACCCGTGGGTTTGGAGATTCTTTAGGTAGCTACAAACGTGCTTTTAAACAACTAAAAGGGGAAATTCCCGACTTAGATTTTTATGTTTACAGCAACTGGTCAACTCAACAAATCTTACCTTGGCATCACTTACAGGGACCACTACCCCAGTCTACACTACTAAAGCACTTGGCGGATAGTTTTCCGGGGTTTTTGTCTGGCTGGTGATGATTTTTGGCATGGGGATGATGTGTGTGATAATAATTAAGTTATCTTAATAATTGTTTACAGTTTGGGATGATTGGCACTGCCTATTGTTCTCTCAACTACATTTTAAGGATTTCCCCGTCAATTCTACGCGGAGTAATAGCGTGTTCCAGTTACAACCATCACCATTACCTGAAGTCAAAATCACTAGCACCCCAGCAGTGAAAACTAAATTCCTGTATCGGGGCTTTTTTATAGCCATGGGCATCATTAGTATATGGGCTGTGAGCCTGGGTTTGTTACTATATATTGATATATCCCAGTGGACACTGTGGGTGTTGTTGCCGGTGATATTTTGGCAAACGTTTTTATATACGGGACTGTTTATTACAGCGCATGATGCGATGCACGGGGTAGTTTTTCCCAAAAATCCCCAAATTAACCATTTTATCGGTTCATTGTGCTTGTTTCTTTATGGTTTGTTGTCTTATCCCAAACTATTAAAAAAGCATTGGCTACATCACCACAACCCAGCTAGTGAAACAGATCCGGATTTTCACAACGGTAAGCATAAAAATTTCTTTGCTTGGTATTTACATTTTATGAAAGGTTACTGGAGTTGGCTGCAAATTATCACATTGATGGTTATTTATAACCTGGTGACATATTTCTGGCATATTCCAGAAGATAATCTCACTTACTTTTGGGTCATTCCCTCAATTGTAAGTTCCTTACAATTATTTTATTTTGGAACTTTTCTACCCCATCGTGAACCAGTGGGAGGATACCAAGACCCTCATCGTTCCCAAACCATTAGCCGTCCAATTTGGTGGTCGTTTATAACTTGTTACCATTTTGGCTACCATTACGAACATCACCAATATCCCCATGTTCCTTGGTGGTGGCTACCACAAGTTTATGTTTCTGGTAACGAAGGACGGACAGATAAATAAATCAACGGACCGAATAGGGGAACTAAGGCTATTAACCAGAAAAATTGCTGATTTTTTTCCCCTCTACGGGCTATGTCGTCTGCTAATAGTGCTGGAAATAATAAAGAAAGTAAGCAAAAATCTAGACTCATCACATGGATAAAACGGCTGCTTTGCCACTGCTGTATCAAGTTTCCCCAATCCCCCTGTAAACCATAGGTTACTAGAATTACTGCGCCTATGGTTAGGATCCAACCAGTGACCCGAGAATCTAGTAACTTGATGAAAAGATTTTTTTCACCAGAAAATTGTTGATTTGGTTCCCTTAATGCTAGATAGGGTAATAGGGCAAAAGCACCCAGGGCAAAAGAAGCGATGGCAAATGGCCAAGCTGGTATTTTTTGTCCTCTACCATCAATGAATAAAACAGCACTGTAAATCATAGGCCAGATGCCCATAAGATTAAATAATGCTATCACTAGGGGATTAATACCTTGCCATTCACCAAGGGACAGTTTTTTAATTAACTCCAATGTATCAGGTTGATCCGGGGGGGCTAGGGTAAAAGCATAGGTAACAAATCCTAGCCATAGCAAAGGGAAGATAATTTTTTTCACCATTATCAAAAGTAATTAACTAAAAGCTTCCGAGAGGTAGTCAGCAGCAGCAGCTACAACTGTCATCGCCCCTTCATAATTAAGGCGTGTTGGCCCTAAAACTCCCACACTTCCCACAGGTAGCAAGCCCCGGCGATAGGTAGAAGTAATTAAGGTGCAGGTACGTATCGGCTCTAAGGGGTTTTCTGTGCCAATGCGAACTGTTACCTTAGACTTACCCAATTCTTCTGTTTCTGATTCACCAAAGATTAATTGCCACAATTGGTCTTGTTCCTCTTCCAGTAGATGAATAATTGTCTGTATTTGCTGTAATTGAGAAAATTCTGGCTGGCGCAGAACTTCTGCCACGCCTCTAACCATGATTTGGGTTGTAGTTGGTGTGAGATGGCGACGGGTTAATTCTTTGACTGAACTTTTCAAAAATTCCCCATAACGTTGGAAGGCTTGATCTAAGGCGCTCCAGTCTATGGTGATTAATTCTAATAAACTACGGCCTCGCAGGTGGGTATTCAAAAAATTAGAGACAATTTGCAATTCATGATCTATTGCTTCTGGGTCTGGTGTTGGTTCTTTTTCGTCTAGGGACAAATTCATCATGCGGGAATGAGTTTCATAGGTATCAGTGACCACAATTAGCATGATTTTGTTAGCTTCAATTTGCACTAATTGCAGATGTCGCAAAGTTGCTGTGCTGGTTTGGGGCATGGTAATCAAACTGATGCAGCCACTGACGCTTGCTAAAATTTGCGCTGCACCTTGCAACAGAGTTTCTAAACTCCAGTCTTCCCATTGTAAGCGATTTTGCAGGGCTAATTCTACTTCCTTGGCTAAAACATCTGTTCGCATATTGTCTGCCAGAGAAGGTTTAATTAACTGGTCAACATAAATGCGATAGCCGGAATCTGAGGGTACTCTACCAGCAGAGGTGTGTGGCTGGTATAGTAACCCAGATTTTTCTAAAACGCCCATGATATTACGAATTGTGGCTGAACTCACCCCCAGGTCATATTCATCCACCAAAGCCTTGGAACCTACCGGCTCGGCTGTGGCTATGTAGTGGCGTACTGTTGCCCAAAGTATATGTTGTTGTCGGTTGGTTAATTGGACTTCCATAAGCTATGTTTTACTGAAGGCAAATGTTGGGATTTTTTAAAAAAGTATATGATGTGTTAAATATTCAATTTAGCAAAATATTTAGCTTTGTTGTAGTTACTAACACTCAGGTTGTTATTTGTTGTTATTTATTGTTATTCAAATATTATCGCAGTTTGGTTAAAAAAGAATTGTACTTTAGGATACTTATTTTCATGGGTTAGGGACAAGGGAACCCACCATCATATGATGGTGGGTGAGAAGGCAAATGAATACCGTAGCCTTAAGCAACCCTACTAGTATATTACTATATTACTTTGTTGACAAATCCCCCGGGCTAAAGGCGGGGGATTCCAACTTCACTGAGGTTCCCTGCTTTGAAGAATGGGGAAGGCGATTTTAATCGCCAACGGCTAACCCCCATGTCTGAAGCTAGTAGCTCTGGTCGCCGTTGATATTTCGGTCAAAAATGCCATTAGTATTGAGGAATGGAAGGGTCAACTAATAAGGAATAAGCATCAATACCACCAGTAATATTTTTAACGTTTCTAAAACCCTGAGCCAGGAGCCACTGGCACATCTGAGCCGAACGAATACCATGATGACACAACACAAGTGTTTCTGCGTGGGGATTAAACATGGTCAGGATTTGATGGCCCCATTCGGCAAATTCGCTCAAGGGGAGGTTAACAAAGCCCTCAATTCTAGCGTTGGCTAGTTCTTGAGGTTCGCGCACATCTATTAACTGAGTAGCTGCATCACCAGAAGACAGACGTTGCGCTAGTTCCTCTACACTAATTTGAGTAATGACTTGATCAGAAGGATTCTCTGTCATGAGATTTTTGTAAATAACCTTATATGCGAAGCAGTCTGACAGTGGTTCCTGTTGCGTTTAAAGTCGTGCCGATGCCCTATGCAGACTGCTGTCGCATTATAACATACTAAAAAGCAGTCCCAGAAGGACCTAGCTCTAATCCCATTCTGGTGGTCAGATTTATCTCTCGTTTATTATGTCTAATGTAAATACTCAACGCTCATTAGGTTTTTTGGTGGTTGGTGTCATTGTCACCGTCATTATAGCGATCGCTGGTCTTTACTGGTTTTTCGCTAAACCACAAGTCAAGTTTGTGACTACTCCTAGTCCCGGTGCTGCCATGTTTGTCTCAAAACTAGCTCCGGTGATGGTTTCACTGCTGGGAAATCCAGAGGGCTTGCAGTCCCAAGACCCTAGCGGGGAATTATCTCACCTGAAAACCAGTTTATTGGCTCACAGTGCCATAAATTACCAAAAAGATATTAAACCGTGGTTAGGAAATGAAATCACCCTGTCTGTTACTAGTTTAGATATTGATCGCGACCCAGACAACGGAATGCAGCCAGGATACTTAATGGCACTAGCTACAGATAAACCAAGACAAAGCCGGGAGTTTTTAGATTTGTTATTTTCCCAGGGAGTCTTAGCCGGGGGTAATTTAGCTGTGGAACAATATCAAGGGGTAAAGCTGTTATCTGACGGTTCTAATTCCCTAGCTGGTGCAATAGTCGGTGAGTTTGTGTTATTTGCCAATCATCCCAAGGTGTTGCGAGAGGCAATTAATAATGTCCAGGCTCCCGGCCTTAATTTGCTCAGTTCTTCCCCATACCAAAGGGCCAGCCAACAACTGCCTAAAAAATCTTTGGCTACAGCTTTTTTTAATCTTCCTGCTCTGGCACAATGGCAAGGCTGGGAATTACCGTCCGCGACTTTTCATAGCCAAATGATTTCTTTGTCTGTCAATTCCCAAGGGTTGTGGGCAGAAACTAATTTTCTCAGTGACTCAATCCTCGTTGCTCCTTCTCCATCGGTTTCTCATCCCGTGGCGGCTTTAGAATATATCCCAGATGGAGCAAGTTTAATTATTTGCGGTTCTGATTTAAATAATTTGGGTGATAGTGATTTAGGGCAACTCTGGACACAAATTAAAACCGTTTTCTCTAGTTCGGGAACAGATGGCATTTCTGGCTTAGTAGCACCATTAACAGAACTGGAAAAAAACCAAGGTATGACATTGAAGGGGGATATCTTTAGTTGGGTAAAAGGTGAATATGCTCTGGCTTTGTTACCCCAGAGAAAATCAACTGCGGTTGATTGGGTGTTTGTAGTGGAAAATAAAGAGGATGTGCCCCAGGGAGTTGCTGGTTTAGATGCCATTGCTGCATCCCGTGGACTGAGCCTCAGTTCTGTTAACTTGAATGAACAAAAAATTTATGCTTGGACAAAGTTAACTGCTGCTGCTCAAGCCGCATCTGGTGAAGAAGGGCGAAAATTCGCTATTGATGCTCAGGTACAAGGAGTACATACAATTCTGGGAAATTACCAAATTTTCGCTTCAAGTTTGGAAGTTTTGGATCAAGTGATGACAAATAACCACGGGGCTTTAATGGCTGATGGACAAGTTAAGGCCAGAAATCGCAATTTTTTAGATAGTATGGCTGCTATTCCGAAATCTAATCAAGGGTATGTGTATGTGGATTGGACTAAAAGCAAAACTCTGTTAGAAAGTCAATTGCCAATTTTGCAGGTGCTGGAAATAGTGGGTCAACCGTTTTTTCACAACCTGCGATCGCTTACTATTAGTAGTTACGGTGAAGAGGCAAAATTGCTCAAGGGGGGTGTATTAATGCAATTCCTGCATTAATCAACTTGCAGTTCATTGTTCTTAACCTAATAACGATAGTATGGAAAGGTAGCTCGTTGGTGCTTTCCGAGGGTATTATCTCGTGCTTTCTAAACTAGGTGCTGATTTTCGCATCATATTTGAACGTGACCCAGCAGCCCGGAACTGGTTAGAGGTCTTGTTTTGTTACCCAGGTTTGCAAGCCCTACTATTTCATCGGCTGGCTCACTGGCTGCATGATATCGGTGTGCCGTTTTTTCCCCGCTTAATTTCTCACACAGCCCGGTTTTTGACGGGAATCGAAATTCACCCAGGGGCAACAATTGGCCAGGGTGTTTTTATTGACCACGGTATGGGGGTAGTAATTGGTGAAACAGCCATAGTGGGGGATTATGCCTTGATTTATCAAGGTGTCACCCTTGGGGGAACTGGCAAACAAACCGGTAAGCGCCATCCCACACTGGGAGAAAATGTTGTGGTGGGAGCAGGTGCCAAGGTGCTGGGTAACATTCACATTGGTAATAATGTCCGCATTGGTGCAGGGTCTGTTGTTCTCAGAGATGTGCCTACAGATTGTACAGTTGTGGGTGTACCCGGTCGCATTGTTTATCGTTCTGGTGTGCGAGTTGCACCCCTAGAACACAACAATTTACCCGACTCAGAAGCTGAAGTTATTCGCGCTTTAGTTAATCGCATTGAATCACTAGAACAACAAATACAAAATCTACAGGACAGCCAATCTTCTCTCAAAACTCATGTTGTATCTGTTGCTGGGGCTGGTCGTGAAATGCACTTATTACCAGATGCGCCTTTATGCAGCCTCAGAGACAAGGCAATTCAACAATTTCTCGATGGTGCAGGAATTTAGTCACTACCCACGACTAGGGATTAACTTCTTGAACCGACCAGATTTGTTGCTCATCTCGGCGGTAAATTCGCCGATTTTGTGGTTTTCCCCGCAATTCTAAATGATCTACTTCTATTGGTTCCATCAGCAGTAGGCAAAAATTGGCTAAAGGCTCGGTAAAGTCAGGTGGTGGTGGCTCAAATGCTGTGGCTACTTCCACTCTGGGTTTACCAGGATGAGGCCAAGCAAATTGTAAACGGGCTGCATCACTTAATTCTTGCCAGGTTTTAATTCTGGCTGCTTGAAGGATGGGTTCAGTATGATCAACTTCTATGAGGGTTAAACAACCAGAAAGGCGAAATTGTTCCCTGGTGTGGGGAAAGTACCAACAAATTTCTGCCCAGGGTTGTTTTTGTATTTGGTCTTTTTTTTCACTACGGCTATCAGTAATAAATTTTAGTTGGTTGGTATTTTCCAGAAACCCGCGAAAAACAACGGTGCGGTTGGCAGGGCGATGATTTTCCCCCACCGTTGCTAGTTGTAGGTAACGGGCATATACGAGGCTACGATTACGATGCAGGGCGGCAGCGATGGCGCTTCGCCAGGGGGCTTTGGTCATTGGTGATTTAACCGTGGCAAAATTTCTCTACACTACGAACAAATATTTCTACACCTATGGCTAAGGCGGTTTCGTCAAAGTCAAATCTGGGATGATGATGGGGATAGGCGAGGTTTTTTTCTGGGTTGGCAGACCCAACAAAGAAATAACAACCGGGAACTTCCTGTAGGAAAAATGACATATCTTCACCTCCCATGGTTTGACATTCTGGTACAACACCCAGGGGGGTTTCTATGACTTCTTCTGCTACTGACTTGACTAGTTCTGCCATGGCTGGATCGTTGATCACTGGGGGGTAAAGACTGCAATACTCTAACTCATATTCTGCACCGTGACTATGGCAGACACCGGCGATGATTTGCTCAACTCGTTGGTGAAAAAATCCTCGCAAATCGGGGTTAAAGTACCTGATAGTACCACTCATGCGGGCTGTATCAGCAATAATGTTTAGTTTGGTTCCAGCATGAAGTTCCCCCACTGTCACCACGGCGGAGTCAATGGGGTTGACGTTACGGGAGACAATGGTTTGTAGGGCGTTGACAATTTGGGCAGCAACTACTACAGAATCAATGGTTTGATGAGGCATGGCACCATGTCCACCCCGTCCTAAAATGGTGCAGTTAAAACATTCCACAGCTGCCATTAATGCCCCGGGGCGAACGCCTACAGTACCTAATGGTAAGTTATTCCATAGATGTAAGCCGATGATTGCATCTACATCAGGGTTTTTGAGTACCCCTGCGCTAATCATTGGTTTTGCACCCCCTGGACCTTCTTCTGCTGGCTGAAAGATGATTTTTACAGTACCGCTAAAGTCTTGACAATGGCGGTGAAGGTAGTATGCTGTACCAACGGCGATCGCAGTATGTCCATCATGTCCGCAGGCGTGCATAATGCCGTCATGTTGGGATTTATAACTAACTTGATTGAGTTCTTGAATTGGCAAAGCGTCCATATCAGCCCGAATTGCCAAGACTTTGTTACTACCGGGTTTTTTACCTTTGATGGTGGCTACAATGCCAGTTTCCGCTATGCCTGTTTGATGGTCAATGCCCCAGGTTTGCAATTGGCGGGAAATTAACTCAGCTGTGAGTTTTTCTTGAAATCCTAGTTCTGGTTTTTGATGCAGGTGTCGCCGCCATTCTACTAATTGCGGTTGCAATGAGCGAATTTCTAAACGAACACCAGATAAATCTACAAAAGAGTTGGGAAAAGTGGAAACCATAGTTAAGCTAACTGATCGGATCTTCTTTCAGTGTAATACTTCGTTTTTAAAGGGCAAGTGAAATTATTGTTAGATATACACTATTGGCTGAGTTTTAGGGTTATCGATGTAAAATATGGATAATTTGATTATTTTAGTTTTTCCGCTTCTATTAAATTTATACTCAGAATAATTTCTGCTAATACACGCTGTAATGTATAATACAAACCATGCCAGCCATCAAGAATTCCACCTTTGAGGATGAGGCAATATACTAAAATAACCCACGGCGCTAAAATTTTGTGTTTACGGATGCGATCGCCCAAGCTCAGTTGACTGTTAGGTGTTTCTACTAGTTTTTTGGTTTCTATGACCATGTAACGTTGTTGCGCCCATAGCCAGCGACTGAGTGGCTTGCGATCGTCATGATAAATATATGCTGTGAGTTGACTGGATTTTCCATCTACTAAAACCCGGTGGGCGTGTCCATCATTGTGATAAATTGCTTTTTCCTTTTTGTACAGTACCTTCCGAGGTGGAAGCAGAGTACCCCGTAAAGGTTTACCAAAGACACAATATTTGAATCTAACACCGTAGCTGTATATATCTGGGTTTGGTGGTAGTGTATTAATTTCATGAATTAGTTCATCGGTTAAAACATAATCTGCATCTAGAGATAATATCCATTCTGATTTAATGTTTGATAAACCATAGTTACATTGACTAGCAAAAGAATCAAATTTGCGTTTAAATACTTCTACTTGAGGATAGGTAGACAAAATTTCTAAGGTTTGATCTGTGCTATAACTGTCAATAACAATAATTTTTTTAGCCCAGGTGAGTTTTTTTAGAGTGCGATCAATGTTCGGGGCTTCGTTGTAGGTGAGGATGAGAGGGGTAATTTTTTCTAGCATGGCTGCGGTAGCTGGTAGGGAAAAATCGTCAATTGACACTTATTTTACTTGAGATTCCAGCCACTGGTTAAATAGGTCGATGGCTTGTTTAATTTTTACCATAATGATTGCTGTTTGTTGGGCTAACTCTAATACTCTTTCTTGGCGGAGTTGTATATTATAATTATGACGGGCTAAATGTCTGAATTTACGGTAATCGTTTAATTGTAGTAATAATGAACCTTGCCATAAAGGCGGGCGATGTTCCCCTCCGGTTTCTGCTAGTTGTAGTAATAATTGTTCATGCCAATTTTCAGTTTTTGGTATCCCCCCATCCAGGGTGACTGCCACTCGTTCACTAATGCGCTCACAGGCTGTATAAAAGTCACAAATATAACTTGATAGGGCAGGAATGAGAGCAATTTCCGGTATGGTTTCCGCTTGAGCAAGTAATTGGTTTAAAGTTTGCCAATTTTGCTCTAAAGCGATCATCTCATCTTCGATACGAGTTTTGAGGGCGAGATATTTGTTACTGGGCATGGGTTTAGTTTTTAGAATGCGATCGCGCACAAATAACGGTACTTCTTCTAATGCTACTAGGTCTATTTTTAACCAATCAGGGCTAATTCTTTCTAGAACAGAGTAGGCATCCCAGCGCTGTTGTTCTGACATTCCTGTCACTGCCAAGTCAATATCAGAAGCCCAATGCCACGGACTTTCCCCAGTTAGAGAACCAAATAATATTACTGCTTTCGCTCCCTGTTGTAAGAGAATTTGCTGACATTTTTCGGCTATTTCTAAGGCTGTTTGTTTTCTGGCTGCTAAAGTTGGGTTAGCGCTGGACTGGGTAATATTTTCACTCATAATTACTTAACCATTATCACATTTAGTTGACACTCCCCACGCCTAAAAGCGGGGGATTCCAGCGTCACTGACGTTCTTTGCTTTTACTGGACTTGCTTAGAGAAGAAGCAAAAATTAGAGGTATTAATGCAAGCGAATTAGTTGAAGAATGGGGAAGGCGATTGAAATCGCCAACGGCTAACCCCCATGTCTAAAGCCAGTAGCTCTGCTCGCCGTTGATATTTCGGTCAGATATGATCTGTAAAAATTCCCCAAAATCCCGATCTAATAACGGCTTAACTTCAACAGCCTTATTCAAGTTACTTGTAAGCTGCCAAAAATCTAATGGTATACCGTACGCATGACGAAAGAAATGCCGAAAGGCTCGCAGAGCATTGAGTAGATCGTAGGTTTCTGTGGAAAGCAAAGCAGGACGCACTCCTTGAACTGGCTGCATCATTCGCTTTAGTAGTAAACTGTGCCACTGGGCGGCATCAGATACATTATTTTCAAAATAGTTGGCTACAATCTTCAGCAGTTCTTCCACAGCCCCATAAAAGTTATGCAGTTGATAAGCAGAACTTTCCATTTTCTCAAGATTTTCTGGGGAAATGTTTTGCGATCGCTGTAATAGCATAGCAAACACCCGGTCAATTGTGACGCGCTGGGCTGCTATGTCTGCCCCTAGCATGGCTAACTCTCTTGTATCCATGGTATACCTTGCTGACGAATGCGGTGGGCAAATGGGCATTTGCATAATTCCACTAAGTCCACTGGCCGTTCAACCGCCTCTGACAATTGTGCCATTGCTGTAAAAAACTGCTCCCGATCAACACTTTCAACTGCTACATCCACATCTGAACGTTGGGTAAAATGATGGGGACGGGTGACTGAGCCAAAGATATAAGCTTGATTAATGCCATATTGCTTACCTTTGGTATTTAACCACAGGAATACTTGTTCTAGGGTTGCTAGTCTTTGCTGTTCATTGCGGTGACGACGAGTAGCCAGGGCTTGGTCTAAAAGGGGGGTGGGATAGGACATATGGCTCCAGTTTAGTTGACACTCCCTCTGGCGGGGGGAGTGTCAAGCTTTAATATCCCTATTTTAAAACATTTTTTAAAACATTATTCCGGTGGCTAATCACGGTTAGCCAGGCTGGGTGGAAGTAGCACAACATAACATTGATTTCCAAAGATATGGTAGTCGTCCGGCGAATTGAAATTTTATATCTGTATAGCCTTCTAATTGTAATAAATTAGTCATTGTTGCTACAGAGAAAAATTTGATATGTCCGCCATCCCAGAGCGCCGTAAAGTGTTGATCCATTTTGCCAGAAAGAGCAAGTATGATATTTTTAATGTAGCCATGATAAGGCGTAGTCAGTATTAAACTTCCATTAGGTTTGAGGTATTTTTTAGCATTGATCACTAATTGTTTGGGAAAAAATAAATGTTCAATTACTTCGGCAGCGATCACAATATCAAAGTTTTCTCCTATTTCTCCATAGGGTAGATTGTAGATGCTACCTTGGATAAACCTACAATTTGGAAAAGCATCTCTAGCTAATTTTACTCCTGATTCTGATTCTTCAACTCCCACCACTTCATAACCACACTGAGCAATTAAATTACTCAAACTGCCATTACCGCAACCAATATCTAAAATGCGCGCTTTTGGCTTATTTTCAACCACAGGAGCCGACTCGGATATCATCTTTATCAGATGAGGAATAATATAAGCATGATGGTGTATTTTGTTACTGTCTTGGTATAAATATTGATATTTATTATTTGTTGTGTCCATTTTTTTGTGTTAGCTTAGTAAGCTTATGGTGAATTTTCGGGAAGTGCAGTACATCCTTGGCGGTACTGTATTAAGCAGCGAGCAAGACTTGTACTGAGAGCAGCCATAGTATGCTAGCACTACAAGACGATCATTTATATTTGTATCTCACCTGTTTAAGAAATGCTATTTAAGAAATGCTATATCTTGGTAAACTGCTACCATTTTATCCCCAATAGTATCCCAAGTATAATTATTCAGGATAAATTGCCGGGCGCGATCGCCTGTGGCTTTAGCTTCTTGGGGATGATTTAAACAGTGTTCTATAGTCTTGGCAATTTCTAAAACATCTAGTTGGGGAACGTAACCCACTTGATTTTCTTCAATCATGGAGGCTAAAGCTACACCAGGAGTAACAATAGTTGTTAAACCTGCGGCCATAGCTTCTAGTACCACCACGCCAAAACTTTCTGAATGAGAAGTGAGAATAAAGATATCTGAGCCTTGTAGCAATATATCTTTCATTTCACCTGTGACAAATCCAGGGCGATGGGTGCAGTGGTCTAGGTTGTGACTTGTTAATAGTTGACTAATTTGGGCTTCGTATTCTGGCGAACCATTGCCTGCTAAAATGAAAGTTAATTTTGGCTTTTTTACTCGGCTCAAAGCAGGAATTAGATAATCTAAGCCTTTAACTAAATGCAAGCGAGATAAAAATAAGATAATTTTTTCTTCCGGAGATATATTAAACATCTCCTGTATTTTTTGACGAGAATCGGGTAGAGGAGGACTAATTTCTAAGCCTAGTGGTATAACAACAGGTGGAACTCCTAAATTTAAAGGTTCAATTTCTTTAATTTCCTTTGTAGAAGTCAATAATGTAATACTACTATGTTGAAGGTTACTACGTTCTATCAATGATAAATATATCTTTTTTTTCCACTTACTCTGCTGTAAAGACCACTCACATAGTAAACCATGGGGTTGATTAATATATGGTACTTGCTTTAGTCGAGCAATAGTCATGGACACAGTGGCAGCATAAGAGAATAAAGCATGAACGTGGACTAAATCATAATCAGTAATATGTTGCCATAACCATGTTGTTAATGGCCAAGAAAAGGCAAATTCACGTAGGGGAGTGATGGAGGGTGAAAACCTAGGGAAAAAATAAGTAGGAATTCGATAATACTCAATTTTTCGGCATAGTGGCACATCAAGTACATCATCACCATTGTCGTTAGTGGTTAATAATTCTACATTAACTTGCTTTGTTTGTAAAACTTGTAGCATTTCTAAAACGGCTTGGCTGGCTCCTCCACGGAGAGGACCCACAGAAGGAGTAACATGAAGAATTTTCATGATAGGGATGAAAACATATTTATCATTTACATTTGCACATCATTGGTCTGCAAGTTGCTGTAATTTTGGTAATACTGGGATTTGAAATACTCATATTCTTGCTGTACAACTTCAATGATATAGTTGCCGAGGATAAGATATAAAAAAACTGCCATAACAGAAAACGTCAGATTACCCAAAAGATAAGCCTCGGAAATACCGCCCACCAGCAGAGAAAGCAATCCAGCCATGACCACACTGCACTTTAAATAATAGTCTGGTCTGATTTTAGATATTCTGTCTAACTTGATAATCATGTCTAGAGTACTCCAAGCAAACATGAACATGGGTAGTCCACCAATTATACCAAGTGATCCTAGAGCGCCCAGCCATGAACTTTCACCAAAGCGCAGGCGATCGCCTTGAAAAGGAGCGCCAAATATAGGATAATCTAGAAACATTTGCCAGTAACCACCCCAAACGCCAGCACGGGTGTTGGTGTCTTTGGAAAAACTACCGATGGACTCTATATCTGTGGGACTGAGGTAAGGTAAAAAAAGTGCAGCTAGTACAGCAAAAATCAGTGCTATTTGCAAGAACTGACCCCCCCGGTAGCGAAAGAAAATCAAGATGGATACAACAGCCATAATTGCACCAGTACGAGAAGCAGTCATGAGCAAGCCAAATACTGCTAAAGCTAAAAATCCTGCCCATATCAATCTCAGTAATCTATTTTCCTGGTCTTGAAATGCTAAAAAAAACAAGCAGGGTATAACGCCAGTAATTACAAGCGCCGCCATTTGAGGATTACCAGTGGTTCCTAAAAACCAGCCATGAATAAAAGTAATAGGATATGGATCAATTGATGCTTGATAAATGTTGGCAATGCCAAATATTACCCCCACCATAGCCATTGCCCATACTCCCAGTTGAAAGTTATGCTCATTTTGCAGCCATCGAGAAGGTCCTAGAATCAAACTAAAAACTACTGCCCCAAAAGTAACAGCAGTCAAAAAAGCAAGTCCTATATCCCCATAAACTAATATCTTGACAAAAATTGTTAATTGAACCAGAATAATATATATAATGGGCTGGGGTACAAGTTTTTTACGCCAAATATTTCTGGACTTTAAGGCAATAATAATTAGCAGCAGTAATAAAACTATTGTTAGCGATCGCCCCTGTTGACATATTTGTTCTAAGGGAAAAACCAGGGACGGCGGTTCTTTGATAAATTCATTGCTAAATTTACCGAGGGATGCGGCAAAGCCCAGCACTGCTATAACCAACCAACCCAAGCGGGGGCGGTTTTGATTAGCTTGCACAACCACAAATAACCCAGTAATTATTACTATAAAACCGAATGGAGTAGTAATAAAATCTACTAGCTGAATGATAAAACTCATAACTGTGTTTAGTTACTGAAAATTTTACAAATTTTGTAGGATATTTAACCAGTTTTCTGCCCATATTTCCGCTGCATAGGGTTGTGCCAGGTATTGGGCGCGTTTGCCCCAGGTGGGTAAGTCAAGATAATGGTTATGTATTCTCAGTAAAGCTTGGGTTAAGGCATGAGAATCATTAGGGGGAATAGTTATACCATTGTATCCAGAACGTATCACCTCTACTGAAGAACCACATACCTGAGTGCAGACAACAGGTAAACCAGCAGCAGCAGCTTCCACTAGTGCTAATGGCCAGGGGTCAAAGCGACTGGGTAGTAAAAAAGAGCCGGCATTTAGCCAGACATCTTTCATTTCCCTCGGTTGCACAAAACCTCGGTTATCAATACCTGGTTGTGATTGTAGATGAAATTCTAATTCACCTTGACCACAACAAATTAAATTCCAAGGGTCTGGAACTTGTCGGCGATATTGTTGATAGGCATCTGTTAACACATCTATGGCTTTAGTATGGTTATACCTTCCTACAAATAAAAATGAACGTGGCCAGGATGACAGGTTTCGCTGTTGCCACAAGGGCGACCAAGTGTGATAATCTATGCCATATAGTCCCAAGGAAATGTTTTCTAAGGGTATTCCTAACCGTCGAGCATACTGCCAACTGCGATCGCCTGTGACTACAACATGAGCCATGCGACCTAAATAAGGGCGTAGTAGCAACGGTGCTAAATATTGCCGCCAATGTCCCCACCAGGGGGTATCCATACCCATGATGAATTTAATATGCTGTAGTTGAGATGAGAAAGCTAGTTGGCGATAGGGTGAATGAAACCAACCAGAGATAACCACCACATCGGGGTTTTGTTCACTGACTAACTGCTCTATTAACTGTGGTTGATTCCTAGCTTGTAAATCTAGCAGTCGGTGGGGAATTCCCTGCATTAACTCATCAGCAAAAGCTGTTTCAGTCCGGGCTTGGAAGGCAATCACAAATAGTTGTATGTTAGGTAGGGCTTGCAATGCTCGCCAGCAAGCTGTCATGTACCCCGATATATCAGACCAGCAGAAAACCACTTTGGGCATAATCTTAAAGTTATGGCTATTAGTTAGAGGGTGTTATACAAAGTCTTTAATCGTGATGTTAGATACAGATAGACCCCCAATCCTCGCCATGGGCGGATCATTTCCTCAAAGTGCCCGTTTTTAAGGTGCATTTGGGGGATAGACAAGTTTTTTATACATCTAGCGGTACTTTTCAAACATCATAAATGATTAGGCTTTTAGCCTTTGAGCAACATCCTTAGTCCAATCAACAGTTTTTCTTTCCAGTTGGCATTTTCTACATTTTGCCATTTAAGTTGACTCACTTTCTGTTCGGCAAAGTTATCAATTATTTTTTCATAAATTGGTTCAATCCAACGCTTACCAGGTCCGGCGAAATGAACAACCGCAGCATCTCTAATCAAAAATTCAATATTTTCTAATTCCGAAATACTTTTATTCCTGCGGAAATATGTTGTTTTATTTAATTTAATTTCATCGGGTGTTCTTTTATTTAAACCACTAATTACACAAGCGTCCCTACCCTCAAAAATTCCTTTTTCTTGTATTCTAGCTGCTAAGATTGCCCAACAAGTTTGTTCTAACCACCATATATTTTTGGACATTATAAGATAATTATGACATATATACTCAAGATAATCTAAATCAATGATATTGGGATTGAAATACACAAAACCAGAGTTGAGTCCATTTACAATTGGATATCTTAATGGAACCTGCCAACTTCCACCATATCCAGGAACATCGTCTATACAAAATAACAGAGAAGGAGGATCATTTGGTAGAATAAATCTTTTTTTAAACAAAACATCTGAATCAACGTAGAGGATTTTTTCCCTAAAAAAAACAGAGGTATCAATAATTTTCTTGAATAAATTAGATTTTTTCCGCATTTCCCTGATAACAGGATAATTGCTTAAAACTGAATTAACTGCCTCATTAACATCTGTATCCGGTGTGACTATAAATCCCATAGAAACTAATTTCTCTTGGCTTCCCATAGTTAAACTTCCATCATTTAAGATATAGATGGGGTATGATAATTTCGCTAAATTCCATGTTTCTGCACATAGAGAGAACCATTTTCTGTTGACAAAATATTCCCCTAATAAAGTAACCATTATAGTGGGTTGATTATCACCTAATTTTTCACTATCTGCTCTCAATTCCATATTTTATCAATTCTAGGTTTAGGTAAAAAAAAACAAAAAAATACATCATTACTTTTGACATTGAATGCCTAGTTCTAAAGTCCACCGTTCTGGATCTTCAACATCACTAAATAAATCAATGCCAGAATCACCAAATTTAGCCCGGCGAATGTTTTGAAAACCCGCTTTGCTTAATTCCATAGACAGGGAATTGTAATCATACATCCACAGATGTGTATTACCTGCTAACCATTCTTTAATAAAACTCAGGATATCTCTTTGCCGATGCTCTTTACCCAACCAAGTAATTCTCATAAATTCATGAGCCGCCTCAGCAGTGGTAGAATTAAGATATGTTTGGGCCATTACTTCTAAATCTGGCACTACTAGGCGAAAAATACCACCTGGCTGGAGATGTTTATAACAATTGGCTAAGGCATAACCTAATTCCTCTAAACTCATGTGTTCTAGTACATGAGAGCAGTACATTAGTTCTACACTGTCGTGGGGAATTGGTAAACCCTTAACAATGTCGCCATACTTAACGTTTGTTGGATAGCGCCCAAAAGGTCCGGAGGGAACTAAGTTACCGATAACAGGTAATCTTTGCAGGCGCATGGCTGGACTAGCATCAAAATTCAACCACCGGGGAGGAGCGCACAGTCCACAACCAAACTGAGTAAAACGAGCTGCTGTGGTTGATGACATATATCTTACCTATCAAAACATAGTGGGAGCGTGAGAAACCCCACGCTAAAGCCTAGGGGATGAAACGCGGCTCAACAGGATTTATCCTGTGGTATGCTTAACAAAAGGCGATGGGTATTCTAAAAGCATTTTTGTGCAGTTAAAATAAAAAAAGCATCCACAAATTGGTGAAAAACCCATAACATACCAACTCAAGTAGTCACACATCTAAGTATAATCTTAGTCAAGGTGAGTAGGGGAGCTTTGACACTCCCAAGGCAATATTATTTAATAAATCATATCGTAAACGTTGCGTAGCGTGTCTGATGACCGGGTAGCAACATCAGTTTAGAATCCCCTGTGTTTCAACTAGGCGAGATGTCAAATTGTGTTAAATATATTCATAAAATGCCTTTTGCACAAGATCAACACAGCGCGACCAAGTGTAATATTGGGCGTGTTCTTTTCCCCGTTGGCTATAATCTTGCCGCAGGTGGTAGTTTTGCTCAAGTTGAATCAGGATATCAACTAATGTGGCTGTGTCTTCTGGTTCTACCACAATACCTGCTGTTCCTACTACCTCTGGTAGTGAAGCCCGGTTGCTGACTATTGGGGGAATACCCGCAGCCATGGCTTCTATTGCAGGAATACCAAAGCCTTCATAATGGGAAAGAAACAATAAGGAAGAAGCACAGCGCATCAGCCGGGGCAAATCATGATCTGGTACTATTCCTAATAGGTGTAGATTTGGCAACTCTTCAGCTGCTGTTATGTATTCTGGTTCTGAGTCTCCAGCGATGACAATTTGTAGTTCTTTTTGCTGTTGCTGCAATTCTCTCGCTACTCCTAGGATATAGTTTGCCCCTTTTCTCAGTCGCAGTCCCCCAATAATGAAAGTATAAGGCTGGGGAACAGGACGAGGTAAGGTGGCTGGGTCAACTGTGGCCATGTCAAAGAAACATTGGTCAACCCCGTTACCCACAACTACAATTTTCTGGGGATCTGCACCCAAAAGTTTAATCATTCTCTGTTTAGAAAATTCTGAGACTGTAAATACAATGCGACAGTCAGACAATACCCGGTGAACCCACCCAGACCATTTCCACCGAAACAGTTTGTGTTCCCAGGTATGAGACCAGGGTAAATTAGTTTCAAATGCTTGGATATCGTGTAAAGTAATGGCAAGTGGGCATTTAGAAACAGGTATGTAGGTTTCCATGGGGGCATAGAGCCAATCAGTTCCGTCGGCAATGTATCGGTTAATGTTCGGAAAACTAAAGCTTTTCCAGCAGCGTTCTGTGATATTTTCTGGGGTTGAAAAGGTTACATATGGCAGTTCTCTTAAAGGGGATGTGAGTTTGAGCTTATTGTCTGGCTGTAACCACTGACGAGCAAAGATGAGCTTTAAGTCAATGTTTTTTTGTTGATTTAAGCCCAGGAGTATCTGATTAATATGCCTACCTATTCCTGAACAGGGTAAGTAAGTGCGGATGGGGTGGATATAGGAGATAATGTTCATGTCAAGATATAGCTATAAATTTAAATCAATTAGCTGATGACTTATTAAATATAGCTAATGTATCACCTCTATATTTATACACTGAATAATCATATCTTCCAAGCCAAGAATCAGCTTGTTCTTTTTCTGATTCGGTCAAGTGTGTGTGTTCATATAAAATTAATTTCGGTTTATACTTTTCTAAGTCAATTTGGCTAAGAACTTGAAAATCAAATCCTTCCACATCAATATGAACTAAGTCAATTCTTCCAACATTGTGTTTGTCTAAAACCGCTTGCAAAGGACAGCAGTCAACTTCTGTTTCTACAATATAAGGAATTATTTGCTCACCCAGGTGTTTAATTATATGATTAATATTAAAAGACCCCAGTTGATCATATGTATTTGGCAATTCGCTAAATGATTTTTGACGAGCATCTTCAGGTAAATAGTAGAATTTTTTTCTATCTGCGGTTAATCCTATGGCAAGATTTTCAAAAATTAACCTATTTTTAGAGTTATAAACATTTTTATAGTTTTCCTGAAGACGCTTAAAACAGAAGTCAACAGGTTCTATGAATATACCAGAATAGTTTTTGTTTTCCACGATAAGATTATGAATTGGGTCACCTGTAATACCATCATTAGAACCAACTTGTATAAAAAATACTTCAGGGTAATTTTTAAAAGTTTCTTGAATTCTTGCTTGTAGAAAAGGCTCTGGAGAATTAATTATAAATCTGTAAATTTTTCTACCAGCCAAATGCAAAAGTGGATATTTTCTGAGAAATTTCCTCAAATCATTATTCATACTCTTATATTCCTGTAAGACAAAAACTACAATATATGTATATAGCTAATTTTGCTCAAGTGAGCTACATCCGTAGGCAAGATGCTCGTACTACAATACTTTGATCATTTATATTTGTTATCAGACTCGGTTTAATAAAGGCTATGTGACCTGCTTTTTTCTAAAAATCATATTCTTGTGCATAAAATTTTGACAGTCGCTTTAGTAAAAAATAACGTGATCCTCCTTCGGAGAGTCTCAACCATAATGCTTGCCATAAACTTACAGTTTGTTCTTGGGAACGAGGTTTTTTATGCCAAGTATCTCGACCATGCCAAACATATTCTTTTGTATTTTCCTCTAAAACTGTATTGTAGTTATAATTCCATTGAGGGCTGATAATCTGTACTATTTGTGATTTCTTGGCTAAGTTAATAACATGACCATTTTCGTATAGACATCTATCACTTTTGGGTAACATAAAACCAGGTACATCTGCTCTCAAAAAAAGCTTTTCAAAAAACTTAATTGATTGGTTATCATTAATCACCATAATAACACCAGAATTAAAATTACCAGAAGATTCTACGCTCATATAGATATATTTATCGGCACAAAAAACAGATTCAATGGCAGGAGTATAACTACGAATTAAAGCATCAGCATCAATAAAAAAAACAGATTTATATCCTTGTTTCAAGGCTTGTAGCATCAGCGCCACTTTTAACCATGCTGAATTAGTTCCAGATATGCCATTGGGGGGAGATTTTGTAAAAGCTATATACTTATAGCCCATTTTTTTTGCATAGTTACGGTGGCTATCTAAACAATCTTGAAATATCTGATCATAACCATTGGTAGCTATAGTGAACATAAACGTGTCCTGCATAAAATATCCTCGGGTTTGGTGTTAGTTTTTAATAAATTTTAATAAATTTTTAATATTTTCGGATGATTGTCAGTGTGTCTACTGATTCAACAAATTGAAATCGTTGATCCTTTAAAATCACCTCTTGAGTAAAGATTTCTGAACCAACATTAGGCTGTTGACAATTAACACTATCATGTAAGGCGACTATGCCCCCAGATGTAATTTTATCACTGCAAGCTTCCCAATCTCCTCTTATTCCTTCATAAGAATGGTCACCATCTATGAATAAGAAATCTACAGGTAAATATGGTTTAACCCGTTCATCATCTGGAGCGAATTTACCAAGATTTTCTATCCAGACCACTTTACCTTGTTTCACTTTATTAACTTCTTGATGAGCAATTCTTCTAATCCACCCAAAACCAAGTAAACCAAATAAATTTCTGGGGTATGGATCTACAGCTAAAATTGTTCCTTGTCTATCCATTACACTTCTGAACTTCTTGGTATTTACTCCTTCAAATACACCAATTTCAGCTAGTATCCTTTTGCCAGATGCATATTTCTGTAAACACTCTTGTTCGCGTTTAGATGTGTGAGTATATGCAGCAGAGATGCCTAATTTATATTTTAAGTAATGACGTAAATTTACAGGATAGTAGTTAAGATTCATGTGTGATACCATGGTACATTAAGTTAATATTTTTGTTAGAAATTATACTTTTCATTAAAAAGTTAGGAATGAGGAATATTAACCATAGGATATAGTGCATCTGCAAGATGAAGTGTTTGTTGTATTTGATACAAAACATAAGTAATAATTTTCTTTGTGGTAATAAATCTTGCCATTGATAACCAGCCCAGTGGACTAAAATTACTTGCTTTTTATGATCTAACCCTCCATAATCCCACAAATAATATTTACCATGTTGTTGATAAATTTGTCCAGTTTGCCTAGCCCAAGCATTTTGACAAATCCCTCCCATCACTTCCGCAAAGTGACCATAAACCACTGGCTTCATATCGCAGCAGTAATTAATAAAAGCCTGGTCTGTGTTGCGGGGATTAAGTTGATCACGAATTTTTAAAGCAGCCCCCCCCAGGGTTTCCAACTCTTCTAGAGAAAATAGCCCTTTTCTAGAAGCCCAACGACCGGAATTAAAACCCCTACCCCGCCCTTGTCTCAATAGTTGTTGGCGGAATTCTCCGGGTTGGTAGACTTGGTTAATGGCGCAGTCATAATGTAGAAAGTCAAAATTAAATTGATCTAGGGCTGTAATTAATGGGGTGAGATTAGCTAAAACTACTTGACGCGCATCTAAATACATAAAGCGGTCTAGTTCTCCCCAAAAAGCCGCATAGCGTCTAAACCAGTAGGGTCCTGTGGGAGTATGTCCTAATTCAAAGGCTTTGCCAATGGCTTCTAAGGAAGAAAATGAGGCATCATCATTATATAATTCAAAGTTATATTTTTCTTGCAGTTGCAGCAAGCGATCGCACTGGTGGTTAAAAGGAATTAAAATCAGTGGTAAATCTGGGTTAAAGGTGCGGTAACTGTTGAGAAATGCTATTGTCCAATTATAAACTTTATCATTGGCAGAAAAGTACACACCGATATTTTGGGCTGGAGACATAAGTTATGGCGTTTCCTAAATACGTGAAATACAGATATCAATGACAGAAGTCTTGCTAGCTATCGACTATACTTAGACTACCCTCAGTACAAGTCTTGCTTGCTACGGATATACCTCTCTATTCTCCATATTCTTGCAAAAAAGCGCTAAAATCCATCAAGGCTGCTCTGGTTTCTCTTGTGGGTTGCAGTTGATGTTGTATTTGGAGAATAATCCATCTATTTTGGATTCTAGCTCGGCTAAC
>Ga0169931_10001154_pt1 | contig 43529 bp, 48 predicted proteins | sample Kivu_15m_20L_FD_129675 | JGI IMG/M metagenome (GOLD analysis project Ga0169931, IMG submission 129675) | Freshwater microbial communities from Lake Kivu, Western Province, Rwanda to study Microbial Dark Matter (Phase II) - Kivu_15m_20L... | ecosystem: Environmental > Aquatic > Freshwater > Lake... | reverse complement strand
TCAACGGTGAGTTCGTCGTGCGCACCGGCGCACCTGCTGCGGCGAAGTAACGCAGTTACTTCGCCGGACGACGGCGGAGTGCCATCGAGTGGGCGTGGAAGCCCTCGTGGTCGGCGAGCGTCGTGATCGTCGGTGACATCCGTGCCAGTGCCGTTGCATCGGCGCGGGCGATTGCCGTGCGCTTGAGGAACGCATCGACGGTGATCCCCGACGACACCTTCGCAAAGCCACTCGTCGGAAGCGACGCCGGGCAGCCGAGCACGAAGTTCGCGGCGCTGAACGGCGTGTCCTGACCGACGAGGATCTCGCCGGCGTGGTGAATCGCTGCGATGAGTTCGTCGGCACGTGCGCCGTCGAAGGCGATCTGCAAGTGCTCCGGCGCGAAGTCGTTGGCGACGGCGGCCGCACCGGCGAGTGAATCGACGAGGATCGCACCACCGTTACGGCCGAGCGATGCGTGCGCCGCGGCGCGACGAATCTCGGGCATCTCACCCATGAACCGGGCGAGATGCGCATCGATGGCGTCGATCGTCGGGGCATCGTCGCACACGAGAAAGACCGTCGAGTCCTCGCCGTGTTCCGCTTCGATGAGCAGGTCGAGCGCCGCACGCCGCGGATCGGACTCGCGCGATGCAATGAGCATGCTCTCCGTCGGACCGAGCACCATCATCGTGGCGATTCCGTGCCGTTGCATTTCGACCTGCGCGATCGTGACGGCGGGTGAGCCCGGACCGACAATCTTGCGCACGGCAGGAATGCTGCGCGTACCGAAACCGAGTGCAGCGATGCCGGCGGGGCCGTTGGCACGAAAGACGTCGGTGATGCCGAGCATTCGCGCGACGACGAGCACGGCGGGATCGACGGCTCCGTCGCCGTTCGGCAGCGGCGGCACGAGCAGCGAGATGCGCCCGACACCCGCGACGACGGCGGGCACGGCGAGCTGATAGGCGACCGACGGGTAGCTCGCTTTGCCACCGGGCACGAACAAGCCGACCGAGTCGATCGCCGACACCTTTTCCCCGACCGTTGCGCCCGGCTCGATCGTCATCGACCAGTCGCCGTGGCGCGCGAGCACCGCCTCGTTGAACCGCTGCACGTGGTCGATGGCGTCGGCGAGTGCGGCATCGAGCGCCGGCTCGACGCGTGCCGCCGCAATCTCCGCGTCGCTCACCCGCAAGCGTTCGGCGCTGCCCAGATCGATGCCGTCGAAGCGCCGCGTCGCCTCGAGCACGGCATCGTCGCCGCGCTTCTGCACGTCGTCGACGAGGGCGACGACGTCGCGGCGCAGGGAGTCGTCGACGATGTCGTGCAGACCCCGATCGGTGATCGTGCGGCGCACGTCGTTGCCGGCACTCGCCCAGTGCAGGCGACGCATCACTGCACTCATACGAATGAAACTAGCGATGCGATGTGCTCGTGCGACGGGTAGCGTTATTCCACGTCCCTCATCTATAGGAGCGTCAATGCCCGTCACCGTCGTCGTGGGTACCCAGTGGGGGGATGAGGGCAAAGCCAAGGTCATCGATCTGCTGGCCCGTTCGCACGATGCGGTCGTTCGCTACCAGGGTGGGCACAACGCCGGGCACACCGTCGTCGTCGGTTCGGAGCGCTACGCCCTGCAGCTCGTGCCGAGCGGCGTGCTGTACGACCACGTCATTCCGGTCATCGGCAACGGCGTCGTCGTCGATCTCGTCACGCTTTTCACAGAAGTCGACCGCCTCGAGTCGAGGGGCGTGTCGTGCGCGCGCTTGAAGGTGTCGTCATTGGCACACCTCATCTTCCCGTGGCACCAGCGCCACGATGCCCTCGCCGAGTCGTCGCGCGGTGAGGCGAAGATCGGTACGACATTGAAGGGCATCGGACCCGCGTACGCCGACAAGGCGCAGCGCGTCGGGGTGCGCGCTGCGGCGGTGCGCGACGCAGCGGGATTTCGACGCATCGTGCGCGAACGAGCCGAGTGGGAAAGTGCGCGACTCGTCGCACTCGGCGCCGAACCGCTCGACATCGCATCCATCGTTACGACATTCGATGCGCTCGGTCGCCGTCTCGTTCCGTATCTCGCCGACACGGTGAATCTGCTCCACGGCATGCTCGAGGCTCGTCGTCCGATTCTTCTCGAGGGCGCCCAGGCGACGTTCCTCGACCTCGACCACGGCACGTATCCGTACGTCACGTCGAGCAGTCCGACGGCGGGCGGTGCGTGCACCGGATCGGGTATCGGACCGCGTCACATCGATCGCGTCGTCGGTATTGCCAAGGCGTACACGACGCGCGTCGGCAGCGGACCGTTTCCCACCGAAGTGTTCGGAGATGTGGGTGATCGCATCGTCGAGATCGGCGCCGAGTTCGGCACCGTGACGGGTCGTCGCCGTCGTCCCGGGTGGTTGGATCTCGTCATGTTGCGTCACGCCGTGCGCGTGAACTCGCTCACCGACATCGCACTCACGAAACTCGACGTCCTCGACGATTTCGACACGATCCGCGTGTGTACCGGCTACCGCCTCGATGGGAGCGACCTCGACGGGTATCCCGACGACGCCGACGTTCTCGACAAGGTCGAATGCGTGTGGGTGGAACTGCCGGGATGGCGCACGGCGCTGCGTCACTGTCGCAAGGATGCGGATCTGCCTGCTTCGGCGCGTCGTCTGCTCGAGATCGTCGAACGGCATGTCGGCGTTCCCGTGTCGATCGTCGGCGTCGGCCCGGAGCGAGACGATTGCGTGGTGCGGTCGTGATTGATCGTTACGCGACTCCGGAAATGACCGCGATCTTCTCCGACGCGGCACGGTTCTCGCGGTACCTCGACGTCGAGTTGCATGCACTCGATGCACAGGCACTCGTCGGTGCAGTTCCCGCCGATGCAGCACGTGAGTGTCGGCAACGCGCACCGCACGTCGACGGCGGATTCGTCGCAGCCGTGCTGCAGCGCGAGGAAGTGACGAATCACGACGTCGCGGCGTTCGTCGATGTCCTGCAGGAACGCATCGGCATGCCGCACGGGGCATGGTTGCACCACGGTCTCACGAGCAGTGACGTCGTCGATACGGCATGGTGCTCGATGCTGTGCGATGCATGTGACGTCATCGATTCCGCACTCGGCGAACTTTTCACAGTCGCGTCGGATCTCGCCCGCAAGCACCGCGACACCGTCATGGTCGGCCGCACGCACGGCATTCATGCCGAACCGACGACGTTCGGTGCGAAGGTGGCGTTGTGGGCGTTGCAGGTCGGCCGCGATCGGGTACGTCTGCGTGCGGCACGCGACGGCATCTCGGTGTGCAAGTTGTCGGGCGCGGTCGGTACGTACTCGAACGTCGATCCGCGCGTCGAGGCACACGTCGCGGCGGCGATGGGATTGCGTGCCGTGCCGGCGACCCAGGTGATTGCGCGTGACCGACATGCGGAGTTCCTGTGGGCGTGCGCGAGCATCGGGACCACCGTCGAGAGCATCGCGATCGAGCTGCGCCATCTGCAGCGCACCGAGGTCGATGAGGTTCGCGAGGGTTTCGGGCGCGGGCAGAAGGGTTCGTCGGCGATGCCGCACAAGCGCAACCCGATCTCCGCCGAAACACTCACCGGCTTGTCGCGGGTGCTGCGATCGAATCTGCAGGCCGGTCTCGGCAACGTTGCTCTGTGGCACGAGCGCGACATCACGCATTCCTCCGCCGAGCGGATCGTTCTTCCCGATTCCGCGCATCTCGCGCACTACGTGGTGCGCCGGCTCACCCGCCTTCTTTCCGGTCTCGAGGTGCGCGCCGAACGAATGCGTGCGAACGTCGACCTCACCCGCGGTCTCGTGTTCTCGCAATCGGTACTCCTGGCGCTCGTCGAAGCGGGGTTGGCACGCGACGACGCATACCGTCTCGTGCAGGAGCTTGCCGTTCGCACGGGAGAAGGAACCACCGACTTCCGCTCCGTTGTGTCCGCAGATCCGCGCGTCCGCAGCGCGATTTCGGACGAACGAATTGCCGAGGCTTTCGAGGTGAATCGCATCGTTCGTTTCGCATCGCGCGCAGTCGACGCCCTCACCGACGGTGGCGCGTGACGGCCCTGCCCGCATTGGAACCGCATCGCGATGCGCTCAGGGCGCACGTGCTTGCCCACTCGCTGAAGACGGGCAACTTCACCCTGAAGTCGGGTCGCAGCAGCACGTGGTTCCTCGACACGAAGCAAACCGCATGTCGCAGCGAAGGAATCCAGCTCGTCGCCGACGTCGCCTTGTCGCTGCTGCCTGCTGACATCGATGCGGTCGGCGGTCTCACGATGGGTGCGGATCCGGTGGCTTTCGGCATCGCTGCGCTCGCCGGTGCGCGGGGACGTCAATTACGCAGTTTCAGCGTGCGCAAGGAAGCCAAGGATCACGGCATCACCGGTCGCATCGCCGGTGCGTTGCGCGAAGGGGATCGTGTCGCAATCGTCGAGGACACGGTGACGCGCGGTACGTCGATCTTCGAGGCAGTCGAGGTCGTGCGCGCGATCGGTGCGTATCCGGTGTTCATCACCGTCATCGTCGATCGCGGCGGAACGTGTGCGGCGATGGCGCGTGACGCGGGCATCGCCTACGAGCCGATGCTCACCGCACCTGACCTCGGATACCCCTTCGGTTCCTAAATCGTTGCGCGACCGCTTTTTCGCGCGGTGACGACCAAGTTCTTGCCGATCAGTCTTCCCCGAGTGAGAACGTACAGCAGGTACGAGAGGCGAACGACGATCTTTGAGTAGATGCTTGCCGACACGCCCGACACGCTCGTGCTGCGCATCAAGCGAAAGATCAAGAAGTACGGAACAAGTCCGACGGTGTCAAAGTGTTTGATGTCGACCGACTCGAACCGTTCCCGGAACAAGTTGCGCAAGGAGCTGACGGAGTAACGCCGGTGGTGACCGCTTAAGCGATCGATCTTGGCGTAGAGCCACTGATGTGCGGGCACGAGGATGAGCAGGTGGCCACCGGCACGGAGTAGTTGTGACGCCCGCGCGATCTCGCCCTGATCATCTTCGATGTGCTCGAGGACGGAGAAATAGACGATTGTGTCGAAGCGGCGGTTCTGCGATTCGACGAGCAATTCATGAGTCGTTTTTTGCAGAGCCTCGACGTTCGACAGTGCGCCGACGCGATTCTTCAGCTGCTCAAACAACGCCGCGGTCGGTTCACATGCGAGCACCGCATCGGCGTAACGGGACAACTCACGGGTAACGAATCCGACTCCTGCACCGACTTCAAGGACATCTCCCCGAACGAACGGACGGAACACTCGTACGAGGGTTGGCGAGGAACTCTCGTCGTTGTGGTAGTAGACCACATCGGATTCGGGGATCATGAAGCCCGTCAATCATGACACGCCTCACTACACAGTGGTGGTCGGGACCGGCGTCGATCCGGTGACCCCGCGCTTTTCAGGCGCGTGCTCTGCCAACTGAGCTACCCGACCTCGTGTCGGTGTTGCCACCGACGCTGCGGTCCCGACGGGATTTGAACCCGCGACCTCCGGCTTGACAGGCCGGCGTGAACTCCAAACTTCACCACGGGACCAGAATCGAAAACTCGAAACTGATCTATTTGCACCCCCAACGGGATTCGAACCCGTGCCGCCACCTTGAAAGGGTGGTGTCCTAGGCCACTAGACGATGGGGGCAGGAATTCGTGCCCTTGGAAGAGCAAGTGGACTCTATCAGCGCCCTGCCGACTCGCTACCGAGAACGTCGAGCGTGTGGCCGAGCGCCCAGCCGAGGAAGGCATACAGACGGCGATGATCTGCCATCCCGTCGGCATCGCGGTCGTCCTCTTCTTCATCGTCGGCATCGTCGTCGGTGACGTCGAGGATGGTGCCGAGAACGAGGCGCGTCGCGTTGAGCGATCGCATGAGCAACTCGACGTCACCTGCAGTTAAGTCGTCGATGCGTTGGAGGAGTGCCATCGTCGACTCGAGTGCCGCAAGGTGCGACGCCGCAAGGTCGCTGCGCATGAGGCGGTGGAACTCGGCGTCGGCTGCTGCATCGGCGTGGTATGCAACCGGGAATAGGCGGGTGAGATGATCCCCGGTGCCGGCGGTGATCTCGTCACGAAGTTCACCGAGCACCGTCGAGAGGACCGTACGGCTCGTCTCATCGAGCGTGATGCGATACGAGTTGCCGACCCGTTCGATCATGTGTCGTCTCTTTGCATCGTCGCCCACAGACCGTGTTCGTGCAATCGGTGCACGTCGAACTCGGCACGTTCGCGTGATCCGCTCGACACGACTGCACGACCCTTTTCGTGCACGTCGAGCATGAGCGCGGTGGCCTTCTCCAACGAATAGCCGAACAGCTTCTGGAACACCCACGTGACGTACGACATGAGGTTGATTGGGTCGTTCCACACGATGACCACCCACGGCGAATCCTGCGCGGTGTCCGAATCAGCCGACGTGATCTCGACGGGCAGGGTGTCGGTGCGATTCGTCCACGTGCGTACGGCGATCACGACTCCATTGTGCCGTCGACCCCTCGTAGCCTTTCGGCGTGGTGCTCGGACGTCGACCGTTGGTTCCCTCACGACTCGGTCGTCGGGCCTTTGCGCATACGGGTACCGAAGCACCGCGCTCGCTCATCGGCGCCTACGTCGCGCTGACGAAACCACGGATCATCGAGTTGCTACTCATCACGACCGTACCGACGATGGTGCTCGCCGCCGGTGAGTGGCCGTCGACGTGGCTCGTCGTGTGGACGGTTGTCGGCGGTGCGCTTGCCGCGGGTGGGGCGAATGCGTTGAACATGTACGTCGACCGCGACATCGATGCGCTCATGGAGCGGACTCGTCACCGCCCGCTCGTCACGGGAATGGTGAGCCCGCGGGCAGCACTCGTCTTCGCTTTTGCACTCGAAGCCGGTGCATTCGTCGTGTTGTGGTCGACGTCGAACATTCTCGCCGCGTCACTCGCACTGGCAGCAACGGCGTTTTATATCGGCATCTACACGCTGTGGTTGAAGCGAACTTCGCGCCAGAACATCGTCATCGGTGGGGCGGCGGGAGCGGTTCCCGTTCTCGTTGGTTGGGTCGCCGTAACGGGGAGTCTCGATTGGGCGCCGGTGCTCCTGTTTCTCTTCATCTTCTTCTGGACCCCACCGCACTTCTGGGCGCTGGCGATCCGCCACGTCGACGACTATCGAGCCGCGTCGGTGCCGATGCTGCCGGTCGTCGTCAGCCTCGCCCGCACCGTGCGCACGATGGGTGCGTACACGCTCGTCGTCTTTGCGTGTTCGATGGCACTCGTTCCCGTTGCCGACATGGGTGTCATTTACTCGATTGCGGCGTTCGTGCTCGGTGTCGCGTTCATCGTTGTCACCTACCGCCTGGGCGAGGCACCGACTCCCACTGCCGCCATGCGCGTGTTCAGTTACTCGATCTCGTACGTCACGCTCATCGGGGTGGCCATCACCGTCGATGTGCTCGTGCGCTAGTTCGGCACGCCGAACACCAGCGGAGGTTCGGCCGATCGGGCCGTTCTGAGTAGCCTTGACGGTGGTCATGACTGTCGTCGACGCCTCATCTGTGTCTCGCCCCGTCGCCGACGATTCTTCGGCTGTCGGCCGCGTCGCCGCGTGGTTCACCGTGGCCGATCACGCACGACTCGGTCGCCTGTACCTCGCCACGGTGGGGGTGTGGCTGTTGCTCGTCGCCCTCCTCGGCGCGTTGCTCGGTCTCGAGCGGATGGACTCCACCGCAGCCCTCGTCGACGCCGATGCTCACGTCCAGATGTTCGGGCTGTACCACTACGCACTCGTCATGGGCGTGGCTGCGCCGCTGTTCCTCGGCATCGCCTTCCTCGTCGTTCCATCGTTGCTCAATGCATCCACCGCGTCGTTCGTTCGGCTGGCGGCCTTCGGATATTGGATGTGGACGGCCGGCAGCGCGGTCGTCGTTGCGGCAATGATCGCCAACGGCGGTCCGGGCGGTGGTGACGCGACGGGCGTCGAGTTGTACTTGCTCGGGCTCGGAATTGCCATCGTCGGTGTGTTGTGCAGTGCAGTGTCACTCGCTGCGACGGTTCTCACCCGTCGCAACGGCGCGACCCTCGACGGATCGTCCGTGTTCGTCTTCTCCGTGCTCGTCTCGACGACGGGTCTCGTTCTCACGATGCCGGTCGCGCTCGGAACGGTCATCTACTTGTGGGTCGACTTCGCCAATGCACGGGTCGCCTTCGGCGGCACGGGTCTCATGTCGACGTGGGTGGCGTGGCTCTTCGACCAGCCCCACACGTTGCTCTTCGTCGCTCCGGCCCTCGGCGTACTCGGTCATCTCGGTGCGGTTGCCGCACGCGTCCGTCAACCGCTGCGCGGCGGCGTTCTCGTCGGTATCGGACTCTCCGCGGTCGTCGTCGTTTCGTCCGTCACCCAGCGCAGCCATCCGTTCGCAGTCGGTGATTCACCCGTTGACACGGTCGGTTCGCTCGTGCCGTACGCGCTGTTCCATCTCCTTCCGCTTCTCGCGCCGCTCATCGTGGTCGCACTGGCACTGCTTGCCCTGAAGGCCGGCTCGCCACGGCTCGTCGCTCCGTTCGTTCCAGCCTTCCTCGGTGTCGGCATGATTCTCACGGGTCTCGTCGGAACGGCCGTGCAGATGATCGACTCGACGAATCTGCAGGGGACGGTGTTCGGCGAGGGGGCGCTCGTCTACGTCGTGTACGGCGGTGCTCTCGGTGCCTTTGGTGCCGTCGCGTACTGGTCGACGGCAATCTGGCGGCGGGTCTTGCCGGCGGGTGCGGTGCTCGGCGTGTCGTTGCTCGGTTTCGTTGCCGTAGTTCTCGCCGCACTCCCGCATTACGTCGCCGGATTCCTCGATCAGCCGGCGGCGAAGGCGAGTGGATACGACGACGCGGGGCTGCGCGGACTTCTCAACGGCCTCTCGGCGCTCGGCCACCTCGCCATGGCACTGGCCCTGCTCGGCGGCGTCGTGGTCGTGCTCCGAGCGAACTCGCGGGGCGCAGTGACATCGACGAATCCGTACGACACCGCAGAGGTGACGCAATGACCGTTCCGGCACTCGGTGCGGGTCCCGTGCGTCGGCGCAGTTCAGTGTTCGTCGCGACGGCGTTCGCTGCGGCTGCGGCGACGTCGCTCATCGGCAGCATGCTCGCGATGTGGCTCGACTTCCGGGCGAAGGCTCCGCTGCGCGCGTCAGCCGACGGCGCGAAAATGATCAAGGACTGGTTGAAGGCCGACGTTGCCGTTCCCGAGGTCGCATCGAACACGATGATGATCACCTTCGTCGCCGTGTGCATCATGGCCCAGTGGGCGGTGTACTCAGCCCGTCGTGCCGACCGGTCCCACACGATCCTCGCCCTGTCGATCACGGCTGCGATCGGGCTTGCCCTCGTCAACGCACAGATCGCCCTCTATCTGCAGATGGGCCTCGCGTTGCGCAACGACGCCTACGAGACATTGTTCTACGCCGTGACCGGAACGATGCTCGCCCTCATCGCCTCGGGTGTCGTGTACTCATTCGTTGCACTCTTCCGCGTGTGGGCCGGTCGCTCGAGCGACCATGACGTGCTCGCCGCTCATGCCCTGTATTGGTACGCACTGAGCGGGATGTTCCTCGCCGTGTGGTTCGTGGTGTACGTCCAGAAGTAGGTCGATCGATGATTCGCACGGGCTCCAAGTTCTTCATCGGACTCGCGGCACTCAACGCCGCGACCCTCATTGCATACCTGCTGTTCGTCGAGCGCCTGGCTCTCGGCGGCGTCGCCCTCAGCATCGTGTTCGCCGCCGTGTGCGGTTTGTCGACCGTCGTGCTGATCGTGCGCGACGGAGACGACGAAGCACAGCCCGTCGATGCGGCACTCGTCGGGGCGAGCATGTGGCCGCTCGTCACCGTGCTCGGTGTCGTCCTGCTCGCCGTCGGTCTCGTCACCACGTCGGCCGTCTTCGTCATCGGCATCGTCGTCGTTCTCGCCGCACTGGCCGAGTGGGCGGTGCAGGCCTGGAGCGAGTCGGCATCCGATGATCCTGCGCACAACGCTGCGACCCGCAAGCGGATTGCCAACCCGATCGAGTTCCCCGTTCTTGCGACCCTCGGCGTTGGCGTCGTCATCTTCTCCTTTTCCCGCATCATGCTCGCCGTGTCGAAGAGCACGGGGGCGGTGCTGTTCATCGTCTTTGGAACGATCGTTCTCGTCGGCGGCTCGTTGTTCGCGCTGCGCCCGGGACTGAAGCGCTCGATCGTCGCGGGGTTGTGCACCCTCGCCACGCTCGGAATCGTCGCCGGCGGTGTCGCCAGTGCCGGCATCGGGTTGCGCGCCGATCTCGCCGAGGCAGCAACCGAGGGTCACTACACGCACCGCGAATGCGGTCCCGAGCGCTCGAAGTACTTCGACAAGTTGGAGATGCGCACACTCTCGTTGCGCTCGAACGTGATCGCCACCGTCGAGTTGCGTGATGGAAAACTGACCGCACGCGCCTACGGCATCCAGTCGCCGACACAGTCGATCACGATTCCGCGATCGAATCCGGTGAACGTCATCTTCCGCAACTTCGACGCAGACGAGTATCGCCTCGTCGCGTCGCCGGGCAAGGCCGTACCGGATGCCACGGAGAAGCCCGAAGAACTGTGCACGCAACTCATTCCCGAGGGAGCCGAACAGTCGCTGACCCTCACCTATGCAAAGCCGTCGATCGATCGCGGTCCGTATTCCCTGTTCGTTGCCGGTCTCTCCGGCCAGTCCATTGAGGTGGTCGTACCGTGAGCACACTCGCTTCCCTGCGTCGTACCGTCACCAAGCTCGGTGCATTGATCGCCGGCGTCGTCGTCACCGCATCGTGTGCGAAGAATGCTCCGCAAGACACGTGGGCTCCGAAGGGCCCGAATGCCCAGATGATCGACGGCTTGCAGAAGCCGGTGTTCGCCGTTGCCGGGGTCGTCGGCCTCATCGTTCTCGTTGCGCTTGGTTGGGTGCTGTGGCGCTACAAGGATCGCGGCCAGCCGATCCCCGAGCAGACCCACGGCAATCCGGTCGTCGAGATCACCCTCACCCTCATCCCCGCGCTGATCCTCGCCGTCATCGGTGTGTTCACCGTGCGAGTGATCTTCGATCTCGCAAAGACCGACGACACGGAGATGGTCATCAACGTCACGGGGCAGCAGTGGTGGTGGGAATACGACTATCCCGTGCAGAACGAGTTCGGCATCACCCAGCCGATCGTGACGAGCGGTCAGATCGTCTTCCCCGCCGGCACCAAGGTGTTGCTGCGCGAAACCAGCCGCGACGTCATTCACTCGTACTGGATCCCCGCGCTGAATGGCAAACGTGACGCCGTTCCGGGTCGTATCCACACCCTTCGACTCGAGGCCGACGAGCCCGGTATCTACGCCGGACAGTGCACCGAATTCTGCGGTCTGTCGCATGCGAACATGCGCATGGAAGCAATTGCACTGAGCAAGGAAGACTTTGCCAAGTGGGTCGCCAACCAGCAGGCCCCGTACGTGTCACCCGCCGACGGTTCGCTCGCCAAAGAGGGCGAAGCGGTGTTCCTCAATCAGTGTGTGCGATGCCACCAGGTCGACGGGCTGCAGCGCCCCGACGGCACCTTGGCAATTGCCGCACCCGACCAGAACGTGTGGTCGGGAGCCGCGCCGAATCTCACGAAGCTGATGACGCGAAATACTTTCGCCGGCGCAATATTCGACATGCTCACACCGGCGTGTCGACCGGGTGTGTGGAATGCCTCGAGCAGCGACTTCGGCGGGAAGTACCTTGCGGGCGTGAGCGAGGACTGCCTGAACGTCAATGACTTGCGTGCCTGGTTGCGCAACGCCCCCGAGGTGAAGCCGATGTATGCGAATCCCGATCAGCTTGCGGCGACGAACGGCAAAGTTCGTGGCATGCCAAATCTCGGTCTCTCCGAATCCGATATCGACAAACTCGTCGCGTATCTGCTCACCCTGAAGTAGGAATCGAAAGGCAACCATGGCCATCATCGAACGACCCGCTCCCGGAACGATCACGACGCCCGCGCTCCTGCCCGGCGCCGCCGAGATCACCCCGTCGCGAACCTTCGGCGCGCTCAAGCGTCCCGTTGCCTCGACCGGCTGGAAGTCGTGGGTCTTCACGGTCGACCACAAGAAGCTCGGCATCATGTACGGAGCCCTGGCGATGTTCTTCTTCATCGTCGGCGGAATCGAGGCACTCCTCATTCGTCTGCAGCTCGCGGCCCCGGACGGAAAGGTGCTCAACGCCGACCTGTACAACCAGATGTTCACGATGCATGCAACGACGATGGTGTTCCTCTTCGTCATGCCAATGGCGTCGGCGTTCGCCAACTACTTCATCCCGCTGCAGATCGGCGCGCGCGACGTCGCATTCCCGCGCATCAACGCATTCGGTTTCTGGTGCCTGCTCGCCGGCGGAATCATCATCAACTTGTCGTGGTTCCTCGGCGGCGCTGCCGACGGTGGCTGGTTCATGTACGCACCCAACTCGGGACCCGTGTTCTCGCCGAGCCACGGCGTCGATTTCTGGGCCCTTGGCCTGCAGATCACGGGAATCGCATCCCTCACCGGTGCCATCAACCTCATCGTCACTGTGCTCAACATGCGCGCCCCGGGAATGACGCTCATGAAGGTTCCGGTGTTCACCTGGATGGCGACGGTCGTCCAGTTCCTGCTTCTCTTTGCGATGCCGGTTATCACGGTGGCGCTGTTCCTCCTCATGTTCCAGCGCGTGTTCGGCGCGCAGTTCTTCGACGTCGCCGCCGGCGCAGATCCGCTGTTGTGGCAACACCTTTTCTGGATCTTCGGTCACCCCGAGGTATACATCCTCGTGCTGCCGTCGTTCGGCATCATCTCCGAGGTGCTCCCGGTGTTCAGCCGCAAGCCGCTGTTCGGGTACCCGTTCGTCGTCTTCTCCGGCGCTGCGATCGGCTTCGTCGGATGGGGAGTGTGGGCGCACCACATGTTTGCCTCCGGTCTCGGCCCCGTGTCGGTGGCAGTATTCTCCGTCGCCACCATGGCGATCGCCGTGCCCACCGGTGTCAAGATCATCAACTGGACGCTCACGATGTGGGGCGGCAAGCTCGTCTTCACGACGGCGATGAAGTACGCGATCGGTCTCGTCTTCCTGTTCACCGTCGGCGGTCTGTCGGGTGTCACCCACTCGATCGCACCGTCCGATACCCAGCAGACGGACACGTACTACATCGTCGCCCACTTCCACTACGTGTTGTTCGGTGGCGCGATCCTCGGTTTGTTCTCGGGCATGTATTACTGGTGGCCGAAGATGTTCGGCAAGATGCTCTCCGAACGACTCGGCTCGTGGAACTTCTGGCTGACGGTCATCGGCATGAACCTCACGTTCGGACCGATGCACATCCTCGGTCTGCAGGGTCAGCCGCGCCGCATGTACGTCTGGACCGAAGCGCGAGCCGGTGAAGGATTCTTCAACCTTGCGTTCTGGAACCTCGTCGCGACGGTGGGTTCGTTCGTTCTCGCCCTCGGCGTGCTCCTCTTCATCATCAACGTCTGGGTGACGGCCCGCAAGAAGGAGCTCGCACCGCTCGATCCGTGGAACGCGCGCAGCCTCGAATGGATGACCTCGAATCCGCCGAAGGAACACAACTTCGATGCGATTCCCCACGTCGCACACCTCGACGAGTTCTTCCACCGCAAGTACGAAGAAGACACATCCACGCATTCGATGAAGCAGGTCGCAACGGCGGAAAAGGTGCTCGAAGACCTGGAGAGGAACCCGGACACCAACATCCACATGCCGTCACCGTCGTACTGGCCGATCGTGCTCGCGTTCTCGCTGATCCCGATCGCACTGGGGCTGATCTACTCGATCCCGGTTGCCATCGTTGGCGGTGCGATCCTCCTGTACGCCATGTACGGATGGTCGCTCGAGCCGTCGGTGGCAGAAGAGTCGGACTACGAAGCGGGTCACAATGGCCACGGAGCACACCATGGCTGATACGACCCACGCCCACCACACATCCACGGGTCAGTCCAACGTCAAGTTGGGCATGTGGATGTTCCTCGGCTCTGAATGCCTGTTGTTCGGCGGTCTCATCTCGACGTATCTGCTGTACCGCGGCCGCGTTTCGGAGGGTCCGACCCCGTCGCAGATTTTCGACATTCCCTTCACATCGGTGAGCAGCTTCGTGCTGCTCATGAGTTCGCTCACGATGGTGCTCGCGGTGTCGGCTGCAGCGAAGAAGGACGACCGCGGCACGAATCTGTGGCTCGTCGTCACGGCAATGCTCGGGGCAACCTTCGTCGGCGGCCAGGTCTACGAATTCACGGCCTTCTACAACGAAGGGCTCGGATTCACCACCAGCTTGTTCGGCTCGAGTTTCTACACCCTCACCGGTTTCCACGGGGTCCACGTCACCGTCGGAATCATCATGCTGCTTGCGCTCGTTGCGATCAACAAGCGCAGCAAGGTTCCGGGAAGCAAGGCAGAGACGGTGGAGATGCTCGGCTTGTACTGGCACTTCGTCGACATCATCTGGATCATCATCTTCACCCTCGTCTACCTCATCCCGGTCTGATCATGGCAACCGACACGCACATCCACTCCGAATCACAAACAGGTGACCACGCCGAGCACGGCATGAGCACGCGTGGATACGTGAACATCGCGATCATCCTCGCCCTCATCACGGCGCTCGAAGTGGCAACGTACTACGTCGATTTCGGCCCGTTCTTCCTGCCGTCACTCATCATCATGATGGTGGCGAAGTTCGTCATCGTCGTCAGCTATTTCATGCACCTGAAGTTCGACAACAAGATTTTCAGCTTCCTCTTTTACTCGGGGCTCGTGCTGGCGATCGGTGTCTACGTGGCATTCCTCGCCACCTTCCACTTCTTCATCCGCTAGGACCGGCACATGGTCCTCGCCGAGGCTGCAAACCCGCTCCTGGATCCGTGGCGCTTCCAGGCACACCTCGAAGTGTGGCTGCTCGTCGCGTTCCTCGTCGGTGCACGTGTGTACGCGATCCGCGTCATCGGTCCACACGCCGATCACCTGCGTCGCGGTGAACCTGTCGTCACCCGCCGCCAAAACCTGCTGTTCGTCGCCGCGATTACGGTGCTGTGGCTGGCGTCGGATTGGCCGATCCACGACATCGCGGAGGAGTATCTCTACTCGGTGCACATGTTCCAGCACATGGCCCTGTCGTACTTCCTGCCACCGCTTGCTTTGTTGGCGACTCCTGCATGGCTGTTCCGTGCCTTGTTCGATACACCTGTCACCGGGCGCGTCCTGCGCGGCTTTGCCCATCCGGTGGTGGCGGGCTTTCTCTACAACGTCGTCGTCCTCGTCACCCACATCCCTGCGCTCGTGAACCAGAGTGCGAGCAACGGGCCCCTGCACTACACGTTGCACGTCCTCGTCGTCACGTCGTCATTGCTCATGTGGATCCCGATCGTGTCCCCCGAGCCATCGCTGCGCATCGGGTACATCGGGCGCATGGTGTACTTGTTCCTCATGTCGGTCATTCCGACGATCCCCGCCGCATGGCTGACGTTCGCCGAAGGTGTTGTGTACACGCACTACGACACGACGGTGCGCGTCTGGGGACTCTCGGCGACCGTCGACCAGCAGATTGCCGGCGCAATCATGAAGACGGGCGGAACCGTATTCCTGTGGAGCATCATCATCTTTTTGTGGTTCCGCCGCTTCACTGCACAGTTCCACGGACAACAGACGTACCGTCGGGGCGAATCATCCCTCACGTTCGACCACGTCACCCGGGCCTTCGATCAGGCTCCGGCAATCAGGGAAGACGACGTCCCGCGCCGGTAGTCGTCACGCGGTCGCCTCGAAACGGAAGGTTCGCGCCGCGACGCCGGGCAGCACGAGAGCCCATGCGGCGAGGGCGAACCACGCCCCCGACATCGGCACACCGTTCAATGCACCGGCAACCACCGTTGCGAGAGCTCCCGTGGGAAGAACCGCTGCAACCGCGCCGAGCGGACCGGGAAGATCATCGGCCGGCACGATGACGCCGCCGGCCACGATGAGCACGAGGTACAGACCGTTCTGAACGGCGAGGTTGACCTCGGCGCGGAGACGCCCCGCAAGGGTGAGTCCGAGTCCGCCGCACGCAAGTGATCCGAGCACGACGGCGGGAACGAGCAACGTGGGCATCGCGTCGCTGCCGGCTCTCCATCCGAGCAGGGCCGCCACGGCGAGCAGGACACCGCATTGCACGATCTGGACGGCACCGACGGCGAGAATCTTCGCTGCGACGAGCCGTTGCCGACCGAGCGGCGACGCACCGAGACGCTTCAGCACGTTGTACGAACGGTCGAATCCCGTCGAGATCCCGAGGCTCACCATCGCCGAAGATACGACCGCAAGCGTGAGCACCGACGACGTGAGCTCGGCGATACCCGTCGACCCCGGCAGAACGTCAACGTTGCCGAAAAAGACGAGAACGAACAACGGAATGATCATGACGAGGAGCAATTGCTCGTAGTTGCGCAGGATCTGCGTCAACTCCATGCGCATCTGCAGCCACACCAGCCTCATCGTGTGACCTCCCGGAAAACGTCTTCGAGTTTCTTTCCGCCGGCACACAGCACGTCGATGTTGTCATTGGCAGCGACAGCACCGTTGTGGAGAACGACGACACGCCGCGCGACCCTGTGCACTTCGTCAAGATCGTGGGAGGCGAGCACCACCGCACACCCCTTCGCAGTGAGTTCTGCGAGTACGTCACGTACCATCTCGCGTCCGTCGAGATCGAGACCGGCAGTCGGCTCGTCGAGGAACGCGACGTCAGGTTCGGCGGCGAGCGCAAGTGCAAGCGAGAGACGTTGTCTTTCGCCCCCGGACAAGCGTCGCCACGTGTGCTTCGTGCGATGGGCGAGCCCGAGGCGATCGAGGAGTCGATTCGGATCGACCCCCCTGTCGTAGAGCCTGCAGTAGTGGCGAACGAGCGTTCCCACACGTGCACCGGGTCCGATGCCGCCGTCCTGCAACATCACTCCCACCCGCGCGGCAATGGTGTCGGATGCGCGGCCGGGGTCGTGCCCGAGGACGCTGATCGATCCCGAGGTCGCGCGACGCAGTCCCTCGCAACACTCGATCGTCGATGTCTTCCCCGCACCGTTGCGACCGAGCAGCGCCGTGACTTCACCGTGCCTGGCACGGAACGAGACGCCGTTCACCGCGGTGGTATCGCCGTAGCGAATGACGAGTGCGTCGACCACCACCGCATCGCCGGTCATCGTCACGACGGCAACGATACGAGGTGACGCGCCACGCAACGAGTGATCCGGTGCCGAGCGGTAGTCTGTGTGTTCGTGATCGACGTCAAGTTGCTGCGTACGCAGCCCGACGTCGTTCGCGATGCTCTCGCACGCCGCGGCAAGCCCGACATTCTCGGTCAGCTCGATGACGCCATCCGACTCGACGGCAAGCTGCGCGAGTTCACCGCGGAGCGGGACGGCATCCGGGCCGCAGTGAACGACCTGTCGCAGAAGGTTGCTGCTGCTCGCCGCAGCGGCGACTCGGCAACGGCGGAAGCACTGATGGCCGAGTCCCGGGCACATGGCGAGCGCGAAAAAGCGATCGATGCCGAGGCCACCGGAATCGAGGCGGCACTGCGCGAGATCCTCCTGCGGATCCCGAATCTGCCCCATCCCCACGTCGTCGCCGGTGCTACCGATGCCGACAACCCGGTCGTCAGCGGTCCGCACGGCTTGCCGGAGGCGTTCGCTGCACATCGGCGCGTGCCGCACTGGGAGATCGGCGCCGCTCTTGGCATTCTCGATTCGGAACGGGCAACGAAAATTTCGGGGGCGATGTTCACGATGCAGCGCGGCGCGGGCGCAACGCTTGCCCGGGCGCTGTGCCAGTTCGCGCTCGATCGCAACGCCGATCTGTACGAGGAGGTGCGCCCGCCGTCGCTCGTCACCACCGCAACACTCACCGCCACCGGTCAGTTGCCGAAATTCGCCGATGACGCGTTCGCCATCGAACGGGATTCGCTGTGGTGCATTCCGACCGCCGAGGTGCCCCTCACGTTCATTCATGCCGATGAGATCCTCGGCGAGACCGAGTTGCCGAAGCGGTACATGGCGTTTTCACCCTGTTTCCGGCGCGAAGCGGGCTCGGCCGGCCGCGACACGCGTGGAATGTTGCGCAGCCACGAATTCGACAAGGTGGAGATTCTCGCCGTCGCCACACCCGAGCAGGCCCCGGACATCCTCGACGAAATGCACAGCCGCGTCGTCGCAACGATTGCCGATCTCGGTCTGCCGCATCGCGTCGTCGAAATCTGCACCGGTGACCTCGGACAGAGTCACCATCGCAGTTACGACGTCGAGGTGTACGCCCCGGGATGCGATTTGTGGCTCGAAGTGAGCTCGATCAGTTGGTTCAGCGACTACCAGGCGCGTCGTGCGTCAATCCGCTTCCGTCGTGAGGGACGCAAGGGAACCGACATTGCGCACACGTTGAACGCATCGGCACTCGCCGTGCCCCGAGTGTGGGCGGCGATCCTTGAGAATCATCGCCAGGAGGACGGCAGTGTCGCCGTGCCCGAACCCCTGCGACGGTACATGCGGGGTATCGACGTTCTGCGCGCCCCCGCCCACAACGCATGACTTTGCGCGACCGGCGCGTGCAATACGAGGGAGGGGAGCTGCGTCGTGTCGACCTCACCGCAGATCCCGTCGTTCAATGGCACCGCTGGTACGACGACTCGGTGAGTGCCGGGGTGGCCGAGCCCAACGCCTTCACCTTGGCAACGGTCGATGCCGAACACGGCACGGATGCACGCGTCGTGCTCGCCCGCTCGGTCGATGAGCGCGGTATCGCGCTGTACACGAACTTTGAGAGTGCAAAAGGACGCCAGTTGGCTCTCCACCCTGTCGCCAGTGCCGTGTTCGCATGGCTCGATCTGCACCGTCAGGTGCGGGTTCGGGGCCGTTGCGAACAGATGTCGCATGAGGAAAGTGATGCATACTTCGCGTCGCGACCGCGCGACTCGCAACTCGGTGCATGGGCTTCGCCGCAGTCACGACCGCTCGCGGATCGGGCCGAACTCGACGAGCTCTTTGCCCGGGTGTCACGACGTTTCGACGGCGTTGACGTTCCGAGACCCCCGATGTGGGGTGGTTGGCGGATCGTTGCCGACGAGTGGGAGTTCTGGCAGGGTCGGCCGAACCGACTGCATGATCGTTTCCGCTACGTGCGCTCCGACAACGGATGGGAAATCGGGCGACTCGCTCCCTGATCGTCGTCGGGATCCACGGTCCCGTGGCTCCACGTCGACACTGCCTCGGTGAGTGCATCGATGAGTGCCGCCGTGTGCGGTGTGGGATGCGGGGCCTCCCAGTCCCACCACAACGGACTTGACCCCCGCACGCGTGGAGGCAATTCGATCTGCACACCACCGTGGCGCGGCACGTTGACCGGGTTAGTCGGATGACGACCGGCGAGATCGTGTGGGATGCGTGCAGCATCGTCTTCGATGACGTAGGCGGGCAATGCGCGGCGCAGCGGTGCAGCAAAATGACGAGCGAGCGCACGGTTGCCGCCACCGAGAAGGATCGTCGTGAAGTACCCCTTGCGGCCGTAACCGTGCAGGGTGACGAGCACGTTGACGTGTCCGAGGAAGCGGGCCAACGTCGGTGACTCGTCACTCGTGTAGCGGTGCGACGGTAGATGCCAGCGCAGGTCGGCGGGTTGGTGCACGCCGTAGTACGACGCCCCGGTTCGCTCGGCTACCGCGCGGGCGATGAGATCGGTGCGCTCCTCGAGAGCCCCGCCGTGCGGTGCCATGAGACCGAACTCACCGCGCAGCTCGAGTATCTCCTCGACGTTCGGTCGCGCGAGTAGTTCGCGCAGACTCACACTTTCTCCCTTTTCGGTCGTCGACGACTGGCGATAAGTGCGGCGGAAACGATGACGACGAACACCGCACTCAGACGAAGTGCGCCGACGTCTTGCAACAACTGGACGACGCGTGATTGCCACCGCTCGACACCCGAGATGACGGTTCCCGCAGAGGAACGCTGCGTGATCGCGGCGAACCAGTACCACGTGAGGTAGAGCCCCGTGAGGACGACGAGCACCGATGACACCTTGTCGACGTAGCGCAGCACGCGTCTGCTGCCGGTGATGAGACCCGTCTTGGCGAAAGCGATGGTCACCGTGAGAGCGGTGACGAGTAGGCCCATCCCCACGCCGTACAGGGCAATGCTGATGACTCCCGAGACGAAGCCATGGACGGCGATGCTGCCGAACACCGCGGTCGTCAGCAGGCCGATGGTGCAGCCGATGGACGCAACGGCGTAGACCACCCCGAAGACGAACATCCCGCGCAACGATCGCGATGCTGACGTGCTCGGTCGCCACAGTGCCGGTTTCCACCCGCGCAACATGGCCACGCCGGCAATGACGAGAGCTACACCGATGACGAGGGCGACGTACTTCGCCTGCGATTCGACCCATTGCGTGAAGAGGCGTGACACGGTTCCGACGATGACGAACACACCGACGAATCCGGAGGACACCGCAGCGCCGACACCGAGCGCACGTGCGAGTCGTTGGCGCGGATCGGAGTCATCCTCGAGTCCGAGGTAATACACGAGGTAGGTGGGTAGCAGCACGAACCCGCAGGGATTGACCGCCGCGAGGATGCCGAGCAGCAATGAATATGCGAAGTTGCCCTCGATGATGCCGAGCACTGCAGTCACGCTCCGAACGCGTCACGCAGTGCGGCGCCGAGCATGTCGGCGGTGATTTCACCGGCGATCTGGCGTATGACGATTCCACCGGCATCGACGAGCAGCGTCACCGGCGCAGTGGCGACCCCCATGGCGGTCGTGAGCACTCCGTTCGGGTCGCGGTACTGCTCGAAGCGTGCACCGAATTGCGCGGCAAAGTTCTTCGTCACCTCGGCGTTGTCGCTGATGTTCACACCGACGAAGCGCACTTCGTCACCGTGCCGTGCGTGAGCCGCGGCAAGTACCGGGAACTCGCGCCGGCACGGCTCGCACGTGGAGTACCAGAAATTGACGACGAGAGGTTGACCGAGGAGCGCCGTGGTTGAAATGACGTCGCCCGACAGCGTCTCGAGAGCCGTCGTTGCCAGCAACGAACCCTCCGACTGGCGGTTGAGTGCAATGCTTCCGTCGGGTGATTCGAGGATGATCGAATCAGCACTCCCGTCATCCGAGGACGCGGACCACCATGCGGCGGGTACCGATGCAACGACCGCGACGACGATCGACATGACCATCAATCGACGATCGATTCGCACGACCCGAGGCTACTCATGCGCATCGCTAGCGTGACCGAGGTGTTCGTCGTCGCTGATCCGGTGCCGCTTCCGTCACGCGGACGTGTGTTCACAAGCGAGCGAGTCGTACGACTCGGCGACGTCACTCCGCGTTCGCGACTGCGATTCGATGCACTCGCCAGGTACTTGCAGGACATCGCAACCGACGACGCTCTCGACGGTGGCTACGAAGATCCGTACGGCTGGGTGGTGCGGCGTACGGAGGTGTGGATGTACGAGTTCCCGTCGTACGTGCAGCGGTTGCGTCTTGCGACGTGGTGTGGGGGCCTCGGTTCGCACTGGGCGGAGCGTCGTACGCAGGTGTCGATCATCGACGGGGAGCATGCGCGTGTCGTTGCCGAAGCGGCAACTTTGTGGGTGCACGTCGATCTCACCACGTTGAAGCCGACACCGCTACCGGCCGGATTCGCCGAGGTGGTTGCCGAGGCGGCCGGGTCGCGCCGCATCGGGGCGCGACTTCATGTCGGACGCGACGTGCCTCCCGCCGTCGACGCCGACGAATCCTGGGAATTGCCGCTGCGTTTCAGCGATTTCGACGCGATCGGTCACGTGAACAATGCCGTGTACTGGGAGGCGACCGAACAGTTCCTCGCCGCCGAGCGGACGATGCGCGCACCGCTCCACGTCACGGTGGAGCACCATCGCTCTCTCGAGCGGGGGGCACTCCCGGTTATCGCCGTGCATCGTTTGGGCGGGCGTATCGTGCTGCGTCACCTCGACGGCGACGAGACGGCGGCGCTCACGCAGATCGTGCCGCTCTCCGGCGCTGCCGGAACCGTGACTGCGTAACCGGATCGCGATCAGGAAACTACGTACTCGGCGATGCCGTTGACATCGCGACGGATCACTTGCCCCGCGAGTCGCAGATGCTCGAGATGCGCGTACGTTTCACTGTCGGCCATCGGACCCTGGGCCCGTGCCGAGAACACCTGCGAGGCAATTTCCATCACCGTCGCCGGACGCTGATAATCGGCACTTGCCTGACGGATCTTGTCGAGGCGTCCCTCGTGGTGACGCCGGATGTCAACGCAACGCCCGGCCAAGTCGGTGAACGGATTGCCATGTGCGGGAAGTGCGAGGCGCACCGTGTCACCGAGTCGGGCCATCTTGTCGAGCGAAGCAAAGAACCTCTTCAACGGGTCGCGGGCCAGGGTCATCCCCGAGATGTGGGGCGTGATGTTCGGCAGCACGTGGTCGCCGCTGATGACGAGGCCGCACTCCTCGTCAAACAGGCACAGGTGGTCGCCGGTGTGCCCCGGCGTGTGCATGGCGACCCAGCGCCGCCCCGCGAGCATGACGGCATCACCGTCGTTGACGCGGTGCGTCGGGCGCACCGACGGAAAGAGTCGTGGGTACTTGCGGTGGGAGGCGTAGTACAAGCGGTTGCGCCATGCGATGTCGTAACCGTCGCCGCCCCAGGGTGTCTCACGGAATGAGCGTCGGTTCTCGGGCAGCATCTCCGTGGCGAGGTCTTCGGGGTTGAGGTCGTCGGGCTCGAGTGGGTCCCACCACATGCGAAAGCTCGCGTGGGTGATGATCCGTGCTCCGGATTCCTTGGCCAGTCGACGCGCACCACCGAAATGGTCCGGATGACTGTGTGTCACGACGATGGTATGCACGCGACGTAGCGGCACACCGATGAGTGCGAGCCGGTGGTTGATCGCTTTCCAGGTTGCGCGACCGGGCAGGCCGGGGTCGACGACGGCGACACCGTCGGTGTCCTCGAGCACGTACATGTTCACGTGACCCAGACCGGGCAGCTCGATCGGTAGTTGGGTTTGCAGCACGCCCGGGGCCAATTCGACGACGTCTGTGCGGGCAGGAAGTTTTTCCTGCTTGCTCACCGCCTGCGACACGCCCCCACCGTACCCCTCGTTGATCGCGCGATTCGTGTCGGCACCCGTCCTTCGTACGCTACGTACGTGCGAACCACCCCGACGGCGCTGAACGTCGCGATCTTTGCCGTCGGGTGGCTGAGCGGCTGGTTGGCACTCTGCGGTACGCATCGCTTCGTTGTGCGCACCGGCCAAAGAACGTGTCGAGTCAGTGTGATCATTCCCGCCCGCAATGAAGCAGCGACGATCGGTGGGCTCGTGGCGACGGTGAGCTTGCAGTTGCACACGGGTGACGACATCGTCGTGGTGGATGACGGTTCGACGGATGCAACGGGCGGACGGGCCCGCTCTGCCGGTGCACGGGTGGTGCGCATCGACTCCGTCCCGGTCGGGTGGGCCGGCAAGGCACACGCGTGCTGGCAGGGGGCGATGACGACGAACGGCGACGTCATCATTTTTCTCGACGCCGATGTACGCATCGCACCGAACGTCATCGACAGCTTGTGTGCCGAAGCGCTCGCACACCCCGATGCGCTCATCAGCGTGATGCCGTGGCACCGCACCGGGTCGCTCATTGAGCGGGCGAGCATGTCGTTCAACATCGTGTCATCGATGGTCGCCCGTATCTCACGCGGCCCGCATGCGCGCCACGTTGCATACGGACCGGTCATGGCAACGACCCGGGTCGCGTACGCTGCCGCCGGCGGCCACGCTGCCGAATCCGTGCGTGGTGCGGTGGTTGAAGACATTGCGCTGGCACGTTGCTACGGTGCCGCACGCCCGGGGATCGGTCGAAGCGGAGAGGTGGAGTACCGCATGTATCCGCTCGGGTGGCGTCAACTCGTCGAGGGGTGGACGAAAAACACCGTGCTCGGAGGTGCTGCAGCACCGCGACTCGTTGCGTTGTGCGTCGTCGCATTCGTTGCGTCGCTCGCCGGCGGCGTCCTCACGTCACCATGGTTCGCCGCCGCTTCGGCGGTTCAGGTGTGGTGGATGGCCCGTCGCGTCGGCAACTTCGGCATATTCGATGCGGTCGCATATCCGCTCCACGTCGTCATATTCGTCGGGATCGTGCTGCGCAGCGCCTGGCGTTCAGTCGTTCGCGGCCGGGTGAGTTGGCGCGGCCGGACCATTGCCACTCGCTGACATCGTGAAGATGCTGTCGCGGTAGAACCGGAGTTCCCGCACGCTTTCGAGGATGTCGTTGAGCGCGCGGTGTGCACCCGCTTTCGACGGCCGATCGATTGTGACGGTGGGATACCAACGCTTGCATAGTTCCTTCACGCTCGACACGTCGACGCTGCGGTAGTGGAGGAACGCCTCGATGTCGGGCATGTATTTGGCGAGGAAGCGCCGGTCGGTGCCGATCGAGTTGCCGCACAGCGGAACGGTGCGCGGCTCGGTGACGTGTACGCGGATGAAGTCGAGGGTGAGACGCGCCGCCTCGGCAACCGTCGTGCGCGACTCGCGAATGGCCGGGAGCAACCCAGACTCGGTGTGCATCTGTACGACGAAGGGATCCATGATTGCAAGCACGTCGTCGGAATGGTGGATGACGAGGTCGGGACCCTCGGCAACGACGTTGAGCTGATCGTCGGTGACGAGCGTGGCAACTTCGACGATGACGTCGACATCGGGATTGAGCCCCGTCATCTCGAGGTCCATCCACACGAGCACCCCATGAATCTACGGGGCACGTAGTGTCTCGTGCCGTGAACCGTGAATCGATCCGTGTCCACGTGCAACGGCTCGACCCCGATCTTGACTTGCCGTCGACTGCGCACGTGCATGACGCCGGATTCGACCTGCGCGCTCGGGTCGATGTCGTGCTTCCCGCAGCCGGCGGTCGTGCAGTGGTTCCCACGGGTATTGCCATCGCACTGCCGATCGGAACGCTCGGCATGGTCGTGCCGCGCAGCGGGCTCGCATTGAAGCACGGAATCTCCCTCGTGAATACCCCAGGAATCATCGACGCCGGGTATCGCGGCGAGTTGCAGGTGGTCATGATCAACCACGATCCGCACGATGACTACGCAGTGAAGCGCGGTGATCGTGTCGCTCAACTTGTCGTGTTGCGCCACGACGTCATCGAGTGGGTTGCCGTCGACTCGCTGCACGGCGAGGATCGCGGCGGCGGGTTCGGTCACAGCGGTCGTTGATACCGCCGGACGTTGACGTCAGTTGACTCGCACCCCGAGCGTGCGCAGGGCGAGGGACGAATACATCGTGACCCCGTCGATCATCGCCGACTCATCAAATGTCACGCGGTTCGAGTGGTTGGGTGCTGCGCGTGCGAGGTCGACGTGGTGCGGTGTGCCACCGAGGAACATCATCGCCCCCGGCAACGTGTTGAGGACGTAACTGAAGTCTTCGGCCCCCATGATCGGATGGGGTAGGCGGATCGTGTGCTGTGACCCGACCACGGCGTGGGCAACGTCGAGACCGAACTCGGCACTCGGCGCGTCGTTCACGGTGACCGGGTAGCCGAGGGTGACGTTCACCTCCGCGACCATGTCGTGGGCCGCTGCGATCCCTTCGGCCACACGGCGGATGCCGTCATGGATCTTCGTGCGTGTCGCCTCGCTCACTGCACGGATCGTGCCGTTGATGTGCGCAGTTTCGGGAATGACGTTCGACGCGGTACCTGTATGGATCTGGGTGACGGTGACGACGGTGGGATCGAAGACGTCGATGCGACGGGTGACGTGCATCTGCAACGCCTGGACGATTTCACACGCAACCGGTATGGGGTCACGGGTGCGAAATGGTTCCGACGCATGACCTCCCGTGCCGGTAACGACGATGTCGAGAGTGTCCGAAGATGCCATGATCGGCCCCGGCCTGGCCGCCATGAACCCGCTCGGCAGTGCGGATGTGATGTGCAGGGCGTACGCGGCAGTGATCGGCGACGGCGTTCCGTCGGCGAGCACCGGCACGTCGAGTAGTCCTTCGTCGAGCATGAACTTGGCACCGTGATGACCCTCTTCGCCGGGCTGGAACATGAAGAGCACCCGGCCGGGGAGTGAGTCGCGTCGTTCGCTAAGCAACCGGGCCGTGGTGGCGAGCATCGCCGTGTGGGTGTCGTGACCACAGGCGTGCATGACGTTGGCGGTGCGCGATGCAAAGTCGAGCCCCGTATCTTCGGGCATGGGGAGGGCGTCCATGTCGCCGCGCAACATGACAGTCGGGCCGGGCTTGCCCCCGGTGAGCAGGGCGGCGATTCCACTCGTCGTTTCGTGCAAAGTGATGTCGAGGGGCAGGCCTTCGAGAGCCGCGAGCACGGTGTCGCGGGTTGTCGGCAGATGGTTGCCCACCTCGGGCCATTCGTGAAGCCGACGGCGCAATGCGACGGCACCCTCGTGGAGCTCCCCGGCATGGGCGCGCAGCTCCGACGTTTCGCCGTGTCGCTCACGCGCGTCGTGTGTCGTGCGGTCGATCGACATGCACGAAGCGTAGATCGCGACGTCGATGTGGCCGACGGAATCCTCACCGGCCACGAGCGGTACGCTCGGGGGCGATCTGCGGGAAGGGGCGGTCCATGCTGAGCGTCGAGTTCACGGTCGAGCCGTTCATCGAGGGGCGTCCCGGGCCCCACGTCACCGAAGCCGTTGCGGCGGTCGAAAAACACGGCATCACCGTCGACTTCGGGCCCTTCGGAACGGTGTTCTCCGTCGCGACGAACGACGTCGGCCGCGTCGTCGCCGACCTCATGAATGCCGCATATGCCAACGGCGCCACGATCGTCAACGTCACGGTGACAAAGGTGTCGGTGTAGTGCAGTCCGATCACCCGCTCCTCGTCTCGCTGCGACCGTTGCTCAAGGCACTCGGTGCGAGCGTCGTCGACCCGGCGTCGATGACGAAATCGGATTTGCCACTCGTGTGGGAGGGCAAGACCGTCGCTGCCGTGCGTCTGCCCGTCTTGCATGGCGCGCTCGACCGTCTCATCGAGTCCGTCGAACGCGAACTCGGCGGTCGACTTCCCGAGTTGTCGCGCGCCGACAAGCAACGGGCGATCCGTCTGCTCGATGAACGCGGTGCATTCATCCTGCGCCGCGCAGTGGAAGACGTCGCCGACGCCATGGGCATGTCGCGCATCACGGTGTACAACTACCTCAACGCGTTGCACCGCAGCTGACGTCTCGCGCCTGTGGAATCGCAGGCGTCAGAGTTTGCGCAGGAAGATGTCGCTGATGCGGTGGTCGGCGGCCTTGTGCAACATGAGCGACGCACGACCCTTGGTGGGGGCGATGTTCTCGCGCAGGTTGCGGCCGTTGATCGCCGCCCAGATGTGGTGCGCGACGTCGTCGGCCTGTTCGTCAGTGAGTTCGGCAAAGTGGCGGAAGAAACTCGACGGATCCTGAAACACCGTGCGCCGCAGAGTGTGGAACCGCTCGATGAACCACGACTCGATGAGTTCCTCGTCGGAGTCGAGATAGATCGAGAAATCGAAATAGTCCGAGACGAACTCGGTTGCGTTCGTGTCGACCTGCAGCACGTTGAGTCCCTCGAGGATGAGGATGTCGGGCTGGTGCACGACCTCGTTCGTATCGGGGAGAACGTCGTACACGACGTGGCTGTACACGGGGGCCTCGACCTCGGGTGCACCGCTTTTCACCTGCCGCAGGAACGACAGCAGTCGTGCCGTGTCGTAGCTCTCCGGGAATCCCTTGCGGTCCATGATCCCGCGCTCGGTGAGGACCGCGTTGGGATGGAGGAATCCATCGGTCGTGATGAGCTCGACCCGCGGGTGTTCCGGCCATCGACTGAGCAGAGCCTGCAGGATGCGGGCGAACGTGCTCTTGCCCACCGCGACGCTGCCGGCGATGCCGATGACGTAGGGCATCTTCGGGGCGATAGTGCCGAGGAACGTCGACGACACGCGGTGCAGGTTCTGCGTTGCCGATACGTACAAGTTGAGCAGTCGGGTGAGCGGAAGGTAGATCGCCGTCACCTCTTCGAGATCGATGCGATCATTGATTCCGCGCAACGCTTCGAGGTCCTTCTCGCGGATCGTCAACGGCGTTTGGGCGCGCAACGCGGCCCATTCGTCGCGCGCAAAGCGGACGTAACGCGGCGTGTCGTCTTCGAGAATCACTTCGTCAACACCTCGACGCCATCGTCGGTGACGAGCACCGTGTGCTCGAACTGCGCGGTGCGCCTGCCGTCGATGGTGACGGCGGTCCAGTCGTCGTCCCACATGCGGTGTTTCTCCGACCCGAGGGTGATCATCGGTTCGATCGTGAAGGTCATCCCCGGCCGCATGAGCAGGCTGTTACGCGGCTCGTAGTAGTGGAGGATCTGAATGTCGGTGTGGAACTGCTCACCGATGCCGTGGCCGATGAATGCACGCACGACGCCCATCTTGTGCGACTTGGCATGCGACTCGATCGCCCGACCGATCTCGTACAGCGGAACCCCGGGCCGTACGACGTCGATGCCCTTCCACATGCACTCGCGGGTCACCTCAATGAGGTGACGGCTCTCTTCGTCGATCGTTCCGACGTCGAAGGTGGCGTTCGTGTCGCCGTGCACCCCGTCGACATAACACGTGACATCGAGGTTGACGATGTCGCCGTCCTGCAGGACGCGCGAATCGGGGATGCCGTGGCAGATGACTTCGTTGACGCTCGTGCACACGCTCTTCGGGTATCCCTGGTAGTTGAGCGGGCTCGGGTATGCGCCGCGCTCGATGCACATCTGATGGACGTACACGTCGATCTCGTCGGTGGTGATCCCCGGGCGCACCATGGCGCCGGCGAGCCGCAATACCTCGGCGGCAATGGCTCCGGCCCTGCGCATCCGCTCGATGACGTCGGGCGACTTCACCGCCGACTCCGAGCGACGCTCGACGTGGCCCGTATCGGCGTACGGAGGCTTCTTGATGTGGTCGGGCACCGATCGACGGGGGCTGACCACCCCCGGGAGCACGCGACCTTCGAGGGGCTTGTGGCAACGCTTGTACTTGCGACCGCTGCCGCACCAGCACGGTTCATTCGCCGTGGGCAGCACGGCAGGGGGCGTGCTCAGCGTCGTCACCCCAAAAATGCTACGGCTGCTCGATTCGAAGCGGAACGAACTTCAGGCGCCTCGCCGCCAGGGCAGTCATTCGCAGAAGCAGCAAGCCGTGGCGGAATCGGGAGATGTTCGTCGATCCGTAGGTGCGCTCCTTGTAGTGCACAGGCACGTCACGAATTCGCAGATTGAGGCGCGCCGCACCGAAGAGTAGATCGAAGTCGCCGAACGGATCGAGCTCACCGAAGAATGCCCGACGTGCGGCGATGCGATCGTAGTCCCGTCTCCAGAGCGCCTTTGTTCCGCACAGCGTGTCGCGGACGGATTGCCCCAGCAGGTATGTGAAAGCGATTCCGAAGAGACGGTTTCCGATGAGGTTGAGGAACTGCATTGCCTCCTTCTCCATCGGATACACGAGTCGTGAACCATTCGCGAACTCGCACTTACCCGTGCGCATTAGGTCGATGAAACGCGGCAGCTCTTCGGGCATTACCGAAAGATCTGCGTCAAGGATGATGAGGATGTCCCCCGTGGCCATCGAAAAGCCGAGCCGTACGGCATCCCCCTTCCCCTTTCCTGTTTGCTGCGCTGCACGCAGGGCCGTTCGTGATGATTGTCGACTGGAGATTTCGCGTTGAATTACGCCCCACGTCTCGTCGCGCGAACCACCTTCGATAAAGATGAGTTCTTGTACATCGGCAAGTTGGGGTACGCGGTCAATGAGCGCGGGGATATTGCCGGCTTCGTTGCGTGCAGCCACGATGATGCTCACACTCGGCGCGTCGTTGCGTGAAAATGCCGTACTCCGCGCAATAACCACGTTGTAGCGACACAGCGACTTGAAGACGGGCAACGGAGCGAACCACCTATTGACAAACGTCCGTAGTGCCGAGAAACCACCGTCTATCAACACCACGGGTGACGCCGTAATCACTTCACCACTGCACTGCACAATCAAGTTTTCGATGTCCATCGGAAGCAACCAATTGACACGATGTTCACGCCGCCCCCTGAACCTCTGAAGCAACGATCGACTGCGAGTCTCAAGAATGAACGCCGCCCGTTGGTGGCCATGCAACTCGGCGAGCGTCTGCGAGATGATCTGATACAAGTCGCCCGCTGTATGTAGTGCCTCGGGAAGTATTACTACCGTGTCATGGTGCGCCGAAGAGGAGATGGTGGTGCGGGAACAAGAACTGTGCTCTCCGTGACCAAAAACTGCAGATATCCATTCGTGCAGACCCTTCACGTCCCTGGCTCCTTTCGCAACTCAAAAACGAAAAAGAATCTCAGAGGATTGAGCCACTTGCCAGCTTGAAGCTCAAACTTGAGGAGCATGCGGAGCACACGTCCTGGTACTCGCGTACGTCGCGACACCCCACCTGACAACAGAAAGCTAGGACCGACTCGTGGGCCGTGCTCCACCACCGAAAAATGAGGCCATCGCTGACTCAACACAGCCCGATCCCGCCGAAGCGCTATGTATGCGAGTGCTTGGTTGGAACACCAGGGACTTTCGGCAGCGAATCGCCAATTCTCAACGTGTTCGTCAAAGTCTTCTTGGTGCAGGTGTCGATAGACGAAGCGGGCCAAGAAGCCCCAGTAGGGATCCGATACAACGATCTTGCCCGCAGGCTTGAGTACCCGGGTGCATTCGGACAGGAATGCCGGTAAATCGGGTATGTGATGCCATGTATCGCGCAGCACGATCGCACCGACGGACTCTGAGAGGAACGGTAATTGGAGTGAGTCTGCGCGCAGGTCAAGTCTTGGATCGTGGAGAATATCCAATCGCAGCCAGTCCGGCGACGTTGTCCAGCTGAAGCAGGAACCCGCTCCGATCTCGACTACCGGCGAGGCACTTCCGCAGATGTCGTCCAATTCTTCGTATGAAGATCTGTACAAACAGCTTAGGTAGGGGTCGCTCAGGATTACTTGCAGCACTGCATCAAACTATCCCTCGCCCCCAGCAAGTATGCGGCTACATCCAAGTGTGACAGTGCTTGTTGATGTTGCCTGCACTTCAAGCTCCGCTGGGTACTCTGCAAGGCAAACCATTTTTGCAGCATCAATTTCTTGACTCCATACAGGTCCCGTTGTCAGCCAGGTGCTGGCAGGGAACCAGTACACGATAGGTAACAGCAGCGCCACAGCTCCTGCGCCAGTAAGGCATCGAACGCTGCGTCGCTGACTGGTCCAGAATGCGTACAAGATGAGAATCGCGGAAATCCACCCAAGCGTCATCGGCGCAACGAAGTAGCGATCCGCGATACCACCGAATACGTATGACGTGATGGCTATGACCATGGAGGTCACTGATAGCGGAACAATGAACCTCGCAAAATCCAGTTTTGATGACACAACGAGACAGACGACAATCGAAACGAGAGCAATGACGACGGGGATATCAGCCCGAACCACCAAAACCACCCCATCCCAGGCCATGGTCGAAGTATGCGTGATGATCCGTGTCCGTCAATGATCCGACTCCAGCCGACTATGAGAATCTGAAGAACAGTAGTTAGGACTACAACAGTGATCGGAATGATGAGATCCCTGCGTTCTTTGTGTGACACGGAGCGAAAGCGAAACAACAATGGAATCATGAACAGAATTGTCAGTGGTTGTGACACACCGACGATGAAGAGAATCGCGACGCTCCACCATCTGGAGCGTTTTGGCAACTTTTGGGCGGAGAACAATACGACAGTGAGTGCAGTAAGGGGCCACTTGACATTCCCGATGTTTGTTAACGCGCTTTCGCTCGCTGCGGGGCAAAGAACTAGAGCCATCCCCGAGAGCGCTCCGACCAGCGAGTTGCCGACCTCACGCTCCACCGCATAGGCGATGCCGCAAGCCCCAAGAGCCCATGCGGCATTGACGACCAGCCCGGTGATCAGAACCTGATTCTCCAGCCCTACGTGTGAAACGAGGTATGCGATTAGTCGAGCAGAAACGTGAAGGTACGGGTCCAAGCCGACTACCGAGCGCAGTCCTCTTTCGCTTGCTTCGAGGAAGTAGTCATACCCAGGGTCACTTGGCAAACGACCGATTACGGCCCATGATCTCCAGGTGATCAGGACCCAACTGAGTGCAAGCGTTGCCCCCAAAGTTACCGATCGACGACGACTTTCGTGTACTTCAAGTTTCAAACGTGACCTTCGAAGCATCACTGGGGGAAGACACTAGTTCACGAGAAGCGATTCACTAGCACTTCACGAGTCAACATGGATGTAATTCGCAGCACGACTTGGCACTGGGGGACGTCTGCCGATTTATCCTATCGGCTCACACATAGCGGGTGACGAAACGAGCTGCTCGTCACCGGCGAACGAATCGAATCCGTGGGAAAGGACAGGTCCACCGTGAACGAACGGTCGACAGACACCTTGATCCGGTCGCGCGTGCGCGAAAAGGAGAACGGGATCGACGAGTCGCCGGTGCAGTCGCGCCGTCGTCGTCCCGAATTCCTTCTCGGCGTTGCACTCGTCGTCCTCGGTGCCCTGGGGGGAGTCATCCTCCAGCGCCGCGGAGACGACGGTGTGCTCGTCGTGGCTCTCGCTCGCGAGGTCCGGTCGGGAGACATCATCACAGCAGCCGACTTGCAGGCGATGCGCATTGAGCGCAGCGCCGCCTCCGCCTTCGTCCCGGCACCGAATGCCGCCGATCTCCTGGGGCAATCCGTGCGCATCGACGCCGTGGCGGGCACACCGCTCACCGCCGCGATGATGACTGCGGAACTGCCACTCGCCGCCGATGAGGCGATCGTTCCGATGGCGCTGGAAGCGGGCACCTATCCACCCGACCTGCGGGTTGGTGACGTGGTGCGAGTGATCACGTCGACTCCACCTGGGCTGGGTGATCAGGCGGTTCCCTCAATCATCGAGCCAGCGGTCACCGTTCATGCGGTGCAGCTCGCCGAGCAATTCTCGGAGCGGGTCGTCATTGCCTTGCGTGCACCACTCGTCGTTGCGCGTGCCGTGTCGGGAACCGTCGACGTACGGCTCGTGCGTGTAGCGCCGACTGATCCGGACGCTCCCATCGACTCCGGTACCGGAAGTCCCGTGGCGGAGCAGGGGTCATGAGTACACGGATGGCCGGTCGCGATGCGCTGGCGATGGACATTGCCGATCGTGTCGCCGAGGCGATGGCAGACGAGCAGCTCCGCCGTCGCCGTGACGGGCGCAATGCGATGTCGGCCGAGGAGGAAGACAGGCTCGCCCGCGACATCGCCCGACTCGAGCTGCTACGTACCGACGAGTCGAAGGTCGCTGCGTCCGACGGCATCGACGATGTCATCTCCAGCTCTGTGGCCCACGTTCTCGGACTTGGTCGGTTGCAACCGCTGCTCGACGATGACGAGATCACCGACATTCATGTGCGTGGTAATGAGCACGTTTGGGTGAAACTCCGCGACGGACGGCGTGACCGTCGCGACCCGGTCGTGCGAACCGACGAGGAACTCGTCACGCTCATTCGCCGCGCCGCGGCTCGACTCGGTCGAATGGAACGACGGTTCGACGCGGGAACCCCCGAATTGAATATGCAGCTCCCGGACGGGTCACGCCTGTTTGCAGTCATGGACGTATCGCTGCGTCCGAGCCTCGTCATCCGGCGGCACCGATTCGAACTCGCGTCGCTTTCCGAGCTGCGTCACCGGGGCATGATCGACCGACGTTTGCACGACTTCCTCGGTTCAGCGGTGAGGGCACGCCGCAATGTCGTTATTGCAGGTGGAACGGGATCGGGTAAGACGACACTTCTTCGCGCTCTCATCAACGAGATCTCCCCCGGCGAGCGGATCGTCACGATCGAAGACGCCTACGAACTCGGCATCGATCGCTTTGCCGATCGGCATCCCGACCACGACGCGCTTCAGAGCCGTCCGTCGAACGTCGAAGGGGAGGGAGAAATCACCCTCGCCGATCTCACTCGGATGGCGCTGCGTATGGACCCCGATCGCGTCATCGTTGGCGAAGTCCGTGGTGCCGAGGCTTTCCCGATGCTGATGGCGATGAGCCAGGGGAACGACGGTTCTATGTGCACGATGCACGCCGACGGATCGAAGTCGGCATTCTCGAAGCTCGCCGCATATGTCTCGATGGCATCGACCGGTCTGCCGATCGACACGGTCAACGTGCTCATGGCGAGCGCGGTCCATTTCGTGGTTCATGTCGAGCATCGTGACGGTCGAAGGATGGTGACGTCGATTCGCGAGGTGATCGACAGTGACGGCGCATCGATCGTGTCGAACGAGATCTACCGCACCGATCGCGCAGGAAACTGGGCTTGGCCAGTTCCGCTACGTGCAGCAACCAGGGCGCTGCTGTCGGAGTACGGGTATGCGGATCGCGAGACGGGAGGCGGATCGTGATTGCACTCCTTGCGGCGTTGTGCGGTGCGATGTGCGGGCTCGGCGCATATGTGGTCTGGGCGGCCCGATACGCCGACCTGCGCCTGCTTCGTGCGCCGCTTCGTCCTTCACTGCGTCGAGTGGCGGTTCCGCTTGCCGCCGGTGTCGTGACCACCGTCAGTGTGGCCGTGTTCCTCGGCTGGTTGATTCTTGCGGCGGTTGCGGGTGTACTCGCCGGGGTCGCCGCCGAAGCATGGCACCGTCAACGCGGGCAGCGTGACGAACGCGCGCTCGTCGATGCGATCGCCGTGTGGACGGAACAGCTGCGCGACACCCTCGTCGGCAGTCACGGTCTCGAGCAAGTGATCATCGCCACCGCCGAAGTTGCACCGGCACCGATTGCGCCCGCAGTGGAGAAGCTTGCCGCGTCACTCGCGTACGGGGCACCGAGTTCGGCGTTGCGTCGCTTCAGCGAAGAGATCGACCATCCAACGATGGACTTCGTCGTTGCCGCTCTGATCACCGCGCTCACACACCAATCCAGGGACCTTGCAGCGCTGCTCGGTCAGCTTGCGCAATGCGCACGTGATGAGGGTCGGATGCGCACGCGCGTGTGGGTGAGCCGGGCACGTACCCGCAGTTCGGTGCGAATCATTGCAGCCGCCCTCGTCGTCTTCATCGTCGGATTGCTCGTCATCTACCCGGACTACCTCGCGGTGTATGCGTCTGCCAACGGCCAGCTCGTGCTTGCCGCGTTCGTGTGCACGGCAGCGATCTCCCTGTGGATGATGAGGGCACTGTCCGACGTGCGTCACCCCGATCGGTTCGTACGCCGCACCGCGGGAGAGTCGCGATGATCGTCGCGGCAGCAGCCGGAGCGGTGGTCGGTGCGGGTGCGGCAATCTGCCTGCGCCCACAGATTGCCGTCACTACCCGTTCGATGTTGGTCATCGCATGGCGCCAGGCACTTGTGCGGGTGCGACGCTCCACCGGTCGTCGCTTCGCATCGGATCTCGAGATCACCGGTCGCTCGGATGCCGATCTCGTTGTCAGTCAACTGAGTTGGGGCCTCGCCGGCGGTGCCGCTGGATGCGCATTCATGCTCGTCATTTCTCCCGTCGTACCGGCCGTCACCGCGGCGATGGCGCTCGGGGCGTTGTGTGGCGGTTCCGCGGCGACGTCACGTGTTCGGCGTGCGGCGCGGGAGCGACGGCGGCGGTTCCAGCACGCGTTCTCCGCGTATCTCGACCTTGTCAATGTGCTTCTCGCCGGCGGCGCCGGAATGGAGACCGCGCTCACCGTGGCCGGCGATGCCGGTGACGGCTGGTCTTTCGAGCTCATCCGCACCTGCCTCGTGCGGGCTCGAGTCGGGCGGCAGTCACCTTGGGACGAGCTTGCCGCCCTCGGGCGACGGCTCGACATCGCCGAGCTCGTCGAGGTTGCGGGCACCATCAGTTTGTCGGGTGAACACGGCGCACGTGTCCGCGGGTCGCTCGCAGCGCGTGCCGAAGCGCTGCGCCACCGCCAACTGGCAGGAATCGAGGCACGCGCGCAGGCTGCGACCGAACGTATGGGAGTTCCACTCGTGCTCCTCTTCGTTGCGTTCATCGGGTTGCTCGGCTATCCCGCATTGCAGATGGTGGTGATGGCCATGTGACGAATGAGTGCTCCCTAATGAGTTATCCATCACAAGAGAAAGGATCTGTACATGTCAACACTCCGGCAAACATGGAGTTACTTTGCCACCCGACTTCGAGCCTCGTTCGAGAACGATCGCGACCGCGGTGAGGTCAGTGCCACCACCGTCGTCATGGCCGCCGCCCTCATTGCGTTGGCTCTTTTCGTCGGCGCAACCATCACCTCGCGTGTCCGTGACAAGGCGAATTCGCTCGACCTCGACTGATCGCGGCGAGGTGAGCGCCGAGGTCCTGCTCGTCGTCCCGTGCCTGATGTTTATGGCACTGTGTGCAGTGCAATTGGCGATCTACGGAACGGCCGTTGCATCGGCAACTCACATCGCCACCGATGCTGCAACTGCGGCATCAGTGCGCGGCGGGTCTCCAGCCGATGCAATGGTCGCCGTGAACGAGGCCCTCTCCGACATCGGTGCAACAGCCGCCGGTCCGTCTCGCATCGACATGGATGAGTCGCGGGTGACCGTCCATGTCGCGGTCATCGTCCGGCGGATCGTTCCGATCGGTCCGGACGTCGTCGTGCGGTCTGCCACGGTGATGCGGGAGCGATTCGTCTCGTACTTGGAGCGGTGATGCGGCGCAGAGACCCCGGTGTCGTCAGTTCGGAGGTGGCGATCATCGCACCGGCACTCATCGTGGTTGCACTGTTCGTGCACTACGGCGGGACCGCCGTGACCACGAACAGCCGCATTCACCACGCTGCTGCAACCGCAGCACGTGCCGCTTCACTCGTCCGGATGACGGCGATGCCTGCAGTGGCCGACGAGGTGGCTCGTGCGACGCTCGCCGACAACGGCGTCACCTGTTCATCGAATGACGTCGCCGTTGCTGTCGACGGATCGAGAGACCCGAAGGTGGTGACGGTCCGTGTGCAATGCACCCTTGATCGAACGACGCTCTCGCCTCTCGGTGTGGGGTCACGGCGCGTCACGGCGGAAGCAACGGAGGTCATCGATCGGTGGAGGGCAGAACCGTGATGCGCCGCCAGAACATGATCCCGCGTCGCGACCCGGGTGTCGTCAGTGGGTTTGTCGTGTCACTGATCCTCGCCCTGCTCATCGCCGGTGGAATGGTCGTCGACGTCGGTCGATTGCTCGCCACCCGTGAACATTTGAGCTCCGTTGCACTGCGGGCGGGGCGCACGGGAGCGCAGGAGATTGTCGGGATTTACGACGGATCGCCGCGAATCGATCCGGCTGACGGTGCAGCTGCGGCACGATCGGTTCTCCGTTCACTCGACGTCGACGGAGAAGTCGATGTGAGCGGACGCACGATCACCGTGTCGGTGAGTCGCCCTGTGCCGATGAGCCTGCTCGGTCTCATCGGTGTGCCGTCGCGCACCGTCCGTATCGTACGCAGCGTTGAAGTGGTGACCGGATGACCGATCCCACCGATCTCGTGGCTCGGCCGCTGCTCGGCATGGCGGTCGTCGTCGGCGTGGTCGTGGCCCTGGTCGCAACATCATTTGCCGTTCGGTGGTTCCGCACACGGTTGCACTGGTCGTCCCCGGCTCGCCGAATGGACGGCGTTATGAGAGGATCGCTCGTCGTCGGAGCGGTGGCTGGTGTCGTTGCCGAGGGTGTATCGGCATCGGTACAACGCTCCGAAGTCGATGATGGGTTGCCGGTGAGCAGCGATGGAGCCCTGCCGCTTTTGTCGTCGGCCGCGATGGCGGTTGCTGGTCTCGACGTGTTTCGCCGCCGCCGTCGCGACGCCATGCGCGCACTACTCGGGGGGCAGGTCCCCGACGCACCTGCGCCGGACGTTGTCGCATTGCGGCGACTACTTCTTGCGCGCGCACGGCACTTCGATCCGCATCGGGCCGAGCACGAGAGGCGACGGTTGCTTCCCATCGGTATGGACGGTGACGAACTTGTGTCAATCGAAATCACACCCGGACGGCGCGTCGTCATCGGTCACGATGACATCGCGGCGACACGCGCGGTCCTTCGCCATCTCGCGAACGTCGTCGCTACGGCGCCGTGGTTGGAGAACGTGAGAGTCGTGACGTTCGGATTCGGGCCGCATGATGTGGTGCATTCCGATCGCATTCATTTTGCGCCCACCGCTGACGTCGCCTGGGCGACGGCGTGTGCCCTTGCCGAGTCGAACTCGGACCTTGCCGTCGTATTCGTCGATGCGTCGGGAGCAACGAACATGGAGCACCGATCCCCGGATGTGAGCGTGTTGTCGCTGGCAGTGGATGGTTCCGTGCCTGGTGATGCCGACACCGACGTCCTGCTCCACGGCACCCGGGGTTGGCGACTGGCGGCACGCAGTCGTCCGCTGCTGCCGTTTGCCGCCGATCCAGACGACGTGGCGACTCTGAAGCGGGGAATCATGCCCGAACCTGCCAAGGCGTTGCGCGCGAACGCGATCACACACCCGTGGACGGTGATGGTGCAATTGCTCGGTCCGCTTCAGGCCGTGGATCGTGACGGTGCTCCGCTCAACTTCGAGAAGTCGAAGTCGCTCGAGTTCCTCGCGTGGCTGTGCATGCACCCCGACCGCCCGACACCGATCGGCGCACGCACGGCCCTTTGGGAGGGGAGTGTCCGGGATTCGACGTTCAACAACATCGTGTCCGATCTGCGGCGTGCTTTGCACGCAGTGAGCGGAGATGACGTGAAGTGGCCACGCCGACTGACGACGAACCGGTACGAACTCGGTCCCCATGTCGTGACGGACGTCGATCTCCTGCTCGATGCCATCGCCGCAGCCGAAGCCACTGCTCCGCGGGAAGCGGTCCGGCTCATCTGTGATCGCCTGGCGAACGTGCGCGGCATGCCCTTCGAAGGAATGGTGAGCGACTGGGCCGATGCCGAGGGGATCACTTCGAACCTCGTCATGATCGTCGTCGCTGCGGCGAGCCTCGCTGCGCGACTTGCATTGACCCTCGGGGACGACGAGGCGGCACTCCTCGCCACGAGTCACGGGCTGAGGATGCTGCCCGGACACGAGGAGCTCGTCTCTCTCAGGCTCCTCGTACACGAACGACGCGGGGAGCACGGCGCAGCGCGGATGTACCGAAGTGAAACCGCACCGCTGGCGAGCGTGCGAAATCGGCCGTCAGCGGCGGAATGATCCGCGCAAGCGGAGTGCGACACCCCACGTCGTGACGAGCCACATCGATTCGCGCACGATCGCCAGATTCATCTTTGACTGGCCGAGGGTGCGATCAACGTAGGTGATCGGAACCTCGACGATCCGCGCCCCGTTGCGGCGGGAGAGCAGCCATGCAAGCTCGGTGAGAAACGCGTATCCGTTGGCCGTCGTCGCACCGACGTCGCTATCACGCAGCGTCGCCGCACGGTACGCACGGAAACCCGACGTGCAGTCGCGGATTTTCACCTTCAACATCGCCGCGGTGTACAGGTTCCCCCAGCGCGACAGCAGGCGTCGGTGCAGCGGCCAGTTGACGACTCCTCCACCTGCGACGTAGCGCGAACCGACTACGACGTCGGCACCCGCTTCGATCGCCGCGACGAGGGCGGGAATCGATTCGGGGGCATGGGAGAGGTCGGCGTCCATGGTGACGATGACGTCGGCGTCACCGGTCGCGGCGATGGTCGTCAGGGCGTCACGGCTTGCTGCGGCGTATCCGCGGGGGCCGGTGCGGGCCATCAGGCGAATGAGCGGATCACGTGCCGAGCGGGCCCGGACTTTGTCACCGGTGCCGTCGGGGCTCGCATCGTCGACGACGACGACGTTGGCGGCGGGAACTGCCGCCCGAACACGATCGAGAAACGTATCGATGTTGTCGGCTTCGTTGTACGTCGGGGTGACGACGACGACGCGCATGCGACAACGCTACATCGCGCGGGTGATTGCTTCTCCGATTGACGCAACCTTCACGAGTTTCACTCCCTGTGGTGCTCGCACCGATGCACTTGCGGGGATGATCGCCGTGGCGAAACCGAGTCGTGACGCTTCACCGAGCCGCCGTTCGATCTGTGCGACGTGTCTCACTTCACCACCGAGCCCGACCTCGCCGATGCACGTGATCGTCGGGTCGACCGCGACGTCACGCAGCGACGAAGCGAGTGCGATGCACATGCCGAGGTCGGCACCTGGATCGGACACTCGGATTCCGCCGACGACGGAGACGAACACTTCGTGGGCCGAGAGCGAACATCCGGCGCGACGATCGAGAACGGCGAGCAACATCGCCAGACGCGACGATTCGAGACCCTGGCTGCTACGGCGTGGCGGCACGCCGCTCGTGGTTTTCGTCGTCAGTGCCTGTACTTCGACGAGGAGGGGTCGGTGGCCGTCGAGCACCGGAACGACGACGGAACCGGGGATACCCCGCTGCCGATCGGCGAGAAAGAGCGTGCTTGCATCGGGAACGTCGCGCAGTCCGTCGGCGGTCATCTCGAACAGACCGAGTTCGTTCGTGGATCCGAAGCGGTGCTTCATGGCGCGAACGGTGCGCAGAGCGTGCACACGATCGCCCTCGAATGACAGCACCGTATCGACGACGTGTTCGAGAAGTCGCGGCCCGGCAATCGAACCGTCCTTCGTCACGTGACCGACGAGCACGACGGCAATGCTGCGGGCCTTTGCTTCCTGCACGAGGCGGTGTGCACATTCGCGAACTTGGACGACGGATCCCGGCGCCGAGCCAACCGACGTGTCGGCGATGGTCTGGATGCTGTCGATGACGACGAGAGTCGGTGACGCAGCGTCAATGGCAGCGATGATGTCGTCAACGACTGACAGCGAGACGAGCAAGGCGTTGTCGTTGCTGACGCCGAGACGTGACGCCCTCAACCGCACCTGGTCCGTGCTCTCTTCGGCACTCACGTAGAGGCTGCGATCCGGCCATCGGCCGACGACTTGCGAGAGAAGCGTTGACTTGCCGATTCCGGGTTCGCCACCGAGCAGTGTCACCGAACCGGGGACGAGACCACCGCCGAGAACGCGATCGAGCTCACTGATCCCGGTGGGAGTGGCCCGTGTCGTCGATGCGTCCACGTTGTTGAGCGAAACGGGTGCCGACGCCGGGCGTGCTGCGGCACGCTTTGCCGGTGCGGCCGGTGCATCGCCGACGACGTCTTCGACGAGGGAGTTCCATGCACCGCACCCTGCACACTGACCGGTCCACTTCGGGTGTTCGTGTCCGCATTCGGTGCAGATGTAGACGGTGCGCAGGCGAGCCACGCCCGACAGGTTAGGTCTACGGTGTACGCCCGATCGCACGGCGCCGGCGGATGACGCGCAGCGCGACGATGATCACACCGACGATCCAGGCGACGAGGGCGACGAACGCAACGACGGCAATGACCCGTGCGAGGAGTGCCGCAACATCGAAGTTGCGTGCGCGGGCCTGCACTGCGACACTCGAGCCGTCGAGCGGCACCTCCCATCGAACGACGCTGCCGTCGACGGCACCGGATGTCTCGCCGATGTCACCCGGAAGTCGTGTCGCAAGCGAGAAGGAGACCGTGTCGGCGAGGGGCCGATCTTCGGTGACGAGAATCGTGTCGAATGGCACCTCGCCAACCGCGGCAATGAGATCGGCGTCGGCGAATGCGGAGAGTCCACCGTCGACGCGCAGCTCGCCGGTGAATTCGTACGTCGATGCAGCAATCGATCCGCTGCGCGTGAGCTGCAGATCGTGGAACGGACCGGCGTCACCCGACAGCCCGGCGAGAAGCTCGGTGGCCTCACCGGGTGTGGCAAATGTGTGCTCGACGATCACTTGCATGCCCCCATCAGGAAGGGGAGTCGGGGTGCCGACGGTCCAGCCCCGTGCGCGCAGATCATCGGCAGCGATGCCGTCTTTGAGTTCGGGTGCCCGTTTCACGAGCTCGGCGTCGGCCACGGCAACGACCGTGATTTGCCCCGAGCCGTTGCGCGCAACGTCGACGGTCGTCGACACATCCAGGCGACACGCCGCCGCAACGACGACGATCGCTCCGATGCCGAGAAGTCGGCAGAGACCGGCGACGAGTCGCCGGCTCACTCGGTGCCGGAGGCGTCACCCGGGCTGGCCAGCCCTGCGGCAACCGGAGGAACGAATCCGTCGACGGCGTGGAACGTCACGCGCTTTTCGCCCGCGTTCTCCGGGTCGTCCTCGACGCCGACGACGATGATCTGTCCCGCGATGAACTGCTTGTTCAACAGTCGCTCCGAGAGCGGATCTTCGACGAGGCGCTGCAACGCACGGCGCAACGGGCGTGCGCCGAGTTGCGGGTCGTAACCCTTCGTCGCGAGTAGCTCTTTGGCCGACGGAGTGAGTTCGAGCCCCAGACCGAGACCCTCGAGCTGGCTGATGAGCCGCTTGCTCATGAGATCGACCATCTGGACGACCTCGTTCATCGACAACTCGTGGAACACCATGATCTCGTCGATGCGGTTGAGGAACTCCGGGCGGAAGTGAACCTTCAGAGCTTCGGAGACCTTCTCGCGCATGCGTGTGTACGACATCGCCTCGTCGATCTTGCCGAAGCCGACGTTCGCCTTGCGCAGATCTTGCGTGCCGAGATTCGACGTCATGATGATGACGGTGTTGCGGAAGTCGGTGGTGCGACCCTGCGCATCGGTGAGGCGACCCTCTTCGAGGATCTGCAGCAGCGTGTTGAACACGTCGGGGTGGGCCTTTTCGATCTCGTCGAACAGCACCACGGAGAACGGCTTGCGGCGCACCGCTTCGGTGAGCTGACCACCCTCGTCGTAACCGACGTATCCGGGGGGTGAACCGACGAGACGGCTGACGGTGTGCTTCTCCATGTACTCGCTCATGTCGAGCGAGATGAGGGCATCTTCGTCACCGAAGAGGAATTCGGCGAGGGTCTTTGCGAGTTCGGTCTTGCCGACGCCGGTGGGTCCGAGGAAGATGAACGATCCGCTCGGGCGCTTCGGGTCCTTGAGACCCGCGCGCGTACGGCGGATGCTCTGGCTCACCGCCTTGATCGCGTCTTCCTGGCCGATGATCCGCTTGTGCAACTCGGCTTCCATGTTGAGGAGCTTCGCGGTTTCCTCTTCGGTGAGCTTGTACACGGGGATACCGGTCCAGATGCTGAGCACCTCGGCGATCGCTTCCTCGTTCACCTCGTCGTACAGGTTCACTCCCTGTGCCTTGACGTCGGCTTCCTTCTGTGTGCGCTCGTCGAGCAAGGAGCGTTCCTGGTCGCGCAGTCGACCGGCTTCTTCGAAGCGCTGCTCCTCGACGGCCTTCTTCTTCGCTTCCTGTACCTGCTTGATCTTCGACTCGAGTTCCTTGAGATCGGGCGGGGTCTTCATGCGCTTGATGCGCAGACGGCTGCCCGCTTCGTCGATGAGGTCGATCGCCTTGTCGGGCAGGTGACGGTCGGAGATGTAGCGGTCGGCGAGATTCGCC
>Ga0169931_10001153_pt1 | contig 43552 bp, 35 predicted proteins | sample Kivu_15m_20L_FD_129675 | JGI IMG/M metagenome (GOLD analysis project Ga0169931, IMG submission 129675) | Freshwater microbial communities from Lake Kivu, Western Province, Rwanda to study Microbial Dark Matter (Phase II) - Kivu_15m_20L... | ecosystem: Environmental > Aquatic > Freshwater > Lake... | reverse complement strand
TGCCACTTCGGGAACATCGACTTTTTGATTCTGCGGGCGAGTTAACTCCGGTCGAGCCCGAGACAATTCCGCCAAGCGGGGTTCACTGGAAGACGCAGTGGGAACAACTTCGGCCCGCTCCATTAGGGCGGCTTGCACGCTTTGATCTCGATTCTCTTCCGGCTGCAGCGTTGGAAGTTCGGATTGCTCTTGCACCGCCAGTTGCATCGCTCCATCGGCAGAAAGCTCTTCCTGGGACGCTTCGTGCTCAGTCTCCACAGCTTTCAAGTAGTCGGGACGCGACGAGCGAGATCCGGTGACCGATGGTGAGTTGGCCGTCGTAAAATATTGATTGGCTGCCTGCTCTTTGGGGACCTGCTGCGAGATGGCTTCATAAATATCGGGCCACCATTTTGAGAAAATCACCACGTTCACTGCGGCGAGCAACAAAATCAAATGCACCGTAACGCTCATTAAAAAGGCAACTTGCAGCGAGCGTTCAACAAACTTCCCAACCACAAATCGCAACAGTACCGAAATTAATACCAAAACAGTCGGAACAGCGACAAGATAAGTCCAAGCGTTGTACTGCCATCGGCTATCATCGAAGCGCAAATGCGTGGAGACCGTCCAAATCAGAACGCCTCCCAGTACGACCATGGCGATATCGAGAGGTAAATACGACTCCGATTGCTGCGGATTCTCTTCTTGAAGGATGCGACCGATTCGCGCCACTTAAGAACCCTCCGCCGTTGTAACCGAATAATTGGAGATTCCGGATTGATTGCATAAATCCATCACCGTCACCACATATTGAAAGGGTGCACGGCGATCACCGCGAATGATCACCGACTGCCGAACAGGATTATCGGCCACCGCTCTCTCCAAGATACTTTTCAATTCCCGATCCGTTACCACCTTGGCATCAAGAAAAAATTTACCCGTCTGGTCCACGCTAACGATAATCTCACGCGGCTCCGCCGTCATCGGCTGCGCGCTACCCGCCGACGGGAGCACGACATCCAGCTTGCGATCTTCCTCGGATAATCGCGAAGCCACCAGGAAAAACACCAGCAATAGAAATACCACGTCGATCAGCGGCGTGAGATTCAAAGCCGAGAGAGCCTGACTGGTTTTTACTTGTACGGCCATGGAACTTCTCTCGAATCAATCTACGGTTTGGGGCGAATCTTCTCAGCAGCCGTTTTGCTCGGCGCGGTTGCCGCTGGAGGCGCAGACCCTGGCGCGGACCCTGGTGCTGCTGGCGGTGGTGCCGGTGGGCGCACTGCGCCCGTCACCGGCGGCTTGGCAACAGCACTTCTCTGACGATCGCTGTTGGGGCGATCGCTGTTGGGGCGATCGCTGTTGGCAAGCGGCCTGATTTCCTGACCATCGAAGCGACTCTCTCCCTCGTACCGCTCAATTTTGGCAAGCAACTGAAACAGCAACTCATCCAGCGTTCGAAATGCCGATGTGATTTTCCCTTCATAAAAATGCGCAAAGACAGCCGACGGAATCGCTACCATCAAACCGGCGAGAGTTGTCACCAAAGCCACATAAATTCCACCAGCTAATTGTTCCGCTCGATCTTGCCCGGGAACCAATTGGGTCGTCGCGTGAAAAGCCTCAATCATGCCCCATACGGTTCCCAGCAACCCCATGAGCGGCGTCACAGCCGTTGCCATATTCAACCAACGCACATTGGCATAGAGTCGATCCGCTTCCCGTTGACTCGCGTCAGCCACAGCATGCTCAATTTCAGAGTGGGGACGACCAACCTTCAGCAGCATCGTCTTGATCACAGATGCAGCTGCCGATGGATAACGCTGGCATAACTTGTAAGCTGCGATCGGATCAAGCTTGTCATGGACCGCCCCGAGTTCCTGCAGGCCTCGAACCAGGCGTCTGGGCACAATTCTACCATGCCTTAACGCGAAAGCTCTTTCCAAACTTACCGTCAATACCAGCACGCTCATCAAGCCGATGGGAATCATCATCCAACCACCGCTTACCAACAGGCTCAGGAAATTAATTCCTGATTGCATCACCGTATTGGCCGGCTTCTCTGCTGCCGGTTCGGCCTTGGTCAAGTCGTTGATGGCGGCCTCGTTGACCACTTGCTTTTGATCATCGGCTGGCGCATTCTCTGCCGCATTCTCCTGAGCAAAGGTGGCTGTACTCAACAGCACCATGATACCGAGAAGTCCAAAACATCGGATCCATTGCGGCCACTTCGCATCGCGCATTCGCGGTGACTCCAGGTATTGTCCAATCTTGAAAACGGCTATTCACCCACCCTATCGCCAACAGCCAACTCGCTCACATTATAGTTGCTTCAGGGCCTCAAGTCGCGATTTTGCTTTCTCATTTAGTTCATGTTGTGGGTGTTTATCGACCACATATTGATAGAAATCCGTTGCTATCTTGACGGCTCTCGCCTTCTTTTCTCCCCCCAAGTCGGCAATAAGCACCTCGCTGCACCGTCCAGCTTCGAAAGCGCTGCGGGCCTGCCAATTCTTGATTTCGGCCGGAGCAGACTCGCCACCATATCCGTACATCACCCGCTGAAACTCAGGGATCGCTTTGGCAAAGTCCCTTTGCCCAAAGTAAAGTTCGCCCAACATAAACCGGCTGCGGGCCGCTATCTCCGTCCGATACTTATCCGCGACATCGCTGTAGGCCTTAATCGCTTCATTGGTCTTGTTCTGGTTTTGATAGCAGAATCCCAGTTCGTACGTAGTCTGGGCAAGATAACCGCTGTCGCTATAGCGATCCAATATCACTCGTAACCACTTCTCCATCTCAACCCAATTCTTGGCCTCCCGCAAACACTGCGCTCCATGCAAATAGGTCAGAACCTGGACCTGATTGGGAATGGATTTGCGATCCGCTAACTTTTCCAGCGACTGTCGAGCTTGGAGATAAAACTCCATGGCCGGGGTGAACTGGTCACGTTTGAATTCGCATTCACCCGACATGAACAGGGCTGGGATCCGCATCGAGCCCGCTTCATCCAGTTTGGCTAATTCGGCAAAGCGCGCACTGGCCGCCTCATAATTCTCCTGCTGATAATAGCTCCAACCTAATTTATACAACGCTTTCTGCTTGAGATTCTCGTCGGTCGACCCTTTGATCGAAGCCGCATAGTGCTCGGCAGCTTTATCATAAGTCCCCTTCGCGTAATCCACTTGAGCCAAATGATAGTGGGCTTCGGCAGCGAGGGGCGAATCGGCCGAACGTTTAATGAGTTCCGAGAACACATTGGTTGCTTCATCATCCTTCTGCAGCGACTTGAAAGCCCAACCCAGTTCATATAAAACTTTTTCCATCGCCACATAGTTGGGAAGCTCTGCACGAATTCGCTGGAAGGATTCTGCAGCCTGAGCGAATTGTTTGGTCTGGGTTTGAGCGAGACCTAACTCGTAGAGCCCATGGCCCAACCGATCACCCGTCGGTTGTCCTTTCAAAAAGTCATTTAGAGCGGTCACCGCGTTATCGAGTTTACCCGCTTGTCGCAAGGCAATTCCTCGAGCGAGTTTCGCTTCATTCACCACTGCCGGATTCTCGTTCTTCGCAATCAACGCTTCAAGCTCGAGAACCGCCTCATCATACTTTTGTTGCTGGAGTAAACTCCAAGCTTTTCCGTATTGAGCATATCCGGCCAGCTTGGGATCCGGCTTCGCCTCTAACGCTTTGCGATAACGCACCAGAGCCGCATCAAAATCACCCTCGGCCGCCGAAATTTGCGCAATCTTGAATTCCGCATTACTTCGCAGTGCGCTGTTTGGAAACTCCGAGATAAGCCGCTCCAAAACCTTGACCGATTCTTGAACTTTACCACGCTGCGCTAAGACTTGCGCGAGCAAGAACATCACCTCATCAGCCTGCGACCACTTCGCATCCTTGCTGAGACTTGCTTCTAATTGCTTTTGCGCTTCTTCGGCCTTGCTGGTAAAGAAGTAACTAGAACCAAGAATAAAGAACGCTTCTGCTTGAAGAGCATTGGAGGGAAAACGATCTGCCTGCGTTCCAAGAGAACCGATCACTTTATCAAACTGACCCGCCATATTCCTCGCGCGATTGAGCCTGAGTATCCACAGATTTCTCGAAGGATTCTCTTTGCTCTCCTCTAACAACTTGCCATAGCGCCCGATTGCATTTTCGGCATCGCCTTTGAGCAAAGCAGCTTCCGCACCGATATATCCAACATCAGCTCGCAAGGGATGCTCTTTATACGTTTGCAAAAATCGATCGACCCACTGCAGCGCGTTGTCATATTGCTGAGTTTGCAAACTGGCAAACGCAAGATTGTAGTTCGCCCGGGCCGCAATCGAGCTGTCTGTATTACTTTGCACTAAATCACTATAGATTTGCCATGATTCCTGCCGCTTTTCGGGCTGCTCAAACAGAGCGTCTGCCAAGTCCATTTTCAGCAAAGCGATCGTGGCTTCACTCGGATTCCATTGCAGCGCCTGGCGAGACAGATTCTCACCCCGAGCAAAATCTCGCTGCTGCGTCGCTGACATCGACAACCAGTGAGCCGCCTCGGCTGCTTGAGCATCTTTCTTGCTCAGCAACTTTTCGAAACTCTGTTCGGCTTGCTGTTTTTTACCTGCTTTAAACCACGATTGACCCGCGGCTAAAGTCGCGCTCGAGGCTAATTTTGACGCGTCATATCGCTTGGCAAACTCTTCGTAGATCCCTGCCGCTTCTTCGTGTCGATTCTGCTGACCTACACAATAAGCTTGTCGATACAAAGCATATTCGGCATTCGTAAAGTTTTTCTTGCCTGCGAGCTCTCTGTAGATGGGCTCGGCTGCAGCCAAGTTTTGCTGCTGCACCAACAGATCGGCCTTGCGAAGTTTCACTTCATCCGAAAGTCGATAGATGGGAAATTCTTTCAAGAGCTGATTGTAGGTTTCCAGAGCAACACCCGGTTGCTTCAACTCCTCGTAACAGACCCCCATCGAATAAAGTGCATCAGGCCGAAACGGAGATACTTTTAGCTCAGCCGTGGCAATTAACTTTTTGTACCAAACGAGAGCTTGATCGCGAGCGGCTATCGCATACTCCGCTTCTCCCGCATAAAAGTAGGCTTGATCGGTAAAATCGCTCTCGGGATAAAGTTTCACTAGCGTCGCCATCACATCGCGACAACGTTTGAAATATTTTATTTGCGATTCGCTGTTATCATCTTGCTCGCGAGCCAAAGCATAATTGCTAAACCCGAGATTCACGATCGATTCCTGACGCAATTCAGACTTAGTATCCTTCACGGCAATTTCCAATTGGCCGATCGCAGACTCGTAGTCGGGGACTTCTTTCTCCATCATGCACAGCCCCAAATAGTGACGCGCTTTGGAGATGATCGGATCGTCGGGAAATTTTTCGATGAGCTTTTTCCATTCCGCAATCGCCAATTCGAAAGCGCGATTGTTTTGAAAATTGGCTGCATCCGCGTAGATGTTCAAGGCTTCAACACTCGAGCCATTGACCTTTTGCGGTTGGTCACTCTTTTGCGGTTCGCCCTTGGCATTTTCCTTACCTTGCTCTTTACCTTGACTTCCCGCCAAGCGTCCCGGCCGCTGACCGCTCTGCTGTCCGAAAACTTTGCTGTCACCCACAAGCCAAACACCAACAAAACAGCCAATAGCCAGCCAACCCATAACCAGCCAACCACTGGGCACAGCCATATCCAAAGCGAATCCCCGCTGCCTCTTTAAACCGATTTCTCTTATTCGCAACTTCATCAATCGTTTCCCCTGCCCGTTCCTTGCTGAAAATTGCCCTAACGGCTTTAGTCTCTTCTATCCTGAGACTATGTAGTGTACCGTAGAGAGATCAATGTCTACAGATATTTTGGCTTGGAAGTGAGCTCTACGTGGTACATTCTTTAATAACAGGTGGCGCGGGTTTTATCGGTTCTCATCTCACCGAACTGTTACTTCAGCGCGGCGATCGGGTGACCGTGGTCGATGATTACTCGACCGGACAACCGTCCAACCTCGCCAAAGTCGCCAGTCATCCCAATTTGCAGCTCATACCATCCGATTTGGCGGATCCCAAACTGATCCATGCGTTGAGCGAGGAAGTGGACCGCGTTTTCCACCTAGCAGCGGCGGTTGGCGTAGCTCTCATCGCCAAACATCCCATCCAGACCATCGAACGAAATATTTACCCGACACAACTTTTGCTCACCGCCCTGCGACAACAACACGAAAAGGGGCGCAGCATCCCCCTTTTTTTAGCAAGCACCAGCGAGGTTTACGGAAAAAATCCCAAACCCATTTGGAACGAACAAGATGATTTGGTTTTTGGAGCAACCACCAAGCCGCGGTGGAGCTACGGGGCCTCCAAAGCGATCGATGAATTTCTGGCACTCGCCTCGCACCGAGAGACTTCCCTCCCGGTGGTAGTCGGTCGATTTTTCAATGTCGTCGGGCCTCGCCAGACAGGAGCCTACGGCATGGTTTTACCACGCTTTATTGAAGCGGCCCGATCAGGGCGCCCCCTAATGGTCCATGACGACGGTTCACAAATTCGCTGCTTTGCCCACGTCGCCGACGTAGTTCAAGCCGTCGTCCGTTTGGTGGAAACCCCCACCGCAGCAGGAAAAGTCTTCAACATCGGCAGCGATACACCGGTGACTATCCTTCAATTAGCCCAATCCGTCCGCGATATTGTCAATCCTTCCGCCGAAATCCGCTTTCAAAGCTATTCGGAGGCCTATGATGACGACTTTGAAGATATCCGCCGGCGTGTCCCCGACCTGAGCCGAATTCGCCAAACCATAGGCTATACCCCCACTTACGACATCCCCCAAATAATTCGAGATATCCTCGATTCGCAAAATCGCTCGCCAAATACTTGACGCAATCAAGTCGATTTAAACGCCAAATCGGTCACCAAACCCGGCCGTAGTTTCGCTGCTTCTCTCCAACTTTTCGCCATCAATCCATTGCCCAAGCCCTTCACGGTACCTGCGTTCGATTAGCGAATCTCATTTTGAAATTTGCTTATCGTTACAATTCAAAAAAGCATCTTGGCAGTTTCACTTTTAAGCAAGGCGGCATTTTTCAAACAAATTCCGGCCGAGCCGTACGGAACTTACTTTCAACCTTGAGACTCCGAAGTTATCGTTAGTCTCATGCATCGAATCCGACTTCAGTCCCAATGGAAACGCGATACTTCAAGCGAGCCGCGATGCCGTTTTATTCGATCCTTTCATTCCCCCACAGGCCTTCGCGAAAGAGATACCGTCTACCTCAGGGCAGATATCGCTCAAACTTTTTCGCCAGAAGAACTCTCGTTTACGGTGCTGTTGAATGCGGTCCATCTACCAACGCAACGCAACAGCACTTATTTTTCCGTTGAACTGACTCCCCATTTAAAACCCTTCAATCACCTAATCCTGGAACTGTCGGGTTCACACCAACCAAATCCTGGTACCGAGCTGCTATGGCCTCTAGAAAATCTGGTTCTGGAAATACACTCCGAAACAGAAAAAGGATCAGAGTAAAAAGGTTAAGCCAACTGCCAACTTGCCCTCCAGCGAATCTTCAGGAAACTGCACCCATGTTTTCATATACCCAACACTTCCAGGCCAGACTCAAATCGCTGAGCTTCGCCTGTGTACTTTCGGTCGCATTCAGCCTGTCGCAACTTCACATTGTCGCTCAGGATCCGATCGATGCCGAGCGATTGGTCGCGCAGCAACTTTCGGCAGAGTCATTGCGAGACGGTTGGATCCGTTTGTTCGATGGCCAAACACTGACCGGCTGGGAAGCTGCCGCTTCCGCAAATTGGAAAGTGCAGGATGGCGCAATTCGCGTATCCGAAGGCGATGTCGGTTTGCTCATCACCACGTCGCGCTGGCACAACTATGAACTGCAATTTGAATTTCAAAGCGATGCCGATACCAATAGCGGCGTTTTCCTGCGAACTCCCCCCAAACCCACCAACCCAGCGCTCGATTGTTACGAATGGAATATCGCTCCTCCCTCGAATCCTTTTCCCACTGGGAGTATCGTAGGCCGATCTCGCGTCACCAAGGCTCAAGAAATCATAGCCGATCCTCAGCGCTGGTACGTCGCCAAAATCCGTGTTGTCGATGGCGAAGTGACCGTGTGGATCGATCAACAAGAAACCCTCCGATATGTTGATCCCACACCGCTAGGACCGGGACACATCGGCCTGCAACATAATCAAGGACGAGCCGCCTTTCGAAACATTCTCATTCGCCCGCTAACACTCACTTCGCTCATCCCGCTTCAGAGCCTGGAAGATTGGATCACCACCCAAACCGGCACCGGTCAATTCACTCGCCTAGATAACGGCGCTCTTCGTATCGAAGGGGGCAAAGGACAAATCGAATCCAAACAGCACTATGGCGATTTTGTGCTGCAACTCGAAGGTATCCTCGACCACAACCAGTCAAATTCTGGACTCTTCTTTCGCTGTATCCCCAGCGATCCACTCAACGGCTACGAATGCCAACTCCATCAGGGATTCGTCGATGGCGATCGAACAAAGCCCGCCGATGGTGGCTTGGGTGGCATCTTCCGCCGACAAAATGCGCGGATCGTTTTGGGAGATCCGCTAACTCCCTTCTTCGTCACCGTCGTCGCACAAGGACCACATATCGCAACCTGGGTCAACGGTGTTCCAATCGCCGACTTCACCGACACGCGAAAAGAAGACCCTAATCCTCGCAAAGGACTCCGACTCACCCCCGGTTCGCTGATGTTCCAAGGTCATGATCCGGGAACAAAAATCACCATGAACTCCCTCAAGGTTCTCAGCCTCTGATTCAGTGTCCCAGCACTCCAGCCAACTGAAAACCTCTCCTCCATTGGCTTGCCTTTGCTAGCAATATCAACCTTTTTGCCAGGTTTAAACTTTGCCGGTTAGGCAAACTTTTCTCAAGCCCACAATTTCCGAATGCCGATGACAAGGTTTAAGCACGTTTTTTCATAGAACGCCCCGTCCAACGACATCCCAAGACGCTTAGGCTGAAACTGATTCGGGAAGGATTCCATGCATGGTACTCACTTGGCTTAGCAAGTATTCCGTGGCCTCATCTGCTTTTTTGCTACTTGCGTTGGCCGGCAGTTCGGGCTGTTCCACGTTGGTCTGGAACAAACCGAAGAGTCAATTCGACACCACCGCTCTAAAGACCGAAGGTTACGATGTGCGAGCACTCAGTTCACAAAGTGCACTGGCCGCCTTGCCGCCATCGAGCAAACCTTCGATCGTGCTTGAGGTCCATCACAACGGCCGTCACATGGAACGAATTCCACTTCCGACCGACCGACCTTGGTTTGTACAAGACTTGGTCAATGAAGCAGAAATCCAAAAACGCATCGGTGTTACGCGTATCCAAATCATTCGCACGGTGGGTCCTGCACAGCCAGCCTTGGTGCTCGATGTTCCGGTTTCGGCAGACGGCAAAGATATTAATGCCGGCCAGAATTATTCTCTTTGCCCAGGCGACGTCGTAGTTGTTAAAGCCAACAACATCACCATGCTTGAACGCATGGTGCCCGCCTACTTCCGCGGTGGTGAAAAGTAAGTAGGGACCAATCGAGATTCCGCACATCGCTGAAACATCGCTGACTGCAGCCTAGATTTATCGATTAGGCTTCGCGCCAACTGACTGTCCAGCGATTGCGAAACAGAAGGAGCATGAGACCTATCAGCCCTCCTGTGAACAGCGTGGTGACTGCGAAGTATCCTGCGACTTGAGTCCAGCTTCGCATGATCTCTTCGGGTAGTGTTCGCGAATTGCCCGTCAAATCAAAGGGGACATTCAGACAGGCCGCCATGGGACTGCTGACCCCACTCCACCGCGCAGCGTCGATGAAGGCTGCATCTTGACTAAAGGCTTCGGCCAAGCCCCATACCGCCAGCGGCAACGTGTACAGCACCAGCAGAATGAAGTAGCTAGCCATCATCGCGACCGTAGTTTTTCTTAGCAACGATGAGCAGAACATCGCGACAACCGAATTGGTCACACAGCTCATCACGACAATGGCGACGAATGTCAGCAAGTTGGCCCACTTCGTCAGATAGTTATCGACATCGGCCATACTGTTGAGAATTGCAGCCAAGAGAAAGGGCCACAGCAGAAACATCGTCAACACAAACGATACGCGCAAACCGGCTATCAGCTTACCCCAAAAAATCTGCCACGGCGTAATCACGGTAGTCAACAACAAATCCAATGTTTGTCGTTCGCGTTCGTTCGTGATAGAACCTGCCGAGAATACGGGTGCCACCAGCATGTTGAAGATAATCACATAGATCATGTACACGCCGGTCAACTGAGCTTGAATGAACAAAAGCCAGGCCATCAAGGGGACCGCCAATATCATGCTGATCTGAATCACCAGGCGCAACATCAACGTGCCCTGACTGAATAGCTCCGCATGCATTTCTTTGTCGTAAATCGGATTGATATTTTCGGCCATCAAGCCCGGTCGACGTGGTGGAGCGAAAAGTCGATCTGGAAATTGATCGCGGTTAATGACCAGCCCAACCGAGTTCTCTTGCTCGCGTTCCAAATCGATCACCTCACCCCCGCCGCTGCCTACATCCGGAGGATAGAGCAATCGCTCGGCCGTCTTGCGGCATAAAATGAGCGTCGCCACAATTGCCAGCGCCGGTAAAAAGGTGACCGACAATATTAGACGTGCTTGACCTTGATTGGCAAAGCCTAACCAGAAACCAACCGCCATGATCACCAGGGGTAAAATCACGAGGTAACTGACGACAAGCGAAGCGGCCGTACGCCGAAAATAGCTGCTGCATACCAAACCGATAGCTCCAAACAGAACAGCCGATACCATCAGACCGATGTAGGCAGCAAACACTTCATATATCGACACTCCTCCCAGCGGTAAACATAGGATAACGGTTGGCAATGAGCCTATGATGAGCATGACCAGATGGGTGAGCGATGCAACCATCTTTCCAAACACAATCGCTAGCGGACGAAGCGGACTTGCCAACAACATTTCATACGTCTTGCGTTCCTTTTCACCGCTGATCGCACCAGCAGCAAAACTGGGCGCCATAAGCGAAGCGAGAACGTATTGACCCACAAAAAAGAAATCGACCAATCGTCGAGCGGCCGATGACTCATCGGTCAAATCAATTCGAGTTTCTCGCGGGTAGGCAATCAAAACGACAGAGGCCAACGCAATTTGGTAAACCAACATCAAGATAAACGACCGATGCGTTCGCAAGTTGGTGATCAATTCCCGTTGCATCACGGGATTCTCAAAAACAATCATCCCTTAACCTTCATTCGTAGTGCCCAACAACACGCGAAGTGCCTCAATTGACTGAACTCTCCTCAGGCTAACATGATTGTTGGAGCAACGCAAAAAGAAGCAGCCCATCTCTCGAAAATTTCGGGAGATGGGCTGCAAGATTTTTAAAGCCTTATCGAGAACTGCCAACAAGCCGGAGTGATTGCTCGTCTTGCTAGATCAAGCTGTCTCTTTTCGTACGGGCACGGCCTTATGGTGAATGAGTTTACCAGTGTTCGGATCAACATCGATCAAGAAACTGGTACCTTCTTGTTGTTCGGGAAGATCAAACATCAAATCCAACATCACCTCTTCGACGATACTGCGCAATCCGCGAGCGCCCACAGCCTTTTCCAACGCCCGTCGCGCAATAACCTTGAGGGCCGCTTCGGAAAAATTGAGTTCACAATTCTCCATCGCAAAGAGCGCCTGATACTGCTTGATCAAAGCGTTGCGAGGATCGGTCAAGACTCGAATCAAGCCTTTTTCATCCAGCGGTGCCAAAGCGGAAACAACAGGTAGTCGACCCACCAATTCGGGAATCATACCGAACTCGAGAATGTCGTCGGACGTGACCTGCGCCATCAGTTTGGCTACGTCTCCCTCTTCGCGGTACGATGAACCCTGATTGAAGCCCAACGTTTTGCGTCCCAGGCGTTTGCGAACGATATCATCGATACCCGCAAACGTCCCACCCACGATAAACAGAATATTGCTCGTGTCCAACTGAATATACTGCTGCTCTGGATGCTTTCGACCACCTTGCGGCGGAACGTTCGCTACGGTCCCTTCCAGCATCTTCAGCAGCGCCTGCTGAACGCCTTCGCCGGACACGTCGCGCGTAATCGATACGTTATGGCTGGTCTTACCGATCTTGTCGATCTCATCAATGTAAAGAATGCCCCGCTGGGCCGCTTCAATATCGAAGTCTGCTGCATGCAATAATTTCAAGAGAAGATTCTCGACGTCTTCTCCCACATACCCAGCTTCCGTCAAAGTCGTCGCATCGCCGATCGCGAATGGCACATTGAGCATTTTGGCCAGCGTCCGGGCCAGAAGTGTTTTGCCACTCCCCGTAGGACCCACCAACAATATGTTCGACTTCTCAATCTCTACATCGGAACCAGACCAATCAGCCGACAATCGCTTGTAGTGGTTATGGACAGCCACCGCGAGAACTCGTTTGCTGAACTCCTGACCGATAACATATTGATCTAAATGAGACACAATTTCGCGGGGCGAGGGAATTTCATTGAAGAGCTTTTTAGACGGACCACGGCGTTTTTGCTCCTGGTCCAGAATCGATTGACAAAGCTCGATACATTCGCCACAGATATAAACATCGCCCGGACCTTCTACCAGTGGCCCGACGTCGCGATAACTTTTGCGACAAAACGAACAAAACGCATTCTTTTTGGTTGTGCTACCGCCGCTTCGACGACCGGCCATCACATCCTTACCTTGAGGCATACACGACTCCTTAGCTTCTGCCGCAGGTCGTTGTTTGGGCTGAGCCTAGCTCATCATGAACAACAGCCTGCGATCTAAATCACGCAGTGGGAGCTCGAGTCGTCTCGGAAGCCAACCAGCGGACATCAGTGCCGCTGATTCAGCATCCGAGCCGGGGCGTCCGTGTCCGCGGAGTCGAGCATGAAAGATTCGTCTTAGCTGGTCGAACCGGTCTCCCAGACCGGCAGAGAAAGAGGCCCGTTTGCATCCTCCGAGGTGGGGCTTTACGCCCACTTGGAGTTCAAAGTTCAGACATCGCAAAACAAAAAATCAAACCCCTAGGGCTTTTCTCCCTACGGCTTGTCTTCCTTCCGCCCGCTCGTCTGGACCCCTTTTCTTCCCAACACAGCCTCTATGTTTCGGAATTCCGCCTCGCTGATGTCACCTTCTCGTCGCATTTCTTCGAAATTACTGAGGGGCTCACGCGTTAAGTTCTCCGATTTTCGTGACCAATCGCGCAAGCTTGACACTCCCGCGTAACCCAAGGCGATCATCATCGAAAGAAACAGCACACTCAACGCCAACTGAGCAATCGGATTGTTCAGTATTTCCAACATCGCTGCAGAACCGACAACAACAATACGTGCAAACAAAACGTTGACTCATCCTACGCGTATTGGCACCAAAAAGTCCAGCAGTTTTGGCGAGATTTCTGGCACAACTTAGGCCGCTTCACCTCTCTTTGGGGTATCCCCGATTTGTCGAGACACCTCCGAAACACTAAACTACTCAAAAATCCATTACTTTCCCCCTAAGTCAGACCACTCATGCATCGAGAACAGCTCCTTCAAGCCGCGTTAGGACCAGGTGTCGTAGCGATTCTTCGCACCCAGCTTTCGGTCGATTTGGTCCAGCTCGCCAAATCGCTTCAAGCCGGCGGTATTGAGGCGCTGGAGATCACCTTCACGATGCCTAAAGCACTGCGGCAACTGGAGTTTCTCGCTGACCAAGTGGGGGATTCCATGGTGATTGGTGCTGGAACGATTCTCGACGCAGAAACCGCTCGCGCCGCTTTGCTGGCGGGTGCACAGTTTATCGTTTCTCCCACCACCGACCCCAAAACGATCGAGATGACTCGCCGCTACGATAAGCTTTCTTTCCCGGGGGCCTTCACACCGACAGAAATCTTGACCGCTTGGCAGGCTGGGGCCGATGTGGTCAAAATCTTCCCCTCCGATTTCACCGGTCCCGATTACTTTCGCTCCGTCCTGCGACCCCTCCCGCAAATTCGCTTGATGCCCACCGGTGGAGTCGATCTCCAAACAGCCCGCGCCTATCTCGACGCCGGTGCGTGCGCCGTGGGCGCATTGGCCTCTTTGATGCCCCCCGATTTACTGCAGCGTGGCGATTTTGAGGGCATTACACACCTAGCCAAACAATTCGTGCAGATCGTTGCCCAGCACCGTAACGACAAAAAAGCTTGATGGATCGCGACTCTCTTTCGCAGCCATCTCTCAGGTCGTCCTAAAACGAATTCCCAACCACAGCGCCGGCAAAATCAACAACGATATCCCCGCGCCCCAGTACGGTCCGCGCCACCAATACGCCACAAAAGCGTCCAGCAAAATCAAACTCAATAAAGATTGCTTCACGGCTAACTGCATCGAAAGTGGCGACGGTTGCCGAATCGCAATCCATAAGCGCCGAAAAATCAACACGCCACACATCGCCACCAGCAAACTGTAATTCGCTTGCTCTGGCAACTCCGGAAACCAGTAGGCCAAGCCTTTGGGCAGCAAAGCCTGCGCGACTAAAGCCACACTCATCAAACAGGCACCCAACCAGAGCAACATTAGACTCGGCTTGGAGTCCGCTTCGCGGCGAGCAAACCAAGTGACACCCGCAATATAAACCGTCATCGTCGTCGCGATCGCGTAGGACATAGGCACAGCATACGGACTGCTCAAGCCACCGACCGCAATAACAAAATGCACTGCGAACAGCCAATGAAACCCGCGGCATAATCCCATAAGCCAAGGTGCGAGCGGCGTCTGCTTCAGCGGTCCATCGTATAGAACCACCGCCACTATAACCCCGAGGCACCAAGGCACCACAGAGCCCCATTGCTCAGGCTTGATCCAGAGTACTGTCAGCATACTTGTGATCAATGCCGACAGCATGAGACCCCAGCCCGCTATGCCAGCCTGCCGAATCGAAATCGCGCCCGAAGCTAACGGTCGCTGGCTTCGATTTTGACGATCCTTCTCTACATCAAACCAATCGTTCAAAATCATCCCAGACCAATAAAGTGCCAGGCTGATCGGCAATAGCACCGCGGCACTCCGCGCAGGAAACTCACACTGCGTGATCGCTACGGCTGCCAAAACATCTGCAACCAATGTCATCGATGTGGGAACACGGATCAATTGCGCCCACAACTTCCAACGAGGCACAGCCTTCTTTTCAATCATTCCAATCACTGCCCATTGAGCTTTCGGACATCTTCGGGCAACGTTTTATCGGCGATGCCTAACGCTCCTCGCCCCTCTTGCAATCGAATCTCAACATCGAGCTGGATGTCTTCATGATCGAATTCCCAAAACTTTTTCATTTCGTCGGCCGACAACGGCTGAGCAGAACGCACCAGCCGGAAACCAACTCCTCGAGCGGGATCCGTCGTAAACCACCAAGGACTCAATGGAATATTTGGATCTTCATCCTTCCACTCCTCATCATTGGAACCCAATCGCGAAGCGCTGCGAACCTTCTCCGCATCAAACTCCCAACTACCGCCGCGCACCACCCGCGGATAGGCGACCGTAGGCCACTTGATCGCAGAAACACGATCGTGCTTTTTACCCGCTAAACCCACATAACCATCCTCGGTATATTGATCGACAGTCCACTCAGCGACATTGCCATGCATGTCATGCAAACCCCAAGCATTCGGCTTCTTCGTCCCGACCGGCTTAGCACCCGCGTCAGCATTGCCAGAGAACCAAGCGTATTGCTCCAGTTCGCTGACATCATCCCCGAACGAATACGCCGCACTTGAACCGGCTCGAGCAGCATGCTCCCATTCCGCTTCCGAAGGCAAACGATATTGATCTCCCGTGATCCCAGTTAACCACTTGGTGTACTGCTTGGCAGCAAATTGTGTCATCGTTATCGCTGGCTGCCGCGGATCCTCACCATACTCAAATGTAAAGGAAGGTTCATACAGCGGCGTCGGCGCTGTCACCGCCTGTCCCATTTTGTCTTCGGTAACTTTGCGAATACCTAGAGTCTGAAACTTCTTGAAAATGTTATACATCCCCATGAATTGCTTATACTCCGCCCAAGTCACTTCGCATTTGCCGACCCAGTACGGTTGAAGCTCCACTTCATACTGCGGACCTTCATCCTCACTACGTCCCGACTCACCCTCTGGACTCCCCAACTTGCTCACTCCACCAGCGATGGGAATCATTTCAAACGTCACTTCGGTTCCCGGCATCGTTACCTTGTAGGGAACCATGAACCGCGAGTCGACTTCCACAAACGGCCCCTCCTTAGGCTTCACCGTCGACCAACCCGCCGTTTCACTCGCAGCACCCTCGTCGCCGCGAACTGCTCCGACCATAGCTCCCCAACAACCCACCGCCGCCACCAACAACAAACGACACAAACGATTCGTCATGATCTAAACCTACTGATGATCTCAAACTACTGCCTAACGTCACATCTCCAGTTTACTTACCTGAACCCTGCGCCCGCAGGGGGTACTCCTGCTCTGCCTGCAAACAATGTCGCGAAAGAGTTCAAAAAGAATCGCAAGCGGCGAAAAAGCGAAACAAACGCACACCAAGCTACGGCTGGCCCGCCTTGACCGGCGCCGAACCATTTCGCAACTCCCCATCCTCCTCGGTTGCCCGCTCAGCAGCACTGTTTGGCCCAGCAGCACTGGGGCCTTCGGTCCATTGCCGAACCGCTTGCCCATTGAGCACGATCGTCAATACGATTGTGACCCCAGTTGCGACTAAAGATCCAAGCGAGAGTCGAGTCCCCCACGGTAATACTGGAAGAACCACTTTGCTACCGGAGATGTAGGGCAATCCCTCTTCGTTCTGGTCTTTGAACTCGGGGAGAGAAATAGGCCGCACCAGAAAACCGACCACAATACCAAACCAAACACCCCACAACACCGCTGAGACCATCCCTAGTTTCCATCCCAGTGCCCAGGCGTTCCAGCCGCAGCATCCCAGCGCGATGGCGAACGCCACCAGCGCTTGTCCTCTTAAATTCATGTTCGCCTCAACTCACACTCACCCTCACACTCACCCTCACACATTGATCCCAAGACATTGATCCCAAGACATTGATCCCAAGACATTGATCTCAAGACCTCTTCATCCGCTACGACTTTTGTCAGGTGAGATCCAACGTCCTCTGGCTACCCAAAATTTCAAAATCCGTCGTCGGGCCTTGCTCCCAGCACGACATCAAGTTCCAAACGCTCGCCGTCGCGAATGACGATCAATTTCACCGCAGATTTAGGGCCCGATTCACCAATCAATCTCTTCAGCGTCATGTGATCGGCTACTTGCGCACCATTAAATTCCACGATTCGATCACCGACCTGAATCCCCGCCTTGAGTGCAGGCGATTCACCATCCAGCGGTATGCCGCTGACCAAAGCACCCAAGCCAGTTCGAGTTTCCTTGAGCTCGGGATCATCTTCAACATAATCGGCCAAACGCACACCTAACCAACCGCGCTGAACCAAACCGCTGGCCATCAATTTTTCATAAACGGTTTTCGCAACATTGCTGGGAATCGAAAAACTGACGCCTCGATAGGAATCGCCCACGATCGCCGTATTGATCCCGATCAATTCGCCGCGCGAATTAATCAGCGGACCACCGCTGTTGCCAGGATTCACCGCCACATCGCTCTGCATCAAATCGCGATAAACTCCGCGATCCCGATCCCCGGCAACCAACTCAAATCGATTTCCTTTTAAATCCGTACGATGCTTGCCGCTCAAGATGCCTAAAGTAAAAGAACTCTTCAATCCAAAGGGACTTCCGGCGGCCCAAACCAAAGTTCCGACATCCGCCTTATCGCTGTCCCCCCACGTGATCGGCATCAACCCCGTAGCCTCAATTTGCAACAGCGCCAGATCGGTGATTCGATCGATACCCACCACCTTCGCCAAAACTCTTCGCCCATCGCTGAGCCAAACCTCTATCTCTTTGCTCGATTCGATCACATGGAAATTGGTCAGAATGTGCCCCTGTGTATCGACCACAACCCCACTCCCCTGCCCCTGTAACAACATCGCATCCGGAGCACCCTTTTCACCCGATAACCTCTCCTCCGGTAACCTGTCACCAAGTAACTCGCTCCAGCGACGATCCACCACGTCGCGAACATTGATGTGCACCACGCTGGGCCCCACACGCTGACTGATCGCTTTCGAGATACCATTCAATCCATCCAGCGACACCTGCTGTAACGCTTGATCGCTCGTTTCGTACTGAGCCCGCAATTGTCCCCGAAACCAAGCATAGCGAACTTCCTCCACTAAAGTGGGGACGATCAACCGCACCGAGACCAGCAGAACAAGCACCACCAATAAACTGGTCAACGTGGAAACAAAAGCTGCATGGAGACTTGTGCGGAGCGGTGATACGCCTTCGCTCGCCTCACCCAGCTCCCGATCGCCAGCAGAAATGGGCTCGACCGCCAACTTTTCCCTCGAGTTTTTGTCCCCTGAAGTAGGTTGCACGGCTGCAGGTTGCTCGGCTGCAGGTTGCACGGGAAAAAAAACCTCTTGCACCGGACGCTCCGATGTATCCGAGGAGTCGTTTGTGGCATCGGTCTCTTGCATACAGGACACGCCTAGGGAAGATTGAAAATCCAAGTCTGACAACAACCTGAGTTGCTGTACACTTGCAGTCTATTCGAAGTCCCGCAAATAAGGCAAATAAAAAATAACGATAATCGAAATAGGGGTTTCCAATTAGGGATTAATTCCGCTACAGTCATTCAAACGCACATCCCCATTTCAAGGTCTTCTGATCTATGCCCCCTCCATTTTCCGACTCGGCGGCCAATACGATCTTTCAAGCTCTTGATTCGCTGCAGATCGTCGATCCACACACCCATATCCAACCTCTTCAACCTGCCAGTCGTCATTTGAACGACCTTTTGGGCTATCATTATTACACCGAACTTGCCCATTCCGCTGGCATTCCGAAAATGGAAATCGAAGCCGATTTTATATCGGCCGATGACCGCGTCCGTCGCTTGGTTCGCGGTTTAAGCCCGCTGGGAAACACCATCCAATTGCAGTGGCTACAGGAAATAGCCCAAGATCTATTCGGATTCGAGGAAGCGACGCTCACCCTAGAAAACTGCGATAGCCTTTTGGAACTCGTCTCGACCAAAACGGCCGCACCCAATTGGGCCGATCAAGTGCTCGATCGGTGCGGTGTCACCGCAGTCATGCTAACCAACGATTTCGATGACACACTGGAGGGTTTTGATACCCAGCGTTATCTCCCCTGCCTCCGGACCGATGAACTGGTTTTTCATCTCCATCGTTCTACAGTCCGCTCCCGCTTAGAGCACTGTACCCAACTAGCCATCAGTTCGCTCAACGGCCTACAGTTAGCAATCGACAAATTATTTCAATTTTTTGTCGCCCGCGGCGCTCGAGCCTGTGCGATTTCCCTACCGACCGATTTTCAGCCAATACCGATCTCGAGCACCACGGCAAAACTCGCGTGGGAAAAAGTGGTCAAAGCCGATGGAGATGGAGTCGATCCCGCTGCCCTGAGAACCATCGGACAATTTATTTTTTGGATGCTCGCCGATCGCTGCGACCAACACAAACTCCCTTTCGATTTGATGATCGGCGTTTATCGCAAAGTCTATCCGCAAGGTGTCTATCAAGGGCAAGATCTCTACGACAGCCGCGTATCGCTCTACGATTACAGAGCCCTGTTCAACGCTTTTCCCGATGTTTATTTTCCCATTTCCGTACTGGCCAGCGTTACCAATCAAGAACTGGTCAGCTACGCCTGGATCTTTCCAAATGTCATCCCGTTTGGGCATTGGTGGTATAGCAATACTCCCAGCATGATCCGCCGCGACCTCGGCCATCGACTCGAAGCGGTACCGTCAACGAAATTGATCGGCTACTACAGCGACGCGTATAAGCTCGAGTTCATCTTGCCCAAATTCCGCATGTTCAAACGAGTGCTCGCTCAAACGCTCGCCGAGGATTTCGTTGCCGCCCGCAACTGGTCCGAGGAAAGAGCGATCCAACTGGGAACCCAGGTCCTCAAATCCAACAGCGAACATTACTTTTAGCGAATCTACCTCTTCAGGGGTAAATTGCTGTTGGTTCAGTGAATTGGTACGATCTTTTCGAGAAAAATCCAAATTTTCGTGAACCGCTGCAAAGTTGCCAGCATCTAGTTTCTTGACGGTTAGGTTTCTCGCTGGGAACTCGTCGCAAAAATTTGTCTTTGAGTTCGTGTCCAGTATGATAACCAAACCGGTATAGTAAGGGTGTCCACCCAATTCTTTAATTCTCTCTAATCGCGCGGGACAGCGCGGGAGGTTGCTATGCGTATCGATATGAATATTGCCGCTCTACGTAACATGATCGCCCAGGTGCGAAACATGATTCATGTAGCCCGTGGCAACGCATCGCGCCACCTGCATTCAGGGTCCCGCACATCGCGTCATCAAGGGTCTTATACCCCCAGTCGACGGGATGATCTCAGTAATCCAACAGAACACTTTGCAATCAATCTTTGGATGCAAAGTCAATGTTGGCAATGGCTGACGATGGTCGAGGGCAGGCTCTATTTACCCGCCGCCATAAAACCGGCGGCGGTAGCTAGAGCAAGCAAAACCCTGACATCATCAACCTTGAGAACTTACTGAAATTAGACCGCTTCAGCCCCAACTCTCAGAGCCTAAGCAGAAGCCCACCATCCCCGAGAAGACGCGATTTATCCAAGGATAGTCATGTAAGTCTACGGTTGCCCCGTGCACTCGTGACCTGCAACGGCCTATTGGGATTCGTCGCAACATTTTTTCGTACCCGTTTTCGTCGTAACTGGCTTCGAGCAGTCTCCATCCCGCCGGATGCTGCATCTCGATGTCAGCACAAACCTCCCCTGACCAAAGCAAGTGGATTGCTAGGCCAGAGTACCGATTCCGATCCTGCACTCGCACACACCACGAATGGCAATGATCGGGAATGAACCAGATCACGAAGGATGAACCCATGTGCCGAAACGAAACCATCGATATCGAAACCTTGACCCAGTTGATCAACGATGCCAAAAGCGGTTTACAGACCGCTCAAAGCGAGTTGATGCAGTTAGCCTACCAACGCACCTTGCGCTACGCGCAGTCGTTGGTTAACAGCACCGATGCTGAAGACTTGACCCAAGATACGATGATGACCGCAATTCGCAAGTTGGATCAGTTGACCAGCCCAGTTGCATTCTTCAGCTGGTTGCGTCAGATCACCCACAACTTGGCGATGAACCATTTGACTCGCGGTCGCAAGTTCCGCCAGTTAGATGTCGAAGCGGCCGATCAACGCTGCAGCGACGATGAAGATGCGGTCATGATCTTGATCGACAATGAGCGCGATCAAATCGTTCGCAACTGCATCAACCGCTTACCGGTCGAACAGCAAGCCATCTTGCGTATGCACCATGTCGAAGGAGTTTCTTTAGTTGATATCGCCGCCATGTATGACATTCCGGTTGGTACCGCTAAGAGCCGCTCTTTCACCGCCCGCAACGCATTGCGTGCCTTGTTAGAAGCCCAAGCGGTCTGACTCGCCCGGCGACCGATAAACGGTTCGGCGGATCAAAAGAGCCGGTCAAGATCACCCTAAATCATGTCGCTTGCTAATGCCCGCGGCAGATATTAAACAATAAAACCCGCAACCCTCGCTACCGCGAAGGTTGCGGGTTTTTTCGTTGCCCGCTTTCTCTTTTTGCCACGCGAGGTTGCCGACTAAACAGCCACGTTCTGGTCCGCTTTTTCCGCCTGATCGGCTAGCCGCCCCGCAACTCGCTCGATCGCCTCACAAGCTGCCTGAATGTCTTCTCGATCGACATCCAAATGCGTCACGCAACGAATCGTCTGCGGTCCAAATACCATCGCTCGCACCCCCTCGCGTTCCAGGGCTGCGACAAACTCCGCCGCAGTTCCCAAGTTCGGATGCACCCGAAACACAACAATGTTCGTCTCGACGTCGCCTGGATCCAAGATCAATCCGGGAGCCTGCCGTACAGCTCCACCCAATAACTGAGCATGGGCGTGATCTTCCACAAGTCGCTCACGATGATGATCCAACGCATACAAGGCCGCAGCGGCAATGATGCCGCATTGCCGCATCCCACCCCCAAAGAGTTTCCGAGCACGACGACATCGTTTGATAAAATCCGCTGGCCCCGCCAACACCGAACCGACAGGCGCACCGAGTCCCTTGCTAAAACAAACACTGATCGTGTCGAAGTGCTGCGACCATTGGCCTTCACTGATACCGCTGGCAATCGCCGCATTCCACAATCGCGCGCCATCCAAATGCGTTGCCAAATGATTCCCCCGCGCCCACTGACAGATCGCTTCCACTTCCTCATACGACTGGACCGTTCCACCACCGCGATTGTGCGTGTTCTCCAAACAAACCAATCGCGTCCGCACCAAATGATCCGCCGCAGGTCGAACCATCCCCACAAACTGCTCACGCTTCAATCGCCCATGCACACCTTGAATGGTACGCGCCACTAAACCACTCAATTGCGCAAAAGCCGCTTGCTCATAGTTATAAACATGACAATCCGTTTCACATAAAAATTCATCCCCCGGTGAACAATGAACTCGAATCGCGATCTGGTTGGTCATCGAACCACTCGGCATAAAGATGGCTGCCTCTTTCCCCAGCATCTCCGCAACACGTCGCTGCAAAAGCTCTGTGGATGGATCGATATCAATCACATCATCCCCCACCTCTGCCTCTGCCATCGCTCGACGCATCCCCGCTGTCGGCCGTGTGACGGTGTCACTTCTTAAATCGATTCTTGGGTCCATACTCTACCTTCCCCGTCTCTAATCAATAGGTCCTGAATAGGTTCGATTTCCTGCTTATCCTAGCCTCCCAACCCCAGAATCGTTAGGCCCCCGAATCGCCAGACCCTCGAATCGCTAGAAAATCTACAATTCAGCCATTCGATGACTGCTTTTTGGACTCTCACCCGGTTTCTCTCTTGCCCCACCCCGCCTGGAAGCTCAACATGATGATGGACGATCTGGTAAACTATTGAGTTGCATCTCTCCAAACCAGCAACTCATTGGCCCAAGCGATGGACGCAGCCAGTGAGCGTAAGCATCAACAACAACTTAGGCACCAACAACAGCGTGAAGAGAAACGCATGAAAACGGTACAGCAACTGAGACTTTCTAGGCGTCATTGGCTCACGGGAATGGCTGCCGCCAGTATCGGACTCACTCAGAGTTCGACTATATTGGCTCTCAACGCTAAAAAACCACCGCGCGATCCCGCCTGGGATCAGTCGGCCCGCAACGGCCTGGAGTATTTGGCCCGCACTCAAAATTCGCGCGGCCAATGGAACACTCCCCCCTACAGCGTCGCTCTCTCCGCCCTCGCCGGTACAGCACTCCTCACCTCCGGCTCCACTGCCAGCCAAGGACCCTACGCGATGCACATCGCGCGGACAGCCGATTTTTTGATCTCCAAATCGCGCGACAATGGCTTGATCGGTGATCCCAACACCGACGTTCGCTATACCTATGGCCATGGCTTCTCGATGCTGTTCCTCTCGCAACTTTTGGGCGAAGAGGGCTTCGAAGATCGCCGCAAAGAAATCATCCGCGTCCTCGAGAAAGCAGTCGACTTCTGCGGTAAAGCTCAAACGCCCTCTGGAGGCTGGGGCTATGTCAGCGCTAAAGATGGCAATAACTACGATGAAGGCTCTACCACCATCACCCAAGTCCAAGGACTCCGCGGGTGCCGCAACGCCGGTATTCCGGTCGCTGCAGAGGTCATTGAACGCGCAAAGAAATATATCTACGATTGCAAAAATGCCAGCGATGGTGGTATCAGCTACAGCAGCAAACAAATGGGAACGTCGCGGCCCGCCATCACCGCCGCTGCCCTGGCCGCACTCTACAACGCCGGCGATTACGACAGTCAACATGTCCCCGAAATGCTTACCTACTGCCGCAAAACCCTGCACGATATCGTGACTGAAAATCAAGCCTTCGGACATTGGCACTACACATACCTGTACTACAGCCAAGTCGTCTATCGACAAGGCGACGAAGAATGGCTCCCCTTCCGCAGCCAACTCTTCTCGCGCATCGTCAGCGAACAACAAAGCGATGGATCGTGGATGGGCCAAATTCATCCCATCTACGCCACCGCCTGCAACCTGATTGTTCTCAATATCGATAAGGGCTTTCTCCCCATCTTCCAGCGCTGACCCCCCGCGGTTCCCAGCCACGCGAGTACCGATGGAACGCGAAAACCGACGCTAACCCGTTCGGCCAAACCGTCCGCTGCTGCAGGTCAAAACCTCGTCCTGACACCGATCCAGCGCTTCATCCGGATGAAACGCTCAAGCGTCCCAGGAGTGGATATCGTTATCCATTTTTGCCGAAAAAACGCACGAATTTACCCCGTTTTTTGGGGTGATTTGGTTGTCGGGTACCCCAGCCCACCAATTACAATCGAAATGCAGCAAAAAAACGCTTATCCCCTCTCAGCATATTCATTTATCTAAAATCATCTCGGCGATATTCGTCTCGGAGCACAGCCTGATGTCCAACAAGTTTTCTTGGCTCGTTTCCCTGGGCTTGAGCCTCGCTTTCGCAACGCTGGCCACCGCGCAAGAAACGGCCACCGCGCAAGAAACCCCCAACCCTGCCACAACCCCACTTCCCGCAAACACCGCTCCCATCGAACCACCCCCGGCCGAACCCCCGGCTCCCCCCGCCCCAAAAAATCAAACAGAAAAACAAACAGAAACTACACCAACCGAAACTAAACCAGCGGAAATGAAACCCGCTGAAACAAAACCGGCCGAGGCTACCGCCAAACCCGAAGTCAAACTTCCCAGTGAAACGAAAGTCGAAGCCACGCTGCCGGCCACTTGGGTCGAGGCGTCCGTTCGCTGGCGCAATATCGGTCCGGCCAATATGAGCGGACGCATTACGGCGCTGAGCGTCTATGAAAAAGACCCAAGCCTATGGTGGGCTTCCAGCGCCTCAGGCGGTTTGCTCAAGACGACCGATAACGGTGTCACTTTCGAATTTCAATTCGATCGTGAAGCGGTGGTCTCGATCGGTGATGTGCAAGTGGCCCAAAGCGATCCCAACATCGTCTGGATTGGAACCGGTGAAGCCAATCCGCGCAACAGCGCTTCCTGGGGCGATGGGGTCTATAAATCGGTCGATGGAGGCAAAACATGGAAGAACATGGGGCTGAAGGAAACCAAACACATCGGCCGAATCGCCATAGATCCCACCAATCCAGATATCGTATACGTCGGCGCCTTAGGTCGCTTGTGGGGACCCAATCCAGAACGTGGCCTTTTCAAAACCACCAACGGCGGCAAATCGTGGGACAAGATTTTGTTCATCGATGAGGAGACCGGAGTGGTCGATGTGCAAATGCATCCCACCGATCCCAACACACTCTTCGTTGCCACCTACCAACGTCGCCGCGATGGCTTCGATGGCAATGATCCCGCAGTTCGCTATGGAGCCGGCGCAGCCATCTATCGCACCAAAGATGGTGGCAAAACTTTTGAAAAACTCACTCAAGGTTTGCCCTCCCCCAAACTCGGCCGTATCGGTCTGAACATTTATCGCAAGGATCCAAATTTTATTTACGCCATCGTCGAATCCGAACGTATCGGACAATGGCCCAGCGACGCGTCCTTCGCAGGCCTGCGCGGTGAAGATGTGGAAGTCGGTGCCAAACTCACCGAAATCACCAAGGATGGTCCCGCCGCAAAAGCCACACTCCAAGCTGGTGATGTTGTCGTATCGGTCGACGGAGAGACAGTTCCTTCGTACGCCAAGTTTATCGAACTACTGCGCCGTAAAGCGGCCGGTTCGAAAGCCAAACTTGAAGTCATCCGCAATCGCGAACCGCTGATTCTCGAAATCGAATTGGCTCGCCGCCCCGAAGTCGTCGCTCTCGAAAAACGCAAAGCGGCAGCCAAAACGACCCTGGATACCGAAGTCTTCCGCGATGGTAGCCCATTCGCTCAGTCACTTGGCGGACAAAACCCGAACATGGCCGATGAACAAGGGAGCGAAGGCAAAGAGTTCGGCGGCGTTTACCGAAGCTCCGATGGTGGAAACAGTTGGGAACGAATCAACTCGCTGAATCCACGGCCCATGTACTATAGCCAAATTCGCGTTGACCCCAGCGACAACAATAAAATTTGGGTCCTAGGTACAGAGCTGTATAAGTCGAAAGATGGCGGCATCACCTTTACTCCCGATGGTCATGGCGATGATGTGCACGTCGACCATCATTCCATGTGGATCGATCCCCGCGATGGACGCCACGTCATCTTGGGCAACGACGGCGGCATCTACGTTACCTACTCCAGCGGTGCTCATTGGGATCATCACAATCACATCGCGATCGGACAGTTCTACCATGTCGGCGTTGCGCCAAACCGCGACTACAAAGTTTACGGCGGCCTGCAAGACAACGGCAGCTGGGGTGGTCCTGCCATGGTTCGCAACAACAGTGGCCCCGTCAATAGCGACTGGATGAACGTAGGCGGCGGCGATGGTTTCGTTTGCCTCGTAGACCCAACCGATCCCGATCAAATCTACTCCGAGAGCCAAAATGGAGCGATGAGCCGACGAAATTTGCGAACCGGCGAACAGGGCTTCATCCGCCCCCGCGCCCCTCAAGGCCGCAGCTATCGATTCAACTGGAAAACTCCTTTCATCTTGAGCAACCACAATCCAGAAATTTTCTACGCCGCTGGAAATCATGTCTTCCGCTCCGTGAAAAAAGGAACCGAGATCCGCGAGATTTCGCCTGAAATTACCGCCGATCCACAAGGGACCGGAAGCGCTCTTGCCGAATCACCCCTCGATGACCGCGCGCTCTTCGCCGGTACCACCGATGGTCAACTCTGGGTCACCCGCGATGGTGGTCAAAACTGGATCAACCTCTGGAAAGAACCCGAACGACTTGCCGCACTGGAGCAAACACAAGGACGATCTGGTCGCGGGCAAATCGGTCCCGGTGGACCAGGCAGCGGCAGTGGTTCCCGCGGCACCAGACGCGGTACAGGTGCCCCCGGCGGAAGTCGCCAAGCAACCAACGAAACGGAATCCCCCAGCACTCAACAGGCCAGCACTCAACAGGCCAGCACTCAACAGGCCAGCACTCAACAGGCCAGTGAAGCACCAGCCGAAAATGCCGATCCCCAAACCGCCTCTCCAGCATCAACCACTTCAGCCGACGCCACTCCACCACAACCCGCCTCGACCGCAACTCCCGATCAGAAAAAACTCGAAGGCGCGTGGTCGGGAACTTTCAGCGGCGGCATGATGAGCGGCGAACGGGCACGATTTCAACTCACCTTCTCCGTAAACGCCGATGGATCTTGGACAGGTACCTATCGCTCGGCTCAAGCCGATGGCACTCTTGAGAACATCACCTTCGACGCAGCCACCGGCGCAATTGAAGCTCGCGTTGCCACCGGTGGAGTCGCTCTGACGATGAAGGCCAAACTGGAAGGAGAAAAGATTTCCGGTGAAATGACCGCAAATGGCGGTAACTTCACGATCCCATTCACCGCAGAAAGATCACCCGCTGCAGTCAACGCTTCGGAACGCGAAGATACCAGCAAAGCGATCAAGGACCTTCTGCCCAAACCGATGTGGATCAGTTCGCTGGAGTGCAGCCGCGTTGCCCCCGGCCGATGTTATGTGACCGTCGATGGTCATCGCAGCGATGTCTATATCCCAATCGTATTGGTGACGGAAAATTACGGTCGCTCATGGCGCAGCATTCGCGCTAACTTACCCGATTCCGCCGGCAGCGCCTGGGTCCTCCGCGAGGATTTGTTCAATGCAGATGTTTTGTATCTCGGTACTGAAATGGCAACCTGGGTCTCGATCGACCGCGGCAACAGTTGGACTAAACTCAATAGCAATTTGCCGACAGTTGCCGTTCATGAATTAGCCCAACATCCAACGTCGGGCGAAATTGTCGCCGCCACACACGGTCGATCGTTATGGATTGCCGATGTGAGTGCACTGCGACAATTCACGTCTGAAAAAGTTAAGAGCGGCAATCAACTCTTTAAACCAAATGAAGTGATTCGATGGCGACGACTGCCGAGTGCCGGAAGTAGCGGTACACGCCGATTCGTCGGCGAGAATCCAAGCAGTGAAGCTTCACTGTTGTATTCGCTCGCTCGCGATGTTCAGTCTGCGGAGCTAGAGATTCGCGACATCAATGGTCGGCGTGTGGCGTTGCTCCCCGGCGGAAATCGCGCCGGGTTGCAGAAAATCCTTTGGGACTTGCGTGTCACCGCGAATGCACCTCCAGCCGCAGGTAGCGGGCGACCTGCGGCTCGTTTTGGTGGTGCTCGGGTAAGCAGTGGCATCTATCAGATCCTGTTGGTGATCGATGGCTCAGTGGTGGCCACCGAAACATTGAAAATCAGCGAAGATCCAGATTACAGTGGCCCAGGTATGGTCACCGCCAATGAGCAAGAATGGGCCGAGATACTACAAGGTGAAGAAGGTGATTGATCATCGTTGCCCAGTTTGCCGCCAGGCCCCGGGTCGCCCTTGAATCACTTTGCCTCGAACAGATACTTCCAAACTTGCTCATGCGCGTACTTACCTGATGCATCTTTTATCGCAGCGCTACCTGGCACTGAACCGCTGTGTGCGCGATCCGCATTGCCTCCGACATCGGCCGAAGTAATCAACTGATGACTCTTGCCAAAAGGATACGCTTGTTTGTCCACATCCGCGTACGGCCCAAACTCGTCCAATCCCAGCATCTTCCAAGAACGTGGATAATGATCCTTTTCCCATCCCATATCGAGCGTATGGGTAAACGCAAAAAAGCGATCCTTAGGAGTTGCCGAAGGTAGAGTTTGCCATTGCTGATTGTTATCCCGCGGACCGGAAAACATCACCACCCGCGCCACCTTCTGATGTAAAGCAAAACGCGCCGCAGTCGTTGAACCATGCGATATACCCGATAAGATAACGCGATCCCACAGTACACTCTCTCGATCGCCACTCAAAAACTGTTTCCAATTCTCTTCCGGATGCGTTTGATCCAACCACAACAAGAAATGACGCGTCCGTTCCATGATGCTATCGGCCTTCGGGATCGTCACCAGCGGACTAAAATCCTCTCCCGTCGCTGCTTCCAAACGAATATTCCCCAAACCATTGGGATCTCGATCGGCTTCCGCATTGAGTTTGCCAAACCATTTATTGGCGTAATGGACTTGAATCGAGTGCAAGCCATAACCGGATAATCGCTCAAACAGCGGAGCATTATAATCCATCAACCAGATAACCAGTTTTCCCTGGGCTGTGACACCTTTCGCTGAGGGAACCGCATGCTCCCAATCGACCTCTTTCCCCTTAGAGTCGGTAAAGACAAAATCGATTTCAGGATGCTCGGCAACGCTTTTGTCCAGCAAACTGGCCCGCTGGCGATGCACGATCGGCTTCGCTTTCCCCTCTTGCCCCAGGGCGCTGGAGACCAAGCAAGCACACATCATCAGCCAAGAACATACGACGCAACGCATGATAGAACTCCCCAATCTTTCATTCGCGAACTATTCGATCCTCGTCGATCCTCGCTCGGATACATCGGTTTGCTCAAGCTTACAGCGATGACGTCTGCAATTCCACCATCGTGCGATACAAACCGCTCCGCCCCAGCAACTCGTGATGTTTACCGGTCTCAACAATCCGGCCACCATCCAGTACCACAATCAAATCTGCATGCATGATGGTGCTCAATCGGTGCGCGATCACGATAGAAGTGCGATTTTTCATGAGAACCTTCAAGCTCTCTTGAATCGCTTTTTCATTTTCGCTGTCGAGATTGCTGGTCGCTTCATCCAAAATCAAAATGCGCGGGTCCGCCAAAATAGCGCGCGCAATTGCCAAACGTTGTCTCTGTCCACCGCTCAATTTAACTCCTCGTTCGCCGATTATACTGGAATAACCTTGAGGTAATTCGCGAATAAAACCATCAGCAGCGGCAAGTTTTGCGGCCTCTTGAATCTGCTCCAAACTCGCTTGCCGTCGTCCATAACCGATATTCTCAGCAATCGTTCCATCGAAAAGAAAAACATCCTGCTCCACAATACCCAGCAAATTGCGATAGCTTTGCAATTGTATATCGCGCAGATCTTTTCCATCCAACAGCACACAACCTTCTGAAGGATCATAAAACCTCGCAACCAAATTGCACAGCGTCGTCTTGCCTGCACCACTCCTACCCACCAAAGCCACAACGGCTCCCGAGGGAATATCGAGGTCAACCCCAGCCAACACCTCGCGATCTGCTTCAGGGTAACGAAACGTCACTCCCACCAGTTCCAGATGAGCTTTCACTTGCTCCCGTTCGACCCGAATCGCTCCAGCGCGATCGGGCATCTCCTCGGTTTGTTCCATCAGATCGAGAACACGATCCAGGCCAGCCAGATTATTCTGCAATTGAACCGCAGTGCCAGCGATCGTGGCGATCGGACCAAGCAACATCGCGAGATATACCAGGAACATCATCAGATCACCCAGTGTCAATTGACTCTGCAGTATCTGCCATCCACCGTAAATCAACAACGCTGTGGAGGCGAGCGGAATGAGTACCTCCCAAATGATTTCGATCAAACGAGTTACCCACCACACGAACAACTGCTGACGCACCAAAAAATGATTGCTATTTGCATATCGATTGCGTTCCGCTCGCGTTCGGGCAAAGGTCCTCACGACTCGAATTCCGCTGAACGTCTCGGTGGTCGAACCATCGATCGATTGCCGCTGATTGCGAATATCACGATACAAGGGGCGAATCCGACGAATCCACGTCCGATGGCTGAAGTACACCGCAGGCAACAGCAATACGGCTCCCGCCATCAAACGCCAATCCACCCAAATCAAAATCACTAAACTTCCCAGCAATTGAATGATGGCTTGCCACGGATTGTAAAGCATGCTGAAAATCAAATCGGCAATACCGCCCGCATCTTCTCGCAAAATGCTTGTCGCTCCGCCGCTCTTCAACTGCGTCACCCGATGCAAGGGCAAACGCAATAAATGCTCCATCACTTGCCGGCGCAGTCGAGCTTGCACTTGATTGACGGCAAGCGTTGCCTGCCAGCGGCCCATCAAATGAATCAGCGTCTGAACCAACGTCACACACACAACCGCACTTGAAATGGTCACCAACTGATACCAAGGGCTCAATTGGCGGAAGAAACCGGGCGTTAAATCGGGCAGAGGCTGCGGAGGAACGGTCAGCACATAGTCGATGGCCACTTTGGTTGCGGCGGGTGGAAGCAAACTCAAAAGCGTGGAAACCGTCAAAGTACCCAAGGCAAACGCAATTCTCGCTTGATGACCCTTGAGCAGTTTCCAGAATTCCTTGAGCAATACGGTTAGCGAACGTTGGCGCTCAATCGGTTTCTCGGACTGCTTTTTGCTCGCCCCTGAGCCATGCGGCGAATAAGAAGTATCCGCAGGTCGCGCGCGGACCTCTTCTCTATACTTTCGATAACTCTTGCGGCTCGCTTGGCGATACATACCTTTTTTGTCTCACTAACTGCTTGCGCTACGATAACTCAAAAGCGCTCGCTGAAAAACCCAACGACTCGCCAGCAAACTTAAAATGGCTGCTACCACGGTAAAACCCGCCAGCGGCCACTCCCACCAAGCCCTCGGATGCAAAGGCTGAGCCAGTAAACGGGCGGGAACATTCACAACCACCAACACGGGAATCACAAACGTGAAGGTTCCCCACAAAGCCATCCCCCAACCACGCTGATAAATCTCCATCGGATAACGAGAGAAATTGGTAATGTAAAACCAAAAATCATAAAGCGTTTGATTTCGCCCCAACCAAATACTCGTCGCCGATAACGTAATCGTCAAACTGTAAAGAATGGCCACTCCACATAATATGTAGAGCGGATAAAAAAACAAAATAGAGAAATGGAGTTGCAATGGATTTTCAGGTCGATGCGTCAATTGCCACAAACTGAAAGCCAGCAAAATCAGGGCCATCATCAAGTTACTCAGCGATGACCAATCCATCTTGCGAAACGAAATCAAAAACTGGGTGTCGATCGGCTTGAGCAACGCGAAGTCCAGTCCGCCGGTACGGATCAACTCGCTGAACTCTTCCGCATTGGGCATAAAAAAAGTTTCCACCAATGAATTCACGATCCATGTGGTGGCCATAAACACAAAGAACTCATACTTGCCCCACCCCGTCGACGCGCCGATCGAATTGGCATGACTGAAGACAATCAGATAAAAACCGACATTCATCATCGTCCATGAAATACTCGACACACACTCCAATAAGAAGTTCGTGCGAAATGTCATATCGCGAATTAAACTATTCTGCGCAAAGGCCAGAATGACTTGCCAGTAATAACCGAGCCCTTCAAACTTCGCTGATCCAGTGGAGGTACTGGCAGGATCGGGAACTGCACTCACTTTAACCTCCAAAACCGCTATAACGTTTCAAGCCGCGTGCGTACATCCATCGGGCTAAAAACACAAAGAATATCAACCAAGCAATCTCGATCCCAAGTTCAAAAAGTAATTGCTCGCGCGGAATTTTTCCTAGAAAAATGGCCGCGGGATGATAGGCCAAATACTTCAGTGGAATGTATTCGACCAACGAACGCCATGGCTCGGGCAGCATATCCAAAGGAAACATATGACCCGAGAGAAAGAAGTTGAACAACATATAAACAAACAGCAACGAACTTACTTCCAAAAACCAAAAGCCGACCAAACCAAGGCAGACCTCCATAAAAAATCCGAGCAGGAAACTCATCAACAGCGTGGCGATGAAAATCGACAATGTATAGACATCTGGCATCCCTGAACTGAAATAGCCCCGACACAAAAAGAAAACCAACGCAAAGGGAATCGTGGCAACTGAGTAATAGGCGAGTTTGTGCGCTACGCGTCCCAAGAGAAGAAACTCAATCAAGTCGACCGGTTGGGTAAGATATTTTTTGACCTCACCTTCGCGAATTTGTCGCGCCACACCTGACGCCAAACCAGGCATACTCGAAAAAGCTCGGCCCAACATGGTGAGCAAATAATACGCCACCATGTCCGGAAACGAGTAACCGACCAGCGCCTTGGTCTGGCCACTGCCCGCTGCCGTCGGAACCGATTCAAAAATTGCCCACCAGAGAAAAATCTGCGTCACAATGGGCAAGAAACGCATCAGTGTTCCCAACGCGAAGTCACCCCGATAAACCAAACGCTCCTCCAAAGCGATACGCAAAATGATCCACCACGTCATCAATCGCGAACTCAGTTCGGTTGCTAGAGCGGTCATTGCGATACACCTTCTGCAGCCTTCTCTTCGCTCGATACTCGCGAAAACATCGCAGCGATCACTTCGTCCAGTGGCGGATCTTCTACTGCAATGTCTTCCACCGTGTACTGCTCTAACAATTGAGCCAACACACGGGACACTTCAATTCGCGAGCATTTCAATTTGACCTTGGGCAACTGAATCGATAGGACTTCTCCCAAACGCTCTAATCCCTGCGGCACCGTTCCTTCCGCCAATTGCAATGTAACCACTTTAGCGCCGCTAAAACTGTCAACAATTCCAGACAGCGAACCATCGTATTGCACTTGACCTTTGGCAATCACCACAACGCGTCGACATAAAGCGGCCACATCCTTCATGTAATGACTCGTCAGCAATACGGTGATTCCACGCTGCTCTTGATAGTACTTTAAAAATTGCTGAATGTTGTGCTGGGCGACAACATCTAGACCAATCGTCGGCTCATCGAGGAACAGCACTTCGGGAGAGTGCAACAACGCGGCAATCAACTCCATTTTCATTCGCTCGCCCAGCGACAACTCGCGGACAGGACGACACAGCAGCTCGCGCACACTCAAAAGTTCAGTGAGTTCGTCGAGCGTTTTGCGAAACGCCGGAGGATCGATGCGATAAATGCGCTGATGCAACCGAAAAGACTCTTGAGCAGGCAAATCCCACCAAAGCTGATTCTTTTGCCCCATCACCAAAGCGAAACGGCGCCGGTATTCGTTGTCGCGCTGCCATGGCACATAACCCATCACCTTGGCTCGACCACTTGTCGGATAAATCACTCCGGACAACAACTTCAGCGTGGTCGTTTTGCCCGCTCCGTTGGGTCCGAGAAAGGCAACGAACTCACCACTCTCCACCTTCAGATTCACCTCGCGCACCGCGAGAACTTCGCGATACTGGCGATGAAATAATCCCGTGACGGCAGCCCTCAGACCTTCGCCTTTCTGATAGACTCGATACGACTTGCTTAGTTGATCTATTTCAATAATTGCCATGGCGGGGGATTATAGACATCAGCCATTCCGCGGAAACTACCCGGCATGAGAGATTATCAACTCCGCTGCAATTTCCGCGGCGATTTTCAACCCATTTCGTTCGGATTTAACAGGACTTCTCCCCTATGCCTTTGCGAATTGGCCTCGGACATGATACGCACCGGACCGCCGCCGGTGGCCCATTGATCTTGGGTGGAATCCACATCGATTGCGATTTTCATTTGGTCGGCCACAGCGACGCCGATGTCCTGCTGCACGCCATCACCGACGCCTTGCTCAGCGCCGCCGGACTCCCCGACATCGGCGAACTTTTCCCCGATCAGGCAGCCGAAAATCGTGGCCGCGACTCCGGCGAAATGCTACGACTTGCCTGGGAAAAAGTTCGCAAAATCGGGTGGAATTTGGTCAATCTCGACTGCGTCGTCCTGGCCCAACGCCCCAAACTGTCCCCCCACAAAACCGAAATCCGCCGCCGAATCGCCGATTTGCTCCAAATTTCACCCGAACAAATCGGACTGAAGGGAAAGACAGGCGAAAGTGTGGGGGAAATCGGACGAGGCGAAACCCTGCAATCCATCGTAGTCGCCCTTCTAGAACGCCCGTAATCCACCCAAAATGAGTAATCCAGGGATGTTCTGGCGAAATTAGGATAAGAAACCGGCATTTAGCTATTCGGCCAGAACCCTATAATCGCGGGTTGTCCAAAAACGCAGGTAGGCGAAATCGTAGTAAGAGCTTCAATGGAGAAAGCCATGGCGACAGTGGCCAATGCCGCTTCCGGAAAAAGTACCGCAGAACCCGCAACCCACATCCGAGTCTACAACACGCTCACCAAAGTGAAGGAACCTTTCACAACGGTTCAACCTGGCAAAGTGGGCATGTATCTCTGCGGTCCCACCGTATACAAGGAAGCGCATATTGGACATATGGTCGGACCGGTGATCTTTGACACGATCAAACGTTACTTGACCTACAGCGGTTATGATGTGACTTGGGTTGTCAACATCACCGATGTCGATGACAAATTAATCGCTCAGTCGCATGAACGTGGGATTTCCATGTTTCAAGTCGCGACCGAAATGACGGCGGATTATTTGGCCAACCTGCAATCGCTCGGTGTGAATCAAATCGACTTCCTGCCGCGGGCAACCGACAACATCGACGAAATCATTCGCTTCATCGAAGAATTGGTCGCGAAAGATATCGCCTACGCCAGCAACGGCGACGTCTTCTTTGACGTGATGCGCGACCCACAATATGGCCAGTTGAGCAACCGATCTCCCGATTCACAACAAGGGGAAGGGGGTGAAGCGGCTTCGCGCAAACGCAATCCGGGTGACTTTGCGCTTTGGAAAAGTGCAAAACCGGGCGAACCCGCCTGGGATAGCCCCTGGGGACAAGGCCGTCCTGGTTGGCATATCGAGTGCTCCGCGATGAGTCGTCGTATCCTGGGAAAGACTTTTGATATTCATGGCGGTGGACTTGACCTTGTTTTCCCTCATCATGAAAACGAGTTAGCCCAGAGTCGCTGCTGCCATGGTCAACCGATGGTGAAGTATTGGTTGCACAACGGCCTGATGAAAGCCGCCTCACAATCCGGCAAAGTTGGAGGCAAATCGGATCGCGAAAACGCAGAACCCCAACAGGCTGATGTTTCCTCAAAGATCTCTCGCAGCAAAGGGGGTGGTGGCCTCGCCGCTTTGATCGAAAAACAAACCGGCGAACGCATCCGCTTCTTCCTGCTCCGCAGTCACTATCGCTCGACGATCGTATTCGACGACGAAGGCTTGGCCGAAGCAGGGACTTCATTGGAATCGTTCTATCGCTTGTTCACTCGCTATCAACGCATCAGTGGCAAGTCGTTCTATGAGATTCCTTATTGCGGCAAACGCGCTGCCTTTGTGACTCCCAGCGGTGCCACGGGCGCTGCGGCCGATCTTGTCAAGGAAGCCGTTACCCGACGCACCGTTTTCCTCGAGAAAATGGATGATGATTTCAATACCGGTGGTGCAGTCAGCGACCTCTTTGAATTGGCTCGCGCCATCAATCGCTTCATCGATGCCAGCAACCTGGAAGATGCCACCCAACGGACAGAAGAAAAACTGACAGCCGTTCAAGATAGCCTGGCGATCCTGCGTGAACTCGCATCGCTCTTGGGTGTGTTCGTCAAGCCACCCAAAAAGAGTGCCGGAGGTGATCAAGCGAAAGTCGTCGATGGCTTGATGCAACTGATGCTCGCGGTTCGAGCAGAAGCCCGCAAGACCAAGAACTTTGCCATGGCCGATATGATTCGAAACGGATTGAGCGAACTCAAAATCACAGTGCAAGATCTCAAGGATGGGACAACATGGGAATTGGCCGATTAGGTTCAACACCGCAACTCGATAGCTCATCACGCTATATTCTTGGCATCGACCCGGCCCTGGGAATGACCGGTTATGGATTGATTCGCGGCTCTGGTAACCGCCCGACCTTGATCGAAGCCGGAGTCATCCGGGTCGCTCGCAGCGGCGCCCTTGAAAAACGCCTACTCGAACTTCACGCGGGTATTGAGGAGATAATCGCGCAGTACCGACCGGAGGCAATCGCGATCGAGCAGCTCTACGCCCATTACGATCGCCCCACGACAGCAATCATTATGGGACACGCACGCGGCGTGATTTGCTTGGCGGCTGCTCAAGCCGACATCCCCGTGTTTCATTACGAAGCGACCAAGGTAAAAAAACTTTTGACCAGCAACGGACGGGCCTCCAAAGATCAGATGCAGCGGGCCGTTCAATTGCAGCTGAACCTGCTCAAACCACTTGAACCGGCTGACGTCGCAGACGCATTGGCCATCGCTTTAACGCATCAACATCATGTGCTGCTCGGCGATCTTACAAATCATACTTTGAAAGAAATACATTCATGATTACCCGCATCACCGCCGTCCTCCAAGGCTTGACCGAAGAAACCGCGTTGTTTTCGGTCCCTCCGTTCGACTATGAAGTTTTCATTCCCGAATACACACGGCGTCATTTGCAAACACAAGTTGGCCAATCTGTAACTCTTCATACGATCTACTTTATCGAAGGCAATCCGGCCCAAGGGGGCCGCATGGCACCAAAACTACTCGGCTTTCTTACCCCCGTCGAACGCGAGTTCTTTGAATTGTTTTGTTCTGTCGATGGAGTGGGGACGAAAAAAGCGCTCCGGGCAATGACTCAACCGGTCCAGGATACCGCCGTCTTGATCGAACAGCAGGATGCCAAGGGATTATCCGCCTTGCCCGGTATTGGACCAGCTACCGCGGAACGCATGATCGCCAAATTAAGAAGAAAAATGGCTCGCTTTGCCCTGCTGGTTCGCCGCGAATTCCCCGAAGATGCGGGCGGTCGCGTCGATGTCTTGCGAGATGCGTTCGATGCCCTTTGCGTTTTAGGACATTCTTCGGCTGATGCGAGAAAATTAATCGATCAGGCAGTCGAAACCGGCAAGAAATTTAAGGATACTGAGACGCTGATCCAAACGATCTATATGATGCAACTCGGCGGATAAACCATCGCGCAGCGACTGGCCGCTGCCGTCCGCCAGGGATGTGAGGGATTCCCATGATTCGACCGGACAAACCACAGCGAGGGAACAAAGCAATTCCCGAAACGCTTGCGCCGATCGACTCGGCAGCGTCTCGACGGAACACAGCACCGCCGGTCATCGAAGCTGCTCTGGTTGAGCCGCTGATTCCTGACAACCTCGTACGCAATCGGCCCGTGCCACGCCAAGTCGTCCCCGCTCTTGCCCCCTGCCCCAGCTGCGGTACACCGCGCGATCGCGATACGCGTTTCTGCGTCGCCTGCAGCGCTCCGCTGGAAACTGCCGAACAAAACGCTTCGGTCGTTCGCGCACAACCTCTCCCCGAACATCATTTCCGGTGCGATAACTGCGGCTCGGAAGTCAGCACCTCGCAAGATCAAGTCAGCTATCGCTGTCCCTTTTGCGATTCAAATTACGTTGTCGAGCTACCTCAAAAATCGCTCCAAGATCACCTCCCCGAATTCATCATCGGCTTTGCGGTTACCCGCGAAAAAGCCGCAGAGTTATTCGTTCAGTGGATGAAACAAAACAGCTGGTTCCGACCCGGCGACCTGCGTGCGCGAGCGATCATGGATAAACAACGTGGCGTTTATCTTCCTTTCTGGCACTTCTCGATGGGAGCCGAAAGTCGCTGGCGAGCTAATATCGGCGAGTATTGGTATCGAACCGAAACCTACACTGTACGAAATGCTAAAGGGGAAACCGAAACCCGTACGAGGCAAGTTCGCGAAACCGAATGGTTCCCTCTCCAGGGCGAACATCATGAATTTTATTACGGGTATCTCGTTCCCGCAGGCCGCTCACTCTCCGACTCCGAAGCCCGCGAGATGCAACCTTTCCGACTCTCTTCACTCACTCGCTATCGTCCTCATTTCCTCGCCGGTTGGTTGTGCGAAGATGACAATGTTCCTCGCGATGAAGCTCGACAACTCTGCGAACAGGAGTTTTTGCGACGCGAGCAAAATGCGATTGCCAGTTTCCTCCCCGGAGATACCTATTCCGATTTAGACGTGCAAACGCGATTGACCGCGCACGATAGCGACCTCGTTCTGCTGCCGATCCACATCCTCACCTATCGCTACAAAGATAAAATTTACCGATTTATCGTAAACGGCCAGACAGGCAAACTGATCGGTCAAAAGCCCGTCTCCTCGAAACGTATCGCGGCGCTGATCGGTTTCATATTGCTCATCATCATTGCCATTGTCTTATTGATCTTATTTTTGAATCGCTAACTTATCTTTACGTTTTTGGTCCCACTATGAACACCCATCTTCCTGCAACAGATCGCTGCCGTATTTGCGGTAATCATCTCGATGCAGAAGATCAATTCTGCAGCAACTGCGGCACAGAAGCCCCGCTGAGCGAAGGGACACTCTCCGCTCCCAAACAAGCCGCGAGCCTCTACAGCTTTCGCTGCAATGATTGCGGCGCAGCGATGAGCTACGATGCATCGGCGCAATCGCTGCGTTGCCCCTTCTGCGGCAGCCTCTCGATGACCCGGAAAGAAGATACTCGCGTGCTTCGACCAGAAGGTATCGTAGAGTTTCTGGTCTCCCATGAAGCCGCGGTGGAGATGTGCCAGAGGTGGATCAACGAAGGTTTTTGGCGACCGAGCGATATTCGCCAACGCGCGATGATTGAAGCGATCGCTTCGGTATACGTCCCCTATTGGGTCTTCTCCGCCAACACCGAAACGCATTGGACTGCCGACAGCTCCGCCGTTCCAGCCGGCGCTCGCGGCAATTGGTGCCCAGTATCCGGTGATCATCAAAGTCAATATCAAGGCTTATTGGTCTGCGGAAGCTCAGCGCTCACGCCAACGGAAACCTCTAATATCGCTCCCTTCGATTTGCGCAAAGCGGTATCACCTGACGAGATTGACTTGATCAATGCGCGCGTTGAAGAATTTCAAATGCCCCGTCGTCAAGCTCGACCACTGGCCGTCGGCTCGCTGCAAGAACTCGAACGCCAAGCATGCCGAAAATATGTGCGCGGGGAGTGCCGCAAAATGCAAGCCAATGTTCGAATTCTAAATATGGCCAGCCAACCCCTGTTGCTACCCATTTGGATCATGGCTTTTCGCTACAAAAAACAAGTGTATCGCGTTCTGATCAATGGCCAAACGAGCAAACTCGCCGGCGGAGCGCCGTTTGCCTACGGTAAATTGGCCGCCATCATTGCGGCAGTCATCGCGGTGGTCATCCTTATCGTCTTGATCATATTCTTCATGAAAGGATTCCGCTGAGTACACCTTTACCTAAGTCGCATGGAGGCGATAAGATGCAACATGTGACCTTTTGTTCACAGACCAAGGATATGACATGGTAAGAGAAGCTGTTGCCGTACAAGAAGAACCGAACGACGAAAACGAAATCATTCTCCGCCCCAAACGCATGGCCGACATGGTGGGACAAAAAGAAGTGATGGCCGTTTTGCAGATCGCGATCGACGCCGCCCAAAAACGCAATTCGCCCTTAGGACATATCCTGTTCGACGGACCCCCAGGCCTCGGCAAAACGACCTTCGCCACTTGTATTCCGCGCGAAATGGGGGCCACCGTGCAAATGGCCAGCGGCCCCGGTCTCAAAGCACCCAAGGACCTTATCCCCTACCTGACCAATATCGAACTCGGCTCGGTCCTGTTCATCGACGAAATCCATCGTATCCCAAAAGCAGTTGAAGAATACCTTTACACCGCAATGGAAGATTTTCGAATCGATATCGTACTCGGTGAAGGGGTCAACGCGCGAACAGTCAACTTACCACTCAAGCCATTTACGCTTATCGGCGCAACCACACGCGCCGGAATGCTCAGCGGTCCACTGCGCGATCGATTTCAGATCCGCGAACACCTCGGCTTCTACTCGCTCGATGAACTCACCGAGATCTTGTTGCGCAATGCGAAAAAACTGCAGGTTACCATCAAAAATGATGCCGCCCGCGAGATCGCTCAGCGCAGCCGCGGTACCCCCCGTGTCGCCAACAATCGACTCCTCTGGGTTCGCGATTATGCGATGAGCAAATTCGATGGACAAATCACCCTGCAGATCACCCAAGATGCTCTCAAAATGACCGGTATCGATGAACTAGGACTCGATCGCCAAGATCGACGCTATCTCGAAACACTCATCCGCGTCTTCTTGGGTGGCCCCGCTGGAATCGAGGCGATCGCCCACACCATGAATGTCTCTGCCGATACCCTAGTCGATGAAGTAGAACCCTTCTTGCTGCGAAGCGAGTTGATCATTCGCTCACCCCGCGGCCGCTGCGCCACACCGAAAGGTTACATGCATATGAAGTATGAACTCCCGAAAGCCTCATAAATCTGGTGACCTCCAGAACCCTACAAAGAATGACATGATCTCATCGCGTCACGCCGCACACGTTCTCTTTGCCATCGCTGCCTTTATTTGGTTAGCGATGTACGGCGCGCTCTCCACACGACTCAATCTCCTGCTTAACTATGCTTCACTGCCAACGCTCCTACCAGTTTGGGAACCGATCGGAGCAACGCTGACCTCATGGATCATCGGTATTTTATTTCTAGTCGCCGTGTATCGGCTCAGCGCGAACTCTAGTGCGCCCCCTTCCCTTCCGAGTGCCAGTTGGATGTTGCTGGCAGCCGCAGCACTCCCACTTCTAAGTTCCTTCTTAAGACACCTCGGGTTGGCCCCTTCCTTTTGGCAACAGCCGCACTTTAGCGAATTGCTCTGGTTCGCGGCCGGCAGTGGATTTGCTTTTTTGTTTTCTCCAGTAACCGCATGGTCATCCATCCGTTGGCCTGGCACCAAACTCTCCCTGAGCCTCTTGAGCTTGGGCATCGCTGCGTTCACCTTTTTTTGGACCCTACAAGCTTGGCAGCAGTATCAAGATTTTCGCCTTGGTTTTAATGACTTTGGCCATTTCACCTGGCGTCTGGCCAACACTTGGAATGGACGCGGCGTTTTGCTGGAAAGCCCTAACTTGCCAACCTTTTGGGATCATTTTAATCCTGGAATACTCTTGATCGTCCCTATTTGGGGTTTGTCTCAATCACCGCTCGCGATTTTTGTACTTCACGCGTTCTCGCTATCGATCAATGCCTGGCTTATCTATGCAATCGTCCGGCAATTGGGGGGTAGCTCCCTCGCTGCTTTGATTTGGGGATGCGTCTGGCTAGCTCACCCATCGATCGGTTTATGGAACCTCGCATTCACCTACCATTGGCATCCGGTGACGCTGGGAATCCCATTCTTTCTCGCTGCAATTTGGTGCTTGCTCGATCGGCGTTTCCTGGGTGCAGCAATCTCCTTTCTGTTCGCAGCATCGATGGAAGAAGGTTGGCTCGTGATCGGCTCGTTGCTAGCCGGAGTCATTTTTCTCTTTGGACTTCCCGCTCAGTCCGTTGATACCAACACCAAAACAATCCATGCACCAAGTTCCAATGGGAATGGGTTCATATCATCTCGCGCAATCCTGTACGCTCGTTGGCCGTGGCTAATAGCAAGTCTTTGTATCGCCCTGCTTTTTGTGATGATTTACAAAATGAGTGGTTTAGCCGAATTTCAAACAGCGCGCTTCGCAAAATTAGGTGACAGCCCCGCAGCGATTCTCTTGTCGCCCCTGACTAAACCATCGGTTTTCTTCGGGCAATTATTGCAAACCCGCAACTTTTTGTTCGCACTGGGACTGTTCATTCCTCTAGGCGCCTTAGCGATTCTGAAAGGTTGGAAATATTTGCTCGCAACCGCTTTGCCGTTAGGCGTCCTATTCGCTTGGGATCATCAACCTGCAGCGAGTCTCGCATTCCACTATGCGACGACGTTGATGCCTATCTTTTTTTTAGCGGCGCTGATCGGCGCAAGTTATTCTGGGGAAGAAGGATGGCTTCGACATGGCAGTATGGCTCTAGGTACTTGTTTTTTGCTTTCCATTTTTTGGGGTGGCATGCCTTGGAGTCCCCATTCGACGTTAGAGGCAGATGGTCAATCGTATGGAATCGAAGGCGTGGACCTCCGCCGCGAATTCTCGGCCGATGGCCGTTGGCTACATCGACAAATTCAGCTATTGGAACCGCATCAAAATCGATCGGTCCTAGCAACAGGTCGCATCGCAGGCCACTTTCTTAAATCCAAGTTTCTAGAAACCGCTGGTCAGTTTCGCGAGCGACGAAATGCACTTCGCGAACTGAGTGCTCGCGGAACGGAGTGGGGGTGGTTTGATACAATCGTACTGGACCACCGAGAGAATTTTCAGCAATCAGACGACTGGACTGAGCAGTTACAGCAGGAGGCGATGGTGGCGGGATTTATTATTGAATCCGAAGCCCATGGCATCGTCATCCTCATCCGCCCTCACTAAAGGTTCGCCTCCTCCTCTCCCACTCTCCTGCTCTCCTGCTCTCCCGCTCTCCCGCTCTCCCGCTCTCCCGCTCTCCCGCTCTCCCGCTCTCCTACTCTCCTACTCTCCCGCTCTCCTACTCTCCTGCTCTCCTGCTCTCCTGCTCTCCTGCTCTCCTACTCTCCTGCTCTCCTGCTCTCCTGCTCTCCTACTCTCCTGCTCTCCTACTCTCCTCCTCTCCTGCTCTCCTCCTCTCCTGCTCT
>Ga0169931_10001152_pt1 | contig 43553 bp, 39 predicted proteins | sample Kivu_15m_20L_FD_129675 | JGI IMG/M metagenome (GOLD analysis project Ga0169931, IMG submission 129675) | Freshwater microbial communities from Lake Kivu, Western Province, Rwanda to study Microbial Dark Matter (Phase II) - Kivu_15m_20L... | ecosystem: Environmental > Aquatic > Freshwater > Lake... | reverse complement strand
CGAGAGGCCCAGCACCTGGCCTCCATAGGGCTCCAGGAGGATGTCCTGCATGCCGAAGCCGAGGGTTCCCGCGCCGCTCGCCACCAGCAGCCGCCGAGCGCCCGGCCGCCGCGCGAGGTTGGTCCAGGTCTCGGCGAAGGCGGGGCGGATGCGGTCGTGGCGCGTCCGCGTGGGGTCGCGCGGTTCCTGCTTCCACAGCGCCACGACGTTCAGCAGCAGCGTCGCCACGGCCGCGCCCTGGACGACCTGGATGAGGCGAAGCGGATCGAAGTCGCCGAGCAGGCGGCCGAACAGGAAGCCGCTCGCCACGGTGCCGACCAGCAGCATCATGTAGAGCGCCGCGATCACGCGCGGCCGCTTCGCCTGCGGCGCGAGATCGCCGGCGAGCGCCAGCCCTGCCGTCTGAGCGGTCGCGACGCCAGTGCCCACGAGCAGGAAGGCGAGCGCGGCGCCCGCATGCCCGACCCACGCGGGTCCGGCCCCGGAACCCGACATCAGCAGCAGCGCGAAAGGCATGATGGCGAAGCCGCCGAACTGCAGCAGCGTGCCCATCCAGATGAAGGGAACGCGACGCCACCCGAGATAGGAACGATAGGTGTCGGAACGGTGGCCGATCAGGGCGCGGAACGGTGCCACGACGACCGGCAGCGCCACCATCGTCGCGACGATCGCGGCGGACATCCCGAACTCGACGATCATCACGCGATTGAGCGTTCCGTTGAGAAGGACCAGCGCCATGCCCGCAGAGATCTGGAACAGCGACAGCCGCAGGAGCCGCCCGATCGGCAGGTCCGCGCTCGCCGCGTCGGCGAAAGGCAGGAAGCGCGGGCCGACCGCCATCCAGATCCCGGACATGCGCGCCGACATCCTCGTCATCCGCCGACGAGCTCCAGCGCCTGGGACTGGTAGAACCCGCTCGCCACATGCGTCGTGCGCCCCGGGGCCCAGCGCGCCAGCGCGGGTTCGCGCCCGAGCGCGGCATGCAGCGTCGCGGGCTTCACCGGCTCGATCGCCGGGGCGCGGTCGCCGCGCGGGAACAGGCGGCCGATCGCATGCATCGCCGCCAGCGCGTTCGTGCGGGGCGCGAAGGTGAAGGCGATCGATCCCGCGCAGCTTCCCGCGAAGGCGCCGAGCACGCGCACCGCGTCCTCGAGCCGGTAGTGGATCAGCGAGTCCATGGCCACGACGTAGTCGAAGGGGCCGAACGCCGCCGCTTCGTACATGTCGCCCACCAGGAACTCGACGCGCCCCGCGCCGAGATCGGCGGGCGAGCGTTCGCGGGCGAGGGTCACCAGCGTCGGCGAGAGGTCGACGGCGACCACGTGCGCGCCCCGCCGCGCGGCATCGACGGCGAAGGCGCCGGTGCCGCACCCAGCGTCGAGAACGCGCGCGCCGCACAGGTCGGCCGGCAGCCAGTCGAGGAGGGTGGACCGCATCCGGTCGCGCCCCGCGCGGACCGTGGCGCGGATCCGCCCGACCGGCGCATCCGAGGTCAGGCGCGTCCAAGCCTGGACGGCGGTGCGGTCGAAGTAGGTCTCGACGCGCGAGCGCTGCTCGCGATAGCTGGCGGTCTGCATCAGTCGTACCCCAGCAGGTCGAAGATCTCGCGGTCCTTGAGCGATCGCGCGGGGAGTGGCTCCACGCCCTTCCACAGGGTTTCCGCGAGTTCGATGTAGCCGTCGAGGACACGGTCCAGCTCGGGCGAGCGGTCCATCTCGAACAGCGTCGCCTTCTTGAGCCGGCTGCGCCGGATCGCATCGAGATCGGGGAAATGCGCCAGCGTGCGCATGCCGGAGGCCGCGTTGTAGCGTTCGATCTGGTCGACCGCGGCGCTGCGATTGGCGATGACCCCGCCGAGCCGGACGTCGTAGTTCTTCGCCTTCGCGCCGATCGCGGCGACGATCCGGTTCATCGCGAAGATCGAGTCGAAGTCGTTCGCCGCGACGATGATGCCGCGGTCCGCGTGCTGCAAGGGCGACGCGAAGCCGCCGCACACCACGTCGCCCAGGACGTCGAAGACGACGACGTCGGTGTCGTCGAGCAGCCGGTGCTCCTTGAGCAGCTTGACCGTCTGGCCCACGACATAGCCGCCGCAGCCCGTTCCGGCGGGTGGACCGCCCGCCTCGACGCACATCACGCCGTTGTAGCCCTCGAAGACGAAGTCCTCGAGGCGCAGTTCCTCGGCGTGGAAATTCACGCTTTCCAGAACGTCGATGACCGTCGGCATCAGCCGCTTCGTCAGCGTGAAGGTCGAGTCGTGCTTGGGATCGCAGCCGATCTGCAGGACGCGCTTGCCGATCTTCGAGAAGGCGACGGAAAGATTGGACGAGGTCGTGCTCTTTCCGATGCCGCCCTTGCCGTAGACCGCGAACACCTTCGCGCCGTCGATCTTCATCGAGTCGTCCTGATGGACCTGCAGGGATCCCTCGCCGTCTCCCCGCCCGACACGCGGTCTCGTTGGGGTCAAAACCGTCATGCGGCAACTCCTCCCGTAACGCCTTCGAGTCTTTCCTCGAGTTCGTCGCCCGCGCGGCGCAGCGCATCGAGCGTCTCGCTGTCGGCCTGCCAGAAGCGGCGCTGCTCGGCCTCGAGCAGGCGGCTCGCGAGCTTCGCCGACGCCGCAGGATTGAGGGCGGCGAGCCGTTCGCGCATGGCCGGATCCAGCACGAAGGTCTCCGTCACCCGACGATAGACCCACGGCGGAACCTTGCCGGTCGTCGCCGACCAGCCCATCGCGTTGGTGACGTGCTCGTCGATCTGGCGCGCGCCCTCGTAGCCGTGCTCGAGCATGCTTTCGTACCAGGCAGGATTGAGGATCCGCGTGCGCGCCTCGAGGGCGACCTGCTCTCCGAGCGTGCGGATCGTGCCCTCGCCGCGGGTCTGGTCGCCGATGTAGACGGCCGGCGCCGATCCGCCGCGGGCGCGCTCGGCGGCCTTGCTGATCCCGCCCAGCGTGTCGAAGTAGTGCGAGATCGTCGTGATGCTCAATTCGGCCGAGTCCAGGTTCTGGAACGCCGCGCCGACATCGGCGAGCGCGCGCGTCATGAGCGCCGGGCTCGCGATGGTCCGGCCATCGGGCGCGTAGGCGAAGCTCTTGCGCCGCACGAAGGTGTCGCCGAGCTCGTCGGCGTCCTGCCACGCGCCGTTGTCGACGAGCAGGTTGATGTTCGAGCCATAGACGCCCTCCGCATTGCCGAACACCCGCAGGGCGGCGGTTGCGAGGTCGCAGCCGGTCTCTCGGACATAGGCGAGCGCGTGCTTGCGCACGAAGTTGAGTTCCTCCGGCTCGTCGGCGGAGGCGGCGAGCCAAGCGGCTTCGGCCAGCATCCTGGATTGCAGCGGCAGCAGGTCGCGGAAGATCCCGGACAGCGTGATCACGACGTCTACCCGCGGGCCTTCGATCTCGCCGAGCGGCAGGAGGCGCGCGCCGGTCAGGCGGCCGTAGGAATCGAAGCGCGGCACGGCTCCCATCAGGGCCATGGCCTGGGCGATCGGCGCGCCCTCGCTCTTCAGGTTGTCGGTGCCCCACAGCACGATCGCGACGGACTCGGGGACGGTGCCGGTCTCGGCGACATGGCGCTCGAGCAGCCGGCGTGCCTGGCGCGTCCCGCGGCTCACCGCGAAGGCGCTGGGGATCCGGAACGGATCGAAGCCATGCATGTTGCGGCCGGTCGGGAGGATGTCCGGGTTGGTGAGCAGGTCGCCGCCGGCGACGGGCCGCACGTAGCGACCTGCCAGCGCCTTGAGCAGCCCGTCCATCTCGCGGTTGTCCGCGAGCAGCCGGTCGATCCGCGCTATCTCGGCGAAGCGTTCGGCAGACCGGTCGCGATCCGGGATCGGCTCGCCGTGCACGAGGGCCTCGATCGCCGCGCGCGAAGGCCCTCCGGGCGCCGCATCGGCCAGCACGACCAGCGTCTCGATCCGCTTGTCGGCGTCGGGAGGAGAGCCGAAGACGTGCAGGCCCTGGGGAATGAGAGTGGACTCGAGCTCGTCCAGCGCCGCCGTCAGGGAGGCGATCTCGGCTTCGCCTGCGTCGCGCCATTGCGGCTCGGCGGCCGCGAGGTCGATGGCAGCGGCCTGCGCCTGGATCATGCCCGCGAGATCGGCCCGCTCGGCGGCGTTCTCCGGCGGCAGGGCGCGCCAGCGACCGATCGAGTTCCGCAACGCCGCGAGCTCGCGGTACAGACCGGCATGCGAGAGCGGCGGCGTCATGTAGGTCACCAGCGTCGCGCCGGAGCGACGCTTCGCGACGGTCCCCTCGGACGGGTTGTTGGCCGCGTAGAGATAGACATGGGGCAGGTCGCCGGTGAGCCGGCTCGGCCAGCAGGCGCCAGACATGCCGGTCTGCTTGCCCGGCATGAACTCGAGCGCCCCGTGGGTCCCGAAATGCAGCAGCGCGGACGCGCCAAAATCCTCCCGGATCCAGCGATAGAACGCCGCGAAGGCATGGGTCGGCGCGCGCCCCTTCTCGAACATCAGCCGCATCGGATCGCCTTCGTGTCCGAAGCCGGGCTGCAGGCCGACGAAAAGGTTCCCGAAGCGCTCGCCGAGGACGAACAACGACCGGCCGTCGGTCAGGTGCTTGCCCGGGGCCGGGCCCCAGACCGTCTCGATCTCGTCCAGCCAGGTCTCGCGGCGCACGTGGTCGTCGACGGCGATGCGCGCGTGGACATTCGCGATCGAACCGTGGCGCTGGGCATTTCCCTCGAGCAGGCGACGCCGCAGCGCATGCGCAGTCTCCGGTATCTCGACCGCGTAGCCTTCGCGCGCCAGCGCCTTCATCGTGCGATGGAGCGACTCGAAGACCGAAAGATGCGCCGCCGTCCCGGCGTTTCCGGCGTTGGGCGGGAAATTGAAGAGCACCACCGCGACCTTTCGATCGGCGGCGCGCGCGCGCCGCAGGTCGACGAGCTTGCGCACGCGCGCCGCCAGCGTGGCCGTGCGCTCCTTGCACGCACGCATCTCCATCCCGGCACCGTGCTCCGGGAAGACGCATGCCTCCGCGCAACCGCGACAGGGCTTGCCCGAGCCGGTCGACCGGCCGCCGAAGATCTGCGGGCCGCCGGCGCCGTCGAGTTCGGGAAGGGCGACCATGATCGTGCTTTCGACCGGCATCAGGCCGCGGGCCGATGCCGCCCATTCCTCCAGCGTCTGGAACTCCAGCGGATGGGCGGTCACGTAGGGAACGTCGAGCCTCGCGAGCATCTCCTCCGCCGCCCGCGAATCGTTGTAGGCGGGCCCGCCGACCAGCGAGAAACCGGTCAGCGACACGACCGCGTCGACGGATGGACGCCCGTCGCGCATGAAGAACTTCTCGATCGCCGGCCGCGCGTCGAGGCCGGCGGCGAAGACTGGCACCGTGCGCAGGCCGCGCGCTTCGAGCGCCGCGATCGCGCCGTCGTAGTGCGCGGCGTTCCCCGCGAGCAGGTAGGAGCGCATGACCAGCACGCCGACCGTCCCGGCGGCCGCGGCTGGCCCGGCCGGCAGGCGATCGGCCTGGTCCGAGATCCGGCCAGCCATCTTCGGGTGGTATACGCCGATATCCGGATACTCGGCCGGAGCGGCGGCCTTGACGGCCATGCGCAGCCCCTTGCGCGCCCCGTCGGCGTAGCGCTCGACGAGCATCCGGATGAGGTCGGCGAAATTCTCGCGCGAGCCCGCCAGCCAGTATTGCAGCGCGAGGAAATAGGCACGCAGGTCCTGTGCCGTCCCGGGGATGAAGCGCAGCAGCTTGGGCAGCCGACGCAGCATGCTCATCTGGCGCTGGCCGCTGCTCTCGCCGTTGGAGCTCTTCGCCCCGCGCAGCCGCTTCAGCCAGCCGATGACGCCGAGCGCCTCCGCCGACATGTTGAAGCGGCCCATGCGGGTAAGCTTGACGACCTCGCCCGCCGACATGCAGCAGACGATGGCGTCGCACGAATCCCGCCGCGCCTTCAGGTCGTCGAAGACGGCGCGGACATGCTCGTCGAGGAACAGCATCGTCGCGACGATGATGTCGGCGCGCGCGATGTCGGCCTTGCAGCGCGCGAGACGCTCGGCGTCCGATCCCCAGCGATCGGCCGCATGGACGGCGAGCTCGAGCCCCGGCAACTCCTTGCGCAGCGCGGCGCCCGCAGCCATCGCCGCACCGGTCAGATGGCTGTCCATCGTGACCAGGACGACGCGGACCGGCGTGGCGTCAGCGGGAGAAATGCGCCTTGGCATCGTAGAGCGTTTCCACGGTTATCGGTGCCACGCCGCGCTCGGCGGCGAATCTCTCGCAGTTGCGCCGCGCCTTGCCGCGCACGAAGAAGGGGATCTTCTTCAACTCGCTTTCCGCCTCGGCCGTCCAGGCAGGCGCGGCTGCGGCGGCGAGGTCCCGCACCGAGGCTGCAGCGGCCGGCAGGACCGGCGTCGACGCGACCCCGGCCGGCGCGCCGAGATGCGAGGGGGCGGCATCGCCGTGGAACTCGAAATCGTCCCGGAACATCGCGAGCAGATGTTCCTCGAGGCCCATCGTCAGGGGATGGATCCACGTGTCGAACAGCACGTTCGCGCCTTCGACCCCCATCTGCGGCGCATAGCGCGCGGGAAAATCCTGTACATGCACTGGCGCGGAGATCACAGCGCAGGGGACGCCCAGACGCTTCGCGATGTGGCGCTCCATCTGCGTGCCCAGCACGAGCTCGGGCTGGGCTTCGGCGATGGCCTGCTCGACCTCGAGATAGTCGTCGGTGACCAGCGCCTGGATCCCATATCGCTCGGCGGCTGCCCGGACCTCGCGGGCGAACTCGCGCGAATAGGTGCCGAGGCCCACGACGTCGAACCCGATCTCCTCGGCGGCGACGCGGGCGGCGGCCAGGGCGTGCGTGGCGTCGCCGAAGACGAACACGCGCTTGCCCGTCAGGTAGTTCGAATCGACCGAACGCGCGTACCAGTCCGCACGCGGGACCAGCTGCCTCGACGGCACGGCGACCTGCGCGAGCGCGCAGACTTCCTCGACGAATTCGCGGGTGGCGCGTGCGCCGATCGGGATCGCGCGCGTGTAGGGCTGCCCGAAGGTCTTCTCGAGATACTTCGCCGCCGGCAGCGCGATCTCGGGATAGAGCACGACGTTGAAGTCGGCGTCGCCGAGCCGCGCAATGTCGTCGGGAGAGGCCCCGGCCGGCGCGCCGACATTGACCGTGATCCCAAGCGACTCGATCAACCGACGGATCTCGACCGCGTCGTCGCGGTTGCGGAAGCCCAGCGACGTCGCGCCGAGGAGATTGCATGCGCGCGACTTGGTGCCGCGCGGTCGCGCCGGACCCGCCAGCGCGCGCACGATGCGGTAGAAAGTCTCCGCAGCGCCCCAGTTCTCCTTCTTGCTGTACGACGGAAGCTCGAGCGGAATGGTCGGGACATCGAGCCCGAGCGTCCGCGCGAGGCCGCCCGGATCGTCCTGAAGCAGTTCGGCGGTGCAGGATGCGCCGACCAGCATCGCCTTCGGCGCGAAGCGGGTGCGCGCGCCAGCGACCGCGCGCTTGAACAACTCGGCCGTGTCGCCGCCCAGGTCGCGCGCCTGGAACGTCGTGTAGGTGACGGGCGGCCGCCGTTCGTTGCGCTCGATCATCGTGAACAGCAGGTCCGCGTAGGTGTCGCCCTGCGGCGCGTGCAGCACGAAATGGACGTCGCGCATCGACGCCGCGACGCGCATCGCGCCGACATGCGGCGGGCCTTCATATGTCCAGAGCGTCAGTTCCACGGCCTCAGGCCGCCAGCCGCCTGCGACGCGCGAGCGGGCGCCGGAAGAGCTCCGCCAGGTCCGCGGCCTGCTCGTATCCCTGGATCGGCGAGAACAGCAGCTCGATCGACCATTTCGTCGCGAATCCCTCCGCCTCGAGGGGATTCGCCAGCCCAAGCCCGCACACGGTGAGGTCCGGCCTGAGGGCGCGCGCCCGGTCGAGGCCGGCCTCGACGTCCTGGCTTTCCACGGGCGTCACGTCCCCCGGCAGCAGCGCCAGTTCCTCGGCCATCAGCCCGCGGTGCAGATAGGGCGTACCCACCTCCAGCGGCTTCATCCCGAGTTCCCGTGCGAGGAACCTGGCAAGCGGGACCTCGAGCTGCGAATCGGGGAAGAAGAAGACGCTCTTGCCGGCGAGTTCGGCGGACTTCGCGGCGAGCGCGGACTCGGCGCGAGCGCGGTCGGGCGCAACGGCGGCATCGACCGCCGCGGCCGGGATTCCCCATGCGGCGCCGGCAGCACGCAGCCACATCGTCGTTCCCTCTGCTCCGAGCGGGAACGGCGCGGCTATCCGCCTGGCGCCGCGGCGTTCGAGCGCCATGGTCGTGTCGCCCAGGAACGGCTGCGCCAGCAGGAAGCGCGTGCTCGCCCCGATCGCCGGCAATTCGCCGGCCCTGCGCGGCGGCAGGAAGGCGACGGGTCCCACCCCGATGCGATCCAGCAGGCGTCGCATCTGGTCTTCGACGATTTCCGCCAGCGCGCCGACGACCAGAAGACCAGGCTGCGCGGAAGCCGGCATTTCCGGGACCAGCGCGGCGAGGCACGCGTCCTCGCCCTGCGTGAAGGTCGTCTCGATGCCGCTGCCCGAGTAGCTCAGCACGCGCACGCGAGGCGCATGGACGCGTCCGAGCCGCTGCGCCGCGCGCGACAGGTCCAGCTTGATCACTTCCGACGGGCAGGATCCCACGAGGAAGAGAAGACGGATCTCGGGGCGGCGTTCCAGCAGGCGGCCGACGATCCGGTCGAGTTCCTCGTTGGCGTCGGCGAGCCCGGCCAGGTCGCGCTCGCCGAGGATCGCCGTCGCGAATCGCGGCTCGGCGAAGATCATGACGCCTGCCGCGGACTGGAGCAGATGCGCGCAGGTGCGGGAACCGACGACGAGGAAGAACGCATCCTGGATCTTGCGATGCAGCCAGACGATGCCGGTCAGACCGCAGAAGACTTCCCGCTGGCCACGCTCGGCCGGAACCGGAGCGGCTGCGCAGGCGGCCGCTTCGACTTCCGCAGAGGCGCCAGCGTCGTTCATCGCGCGAGGCCGGGAATGTTCGCCCCGACGCGCGGCCACCGCGACTCCAGTCGCGCCTCGCGCAGTTTCAGCAGGAACTGCGTCGCGTTGATCGCGTAGGCCGCATAGGCAGCGAGCGCGAGCAGCATCTGTTCCTGCTGGGTCCCGAACCCGAGGAAAAGCGCGGCGAGATAGGCCGAGTGCAGCGCGAGCACGAGGATGCTGAACACGTCTTCCCAGAAGAAGGCCGGCGCGAACATGTAGCGACCGAACACGACCTTCTCCCAGATCGCGCCAGTGACCATGATCGCGTAGAGGGCGCCCGTCTTCACGACGACGGACGCCGCGGCCGCCGAGTGGCCATCGCCCGTCGCAAGGAACCGGAGCACCAGCACGAGGCTGACGAGGAAGACCACGAATTGCAGCGGCGCGAGCACGCCCTGGACCAGCGTCCATGGGGTCGCGTCGCGGCGCCTGCGTTCCTCTGGCGTGTAGAGCGGCGGGCGCCGGCCCGCTGTCGTCGGGGCGGCTGCGCGTCCCGACACGGTCGACCATGGACAGCAATCGAAGCGATCCGCGATCCGATCAACGATCAGGCGTCCGATCATGGCATATGTCTCCTGGGAATCGCGCGCGACGCGCGGCCGGACCCTTGCAGGTCCCGTATCGACGTCGGAAGGGTATGCATCGATGTGCTCCCTCTTGCCGAGTTCGCGCCGCGGAAGGGCGGCGCCGGGCGCCCAGTAGGGTGTAAGTCTTACTGAACGTCAATGAAACTTGACACATGGCGCGCGACGCGAGCAAGTTTTATTTGGCGAGCGCGGGGCACGCCTGCCGTCGCGCGAGCGAGGCCATGCGGCTGCGTCTCGCTCTGGGGATATGCGATGCGGCGGGCGATCTCGATGCACGGCACGTTGGAACAAGGTTCATGTCGGGTTCCGGGTCTCCGAGGAAACGCGCGGCGATGCTGACGGACAAGGACGCACTGCGGCTGGCCGCGGGTGCATGCGACCTCACTCTCGTCGTCGACCGCACCGGGACGATCCGCGAAGTGGCCGGGGGCAACCCCGAGCTGCTGGCTGCCCTCGGGGCGGGCGGGCGATTTGCCGGCAAGAAATGGATAGACCTCGTCGTCCCGGATGGCCGGCCAAAGATCGCGGCGCTGCTTGCCGATGCCGAGGAATGCAAGGCCGGCAAGCCCGCGAGATGGCGCCACGTGAACTACGCCCCGCGCAGGCGCGGCCCCGACATCCCCGTCCTCCACGCCGCGGTGCCGCTGCACGCCGGCGGACCGATCGTCGTGTTCGGCCGGGATCTGCGCACCGTCGCCGCGCTGCAGCAGCGCCTGACCGACGCGCAATTCTCGTTCGAAGCGGAGATGGCGCGCGTCAGGGAGGCCGAGCAGCGGTATCGCGCCCTGTTCCAGGCGCTTCCCGAGCCGACCCTGATCCTCGACGGCCGCGACGCCCGGGTCGCCGACGCGAACCTCGCCGCGCAGGCCGCGTTCGACATTTCCGGCCTGCGCGGCGGCGCGCGTCCGGCGACCGACCTGGTCGCTCCGGCGGCGCGCAAGGCGCTCGAACTGGCGATCTCCGCGGCGCGCAGCTCGCGCCGCGAGGAAAGCCTGGATGCTGCCCCCGCCGGTCGCAAGGCGCCCTTGCGCCTGTCGGTCATGTCCGCGGGCCAGGCCGCGGACGCCCCCGTGTTCCTGCGCGCGGCTTCGCCGATCCGCGAAGGGGGCATGGCGGTCGCGGACGCCCTCGCCGAGCTCGCGCCCGACGCGATGGTCGCGACCGGGCCCGATGGCGGGATCCGTTACGCGAACCGCGCCTTCGCCGAGATGGCGCAGATCGGCGGGTCCGAGCACGCAGCCGGCGAGCCCGTCGAACGCTGGCTCGGGCGCGATGGCGTCGACATCGACGTCCTGCTCGCCAATCTGCGCCAGCGCGGGGCGGTCCGGCATTACGGGACCGTCATGCGCGGCGAGCGCGGCGCAATGCGGGACGTCGAGGTCAACGCGCTCGCGCGCGCCGACGGGACAGGGCATGTCTTCGTCGTCCGCGCGGTCGAAGGTCGGATCGCGCCCACCCATGCGGAGCGCGGACGCGACGCTGGCCGCACGCCCGCCCAACTCGCCGAGTTGATCGGACGCGTATCCCTCAAGGATCTCGTGCGCGAGTCGACCGACGCGATCGAGCGCATGTGCATCGAGGCCGCGCTCGAGCTCACCGGAGACAACCGCGCCTCGGCTGCCGAGATGCTCGGGCTCAGCCGCCAGAGCCTGTACGTGAAGCTCCGCCGCTTCGATCTTGTCGGAGCCGACGGGCGCGACGATGGCTGAGCCGTCGGCTCGCCCGGGTGGGGCCGGCCGCCCCCGGTTGTCCGCGGTCCTCGAGTTGCTCAAGCCGATCACCTGGTTCGCGCCGATGTGGGCCTATGGATGCGGCGTCGTGTCCTCGGGCCGGTCGGTGCTCGACGAACCCGCAGGCGCGGTGCTGGGGGTCCTGCTGGCAGGACCGCTCGTCTGCGCCACGAGCCAGGCGGTCAACGACTGGTTTGACCGGCATGTCGACGCGATCAACGAACCACAGCGACCGATCCCCTCGGGTCGATTGCCGGGTCGCTCGGGGCTCCATGTCGCGATCGCCTGGACGGCGCTGTCGCTTGCCGTCGGGTCGTTGCTCGGGCCCTGGGGGTTCGGCGCGACGATCGCCGGCCTCGCGCTCGCCTGGGCCTACAGCGCACCGCCATTCCGGCTCAAGCGCGAGGGCTGGATCGGCAACGCGGCCGTCGCCGTCTGCTACGAGGGGCTGCCATGGATTACGGGCGCCGCGGTCATGGGCGTCGCGATGCCCGACGCGCGCATTCTGGCCCTCGCCGCCCTGTACAGCTTCGGCGCCCACGGGATCATGACGCTCAACGACTTCAAGTCGGTCGACGGCGACAGGAAGATGGGGATTCGCTCGTTGCCGGTGCGGCTCGGCGTGGAGGCCGCGGCGCGCGTGGCGTGCGCGTTCATGGTCGCGCCGCAGGTCCTGGTGATCGCGGCGCTGTGGCATTGGGATTCGCGCGTCGCGGCGTCGTGCGTCGCGGCGCTGCTCGCCGCGCAGGTGGTGCTGATGGCACGGCTGCTGCGCCAGCCGCGGGAGCGCGCGCCCTGGTACAACGCGACTGGAACGACGCTGTACGTGCTCGGCATGCTCGCCAGCGCCATCGCGATCGGCCGGGCCGCGTGACGCGACCGCCAGGCGACGATCCCGAGCGTCCCGAACGCGCCCCGGGACCCTGTTGCAACGCAGCAAGGCCAGCCGGATTTCCGGGACAGAATTCGTCGCCAGCCGCTGTTTTCCGGCCATATTCGCGCCGAATGCGCAGCGGATCGCGCCACCGCAGCGCAACGAAGGCGCCGTGGCACGCATCCGCTGTCAATCGAACTTGACAGATCGTCCCTCCGAACGCGACGCTTCGTCGCAGGCGCCTCGTCGACCGGTGCGCAGGTCGGCCCTCCACGGGGACGACGACATGGTCGGGAGAGCGCGCCAGGGGGGATGGCCGATGCGACATTTCGTGCAAGCCGCAACGCCGGAAATCTCGGCAGGCGTCGACGCACCGGGAACCCGCCGCGGGTCCACCCGCAGGGCCGCGCCGGCCGATCGCATGGGTCCGGTCGGAATGCTGGTCAGCAGCGTCATCATTCCGCATGTCGCACGGGCATGCCGACTCTCGACGACCGGCGAGGAGGCGCGGATGGCTCGCCTGAGGAACGCGGACATCGATGCCTTCTCCGCCTCCCTCCTGGCCCGCGACGAAGCCGATGCGAGACGCGCAGTCGAAGCCCTGCTCGCCGATGGCGCGAGCGTCGACGATGTCGCCGACGCCTTCCTCGCCCCCGCCGCGCGCCTGCTCGGCGCGCGCTGGGAAGACGACACGCTCAGCTTCGCGGAAGTGTCCACGGGCATGACGCGCCTCCATGTCCTGCTGCACATGATGGGACGACGCCTGCACGCCGGCGGCGCTCCCACGGGAAGACGGCTCCTGATGGCCAACAATCCCGGCGAACGTCATGCCTTCGGCCCGTTGATGGTGGCCGAGCATTTCCGCCGGGCCGGCTGGGACAGCCGGTTCGACCCCGCCGCCACGACCGCCACGATCGTGCGGGAGGTCGGGACCGGGACGCTCGACGTCATCGGCCTGTCCTGCGCTGCGGAACGGTATCTCGACGACCTTCAGCGTTGCATCCGCGCCGTCCGCGCCGCGGCGCGCGGCCGGCCGCTCTGCCTGCTGGTGGGGGGAAAGGCCTTCTCCGGACGACCGGAACTCGCCAGCCGCGTCGGTGCCGACGCGACGGCGGAAGACGCGCCGGGCGCCCTCGCCGCGGTCGCGCGACTGCTGCCTGCGGCGGCGACGACGCATTGACGCGGCCGCGGTCCGCGCGGCCGGGACGGAGGCGGGACATGGCGGCAGCGAAACAGGACCAGCCTGGCGGCCTGGGCTGGTCGGGCATAGTGCGGCTCGGCGTCGTGCAGGCATGCCTGGGGTCGATCGTCGTGCTCACCACGTCGACGCTCAACCGGGTGATGATCGTCGAGATCGCCTTGCCCGCGGCCATCCCGGGCGCGCTGGTCGCGCTGCATTATGCGCTGCAGTTCCTGCGGCCGCGCTGGGGCTATGGGTCGGACCGAGGGGGCAGGCGCACGCCGTGGATCGTCGGCGGCATGCTTGTCCTCGCCTTGGGCGGCACGGTCGCCGCGGGCGCGACGGCGTTGATGTCGCATGCCCCGGAACTCGGGCTGTCCATGGCGATCCTCGGCTTCGCGCTGGTCGGGCTTGGCGCGGGGTGCGGCGGGACGACCCTGCTCGTGCTGCTCTCCAAGCGCGTCGCCGAGCCGCGTCGGCCGGCTGCGGCGACGATCGTCTGGACGATGATGATCGTGGGCTTCGCGGCGACGGCCGGCATCGCGGGCCGTTTCCTCGACCCCTTCTCGCCCGAGCGCCTGTTCGCGGTCTGCGCGATCGTCTCGGCGCTCGCCTTCACTGTGTCGCTGCTGGCCCTGCGGGGACTGGAGCCCGGGGAGGCCGCCGCGGCGCCCGCAGAGGCAGCGGTGCACGCGACCGATCGCGGGTTCCTGGCCGCGCTCGGCGATGTCTGGCGCGAACCCCACGCGCGCAACTTCGCGATATTCATCTTCATGTCGATGTTCGCCTACAGCGCGCAGGACCTGATCCTCGAGCCCTTCGCGGGCATCGTCTACGGCCTGACGCCCGGCCAGACGACGTCGCTGTCGGGCCTGCAGCATGCAGGGGTGCTGGTCGGCATGGCGACATTCGGCCTCGCCGGCTGGCTCGCCGCCGCGCGCCGTACGACACGCGATCTGCTGCGATGGACGGCCGCGGGCTGCGTCCTGTCTGCCGTGCCGCTCGCGACGCTCGCGCTCGCGGGATGGGGGATGCTGTCCCTGCCGGTCGAGGCGATGGTCGTGTCCCTCGGGATCGCCAACGGCGTCTTCGCGGTGGCGGCCATCGGCAGCATGATGACGCTGGTCGGCCGCGGCCGCTCCGCGCGCGAAGGCACGCGGATGGGCGTCTGGGGCGCGGCACAGGCCTTCGCCTTCGGTCTGGGCGGGTTCGCCGGGACGGTCGCGGCCGACGTGGCGCATGGCGTGCTCGACGATTTCGGGGCTGCCTACGCGCTCGTGTTCGCGGCGGAGGCGGCGCTGTTCGTGGTCGCCGCAGCGATCGCGCTGCGCCTCGGCTCCTTCGCGCGCGTCCCCCCGCGCGCATCCCTGCCCGCCAGCGCCGGCGCGATCGAGGAGTTCGATGTCGCGGTCATCGGCGGCGGACCGTCGGGAGCAACGGCGGCCGAGGCGCTGGCGCGCTCGGGTGCCCGGGTGCTGCTGCTGGACAAGGGCGGCCGGATCAAGCCGTGCGGCGGCGCGATCCCTCCCCGGCTCATCCGCGACTTCGACATACCGGACGAATTGCTGGTAGCGCGGATCCGATCCGCGCGCATGATTTCGCCATCGGGCAAGAACGTCGACATCCCGATCGAAGGCGGGTTCGTGGGAATGGTCGACCGCAAGGATTTCGACGAGTGGCTGCGCGTGCGCGCGGCGGAGGCCGGCGCGCAGCGCCGCACTGGCGAGTTCGAGCAGCTCTATGACGATCCGTCCGGGCGCACGGTCGCGGAATGGCGGGAGCGCGCCCAGGACGGGAGCCTGGAGCGCCGCTTCGCGCGCGTGCGGCTCGTCATCGGCGCCGACGGCGCGAACTCTGCCGTCGCCCGCGCCGAGATACCTGGCGCCGAGACCATGCGTCGCGTCTTCGCGTATCACGAGATCGTCGAGGCGCCGCCAGGGCGGTCCGAGGCCTACGACCCGATGCGCTGCGACGTGATCTATCGCGGCCAGACGTCGCCCGACTTCTACGCCTGGGTCTTCCCGCATGGCTCGACCTGCAGCGTCGGCACGGGCAGCGCGATCAAGGGCTTCTCGCTGCGCAGCGCGGTGGGCGAGGTACGGGCCGCGGCGGGCCTCGGCGGGGCCGCGACGATCCGGTGCGAAGGCGCGCCCATACCGCTCAGCCCGTTGCCGCGCTGGGACAACGGGCGCGACGTCCTTCTGGCCGGCGACGCCGCGGGCGTCGTCGCCCCGGCCTCGGGCGAGGGCATCTACTACGCGATGTACGGCGGACGGCTCGCGGCGGCTGCGGCGTCCGAGATGCTCGCGTCGGGCGACGCGCGCGCGCTGGCATCGGCGCGCAAGCGGTTCATGCGGGCGCACGGCATCGTCTTCCTGATACTCGGGATCATGCAGCGGTTCTGGTATTCGAGCGACAGGCGCCGCGAAAGCTTCGTGGACATCTGCCGCGATCCCGACGTCCAGCGCCTCACCTTCGACGCCTACATGAACAAGGAACTCGTGCGCGCCAGTCCGGGAGCGCATGCCCGGATATTCTTCAAGGATCTGGGCCATCTCTTCGGCTTCCTGAAGCCATGACGCAGCGTGGCAGGCTCGCGCCACTCGCGGCGGGTGCGCTCTGCGCGATCGCAGTCGCCGGCCTCGGCGGGGCGATGACCGACACCGGCCCCTGGTACCTCGCGCTCGAGAAGCCCGCATGGCAGCCGCCGGGTTGGGTCTTCGGCCCCGTCTGGACGGTCATCTTCGCTTGCTGCGCGTGGTCCTTCGGCGAGGCATGGGCGGCTTCGCGCACGCGCGCCGCGCGTGCGACGGTGCTGTGGCTGTTCGGCTTCAACATGTTCCTGAACATCGCTTGGAGCGCGCTGTTCTTCAGGGCGCAACGTCCCGATTGGGCGCTGGTGGAGGTCGCGCTGCTCTGGCTGTCGATAGCCGCGCTGATCGGAGTGCTGCGGCCGATGTCGCGGCAGGCCGCGATGCTGCTCCTTCCCTATCTCGCCTGGGTCGGCCTGGCGGCAGTGCTCAACTGGGAGGTCGTGCGCCTGAACGGTCCCTTCGGCGCCTGACGAGGGGATCGGCGCCGCGCATGGAGCAATTCTTCGAAAGCGGCCGGATCGTCGACGCGATCCTTGCCCTCATCGTGCTGCAATTCGCCGGCCTGGCGTGGCTGCGTCGCCGGCATGGGATCGGGCCATCGCCACGCGAGCTGCTGCCGACCCTCGCCGCCGGGTCGGCGCTGCTGCTGGCCCTGCGCGCGGCCCTTGTCGCCGCGCATTGGACGTGGGTCGCCGTCTGGCTGGCCCTTGCGCTCGTCGCGCATCTCGCCGACATCCATCGTCGCTGGCCGCGCGACTGAGTCCCCGTTCGTGCTCGCCTCGCGCCAGGCGCCGACCGCTTCAGCCCCGGGCGCGGGTCCTGCCCGAGCCTGACTGGCGCCAGGGCCTCAGGGCCTGAGCGCCGCCAGGTAGTCCTCGAGCATCTTCTGGCCGAGCAGCGGCTTGTTGGCCCCCTGGTGGCAGGTGGCGCAGTTGACCTTCGCGACGTCCCCGGTCGGTCCGAGGCGATGGGGCGGGAACTGCGAGGTCAGGGGCTCGATGTACGTCGTGTTGAGTTCCCGGGCCATGCGGATGCCATGCCAGGCGACCGCACGGGTCTGGCCCGCCTGCTGCCAGCCGGCGAAGGCCTGGGTATTGTGGCAACTCGTGCAATTGACCCCGAGCGCATCGGACATGTGCATCATCAGCGCGTAGGTGCCTTCGGTCGCGTGGATCGAGGCGCCGGCAGCGCCCGGCAGGGCCGCCGTCGGCTGGACGCGGATCGGCGCGGCACCGTGCAGATAGGCCGAGAAAGGATCGCCGGGAAGCGAGCTGAACGCCACCGCCGGGTTGGCCCGGTTCTGCTCGCCGGCACGGCTGCCTGCGTAGGTCGCCATCCTCGAAGCAGGCTCCGGCTTGAACCAGATGTTGGCTGGCACCGGGTTGCCCCTGTGGCACGTGTAGCAGGTGACGCCCGTGTCGGCGACATGCGACTTCCACTTGGTGTTCAGGTCGATCGTCATCTGGATCATGCGCCGGGCGACGATCTTCTGATAGGGCTTGTCCGAGGCGAGGTTGCCTTCCTCGTGGCAATAGGCGCAGCCCTGCTGGGGCGCCACCCATTCCGTGATCGCCGTCATGAAGCGCACGAACTCGTTCGAATCGAGGTCGCCAAGGACCTTGACGTTCTCGTAGACGGCCGACGACTTCTCGCCGCTCGCTTCGATCGATGGCTGCGCCTCCGGCAGGACGTTGGCGGCGCGCAGGCGGGCGACGTCGGCGGGAAACGCGACCTGGGCCATGCCCGTGCCGCGCAAGCCACCTTGCGTCGCCGCCACCGGCGGGAAGCCGAAGGCGAGCGCGACGAAGAACACCGCGGCGACCGCAGCCACCGCGCCAGTGACCTTGAGACCGAATCCGATCATCGCACCGCTCCGGGCAAGTTGGCCGGATCGACGGCCGGCAGGTAGGGCGGGTAGGCGGGAGCCACGTGATGCTTGACCGCCCAGAGGTACCAGTTGTCGACCACGGTCCCGGTCAGCAGGATGCCGATGCCGCCGGTCAGTGGGCACAGGACTGCGAACCACCACGCCCAGCGATGGATCGACTCCATCGTGGCGTTGAAGCCCATCGTCCAGCGCCAGAACAGCGCCGCGCGCTCCGAAGCCGTGCCGCGGTCGATGATCTGCTCGATCTCGCGCTCGCCGCCGAAGCGGCTGACCGCCAGGATCGTCGCGCCATGCATCGCGAAAAGCAGCGTCGATCCATAGAGGAACACGATCGAGAGCATGTGGAACGGGTTGTAGAAGAGGTTGCCGTATCGCAGCGAGAACGCGGCCGTCCAGTCGAGATGCGGGAAGATGCCGAACGGGACCGCCTCGCTCCAGCTGCCCATCAGCACCGGCCGGATGAAGCCGAGCACGAGGTAGAGCCAGATCGCGGCGGCGAAGGCCCACGCGACATGCGTGCCGAGCCCGAGCTGCCTTGCGCGCCGGTACATCCGCACCCACCACAGCAGGATCGAGGCGGTGAGGAAGAACCCGGCCATCAGCCACCAGCCGCCCTCGTTCAGCGGGGGCAGCCTGAGGCCATATTTCGGCGCGGGCGGCTCGAGGCCGAGCCAGAACAACTGGCGGACGAACTGGATCGGATCCCAGTTCACGCTCGCCAGCATGTTGAGCCCGATGATCTCGAAGGCGATGAAGCCGCAGGCGAGCGACGCCACGCCCAGCGGGCCAAGATAGATCGGTCCGATCTGGGCATTGCCGACGATGCCCATCAGATGCGCGAAGAAGGGCTTTCCGGAGCGGCTCCAGTTGCCCGCCGGCAACGCGATCCCGTCATGCGGGTGCGCGCGCGCCTGCACGCGGGTGAAGATGTTCTGGTATTCGATCCCCATGGTCGCCCCCTCAGCGCCAGACCGGAAGGTTGAGCCACCAGCCCCACCACTCCGGCCAGCCGCGTGTCCAGAACGGACCGCTGATGACGATGCAGATCGCGCTCCAGAAACCGGCGTTGAGCGCCAGGATGAGGCCGACGCGATGGATCCCCAGCGTCCCGACCGAGTAGCCGATCGAGTCGCGGAAATAGGTGTCCTCGTGCTCGGGCGTCTTGACGTGCTCGCCCGGAGCGGGATTGGTCGACGAGAGCACGAGCGCGCCGTGCAGCGCCAGCGCGAGGCACGTCGTGAAGAAGAACGTCACCGCGAGCATGTGCGCGGGATTGTAGTGGAAGTGCAGGTACTGGTAGCCCGTGTTCGACACCCAATCGAGATGGCTGATGATGCCGTACGGGAACCCGTGCCCCCAGGCGCCCATCAGGACGGGGCGGATCACCACCAGCGTCACATAGGCGAAGATCGCCACCGAGAAGGCGAACGGGACGTGGTAGCCGATGCCAAGCTTGCGGCAGATCTCGACCTCGCGCAGCGCCCAGGAGACGAAGGCGCCGATCGCGCAGACCGTGATGACCTGCCAGAACCCGCCTTGCTTCAGCGGCGCGAGCCCCAGCCCGACGCTGAGGTCGGGGGGAGCGATGTTTATCTGCCAGGGGTTCCATGTCGGGCCGTCGGCCGCCGCGACGAAGATCAGCAGGGTACCGACCAACGAGAAGAAGGCCGTCGTGACCCCGAAGAAGCCGACGTAGAACGGTCCGACCCAGAAGTCGAACAGGTCTCCGCCGATCAACGTACCGCCCCGGACGCGGTACTTCCGCTCGAAACTCAGCATCGCCATCTTGGTGTCCTCCGTCGGGAGCGCGCGGTCGCCTGCCGCCCTGGGGCGGCGAGGCAGGCCGGGACGGAACGGAAGAGCGACCTTCCGTCCCGTCCTCGTCCGCGCGCGACTCTCGCCGCGTTCAGGTCAGCATGCGGAGGGATTGCTCGATCAGAGCGGAGCCCACCTTGCGGGGACCCTCGATCCAATTGAAGCGATCCGTGCTCAGCAGGATGAAGTGGATCACGATCGCCAGCGTGAACAGGAACACGGCCATCGCGACCAAGGCCTGTCGGGGATCGTACAGCTTCCAGATACGCCACATTTCCGCCTCCCTCTATGCGATGAAGGTCTGAGCCACCTGGATGCCCTGCTCGAGCATCGAGTAGCCCTTCGGACCCGGGAACCACGGACGCCACATCCACGCGAGGATGTGGGCGACGACGGCGATGCCCGTGAAGATCACGAAGCCTTGGACGAAGTAGCGGTGGAACTCCTGGGCTTCGTTGTCGTTGAAGCCCCTGGTACCTACTGCCATGGAGATGGCCTCCTCTGACTGGCCTTGCAGCCGTTACCGCGCAACTCCCGCGCGGCCGGGAACGGACATGCGGATCGCGATGGATCCGGACATCCGTGTCTCGAAGACCCGCTCGCGGCGGGTCCTAGTGTTCCGCCCCGGCGAGCGCGCGTTCGACGTGCTCCGCCGTGACCTTGCGTTCACCCGCCCGGATCGCTTCGCGCTCCGCGCGGTCCTTGATGCGTTTCGCCGCTGAGATGCGCAGCAGGAAGGGTTCGGACTCCACCGCGCGGTCGAGCAGCGACTGCGCGCGCTCGTCCCAAGCGTCGGGGGGCACGGCCGCCATCTTCGAGGGCGTGCGGTCGACCTTGTCGAGGTCCGTGCCCAGCGGCAGGATGTGGAACAGGGTATCGAACAGGGCGTTGCAGTATTCCTGGACGACATATGTCGCCCCGGCATAACCCATGAACGGCGTGCCGGTAGACCGACGAACGATGGCGCCGGGAAACGACGCCGGGATGAACGCGGCGCGGGATCCTGCCTCGGCCGCGTACATGCGCTCGTTGTACGAACCGAACAGGACGAGCGGCGGCGTGCGTCGGATCGTCTCGCGGATCGTCGCGTTGTCGGGCTTCGCACCAGGCGTGCGCTCGAACGCGAACGCGCAGGGCACGCCCATCTCGTCCTGCAGGAAACGCTTCAGGCCGCGCGCGTAGGTCGCGGGGGCCGAGACGCCGAACGAGGCGGTGGCGAAGAAATCCTGCGTCACGGAACGCCAGAGGTCCCAGATCGGCTTCAGCGTCGTGTGCTTCTCGCGCTCGATGAAGGGCTCGGGATCGACGCCGACCGTCTCGCCGAGTTTGCGCAGGAACTTCGTCGTCGAGAACACGCCGATCGGCGCCATCAGGTAGGGCCTGTCGAGTTCCTCGCACAGCTTGCGCCCGAACTCGCGGTACATGCAGACATTCGCATCGGCCTCTGGCAGGCGCTTGACGTCCTCGAGATGCGCGCCGAGCGGGAAGACGACGTTGATCTCGCAGCCGATCCCCTCGACGATCCGGCGGATCTCCGCGAGATCGGACGGCATGTTGAAGGTGCCGTAGCACGGGCCGATGATGTTGATCCGCGGCTTCGTCCCTTCGGCGCGCGCGACCTTCGGCCTCGGCTTGATCCGCTTGGCGCCGAATTCCTGCCACAGCCAGGTCATCGCGCGATCGGCGGCCTGCCACTGGTCCTCGTCGATCGTCCGCGGGATGAACCGCATCAGGTTCGAACCCTCAGGCGTCACGCCGCCGCCGATCATCTCGGCGATCGACCCGGTGACGACGACCGCAGGGAGTTCGGTATCCTGCGAATCGTTCGCGCGGCGCAACGCCCCTTCGGTCCCGTCCATCGACAGGGATTCCTCCGAGAGGCCGGTCACCACGACCGGCAATTCGTGCGGCGGCAATCCGTCGGTGTAGTGGAGCACGGCGGTGACCGGCAGGTTCTCGCACCCGACCGGGCCGTCGACGACGCAGCGCAGCCCGCGGACGGCCGTGAACACGTACACGGCACCCCAGTAGCCACCAGCGCGATCATGGTCGAGGACGAGCATCGCTAGACCTCCCCGGTCGGCGCTTCGGCCTTGCGCTTCGCCGCAAGCAGCTTGCGGTAGCGATCGCGGACGCCCGGAGGTTCCTTGGGCACGCCCGCGAAGCCGTAGCCGGCGGTCGCGCCCTTGCCCACGCCCTCGAAGAACGAGACCATCGTGCGGAAACGCTCGGCCCCGCGCGTCTGGTTGGCGACGATCCCCGCGAGCGACCCGATCCCGGCGGCGCCGAGCAACGGACGCGCCGAGACCATGTTCGTGTAGTACAGGCCGGGAATGCCGAGTTCCTTGGCCTTCTGGACGACCGGCGTCGTCCCGACCGCGAGGTCCGGCCTGATGTCCATCATCGCGGCCGTGTCCTGCTCGAGCGACGCGCGAAACTGCACGTGAACGCCTTTCGCCTCGAGCCAGGCCCGATCGTCCTCGTTCCAGGGGGTCTTCGGGCAGGCGGTTCCCACATAGGGGACCTCCGCACCCGCCTCGACCAACAGGCGCGCGACCAGCAGCTCCGATCCCTCGTATCCGGACAGCGAGATCCGCGCCTTGACCGGGCAAGCGGCGAGGACCGCGCTGATCGTCGCCTGTGCCTGCGCCTTGGCAGCGTCGATCTTGGCCGACGGCACGGCGGCAGCCTTGCCGATCGCATCGAGCCAGGACAGCGTCGCTTCCAGGCCGACGGGTCCCGACCCGACCACAGGGCGCCCCGCCGCGGCGAACTCGCGCACGCTGGCGACGTAGAAGGGATGCACGGCCGCGGCCACGATGCAGTCGAGCGCGCCGTAGAGGTCGCGCCATTCCCGCGCCGGGATCTGCGGCGCCAACGCCAGCCCCAGCGGTCGCAGCAGCTGCGACACGCCGACCGGGTCGGCGGGAAACAATTCGCCGATCAGCGAGACCTTGGCCTCCTCGCCGCCGGCGTTGCGCGGCCGCTGCACCGGCCCTGCCTCCGCCTCCAGGCGTGCATAGCGCAGCATGGCGCCCGCGAGCACGTCCTTGGCCTCGGCATGGGTCGGGACGCCGAAACCTGGAACGTCGATCCCGATGATGCGCACGCCTTCGATCTGCTTGGGCAACAGGTCGAGCGGCACGCCCGAAGCCGTCGGCACGCAGAGATTGATGACGACCACCGCGTCGTATTCGTCGGGCTGCGCGACCTTGAAGACCGCGTCCCGGATGTCCTCGAAGAGCTGGCCGCGCACGAGGCTCTCGGAATTGAACGGCACGTAGCCGACCGAACGGCGCGCTCCGTAGAAATGCGACGTGAAAGTCAGTCCGTACACGCAGCATGCCGAACCGGAGAGGATCGTCGCCACCCGGCGCATGCGCAGCCCCACCCGCAGCGACCCGAAGGCCGGGCACATCGACTGCGGCTGGTCATGCGGTCCCTTCGGGTAGTCGGCCAGCAGCTTGGCGACACCCTCGGCCTTTCCCGCCAGGCGCGCGGCCTGCAGCAAGGTCTCGCGGCCGCCGTGGCAGCCGGACGCCTCCGGCTTCCCGGCCTGCGTCTCGACGATGTCGAGGCGCGCGTCGTCCACGGTCAGGCGCTCTCGTAGAGGACTTCGAGGGACGGCTTCTCGACCGTGCCCGCGGCGCACATGTCCTCGATCGTCGCGGGGACGAGCGTGACGCCGCGCCCCACTGCATCGCCCTTGAACAGGCCGAGCAGGCCGTCCTGCGTCAGCGGGGTCGGGCGAAGCGGCGGCGCCGCGGCTACCTGGACGCCAAGCGATTCGAACAACGGCGCCCAGCGGCCGCCGGGCTTGCCGACGATCTCGTAGTTGGCGCTCTTGCGGCGGATGTCGTCGTCGGCGGGGATCGACGCCAGGACGGGGATGCCCGCCTTCTCGGCGAAGGCGTGCGCCTCGCCGGTTCCGTCGTCCTTGTTGATGACCATCCCGGCAACGCCGACGTTGCCGCCGAGCTTTCGGAAATACTCGACCGCCGAGCAGACGTTGTTGGCGACGTAGAGGGACTGCAGGTCGTTCGAGCCGACGACGATCACCTTCTGGCACATGTCGCGCGCGATCGGCAGGCCGAACCCGCCGCACACGACGTCGCCGAGGAAATCGAGCAGGACATAGTCGAAGCCCCACTGGTGGAAGCCCAGCTTCTCGAGGAGCTCGAAGCCGTGGATGATGCCCCTGCCACCGCAGCCTCGGCCGACCTCCGGCCCGCCCAGTTCCATCGCGAACACGCCGTCGCGCTTGAAGCACACGTCGCCGATGGCGACCGCCTCGCCCGCGGCCTTCTTGCGCGCGGAGGTCTCGATGATCGTCGGGCACGCCTTTCCGCCGAACAGGAGAGAGGTCGTGTCGCTCTTGGGATCGCAGCCGATGAGCAGCACGCGCTTGCCGAGCTGCGCCATGGAGTAGGACAGGTTCGCGAGCGTGAAGCTCTTGCCGATCCCGCCCTTGCCGTAGATGGCGATTATCTGCGTCGTCTTCGCGGCCGGCGACGTCGACACCGGATCCGGCGGGGTCGCCGCCTCCGCGCGAAGGCGGGCGGTCATCACGTCCGTCATCGACGATACCTCCAGTCGAGAACCATCTTCAGGCAGGCGGGTTCGGTGAAAGCCGCCTGGTATGCGCCGGGCGCGCGGTCCGCGTGCTCGACATGCGTGACCAGGCCGTCGAGCGACAGGCGCCCGTCGGCGACCGCGGTCGCGACCGCCGCGAGGTCGGGCGCGCGCCACTCCGCAGCGACGCGCAGCCGCGCCTCGCGCATGAAGGCAGGTGCGAAGTCGAAGCGGATCGGCGCCGAATAGAACCCGGCCAGTACGATCTCTCCGCCCGGCGCCAGGCTGCCGATCAGGCGGTCGAGCAGCGCGGCATCGCCGCTGCAGTCGTAGATCGCCGCGTAGTCGCGGCGCTCGTCGGCGTCGGGATGGATCACGCGATAGCCGTCGGCGCCGCCGCACCTGCCCGGGTCGGCCTCCCACACCGTGGGCGTGCCGCCTTCGGCGCAAGCGAGGCGCGCGAGCAGGCGGCCAAGCACCCCATGGCCGACGATCAGTTCGGGAACCCGCGCACCGGGCGAGGCCATCGCATGTCGCGCAGTGGCCGCCAGGGCCAGAAGGACGCCGCGCTCGCCGAGCGCCTCGTCGATCGCATGCGCGCGCGCCTGCGGCGCGACCAGCCGCCCGGCGGCGCCGCCGAACAGGGCGCGCACGCCATCGAAGCAACGCGCACCGGGCACGAAGACGCGCTCGCCGACGCGGTGCTGCGCGCCGCTTCCGGCGCCCACGACCCTGCCGACAGTCTCGTACCCGGGAACCAGCGGATAGCCCATGCCGGGGAAGTCAGGCATCGCCCCACTCCACAGCAGCCGCTCGGTCCCCGTGCTGATGCCGCTCCACTCGACGTCGACGACGACATCGTCCGCGCCCACCGGCGCGAGCCCGACGCGATCGACGAAGAGCCTGCCCGGCTCCCTCAGCACGACAGCAAACGTGTCCATCGAACCCCTTCCGGCGGGCATCGGCCAGCGCCTGCTATCGCCCCCTTGCCGGATGGCTGTCACTGTATTCGGACGCTTTTGGTTGTCAAGGCAGACTTACAGTTTCCGCAGTCGCGCCGTCGCCACGCCTGCGCGCAGCGGCAGCGCGGTGGGGTGCAGCGCGAAATCCGCGAAGCCGGCGCGCGAGAGCAGCGCCGCGATCTCGGCCGGCCGACGCGCCCGCCCCTGCCCCATCGCCATGAGATAGAACCCGAAATAGGCGGCACCGACGGCCTCGGCGCCGGGCGCATCGGCCATCGGCTCGCCGATCAGTATCGTGCCGCCCGGCACCAGGGCGGCCCGCGCGACGGCCAGGATCCGAAGGACCGCGTCGTCTTCGTGATCGTGGAGAATGCGGATCAGCGTGACCAGGTCCGCGCCCTCCGGCACCGGCCCGGTGCGGAAATCGCCGCCATGGCACCGGATTCGCGCCGCGAGTCCATCCGCTTCGCAGGCGGCTTGCGCGCGCGCGGCGACCGCCGGCAGGTCGAACAGCTCGAGGTCGAGCGCCGGGTGGCGCCGCGCGACGACGCGCAGGAAGGTGCCTTCCCCGCCGCCCAGGTCGAGCACGCGCGCATGGCGCTCGAACGGATAGGCGGCGACGATCTCCTCCGCCACCGGCGGCTGGGACAGGGACATGAGCCGCGAATAGGGCGCGACGTCTGCGGCGGTGAGCGCAGTGGGGTCCTCGGCGCGCGCGTAGCCCCAGTACCCGCGCAACGACGCGGACGTCGCATCGCCGCGCAGCAGCGCCACCGGATCCGCGAGGTCGCGATAGACGAGCGCGTGATGCTCGACCATCTCGACGAGGCCGGGATCCCCGCGCACCACGGCGCCCCGCGCGGCCAACGCATAGCGCCCGTCGCGCCGGCGGCGCGCGAGCGCGAGCGCGGCGGCCGCGTCGAGCAGCCGCTGCGCCTGGACGACCTCCAGCCCGGTCGCCGAAGCGATGTCCGAAGGCGTGCGCGGACTCTCGTGCAGGCGGTCGAGCACGCCCAACCGCACGCAGGCGAGCAGGACTTGCGAATAGACGAAGCCAGCGCACAGGTCGAATACCGCGCGCGCCTCGCGCCGCGCGAAGGGACGCGACAGGGGAAAGGCGGTCGCCAGTCGCCGAAACCGCCGGTCTCCGACGAGCGCGACGGCCCATGCGCGGACGCGATCGGCGATCCCGTCGGAGGCCTGGGGTACCGCCTGCGCGTCGCGTCTGGAGTGGATGCTCACGCCACGCTCAGCGCGGCCTCCTTGGGCAGGAGCCGGGCGGCCCTGGCGGCGATCTGCGCGCGAAGCGCATCGCGCCCGGGACAGTCGGGAACCGAGGCGACCGACTCGGCGACAAGTTCCTCGAAGCGCTCCCGAGCACCGAGGGGACCGAGCTGCAGCACCGCGTTCGGCCTTCCGAGCGCCGCGTCCCGGCCCACGGGCTTGCCGACGTCGGCGGCCGAGGCGAAGGCGTCGAGCAGGTCGTCGGCCACCTGGAAGGCCTCGCCAAGGCATTCGCCGACCATGCGCCAGGATTCGCCCGGCACGCCGGCCGCCGTGGCCCCCGCGACGGTCGCCGCCGCGAAGAGGGCGCCCGTCTTGGCCTGCTGGTACGCGGCGAGCGAGATCTCCGGCTCGCTTTCCCATGCCTGGCCGGCGACGATCCCGTTCGGCGCGCCTGCGGCACGGGCCACGACGCTCAGCAGGGAAGCCATCAGCCCCGGCTTGCGCGCGCCCGCGAGCACCACCGTCTCGAAGGCCAGGACGATCAGCCCGTCGCCGGCAAGCACCGCCAGTGGCTCGCCGAAGGCGCGATGCACCGAGGGTCGCCCGCGGCGCGTGTCCGCGTCGTCGAAGCAGGGCAGGTCGTCATGGACCAGCGACGCGCAGTGCAGGAGCTCGATCGACGCCGCAGCCGCGTCCGCGAGCGCCGGATTGCGGTCCCCGCACGCGGCGGCCACCGCGAGGGCCAGCTGCGGCCTGATGCGCGCCCCGCCGGGGAACACCGCGTGCCTGAACGCCGCCACCAGCCTGGGCGGTGCGCCGACCCCGGCGGTCCTGGCGAGCGCCCCTTCCAGAGCGCGCTCAATGCGTTCGGCCGCGTCCATGGCAGGTCCTTTCGTGGCGAGAGGCTGTCTATCTATATGGACAATACAATTGTCATGCTAGATTGACAGTCGGGTCAACCCGTTTCTTCCCCGGACCATCGCCCGATGCGCGAAGGACAGACGATCGTGATCGGCGCGGGCGTCGGCGGCCTCGCCTGCGCGATCGACCTGGCGTCGCAGGGGATCGCGGTGCGCGTGCTGGAACGCGCGTCGGCACCGGGGGGCAAGATGCGGGTCCTGCCCGCGGGCGGCACCGCGGTCGACGCGGGGCCCACGGTCTTCACCCTGCGCGGCGTGTTCGAGGACCTGTTCGCCAGCGCCGGCGCGCGGCTGGCGGACCGGCTGGCGCTGACGCCGCTCGAAGTCCTCGCGCGCCACGCCTGGGCCGGCGGCGCGCAACTCGACCTCTTCGCCGACCGCGCGCGATCGGCCGATGCGATCGGACGCTTCGCGGGCCTCGAGGCGGCTCGCGGCTACCTTGCGTTTTGCCGACGCGCGCAGCGCGTGCACGACGCGCTCGACCGGGACTTCATGCGGGCGCCCAGGCCATCGCCCTCGGGACTGGTGCGGTCGATCGGCCTGCGCGGCGTGCGCGCGATGCTCGAGGCCCCGCCTTTCCGATCGCTCTGGTCCGCCCTGGGCCGCGACTTCGCCGATCCGCGGCTGCGACAGCTTTTCGCCAGGTATGCGACCTATGTCGGCTCCTCGCCCTTCGCTTGCCCGGCGACGCTCATGCTGATCGCACATGTCGAGCAGGAGGGCGTGTGGTCGGTCGAGGGCGGCATGGGCGCCCTTGCGCGCGCCCTCGCGGAGGTCGCCCAGTCCTGCGGCGCGCGGATCGACACCGACGCCCACGTGGCGCGCATCGAGATGCGCGATGGGCGGGCGAGCGGCGTGGCGCTCGCGGACGGGACGGAACTCGTCGCGGATGCCGTCGTCTGCAACGCCGACGCCGCCGCGCTTGCCGCCGGCTGCTTCGGCGCGGAGGTCGCCGATCGCACGCGCGGCCTCGCGACGCGCGGCCGCTCGTTGTCGGCGCATACATGGACGTTGCGGGCGGAGGCGCGGGGCTTTGGCTTCCTGCGCCACAACGTTTTCTTCTCGCGCGACTACCGTGCCGAGTTCGACGCGATCTTCGGCGGTGGACGCGCTCCCGGCGAACCGACGGTATATGTCTGCGCTCAGGATCGCGAAGACGCGACGCTCCCGGATGCAAGCGGCCCCGAGCGCATGCTCGTGCTCGCGAACGCACCGGCGAACGGCGACATGCGCGGCGCCGACCCAGGCGAGGCTTCGCGCATGGCGCGCGCGGTCCAGGAGGTTCTGAAGAGATGCGGAGCGGAGATCGATCTGGACCACCCAACGGCGACGGCGACCGGCCCGGCGGAGTTCGCGACCCTCTTCCCGGCGACCGGGGGGGCGCTCTACGGCCGGGCCTCGCATGGATGGATGGCGTCGTTCGCCCGGCCGGGAACGACGACACCGGTCCCGGGCCTGTTCCTGGCGGGTGGCAGCGCGCACCCGGGAGCCGGGGTCCCGATGACGGCCCTGTCCGGCCGCCTGGCGGCGGGCGCGGTCCGGGAGCACCTGGATTCGATCGCCCGGTCCCGCGCGACGGTTACGCGTGGTGGTACGCGGACGGCTGGAGCGACGACGGGCGCTTCGGGATCGTCCTGATCGCGTTCATCGGCAGCGTGTTCTCGCCGTACTACGCGCGCGCACGCAAGGCAGGCCCGGCTGATCCCGGGGACCATGTCGCGCTCAACGTGGCGCTCTACGGGGCCTCCCACCGGCGCTGGGCGATGACCGAGCGCGGCCGCGCGGCGCTGGCGCGCGACGCCCAGACCCTGCGCATCGGGCTGAGCCGGGTCACGCGCGCCGGCGACGACACGGTGTTCGAGATCGACGAGGTCGGCGCGCCCTTGCCGCGCCGCGTCGCGGGCACCGTGCGCGTCAGGCCCGAGGTTCCCGCGGGTCCGCGCCTCGGGCTCGACCCGGCGGGACGGCATCGCTGGCAGGCGCTCGCTCCCCGCTCGCGGATCGAGGTCGCGCTGCGGCACCCGGACCTTCGATGGTCGGGCACCGGCTATCTCGACACCAACGACGGGGACGTCCCGCTCGAGGACGACTTCCGGTCCTGGGAATGGGGTCGCGCCGCGACCGGTGCCGGCGCATCGGTGCTCTACGACGTCCTGATGCGCGACGGACGACGCGCGTCGCTCGCATGGCGGTTCGGCCCCGATGGCGCGCAGGCATTCGATCCGCCGCCGGCGTTCGAGGCGCCGGCGACCGGGCTATGGCGCATCCCGCGACCTGCACGCGGCGACCGGTCCGGCGCCATGACGACGATCGAGGACACGCCCTTCTACGCGCGCTCGACGCTGCGCACCGTCTGGGGAGGCGAACCCGTCGAGGCGATGCACGAGTCGCTCCGGCTCGAACGCTTCACGATGCCGATCGTCCAGGCGATGCTACCCTTCCGGATGCCGCGACGGCGTTCCTAGCCGTCGCGCGCCTCGCGCTCGGCGGCCTCCCGCTTGCGCCGCTCGCGGCGCAGGTCGAGCAGCTGGTGGACGCCGAATCCCAGCGCCAGGGCGAACACCAGCGCGAGCTCGACAAGGCCGACCACGTGGCCGCCGCCCACTTCCATCGTTCAGCGCCCGCTCCCGAACTGCTCGCGCTCCGCCAGGCGCTCGAACAGCAGGATCATGCGCTCGGCACGGGCGTTGATCCGCCACCATGCGGGCGGCGCGAGGGAAAGCGCGCGGCGCGAGGAGGCGGCAGTCTCGGCGAGGCGCGCGATCTCGGGCAGCGGCGCGACCGCGGCCGCGGCGGAGCGCTGCGGCGGAACCAGGGCCGCCCCCAGCAGCACCGTCGCCTTGCGCGACGTCGCCACGACGGCGCGCCCCGAGACCGAGTCGAAGCCACGTCTTTCGACCTCGCGCCCGATTTCCGCGTAGAGAAGGGCGGCGGCCCGGATCGCCGGCCGGCAGCCGACGGGCAGCGCGGCGATGCCCGACATCCCGCGCAGATAGAGCTCGTCCGCGGCACCCAGCACGTCGCGGACGACCTGCGCGAGGCGTGCATCGAACCGCGGGTCGGCAAGGAACGCATCCGGGTCAAGCCCTGCCGCGTGCATCCGATCCAGCGGCAGGTACACGCGGCCGAGCCTCGCGTCCTCGCCGACGTCGCGCGCGATGTTGGTCAGCTGCATCGCCACGCCCAGCTCGCAGGCCCGCGCATAGGCGGCCGGGCCGCGCGCACCCATCACGATCGCCATCATCGCGCCTACCGTGCCGGCGACACGCGCGCCGTAGCCGTAGAGGGCGGACATGTCCGGATAGCGGCGACGCATGGAATCCCATTCGAAGCCCTCGATGAGCGCCTCGGGAAGCGCGCGCGGGATCGCGAAATGCTCCACCACCCTGGCGAAGCACCGATCGGCAGGATCGCCGAGCGGACCGCCCTCGTAGACCCGGCGCAGGCGCGCGCGAACGGCGTCGAGCGCGCGCGCAGGTTCCGGCGCCCCGTCGATCATGTCGTCGGCGGCGCGGCAGAACGCGTAGAGCGCGGTCGCGGGCCCGCGCACCGACGCGGGGAGGACCAGCGACGCGGCGAAGAAGGTCCTCGACCCGCCGCGCATCGCGCCGCGGCAGGATTCGAGATCGGCGGCGAAGGCGGCGTCAGCGCCTAGGCTGCGCGCACGCATCGGCAGGCTCGGCTGGGCCGGGTCGTCGTCGGCATGGAATGCGATCCTCCCCGTCGGCATCCATCGTAGACCGATCCGCCAGCTTTGCCGACGGAAAACGTCAGGCTAGATTGACATCCGGATTGTCAGGAGACGACATGGTGGCCTCGCGCAGGCGCCGCTGGGAGCGCCAGGCCAGGGATTGGCCGCATCGCGACGCCAGCCGCTTCGTGGCCGCGGGCGGCATCGAGTGGCACGTCCAGACGATGGGCGCCGGGCCCTGGGCCCTGCTGCTGCACGGGACCGGCGCCTCGACGCATTCCTTCCGCGATCTCGCGCCGGCGCTTGCCCGCGATTTCAGCGTCCTCGCCGTCGATCTTCCCGGCCATGGATTCACCGCGACCCCGGCATCCCGCCTCATGTCGCTGCGCGGGTTCGCGGGCCTGGTCTCCGCGCTGTGCGACGAACTGCACGTGGCGCCGGCCCTCGCGGCCGGGCATTCGGCAGGCGCCGCGGTGCTGATCCGCATGGCCCTCGACGGCAAGATCGCCCCGCGCGGAATCGCGGCGCTCAACGGCGCGCTGCTTCCGCTCAACGCCCCCGGCGCGATGTTCTTCAAGCCCATCGCCAGGCTGCTCGCGGGATTGCCGATACTGCCGGCGCTCCTGGCATACCGCAGCGAGTCCTCCGGCCGGGTGGAACGGCTTCTGGCGGGAACCGGCTCGCGGCTCGACGCGGCGGGCATCCGGTTCTACCGCCAGCTCCTCGCGGACCCCGACCATGTCGGTGCTGCGCTCGCGATGATGGCCAGCTGGGACGTCGAGACCCTGGCGGGCGAGTTGCGGCGGCTCGCCGTACCCCTCGCCCTCGTGATCGGATCCAACGACCGGACCATATCGCCTGCCGACCAGCGGCGCGTCGCCCAGCGCGTGCCGGACGCGACGGTCGACATGCAACCCGGCCTGGGGCATCTCGCCCACGAGGAGGATCCCGAGGGGACGGCCGAAATCCTGCGGGCGCGTTTCGCCTCCTGGGCACAGCGGAAGGCCTGACCCCGCGCCGACGCCGCCCCTCACCGCATCCGCGGCTGGGCGAGGAAGCGACGATCGATCGCGCGCTGATGCCAGACTATCAGCGCCAGACCGACCGCCAGCGGCAACGACCACATGAAGGGATTCAGGGCGAGTTCGGGCACGATGCGGACCGACCCGAATGCCAGGAAGGCCGTGTAGACCGATATCCCCGCGCCGACCAGCGCCTTCACATGCTCCTTCAGCCAGGCCGTCGGTCCGGGATCGCGCGCGAGGATGAACCAGAGATTCGTCGCCGCCGTCGCCAGGCCGACCGTCGCGATGCCGGCGATCAGGGGGTTCGCGAGCACCCAGCTCTGCCAGACGCACGCGAGCGAGACGGGGACCAGCGCGACCTGGAGGAACAGGTTGAGTCGCGTGCGATTGGCCGCATGGTGCCGCTTGTTGCGGATGGCCAGCCAGCCATACCAGGCCAGATTGACCGTGAGCAGGCCTGCAGCGAGCATCATCCAGCCGAAGATCCCGCGGATGAAGGCGGCATCGAAGCGTCCCGCCAGGTGCGGATGCGTCTCGAGCGGCGCCGCCAGCGTGAGCGCGCTCATCGCCATGGCCAGGCACCCGGTCGCCACCAGCGCGAACGCGAACACGCGGCCCCATCTCGCGTGGGCGCGGCCGCCCTTCCGGCCAAGGACCGGAACCCAGAAGGCGACGGCGCCGGTCGCCCCCGTGGCGATGTGGGCTGCGATCAGGATCTCGAACAGAAGGAACGCCATCCAGCCCCCCGGATCGCACCGACAGTCTCACTTGACACTTGGAGTGTAAAGCGCGTGTACTTTTCGTTCAGGGCTCGCCGCCGGTCGCGGCGTCGCGCAGGAGCTGACAACGCGCGCATGGACACGACCGTTCCCACGGCATCGCGTGCCCCCGAGACGGCCTTCGCGCCGCGCCCCACACCGCTTCCCGCCCTTCTCGCGTTGATGCGCTGCGTGCTGCGCGGCGACGGCGACCTCCTGTCGCTGCTGCCGAAATCCGCATACAGCGTCGAGATCGGGCCGCTCGGCTATTCGCGCCGGTCCACGATCGTCGTCAACCGCCCCGACCTGGCGCGCGACGTGCTGGCCGATCCGGGCGGCATCCTGCCGAAGAGCGACCTGATGGTGAACGCGCTGGCACCGCTGATCGGCGATTCGATCTTCGTCTCCTCCGGGGCGACATGGCGGCGCCAGCGCGCGATGATCGATCCGGCCCTGACGATGATGCGGATAAGCCGCGCCTTCCCCGCCATCACGGCTGCAGTGTCGGCGGCGGAGGAGACGCTGGCCGCCCGCGCGCGCGACGGCGAAGCCTTCTCGCTCGACCTGGCGATGAGCCATGCGACCGCCGACGTGATCTGCCGCACCGTGTTCTCGACCGGCCTCGACACGGGCATGGCCCACGAGGTGTTCGACGCGTTCGTCGCCTTCGAACGCAGCGTCGCCCAGGTCGAGATCCGCCGCCTGATCTTCGACCGCGCCTGGCGGCCGGTGCGCCAGAAGGAGAGCGTCCTGGAGGCGTGCCGCCTCATTCGTGGACATCTCGGCACGCTGCTGGACACGCATCTCGGCGCGGGCGGCGCCGCGTTCGACGACATCGCGCGCGCCATCGCCGAGGCGCGCGACGCCGACGGCGCGTGCTTCACGCGCGAGGAACTCGTTGACCAGCTCGGCGTGCTGTTCCTTGCCGGCCACGAGACCAGCGCTAGCGCCCTGACCTGGGCCTTCTACCTGCTGGCGACCCGCCCCGCGATGGTGGCGCGACTGCGCGCCGAGGTCGCGGCGGTCGCCGGCGACGGCCCGATCGGCTTCGAGCAGGTCCGCCAGCTGACTTTCGTGCGCAACGTGTTCCGCGAGACGCTGCGGCTCTACCCGCCGATCACGTTCCTGCCGCGCGTGGCGAACGAGGCGACCCGCATCGGCGGCCGCCGCATCAGGAAGGGGGCCCTGGTCATCGTCGCGCCGTGGCTGCTGCACCGGCACCGCCGCTACTGGCGCGACCCCGACATGTTCGACCCCGACCGGTTCCTGCCGGGACGCGAGGCGGAGATGACGCCCGGCGCCTATATTCCCTTCGGCGTGGGGCCGCGCGTCTGCGCCGGCGCCGCCTTCGCGCAGGTCGAAGCCGTGCTGCTGATCGCGCAACTCTTCCGGCGCTTCGACTTCCGCGTCGAGGCACCGGAAACCGTCCGTCCCGCGGCGCGGCTCACCACCCGCCCCGCGCAGCAGGTTATGTGCCGCGTGGGGGCCCGCCCATGACCGGGAATGTCCTGATCACGCTGGGACGGCTGCCCAAGGCGCTCGACCTCGCGCGCGGCTTCGCCGATATCGGCTGGCGCGTCTTCGTCGCCGAGCCCTTCAAGCGGCATCTCGCAGGTGCGTCGCGCAGCGTCGTGCGCAGCCATCGCGTCGCCGCGCCGGCGGACGGCACGGCGCGCTATCTCGACGACCTGTCGCGCGTGATCGCGGCCGAGCGTATCGACCTGGTGCTGCCGGTCTCGGAGGAGACGCCGCATGTCGCGTTCCTGCGCGAGCGGCTGCCGAAGGCAACGACGCTCTTCACGATGCCGCCCGACTCCGTTCTCCGCCTGCACGACAAGCATGGCTTCGCGCGACGCGCGGCGGCCTTTGGCCTCGATGCGCCCGAGACCCACGCGCTCGGCGATCCGGCGGCCGCCGCGCTCGCGCGAACCGGCCCCGTGGTCGTCAAGCCGGTCCACTCCTGCTCCGGACGCGGCGTCCGCATCCTCGCGGCAGGCGCCGATCTGCCGTCGCCGAGGCCAGGCGCGCCGGCGATCGTCCAGCGTTTCGTGCCCGGCGACGAGTACAGCTCGTGCTCGATCGCGCATGCCGGGCGCATCTCGTCCACCGTCGTCTACCGCGCCGTGCAGAAATCCGGCTCGGTCGCGGTCGCCTTCGAGCGTGTCGAGCACGCCGCGATCGAGGACTGGATCCGGCGCTTCGTCGCCGCCGAAGGGTGGACCGGCTTCATCGCCTTCGACGTCATCGTGGATGCCGCCGGCGTGCCCTGGGGCATCGAGTGCAATCCGCGGGCGACCAGCGGGCTGCATTTCTGGCGGCGCGACGAGATCGCGCGCGCCGTGCTCGATCCGGCGCATGCGCCGCGCCTCCGGCCGGAGACCAGGCTGCAGCAGTTCTACCCGGCGCTCACGGAGACCCAGATGTCGCTGTTCCGCCGCGGTCCTTTCGCGAGCAACCTGCGCCGGCTGCTGACCACGCGCGACGTCACCTGGGAAAGCCGCGACCCGCTGCCTTTCCTGACCATGACCGCGACGTCCTGGCCCATAATTCGCTTGGCCATGGCGCGCGGAGTCCCCTTTGGCGAGGTCGCAACGCTCGATGTAGGCTGGTACCAGCCGCCCGCGCTTGCTTCCCTTCCAGCCGGCCGAAATCCATGACAGACGCCCCCCCATCCCGGCACGCGAGCCACGCTTCCGACGCCGATGCGCGCCCGCATGCCGTGGTGATCGGATCCGGCTTTGGCGGCCTTGCCGCCGCCGCGCGCCTGGCTGCGCGCGGCTGGCGCGTGACCATCCTCGAGAAGCTCGATGCACCGGGTGGTCGCGCCTACGTGTTCAGGCAAGACGGCTTCGTGTTCGACGCCGGGCCGACCATCGTCACGGCGCCCTATCTCCTGGAGGAACTGTGGGCGCTCGCCGGCCGCAGCCTCGCCCAGGACGTCGACCTGCGTCGGCTCGACCCGTTCTACCTGATCCGGTTCGACGACGGCGAGACGATGCGGTGCTCGGGCGATCTGGCTGCGATGCGCGCCGAGGTCGAGCGTCTGGCGCCGTCCGACGTCGGCGGCTTCGACCGGTTCATCGCGGAGAGCGAGCGGATCTTCCGCGTGGCGTTCACGGAACTGGCCGATCAGCCCTTCCACCGGCTGGCGACGCTCGCGGGCGCCGCGCCCGACCTGGTCCGCCTGAGGGGGTACAGGACCGTCTACAGCCGCGTCAGCGACTTCTTCCGCGACGAGCGGATGCGCGTGGCGTTCAGCTTCCACCCGCTGCTGATCGGCGGCAACCCGCTGTCGACCACAGCCTATTACTGCCTGATCGCGCATCTCGAACGCCTGCATGGCGTCCACTACGCCATGGGAGGCATGGGGTCGCTCGTGCAGGGCGTGCTCGGCATCGCCGAACGGCTCGGCGCGCGCATCCGCTACGACGCCGAGGTGACGCGGATCCTGGTCGAGCGCGGCCGCGCTTGCGGGGTCGCGCTCGCGAGCGGCGAGACGATCGCCGCCGACATCGTCGTCTCGAACGCGGACGCGGCATGGACCTACGGAAAGCTCCTGGCCGATCATCCGCGGCGCCGCTGGACCGACCGCAGGCTCGAACGCGCGCGCTATTCGATGGGGCTGTTCGTCTGGTATTTCGGCGTCGATCGTCGCTACGACGACGTGTACCACCACACCATGGTCCTTGGACCGCGGTATCGCGAGCTGCTCCGCGACATCTTCGCGCGCAAGGTCCTCGCCGAGGATTTCAGCCTCTATCTGCACCGGCCGACCGCCACCGATCCCTCGCTAGCACCGCCGGGCTGCGACGCCTTCTACGCGCTCGTCCCCGTGCCGCACCTGGGCGGCGGCGTCGACTGGGCGGAGCGCGCCGAGCCATTCCGAAAGGCGGTCGAGGAGCGGCTCGAGCGGACGCTGCTGCCGGGCCTCGGAAAGGCGATCGTCACCTCTCGCATCAAGACCCCCGTCGATTTTCGCGACCGCCTGCTTTCCGTCAACGGCGCCGGCTTCTCGATGGAGCCGAACCTGTTCCAGAGCGCGTGGTTCCGTCCGCACAATGTCAGCGAGGAAGTGCGCGACCTCTACCTCGTCGGTGCCGGCACGCATCCGGGCGCCGGCGTGCCCGGCGTGATCTCTTCGGCGAAGGTGCTCGACCGGATCGTGCCCGACGCTGCGGCCTGGCGACGCTAGCGCGCCGCGGCGTGGGCGTGCGCCCTCGGCTCAGCCCAGGCCGCCCTTGATCGCGCGGTCGAGAGCGTATGCGTCGGCCTGCGGAAGCGGCAGGTAGATCGCGCCCATCGCCTCGCCCAGCGCGCGCGCCGCCAGGGACGGGCGCGCAGCCGTGTCGATGACGACGGCCCGGATGCCGAGGACGCGCAGGGCGCGCGCGGCCTCGAGCGCCTGCGTGGCGGCAGGCTCGCGCCCGCCGGTGCCGTCGCGCGCGACGTTCGCCCGCCCATCGGTCAGGACGACCAGGTTGGGCGTGCCGCCTTGCCGCCGGATCGCCGCGGCGAGTTCGGCCGCCGCATCGAGCGCCGAAGCGAGCGGCGTGCCACCCCCGCCAGGCAGTCCTGCCAGCGCGCGCTTCGCACGGACCAGGGAGCGTGTCGGCGGCAGCACGAGTTCGCTGCCGCTGCCGCGGAAGGCGAGCACGGCGACGCGATCGCGGCGCACGTAGCATTCGGCGAGCATCAGTTCGACCGCGCCCTTGGCCTCCGCCATCCTGTGCAACGCCGACGAGCCAGACGCGTCGATGGAGAAGATCGTCGTCGATGTCGCGCGCGGCTTGAGCCGCCGGACCCGGAAGTCTTCCCGCCGCACGCGCACGCTTGCGCCTGCACCTGCGCCGCGATCGCCGGCGCGCAGCCGCTGCCATGGCGCCGCGGCGCGCAACGTGGCGACCAGGTCGAGCCGTCCGCCCATCCGCCTCGGATCGCCCGCGATCGTGCCCGCGGGACGGCCACGCGCGCCGGACTTGCCCACGCCTCCCGAGCGGCCGGCGCTGCGTACCCGGCCCGCGGCCCCGGCCGCAAGCCGCAGAAGCAGACCGGGCGGGATGGCGGCGGCGGCGGCCGCGAGGACCCGGTCGTCGAGCGCCTGCGCCGTCTCGTCCGAAGGCGCATCGCCGCGATCGCTCCCGTCCGGCGGTTGCTCCGGAGCCTCGGGCGCCTGCTCCGGATCGGGCTGGTCGACGGGCACGCAGGTCGCGCGCGGCGCAAGCACGAGCTCGGCCGCCACGGCCGCATGATCCGCGTCGACGCGCGCGCAGCCTTCGATCGCGGCGAGCGCCCGCGCGGCGCGCAGCGCGAAGGACGGCGCGCGCAGCGAGCCGATGCCCAGCGCGGCCGCGGCCATGCAGAGCCAGCCGATCGCGTCGTCGGCGGCAAGCGGGAGCGCCGCGGCGATCGGCCGGGGGACCGGGTCGAGCGGGGGCGCATCCGCCGCACGCAGGGGCGCGAGATCGATGTCGAAGGCGAAACGTTCGCGCAGCGCGGCGGCAAGCCCCGGCTCGTCGGGCTCCGCTTCGTCGAATGCCACGACACCGATCCGCGCCTGCGCGGCGGCGCTGATCCCGTCGCGCGCGGCGAGAACCTCGCCGCGGTCGAGCGCCGCGCACAGCTTCGCGGCCGTCTCCGCGCTCAGCGTCTCGGCCATGGCCAGCAGCACGACGCCGCCATCGGCCTCGGCGAGCACGCCCCGACGGCCGACCGGCGCACCGCGCGCCAGCGTCGCCTCCAGGTCGAGTCCGCCGAGCAGACGCTCGTCGGGAATACGCGGCGGCACGCGGCGCAGCTTCGCGCCCGCAGGCAGGTGGGCGCGCAGTTCCGCGATCCAGCGCTCGCGCGCTGGACCGGGAGGCCCGGCAAGCCGGACGCCGCCGAAGCCATGCGGATCGCGCGCGAAGATCCGCGCAGCGAGCAAGGCGCGCGCCCAGCCAGGGTCCGGCACGACGCTCAAGCGCCGAACACCTCGCCGAGCGCGCGGTCGATGCGGGCCGCCGAACCGGTGTCGTCGAGCGGGTTGCGCCGCAGGCGATGGCGCAAGGCAGGTGCCGCCATGCGCCGGAGATGCGCGTCGGTGACGGCGGCATCGCCCTCGAGCGCCGCAAGCGCCCGCGCCGCGCGCACCAGCGCCATCTCGCCGCGCAACCCGTCCGTGCCGAGCCGCACGCACAAGGTCGCCGCGCGCGCGAGGACGGCATCGGACGCCGTCGTCTTCGCGAGGCGGCCGCGCGCGGCGACCAGGCGCGCGCGCAGCTTCGCGTCCGCCCCCTTCCATTCGGCAGCGAAGCCCGCGCGGTCGCGCTCGAACGCGTCGCGGCGCTTGACGACTGCCACCCGGACAGCGACGTCCTGGGGCGTCCGCACCTCGACCGACAGTCCGAAGCGATCGAGAAGCTGCGGGCGCAACTCCCCTTCCTCGGGATTGCCGCTGCCGATGAGCGTGAAACGCGCTGGATGCCGGACGCTGAGCCCCTCGCGCTCCACGACGTTCTCGCCCGACGCGGCGACGTCGATCAGCAGGTCGACGAGATGGTCCTCGAGCAGGTTGACCTCGTCGATGTAGAGGAAGCCGCGGTTGGCGCGGGCCAGCAGCCCTGGCTCGAACGCCTTCTCGCCCCGTGTCAGCGCACGCTCAAGGTCGAGCGCACCGGTGACCCGGTCTTCGGTCGCGCCCAGTGGCAGGTCGACGACCGGCACGGGCGCCAGCCTCGGCTTGCCGCCCCGGCGCCCACGCCCCGGGCAGTCGCCGCAGGCGGAGTCGTCGCCATCGGGGTCGCAAGCGTAGGGGCAGCCATCGACGGCGCGCATCCTGGGCAGCAGCGACGCAAGCGCGCGCACGGCCGTGGACTTGCCTGTGCCGCGATCGCCAAGCGCGAGCAGCCCGCCGACACCCGGATCGACGACCGCCACGCACAGCGCGGTCTTCAGCTCGTCCTGGCCCACGATCGCCGAGAACGGATACGCAATCGCCATGTCTCCGCCGTCCCCCTCCGGCCGGGCGCCCCTCGCGCCGTCGCGACGCGAGATCGCGGACGCCGCGCGAGCGTGCGCCGATCATGGGCGGAGACTTGCGCGAGTGTCAATTTCATGTGACACATCGAGCGCCAAGTCCTTGGAACGGCTCGACCCCAAGGGGATAGGGGCGCGTCATGCGGGTCCTTCTCGCTCAACCGCGCGGCTTCTGTGCCGGCGTCGAGCGCGCGATCGAGATCGTCGAGCGCGCGCTCGCCAGGCACGGCGCGCCCGTCTATGTCCGGCACGAGATCGTCCACAACCGCCATGTCGTCGAGGAACTGCGCACCAAGGGCGCGGTCTTCGTCGACGAACTCGACCGGATCCCGGACGGCGCGCACGTGATCTTCAGCGCCCATGGTGTCGCGCGCAGCGTCGAGGCCGAGGCCGCGCGCCGCAGTCTCGGCGCGATCGACGCCACCTGCCCGCTCGTGAAGAAGGTCCATCTCGAGGGCCAGCGCTATGCGGCCCAGGGACGCGAGGTCGTCCTGATCGGGCATCCCGGCCATCCGGAGGTCGTCGGCACGCTCGGGCAGATCCCAGGCCCGGTGCATCTCGTCCGCACCGCGGCCGACGTGGCGACGTTGCGGATCGCGGATCCCGCGCGCGTCGCCTATGTGAGCCAGACCACGCTGAGCGTCGACGAGACGCGCGAGACCGCGGAGGCGCTGCGCGCGCGCTTTCCCGCGATCGTCGGGCCGGACACGAAGGACATCTGCTACGCGACGCAGAACCGCCAGGTGGCTGTCCGGGCGCTCGCGCGCGTCGTCGACGCGGTCATCGTCGTCGGCGCGACCAACAGTTCCAACTCGACCCGGCTGCGCGAATTGGCGGCCGAGTACGTGCCCGCGCATCTGCTCGAGGATCCACGCGACCTCGACTGGGCCTGGCTCGACGGCGTCGATACGCTGGGCGTGACCGCCGGCGCGTCCGCGCCAGAACGCCTGGTCGAGGACCTGCTGGCGACGATCGCCGCGCGCATGCCGGTCGAACGCGCCACGCTGCCCGGGATCGAGGAGTCCGTCCGGTTCCGCCTGCCGGCGGAGGTCGCCTGACCTGTTGCGTGGCGACGCCCTGCCTCAGGCGTTCAGGCGCCACATCGCGCGGTTGAGCACGCCCGCGAACGTGACCCAGGCGAGATAGGGCGCGAGCAGCCACAGCGCCGTGCGCGAATGGGGCGCGAAGGCCAGCATCGTCCCGGCTACCGAAAGCCAAAGCGCGACCAGCCAGTAGAACGCCCAGTCCATCCGGCGCAGCCCGAAGAAGATCCCCGACCACCCGAAATTCAGCATCAGGCTGACGCCATAGACGACCAGCGGCCAGGTCCCCCCATCGGCGCGCCATGCAAGCCAGCCCGCGACCGCGTTCATGGTGTAGAGCACGCTCCATGCCGGCCCGAACAGCCAGTCGGGAGGACGCCAGGGCGGCTTCGCGAGGCTCGCGTACCAGGCCCCGGGCCGGAACAACGCCCCCGACAGCGCGGCGACGAAGTTGGCGGCGATGAAGCCGGCGAGCGCGGCAAGCGAGTCGAAATCCATGGCCATCTCCTTGCGCGCGGCGCCGGCGGCTGCGCCACCGCCCGCCGCTACGGGCCAGCCCCCGATGCGCGGATGCCGTCCCGTGCGGACGGCGCGAAGACGGCATCGATGCCGCGCAGCCGCAGGGCCTCGCCGTTCGTCGCCCGCGACAATGGATCTATCTAGCGCGAAACGGACGAGACGCGGCCAAGGAATTCGCAGGACCCGCGAGACCGCCGCGACCGGCGGGCGGCGGCGGCCTGCTCCCGGCTTGCCCATGCCATGTCGATCGCTTGGCCGCTCCGGATCTGCCCAAGGCGACCCGGCGCGGCTCGCTGCGAGCCCTGATCATGCGGGCGTGCTGGACAGCTGTGGCAAGGCTGCGGTGGATCGCCACCTTGCCGAAGCAGGGACGCGGGTCACCAGGGACAGGGATGCCCGATGGAAGCGCCCATTGCGCGATGCCGCGAATGGACCGGACATGCGAGGCCTCGTGGAGAAATGCGTGCAGCAAATGTCCCGAAGGTCCAGCCAATCGATCGAACCAGATGGAAATGGCGGAGGAGGTGCGACCTGATTCGAACGGTCTCCGTGCACGGCACCAAGCGTTGGCAACGGATCTTGTGGCCAACCGGCGGCCCAGCGGGCGGGCGCCCGACGCATGACCCGCCTCGCAGCCGGTGTCAGGCCGGCGTGACGCGCAGATCCCTGAAATAGCCGGTCGTGCCGTCATCGACCCAGAGTCCGATGCGGCCAGTCCGGTCGGGGAAGCGGAGATCGGCCACCGTCAGCACGCTCTCGCCGTCCACGAAAGCCTGCAGACGGCTCCCCCGGATGTCCAGGCGCAGCCTGTGCCATGTCTCTATCGCGACTGGCGCCGGCTGCTCGTAGCGATTGGGGTGTTCCTGACGCAGCAGGCGCCAGTAGCGATCCGGGAAACTGATGTACTGGACAGCGAAGGCATTGCGGGGCGCCGGGGGTGGCGGGACGTTCCGGCTGCCGTTCGTCATGCGGAGATAGACGGCCTCGAAGGTGCCAAGATCCTCGGCGATGTGGAAGGCGAGGCCCACGAAGCCGCGGACGTCAGGCTGACCGCGGCCATTGATCCGGGCCGCGAGATCGACCTCGATCGTGCCGCTGGCAAAGTCCAGTTCGGGCATCGCGAAGCTCGGGCCGTTGCCGGCGGCGCCGGGCGCGAGCAGGGCCGCCTGCGCGGGTTCGGTCAACACCACGGTCAGCGCGTCCCGATCCTGAAAGCGTGCCGCGGCGAGCGTCACGAGGTTCGGCCGCAGCCCCTCTGGCGCGTTCAGCGGCCAATGCCGCGCCGTGCTTTGCGCCCTCGCCGGGCCGGCCCAAGGCAGGAGAGTGGAGAGGCCGATTAAGGACAGGACGGACCGGCGGTCGGATGCTGGCATGGCGGCGGGTTTCCTCTGGCGTGGCAGAGGCTGGCGCCTTAAGTGCTAATCGTCAAATGAATAGAAGTCACTGTACATGAATCAAATTGATCTGACCCGCATCGACCTGAACCTCCTCGCCATCTTCGAGGTGCTGATGGAGGAGCGCCAGGTTTCGCGCGCCGCCGAGCGGCTCGGCAGGACCCAGTCCGCGCTGAGCCATGCCTTGGCGCGCCTGCGGCGGCAGCTTGGCGATCCGCTGCTGGTCCGCGTCGGCGGAACGATGCAGCCGAGTCCGCTGGCGCTGGCGCTGTCGGAAGAGATCCAACCGATCCTGCGCAGCATCCGCCGTACCCTTGCACCGCGGCAGCCCTTTGATCCCGCCACCTCGGAACGGGTGTTCCGGATCGCGATGGCGGATTTCTGGAGCTTCGCGGTGGTGGACTTCCTGGCCCACGCAGCGCGGCACGCATCGGGCATCGGGGTATCCTGGAGCGCGCTGCGCGAGACGAGCCTGCTGGCCCTTGCCGATGAACAACTTGATCTTGTCGTGGCGCCGAGCGCACTCAGCCGCCCGGACGGTCTGCGGAGCGCGCCTGCGGGCAACCTTGCCTGGCGTTGCTTCATGCGGCAGGGCCACCCCGGCTGGATCGTGTCCCTTAGCGTGGTGTAGCTGGTGTTGCTCACCGTCGCTTTGCGGCCAGGGTTGGCCGTGTCACGCGGTCACAGCGGACAGCGCGACGATGGGAGTGTCGCCGATCGGCGCGATG
>Ga0169931_10001151_pt1 | contig 43576 bp, 40 predicted proteins | sample Kivu_15m_20L_FD_129675 | JGI IMG/M metagenome (GOLD analysis project Ga0169931, IMG submission 129675) | Freshwater microbial communities from Lake Kivu, Western Province, Rwanda to study Microbial Dark Matter (Phase II) - Kivu_15m_20L... | ecosystem: Environmental > Aquatic > Freshwater > Lake... | reverse complement strand
CAACCCCGTTCACCGCCCATTCAAAACGGCATGCCGAACTGGGCGGTGAAAGGCTGGTTGTCGGGATCCATCATGAAGCTCACGCTGCTCAGCAGAAAGTCGTACCAGAAGTGTATGGCCACACTCCGCGCCAGCGTGTAGTTGTGTTTCGCCGCGACATACCCCATGTACGCTCCGCCGGCCGAGATGAAGGGAATGGCGAAGGCGGCCTGTTTGTACTGGTAGCCCTGGCCCGAGGCGAAGTTGGGGGCATGTACCACGCCGAACAACGCGGATGAAAGCGCCAGTCCCCAGCCGACACCAAACGATTCCGTGAGCGCGGGCAGCAGCACGCCGCGGAACAAGGCTTCTTCGCCAAGTCCCACTGGCAGGAAGAGGCCACCAAAGTAGGCCGATCCCAGCGCGAAGCCCGTGCCGCGATCAAAGCGACTGCCGAGGAAGTTCACGCGGCCCGGCTCGAAGATCGTCCGATCGCTTCGGAAATCGTCACCGCTAACCGCATAAACAAGGCCAAGCCCCGCGGTCAGAAACACGGGCGTGCCGGCCCAGACCCAGGGGCTCGCGAGCACCTCGGGATCGAAGGGCGCGGCCAGCAGGGTGCCGAAGCGCTCTTCACTGACGGGGTATTCGTAGCCCTCGTTTTTCCGCTGCAATCGAGCGCTGCGATAGGCATCGAAGATCCCGTAAGTGAGTGCGTTTTGCCCGGCAATGCCAAGGACGAGGCCGATCGGCGGATGCGCGTCGTTGTCGCTGGTCGACAAGGCGTAGCTGGCCGACAACAGGCCAATCGTCGCACCGGCAAACAGCGCGGCTTTGCCGTATTGCCCAAGGTAGAGATGCCCGACGCCGGGTATCAAGGCGAGCCCTGCAGCCACGCGCGGCAGCTTGCCGTAAGGCTTCAGTTGTTCGGCCGACGCGGCAGCCGCGTTGCGCACGCGGATGCTCCCGTCCCACAGAGCCGCCTGCTGCAAAGGATCGCGCAGATCGGCGTTGCGCGTGAGGCCCATTGCGATAGCGGCAGCAACGCGCACGTTCTCATCGGGATCACGCACGAGCAGCTCGACGAGACCAACATGGGCCGACGTGGTGCCTTCGGTGGCAAAGCGCTGGGCCGCCTCGATGCGCACCTGCGGATTGGGATCATAAAGGCCGTGCCACTTGGCATGGGCCTGGGGATCGGGTGCAGCCGGCGGCGCGGGTGTCTGGGCCGAAAGTGGCCGCGCCAGCGCACAGACGACCAGGAAAACGACGACGGCGCTGCGCCTCACGGCGTCTCTCCCGAAGGTGTGTTGTGCACCTCGGCCGGTGCGTTCGCTGGTGGAGGCGGTGCTTGCAGCAAGGGCGGCGGTGTCAGCTTGAATTCCCGGTAGCGTTGCAGCTGCTCATGCTCGTCACGCACGCGCGCCGCCAACGACGCCTGCGCTTCACGGCACTCTGAAACCCGCCAGTAGCCGTACACCGCAGACGCAACGTACACGCCCGTCATCGTTGCGGCGGTCGCCACGAACTCGGCGCTTTTGTCATCCGTCTCCGACAGGGCGAGGAGTTGTAGGCCCGAAAAAACGCTGTCGATGATCGGCGCCACGTGGGATGTCGTGCAACGAAAGCTGGGGCGGTCGGCGTAATTGGCAGGCGCTCGCTCGACAAAGATCACCGAGCAACCGGATTGAAGCACGCCGGCGATCAGGCTGACCAAAACCACGGTCATCGATCGCCGCCACGAAGAAGGTAAGGTCTCCCTGTAGGAACGCACGGCCGACAAGAATAGTGCCTTGCGACTAACGGAAGCGCCAGCGCTTGCGCATCCACAACCAGCCGATCCACAGGAACGCAAGCAGATGCCATCCTCGACAACGGCCGCTGCCTCCCACGCTGCAACCGTCACCATCCTGTGAAGCTTCCGCATCGCCCGGCGCATGATCGTTGCCACCAGCGGATCCACCGGTGCCCGCCGACTGTCCTGCCATGGCCGCACTTCCACCATCGCCGCGCTCGCCCTGTCCTGCGCTTGCACCAGAGCCCGACGTTTCGGTGGTACCGGCGGTGTTGGACTGCCCGCCGGAGCCACCGGTTGTCATCTGCATACCCGCGGCGCCGCCCATGCCACCCACCGCGTCTTGCGTGCGCGACAGGGTCCATCCGTCGACCGTCCATTCTTCTTCTGCGCCAAGCTTGAACGCGAGCTTCTCGAGTGGCCCGCGCGGTCTGTTTGCGGCCGTATTCGCATAGCTTGCGCTGTCTCGTATGACAATGGTTTTCCGGTCCGTGGTGACGTTGTCGCGCGCAGGCCGAAAATCGAACAGCTCTTCCGTGCGTGGTGTGGCGGTCTTTGCCCCGCGCACATGATTGTTCGTGAACGAGAATCCGTTGTAGCCTGGCGCTGCGACAGCGTCGAAGCTCGCAATCAAATTGCCGTAGTCCCCATCAAGCGCGAAGTCGAAGAGGTTGTGATCGATCGCCTGATTTTCCTCGTGGATATGCCCAAGCTGGCGCGGGCCATCTCGGTAGACCCAGCACGATATGCCCAACGATGAAAACGCTTTCAGATGCGCGCGTTTTCGCCTTGTGGACATCTTGGCCGGGGCCGTACTGTTGATGCCAGGCCAAGGAGTTCAAGTGCAGTTATCAGCGAGTCTTGCCGGAGTAATGTGTTGCGTTTTGCTTTCGGCGGCGTGTGGCGGCGGCGCAAATTCTGGGGAAGTCGATCCCGATGACGTAGGGCAAGGTGGTGAAGGCGGTACGGGTGCACACGTCCCCGGTGGTGAAGGCGGCTCGGGTGCAAAGGTCCCCGGTGGTGAAGGCGGCTCGGGTGCAAGCACAGGCTCGCCCGTGGGCGGGTCGAACACACCGGACGGAGGCACGGCGTTGTTGGGCGACGCGGGTGGAGCGAAGCCGCCGATACCGCCTCCCGATCCCAACGCCGATCCAGGTGGGCCGAAGGGTGCGCGTGGTTTGCAGGCCCCGGCGGGCATGGTGGGCATGTTCGTGGCGTCAGGAAACGGCGGGCGCACCGTCATCTCTTGCGATGATGGCAAGACGTGGATAGCGCAGCACAAATTCTCTGACACCAACAACGATCACAGCGAGTTTACCCACAAAGGTTTTGCTCACGGCAACGGCAAGATGGCCGAGCTCATCGGCTGGGGGGCCGTGTCTTCGGTGAAGTACAGTGAGGATGGCGTCACCTGGCTACGGAAGAATGTGCCGAACAAAGAAAACGGCACCATCGTTTTTGACGGCGTGAACTTCGTGATCGCCAACGGTGGAGGCTCTTCTTCTGCGACCGATCCGGGTGGCACCTGGACCGGCGCGGGTGGTACCGGTCATGGGACGCATGCGCGGGGTGGCGGAGGCGGCCCGCGCGGCTCGATGCGTGGGGCGGCGGTGGCGGGTGGCAGCAACGCAGTGCCGGTGGTCACCTGGAATGGCGGAAAATCGTGGGCGAAGGCCAACGGTTGCCCCGCGATGGACTTCTACAACCTGGGCCAGACCGGCGGTGCGGCCATGGGGCTGGAAAGCTTGCTCATTGCCTCCACCTCGGGGGCCGCCTGCGTTGTCGCTGGCCCGGGCATGATGGGGGAGAAAGTCTCGTTGCCAACCGGCGCACGCGGCAAGGTCGACTGGTTAAACGATCGCTTCGTGATTGCGGCGGTCACGTCGCTGCTCTTCAGTGCCAACGGCCGTACGTGGACCACGGTCAAGGTGTTGCCCACAAACATGGTGAATATTCAGGACGTGGATGTCAGCGACAGAGGCACGTTTGTCGGCATCAACAGGGGAAGTAATACGTTTTACCGCAGCGAGGACGGCGCCAACTGGCAAAAGATCACCGGGCCCTCGGGCGGCACCCTCATCGATCTCGAGTGGGTGCACGCAAAGCCGTCGCCGCAATGTCCGGACTAGACCTTCGGCGCGCGCGAAGCGGACTACATCGCCAACGCCATGGGCGTGAAGCTGAGCACGATCGGCGAAGCACGCTACTGCACCGGCGCATACAACCTCGGGTGCGCGAGCGACCCCAGCCCATCGCCAGGGTCAAACCCGGGCGAACCCTCCACACATCTGCCACCGTTTGTTCGGCTGCGTCGTTGGTGATCGTGAACTGTGTGCCAAGCACATCCACATCCGCTGCAAGAAGGGCCATGAATGAAAGGTTTCCCTAAGCGAGCGTCCGGGGGTGCTTGGTGTTGCAGGCGGGCGCGTGATCGCCATCGCGCAAACCGGTCCCGTTTACGTGCTCGAGCCCGGGGCCGACGCGTTTACGGCGGCCGGCGTGTCCGTTCCGGTGGCCAAGAGCATTGTCAGCCTTGCAGATGGTCGAGCGGCCATTGTCTCAATCGGTCAACCAAATAAACTATATCTCTTCGATCCCGCGAACAAGACGCTGTCCATGCCGCGGCCCCTCCTGGAGTTGGGTGGAGAATCGGTTGTACAGGCCTGTCGCGGAGGCATGCTTGCCACACTTGGACAGGTGTCAAGCGATCAAGGTCAGACCTGGCAGTACCCCCTCGGCACAGCTTTCGCCAACCTGTTCAAACACAACAAGTGGCGACAGCGTGTCACCTGTGATGGGGACCGCGTCTTCGTCAGCCACACCCTCCTCGGCTTCGACAGAAACGGTGGTGTTTTTGAAGTGGCCGCCAACGGTTCGATCTCGGTTCCCGGCGATGTCACGGTGGAGTCAGATATCTCGAGCGAGATCGGTCGAACGGGCGTCTGGCACGCCTATCCGTACGAGAACCAAACCATCCACATGTCCTCCCGCGACAAGGGCGCCACCTGGATTGAAGGAAGTGCAACCCACGATGGCAAGCCCGGTAACAATACCGGCAGCATTCGCGCGACCTTCTTTGCGGGTGCGGGCGATGAGATCTGGTCCGTCTCTGGTGACGAAAAGCTACTCGTTGCCTCAGCGGGAATTCGCATCGATTTCGACTTGCTGCGAAGTCCGAATGGTGGCGATTTCACGCTGATGGCAGAATCAACCTGGGAACAACAATTGGTTCTGAATGACACGGTCATATTCGGAAAACGCATGGACGTCGTGGGCGTCACTCCGACATCGACCGTGGTGACGAAACAGCAAATTTCTCGCGACGGCCGAACGCTGCAAGACTTGCCGCTCGAAAAGAATGAAGAAGCCTACGCCGTATTCGAAGACGGAAAACTTCTGACTCAGAAGATCACCAACACATCAAAAGGCAACCTGATCTCGATGCGGATTCGCGATTTGGGTGGCCTTGGCGACACCGAGTTCGTACCGGTCGTCGATGGCAAAACTTTCTCGAATCCGGCCAGGATCATCGGCGTCGACCCGCAACGCCGAATCTGGATCCACTGCGGTCAGGACATCTGCCGATCACCTGCGCAACCGTGAGGGCGCTGGCATCTAAATAGGTGCATGGTTGACTCTGGAACGATTGTATTGATCACAGGGGGTCGCGGCGGCATTGGCCTTGCTCTCGCAAAAAAACTCTCTAACCGTGGCCTACGCATCGCTGCAACAGGGCGTGACCCAGCAACTCTGAACAGCGCAGACTTTCCTCCCGACACCGTACGCATCGTTTGCGATGTCACGACGCCAGAAGGAGCAGCTCAGGCCGTTTCTCAGTGTATTGCGGAGACCGGAAGGCCACCGGGCTTGCTTGCCCACTGCGTGGGAAATAGCTTGATCGCACCGCTACATCGAACGGGCGCTGCTCAGGCCCGCGAAGTGTTGCGCGTCAACCTGGACAGTGCTCTTTTCATGCTTTCAAGTTGGATTGGTGCCCTTCGCGAAGCGAATGCGCCCGGCGCCGCTGTCTTTGTGAGTTCTGTGGTCGCGCGGATTGGCGTTGCCAACCACGAAGCCATCGCCGCCGCCAAAGGTGGCATCGAAGCACTGGTTCGCAGCGCTGCAGCAACCTACGCACAATATGCCTTACGCGTGAATGCCGTCGCTCCAGGCATGACCGAAACACCGATGACGGCAGGTATGCTCAAGATGCCTGCGATGAGAGAAGGCGCAGGCAAGCAATATCCGTTGGGTGGTGTCCAGACCGCGGAACAGGTGGCGGATACGATTGGTTGGCTTTTGTCCGACGAAGCCTCTCGTATCACGGGTCAAGTCATTGCCGTCGACGGAGGCTTTTCGCAAATTCGTCCGTTGGTCAGATAGCGGCCAAAACGCCGCATCACCCAAAGGTGTATCAAGGCCTGGGTGGAAGCATAAACCGGCCACGGCAACGCTGGCTCAAAGTCGTGAATTGCCGCCAGAACGAAGCGGTTGTCCATGACGACCCGGAACTCCAGCTTGCCCGGCTCCACGCCGTCTCGGCGCCGGACCAAGGCACCTCCTTCAATTCGGAACAGCTGACGGTCGCTTGTACTCACGTCGGTGTCGAGGCGCAGGCGAAGAAGGGTTAATCCCAACGGCCGCAGACGGAAGCTGCAGTTTCCATCCGGAGCGACGTCAACGTCGATGAGCGGCCACAACTTGCGCGGCAGCCATGCGGCATACTCTCTTGCCACCCATTCGGCGTCACAACCCGGTGGCAACGGAAGTCGTTGAATTGAACGAACGGTGCGGGCCTTGCGGAGGCGCTGCCGATCCGCCGCCAGGGTTGCCTGGTGGGTTTCCTGTTTCACTTCCGCCGAGGCGGCCTCGTCAGCCAGCGCTCTTCGCAACGACGCCTCAAAACCCAGACCCGGGCGCCCGAGCCGCAGAGCCAGATCATTGCCAGCAGCGACCATCGGGTGGCGAAGGCTCTGGATCAAAGGCGCCACAAGGGCTCGCGGTGTCTTGGTAACCAGCGTGACCCAAAGCCGGGAGAGTCCCGGGGAAAAGAATGGCACCGAAAAGGCTCTGGTCCGTTTTCCCAGAACCGCCGCTGTCCGCAGCATCAGCTCCCGATACGACAGAACATCTGGCCCACCGACGTGTAGCACAGCGCCGATCATGTCGGGCGCACCGACGACACCCGCGACCACCTCGACCACATCCCCCTGATCTATCGGTTGCGCCAACGTCTTGGTCCAGGTCGGACACAACATCACAGGAAGCCGGCGCACGAGACGCACCAAAATCTGCAGTGAAGACCCTCCCGCCCCGACCACAAGTCCCGCGCGAACCGCTGTCACTGGCACCCCACGCGAACCGAGTATGCGCTCGACCTCCAGCCGACTCGCAAGATGCGGCGAAAGCGACTCCCCGGGAGGCATCAGCCCACCGAGATAGACGATCTGCTTGACGCCGGCCTGCTGTGCGGCCCGCGCGAAGTTGTCCGCCAACACGAGGTCAAGATCCGCGAAGCTGGCTTGCGTGAGTCGAGCGGAGGGCATCATCGAGTGCACGAGATAAATCGCGTAGTCCGCACCAGCGAGCGCGAGGCTGGTTTCACGAAGTGAAAAGAGGTCACAGCTGTGCCAGCGAACACCGCCCGGAGTCGCCGCTTCGGACGGTTTTGCTCGCGAAAGCGCAATCACCTCGAAGCGGTTCGCGAGACGTTTGGTCAAGGCGCGACCGATGAATCCGCTCGCGCCCGCGATCACGACCCGTTGCTGCTGTGACGGCGCCTCACTCATTGTACCGCCACGATCCATGGGCTCCTCGCATGGGGGATTTCAGGCATCGAGGATGCCGCAACAACATTGCGCATATCGTTTTTGATGCTTCGCGATGAAGAACATTTCAGCCGCCCCCAATCGAGGATGTAGTGCTACTGACGCAACGCGCACTCGGGTTGGGAGTTTCCGCCACCAAACGGTTTTTCTTTTCTGCCGATGTCCTGTGTCTGATTCCCTGAAGGAGACACACGATGTCACGCACCCCGAAAATATTGACCTGGTTGGCTTCGATAACACTTTGCGCCGGAATGAGCGGCCTCACCGGCTGTGGCGTCACGGAAGACGCGAGCGAATACCGCAAGGCGCTGCCCACCACCGAGACCGTCGCCGTCAAGGTCCCGCAGCGCTCGGGACAGGCCCTGACCGAGAGCTCGACCCAGGCACTCGTCAATGAGACAGCCGAGTTCTACCAGCTGACCCGGGATGTGAGCCGCTCGATCAACGGCGGCGTCGTCTGGGTGCTGACCTTGATTCACGCGGTCGTGCAATATCCCCCGACCGAGGTCAGCGAAAACACCGCGACCTGGGGCCCCTGGACCGATGCGCTCTCACCCAACACCTACAAGGTGATGGTCACGCGGGTTTCGCCGTCGGAATACAGCTACGTCTTTCTGGGCAAGGCCAAGGGCGCAGCAGACAGCGCGTTCGTGACGGTGCTCTCCGGTACCCACAAGCCCACGCTCAATGTGGTGGGCGCGATCGTCGAGCGCTTCGGTCAGGGCAACCTGTTGCTCGACTGGGACAACGCCGCCACCTTGCCGGAACACGGTGACGAGGTCGGCAAGGCCGCGATCCAGTACGTTCGCACGGCACCCGGTACGACCGCGCAGATCACCGCCAAGTTCACGCAGGTCAAGGATGACGATCGCCCCGGCCGACGCGTCGACGCCGACTATCAATACAGCGAGAACCCCGATGGCTCTGGCTCCCTCGAGTTCACCTTCTCGCCCGATCCCGCGTCAATCGAAGACGGCCCGGCGAAGTTCGCGTTCTCAAGCCGCTGGCTGCAAACAGGTGCAGGCCGCGCCGACGTGAAGGCGGTGGGTGGCGATGTGCCCGCCAATGTCAACGCGGTGGCCAGCGAATGTTGGGATACCCTCTTCAAGAGCAGCTACATGACGGCAAGCTGGGATCCGGCGTTGGGCTGGGGCGATGCCGCAAGCTGCACCTTTGCCACGCCCTCGTACTCTGATCTGAAGCTCTAAACGTATGACGAACCTCCGGGTCATCGCAGGCGGGAAATCCTCGGGCAACGTGCCCGGGGATTCGCCCGTTGCGTTGCTCTACAAGCGCCACGGCAGCAGCGTGTATGGCCGCTGTCTGTACATCCTGAAGAACAAGGCCAAGGCCGAGGACGCCATGCAGGATGTGTTCGCGCGGGCGCTGGAAAACTACGAAGGCTTTCGCGCCGAGTCCTCGCCCCTGACCTGGCTCATCACCATCGCGACCCACCACTGTTTGAACGTCCTGCGCAGCGAGCGAGCGCCCTGGCATCGCCGCTTTGAACAGGAAGAAGCGGCGCGCGCCGAGCGGCAGGAGACGCAGCCCGACAGCCCACAGGCCTACGAGGCGCGGGAAGCCGTGCGCAAGGTGCTGGAGCGCCTCGATGCCGAGTGCCAGGCCATCGCCATTCACTATCACGTCGACGAGATGACGCTTGAAGAGGTGGCGCGGGCGGTGGATCGCTCGGTGCCCACCGTGCGCAAGCGGCTCGAAGAGATTTCGCAGGCAGTTCGCAAGGAAGTTTAGCGGAGCAAACGCATGACAACGACCACCCTCAATCCGGAACGATCGGCAGACCACATCGGTGAGCTGACCCTGCGCCGTCTGCGCGCGGGCGAGCTCGACGACGCGCAGGCAAGCGCCCTACAAGCCCGCATCGCGACCGACGCGCGCCTGCAACGTGTGATGGCCTCGCTTGAGGAAGAAGAGGCCGCCTTTCAAAGCGAGATTTCGCTAGAGCGTTTCACGGGCGGTGTCGAGCGCGCCGCGCGCTCAAGGCCCAAACGAACAGGCCGTCGGGGTGTCTGGATGGCGATATCCACGATGGGTCTCGCAGCAGCGGCAGGGCTTGCGCTGTTTGTGATGCCCTCGCAGCACACCGCCAATCGCATGAAGGGCAGCGCCGAGATCCTCGTGGTACGTATTGCGCCCAAAGCCGGTCTGCAGCGGGAAGCCAGCGCCAGTGAAACGCTCGCGGCGGGCGATGCCCTGCGGCTTGGATATTCCTGCAACCTGAGCCTCTCGCCCGAGGGCTGCAAGGGCACGCGCTATCTCGTCGCGGCGTCGATTGACGATGCCGGCGCGGTCAGCCCGATCTATCCCGAGATTGGCCAGGGCATCGCCATCGAGGCCTCGAACGAGCTGCGCTACTTGCCGGATAGCTTTTCCTTCACCGGTACGGGCCGTGAGCGCCTCGTCGTCGTGCTGGCGGACGAGCCCATCACCGCCGATGCCGTTCGGGCGCAGCTGCAGGCTGCCTTTTCGACGGCAGCGGGTAATCTTGAGGCACCCGCCCTGGCAGCGTTTCGCTCGGGCGAGGCCCGGGTGCAGACCCATCTGTTCATCAAAACCCCGTGACGCGTTTATTCACCCTCGCCTTCTGCCTGCTGTTTGCAGGCAGCGCCGCGGCCCAACCGGCCGAGCGGCGCTTTGCGCTTGTGGTGGGCAACGATCTGGGTGGCGAGGGCACAGAGACGCTGTTGTACGCGCGCGAGGACGCCCGTCGCATGCACGAGGCGCTGATACGCCTCGGTGGTGTTCGGCCCGAGGATGCGCTCGCGGTACTGGGTCGCAACAAGGGCGCTGTCCTCGCCGCGATGCAGACCATCGAAGGGCGGCTGAAGGAGGCTGCGGCGCGAAGGACCCGTACTGCGTTTGTCTTCTATTACTCGGGTCACGCGAAGGATGGCCTGCTTCGTCTCGGTGAGACGACGCTTTCCTTGCAAGAGCTCAAGCAACGGATGGAGGCAAGCCCCGCCGATGTGCGTCTTGCGATCGTGGACTCGTGTCGCTCGGGTGCCGTCACCCGCAACAAGGGTGCCCTGCGCGGTCCCGCCTTTGACATCGAAACCACGGCCAGCACCGGCACTCCCGGCGACAACGCGCGCGGCACGGTCTTTCTCACCTCCTCCAGCTTCGATGAAGACTCACAGGAGAGCGATCACATCGGCGGCAGTTACTTTTCGTATCACCTGATAGGCGCCATGCAGGGTGCTGCCGATCAATCGAACGACGGCCGCGTGTCCCTCTCCGAGGCCTATACCTACACCTACAGCCGCACCGTCGCGGACACGGCAGGCGCTTCGGGCGGCGCGCAGCACCCGACCTTCAGCTACGACCTGAAGGGCAACGGTGAGTTTGTGCTCGCGCATTATGCCGAGCGCAAGGAGGGCCTGTATTTGTCCAGCAAGGCGCCTGCAGGTGCCTATTTTCTGGTCGACGGCCGCGGGGTGGTCGCCGCCGAGGTCCAGAAGGTGGCGGACCGCGACCGACGGATTGCGATTGCCCCGGGGCAGTACACGGTCAAGCGTCGCTTGCCGGATCGCCTGCGCATCGGCCGCGTGAACATCACGCAGGGGCAACTCTACACGCTCAATGAATCCGCCCTCCGGGACGTTCCTTTTTCAGATGATCCCGTCAAAGGTGTCCATAGAGATGTGAGCTCGCGATACAGCTTCAGTCTCGGCGCCGGTGCGCAGAGCTTCTTCGATCAACCCACGCGCTCGGGGCTGTTTCCCACGGCCGGCATGGTCACGGCCGAGTTCGTGGTCGCCGACTTTCTGCGCCACAACTTTCTGATTGGTCTCGATCTCGGCAGTGGCAGCGGCAACGGTGTTGCGAATGCAGAGACCGTGTCGGCCGCGTTTCAGATGAATCAGCTGGTGCTCGGCACCTCGCTCGTCAAATCCTGGCCCTTCTTCGACGGCGATCTGGTCCCCTTCTTCGGGCTGCGACTCGCCTTTCTCTTCATGTCGCGCGACTTCAACGAGCCAGCGCTGCCGAACCAGTTCTTCTCCACCTTCTCGCCGGGCCTCACGACTGGCCTGCGTTATCGCCTCACCCGCTCGATGGGACTCATCGCCCGCGCGCGTGTCCACTACCTGCAATACAACGTCGGCGTCGATCGCTCGCTCGGCTTTCACGAGCTCTCCGCTGCCCTGAGCTACGATTTCTGAGGATCCACGATTAAGAAGCACCTCCATACGCTGCTGCTGACGGTCTTCCTGGCATTGCCAGCCTGTGGCGGCAATTATTCGAACGAGGACCTCGATTTCCAGAACGCGCTGCCCGCGCGCGAAGACTTGACGCCCCAGATCTCGGCCTTGACCAACCTCGACACTGCCGAGTTTTACCGTACCACCCGCGATAGCGTGCGCGGCTTTTCCACGCTGCTCGACAACATTCTTGGCGCCATCGACGAGGTCCGGCGCATCCCGGCGACCCGACGCGACAAGGACATCCGCCAGTGGGGCCCATGGCAAAGCAAGGACGATCCAACGCTGCAGCTCCGTGTGACGATTCGCAAGAACGCCACGGCGATGACGGCCGAGAACCCCTTCGGGTTTGTGTTCGCGTACGCGGTCGATGTGGCCCGCATCAAGACCGATGTTTGGGTGAACTTCGTCAGCGGCAGCTTCAATCCGGCGGGCGGCGTGCGCAAGGGCCGCGGTCAGGTCGTGCTGTCGACCCTTGGCATGCGTTTTTTGGGACTGCCGCTCGACAAAAATCCGGCGGACACGGATGACGAGCTGGCCTGGCTCGACACCTTGACGATCAACTACGCAACCTTGAACGACGTATCGTGGGATGCCTTCGCCATGTTGCATGTCGATCCCGCCGACGCGATGCCGCCCGAGGCGACGCAGGCGCAGTGGCATTACCGGGAAGATGCCGCGAAGAATATGGGAACCTTCCGCTTTGGCTGGGAAGGTGGCGCCGATCTCCACGCTCAGGCCATGCAGATCACCAGCACCTGGCGCCTGTCCGACAGTGCAGGCCGCGCCGACGTGCTCATCACCGCTGGCCTCGCCACCGGCAAGGCGGCGACGGAATGCTGGGGTCCCGACGCCGTGGCGACCTACATCAATCGCACTTATGAACCCGAGAAAAACAAGGGCATGGAGAACACCTGCGTGTTCCCGGCGGCGCAATAACAGTGTTGCGCAACGGCTATGTCACTGCGCTCGAATCAGAATCGTCTTCGGTGCGCCTCTGCCATGACGACGATCTGGGACAACCTCTGCGTGCAAACCGGTGCTGGCTGATCGGTTTTCCCGAGTGCCGTTAACACCACCAACGCCATCCACGGGTTTAGAGACATGGCATTGGCCGAGTTATGACCCTGAAATGCGCTACGGACGCTCGGTAACGCTCAAAGGCCGCTCGACCACCACTTTTTCGTCGAGTATCACCGAAAGTTTTTCGGTTTCTGGTGGAAGCGTCACCTCGACTCGAAAGCGCCCATTGGCCGGAATGGGGAGCATCTGTTGACCGAGGACCCCTCCCGTTTTCGACAACATCCGGAGGGAAGCAACCGTCACACCTTGCTCGGCCATCGGGAGAAACTCCTCGGCGACGGCCTGCTTCTTCGCCTCGACCTGGCGCCGAACGCTGCGAATTGAGCCCGTCTGCGAATCCAAATTGACCTCACCGTCGACGGTAAATTTCGGCCCTTCCGTTCGACCAAGCATCTGCTTGAAAAGGCCGGTTGGGCCGTCTGGCATTTTGCCAAACATGTAGGCCATGATCCCGACCAGCAAAAGCAAAGACAGAAAGGCACCCAACAGTTTCTTCATCGTTTCAACACCCCGGCAGTCGGTCGATGGTCCTGGAAGACCACCCGCGTTTCACGGTCAACCACGATACCCTGAGTCTCAAGGTTCGTGTCCGACAAACGGTGATACACACGCGGTCCCCTTTGTCCGGAACGACCTGAACAAATGGGTCGAGGACAACGACGTGCGGGTAGCTCGCGGCGAGGTTGAGCCAACCTTGTCGGTCGGCGGCCAGCGCGCTGACACGGCAAAGGCCGGCGGTGGAGCCGGCCTTTTTCCGATCGCAGTTGATCTAAAGCCCTGCGACGTACGTCTGCATCAGGCGGATCTCGGCGTCGCTGAGCTGAGCGGCGCTCCACTTGGGCATGTAGCTGGTTCGTTTGACGAACTCGCCCTGATGGTGTCCCTTGCGCACGTTGTTGATAAAGTCGGTGGCAGACTTCATGCCCAGCGGATGCTTGACCAGCGTGCCCTTGCCGTCTGCGCCATGGCAGTTGCCGCAGTAATCCAGGTACAACCCCTTGCCGTCCTTCGGCTTCGGTACAGCGTCCAGCATCGCGAAGATGCCACCCAGCAGGTCGGCGTTCAGAACGGCCTCGCTCACCGCTTTCATGGGTTTGGGATAGACGGGATGTTGGCGCCCCGTTCTTATCACCCAGGTCGCAAAATCCCGGACGGGATGCTGCAGCTCGGGGCCAAGCTTCGTGCCCTCTCCGGCATCGCCATGGCATTCGGCACACGATGTCTTGAAGAACATCGCCGCTGCACTTGGTTGTGGTCCTGTCGCAGACGTCCCGCCCATCCCCGCCGTACCACCCGTTCCTGTACCGCCCGTTGCTGCGCCGCCGGTTCCTGCTCCGCCGGTTCCGGCGCCACCCGTTGCTGCGCCGCCGGTTCCTGCTCCGCCGGTTCCGGCGCCACCCGTTCCTGCTCCGCCGGTTCCGGTGCCAGAGCCACCGCGGCCACCCGCGCCGCCCGTGACCGAGCCGCCATTGCCCCCGTCGGAACCGGCCTTGCCGCCGGCCTCTCCCGCCGATCCACCTGCACCGTCACCTGCGCCAGAGGCGCCACCCTCGTCGGCACCGCGATCATTGCTGCTGTTACCGCTGTTGTTTCCGCCGCAGGCGGCCAGAAGAAACGCGAGCGCGAGCGCCCACTGTCCTCTGCTCAGCCACGTCTGCGTCAACGTCGTCCGTTCGATGTACTGCATGGTCGATGGATCCTTGGTTGGTGATGGCGAACGGTGGAATGCTACCACCGAGATCCCTTTTCGCCATTGAGTTTTGTCGTGGATTTTCGCGAAAATCGAAACGAACCACAGGCACGAGCAATACTGAAATACGTTCTCGTTCGCATCGCTGCCGCAAGCCATATCTAAAACGTTCTTCAGGGTGTTGACGTTCCCTGAGCACCGCGTCGCGAAGCGCAACACACGCTAACCAGTGCGCCAGGCGCTGCGATCTTCACAGTCTTCGTTGCGATGGCGGCGCTGCGGCTTCAACGGCGAGACATGCAGCAAGACCCTCGCGCCACGTCGGGTGACGAAGCTGGAGCCCCAGCTCGCCGAGAACCCGGGCGCCGTTGACGCGTCGGTTGCCTCGCAAGGTCTCCGGCGCGCGTTCAGCGGGTACGCTCGGCGGCGGTGGGAGTCCCAGCATTTCCGCGACGCCATCGGCATGCTCGCGCAAGGTCGTGGGCAAGGCGTCGCCCACAACGTGAACGCGCACCGTACCGGGTGTTGCCGCCGCCAGTGCATCACCGAGCGCAAGCGCCACCGCCACCAGATCCTCGACGTGGATGCGTGACACAAAGTTGTTTCCCTCACCGGGCACGAAAAATCCGCCTTCGCGCAGGCGCATATGAACGCCGCGTCCGGGCCCGTAGATGGCGGGCACGCGCAAGATCCCCACGGACAGACTTCCGCGCGACGCCGCCTCACGTAGCACACGTTCTGCCGCAAGCCGCGACTGGCCTCGTGGTGTCGGCGCCACGACGGTGTCGTCATCCACGTCACCGGCATCCGCGGCATATACGCCCGTCGATCCGATGTAAACGCAGGCGCGTACGCCTGCAAACTCTGCCGCGCGCACGAGCGTCGGGGTCACGTCTCCCGCAGCATCAGGCGGAATCGAGTGCAACAGGATGTCGGCCCCGCGCAGAAACGCTGCCACGGCAGCCTCATCGGTTGGTTCGAGTTGCACCGCCGCAATCCCCTCGCCCGCAAGCCGTGCCACCTTCGCCGCATCACGCGACGACGCACGCACAGCGCGACCCCTGGCAAGCGCCTGCGCGCAAGCCTGTTCGCCCACGTATCCGCAGCCAACGATGGCCAGTGTGTTCACGCACCGACCTTTGGTTCGGGTCCGGGATGTCTCGGCGAAAACTGCAAGGCTTTACCAATCAATAGGCGCCGTTCGCGATCCACGGCGAAGGGTCGAATGTGAAGCCTTGTAGACTTCCCTGAAGATTGCCGGAGGTCGAGTCGCTGGCCTTGGTTGCTGTCCCGACCTCGTCAAGTCGCCAGTTTGCCTGCAGACCCGTCGTGGTCGGATCCACCGGCGCGTTGCGGTTATTTTTGATCTCGGCGGCCGTTCGTTGAACGTTCCACAGGCGAATGTCGTCAAGATCGCCATTCAAAAAGGTGAGCACACCGTTTGGGCCGATGTAACCATAGCCGGCGCGAAGACCGCTATCGTTCGCGAAGACCGACGCCTTCACGTTCACGGCGGTGGCTGCGGGTTCGCCATCCACATAGAGGATCTGCCCGTCAGCCCCGAGTGTGCCTGCAGCGTGATGCCAGGCGCCGTCGTTGTACGTTTCTGCAGTCGTGCAGATCTCCGAAAACCCGCCGATGTATACATAGAAGCAAACCTTCTTGTTGCGCAGGTAGAGGGATCGATCGGCTCCGGCCCCAAATACCTCAAGGAACATTCCCGTTGCAGCACTCGAGCGAAACCAGACCTCGGAGGTGAAGGAATCCTGGTCTGCGAGGGCGTTGTTTGTGTACAAGTTCACCAGATCGTTGACCCCGTCAAAGCGCAGCGCACGTCCAACGGTTGGGGCTGCGTCAACGGCTGGCATCGTGTCGACCTCGACACCGGGCGTGGCATCCATCAACCTGGCGGCGTCAGGAGAGGCAGCGTCGCGCGTTCCCGCATCGCTGTTGCCGGATTGTGGCACGGCGGCATCGACGGAAAGGGCGCTTTCATCCTCGGATTCGCAGGCAGAAACAAACGCGATCAACAGAGCGATGGGACCAACAAACGACTTGAGCATGGGCGGATTTAAACCCGTCTGTGCGCCATGCTCAACCTTTTGTTCGCTGTCGTCGCGGTTCAGGACTCGCTGCACCACACCTACCGCTTCTGACAGACCCGACAAAAGAACGTCGAGCGACCACCGTCCACCTTCCTTTTGACGGGCGTCTGGCATTTGTGACACGGGTCGCCCTCGCGCCCGTACACCCACAACGAATGTTGATGTTGACCGCTGTGCCCCTCCGAGTCGATGAAGTCCCGCAGGGTCGTGCCACCATGAACCAGCGCCTCGCGAAGCGTTTGCTGAATCGCCTCAAACAGCGCCGCCGCGCGCTCCTTCGCGCGATGGGCCGGCAACGCAGGATGCAGCCCCGAAATAAACATCGCCTCGCAGACGTAGATGTTGCCGAGACCCGCGATGCGGCTCTGGTCCAGCAAAAAGGCCTTGAGCGGCGCGCGCGAGGTCGCAAGCTCGGCCTCCAGATACGCCGCGCTCAGATCCGACAAGGGGTCGGGTCCGAGCGCCGCGAGCTCTTCATGCGCGGCCTCATCCCGCGCCGCCTTCACGAGCCCAAATCGCCTCGGATCGGAGAAGCGGATCTCGCGTCCGTCCTTCAAGACCCAGATGACATGCGTGTGTGCCGGCCGTTCTTGATCTTTTGGCTGCACCCGCAATCGCCCGCTCATGCCCAGATGCACGAGGCTTGTGCCCATCGTTCCATCGGGCAACGCCACGTCCATCACGACGTATTTCGCGCGCCGACGTACAGCGACGATGCGTCCACCCACCGCGAATTTTTTCAGCGCCGCCGTATCCAGCGGCCGGCCGAGGCGCAAGGCCTTGCCGCTCGTCCAGAGCGACTGCACCTCGTGACCCACCACCTGTGGCCGCAGGGTGCGCACCACGGTTTCGACCTCGGGTAGCTCAGGCACCGGGCACCGGATCGGGCAAGGCGTTGCACAGCCGGGCGAACTCGACGACCGTCAAGGTCTCGGCCCTGCGTTCACCGTCGATCCCGGACTCTTTGAGCCCGTGCGACACGACCTCCCGTTCGTACGCCGTTTCCAGCGCATTTCGCAGCATTTTTCGCCGCGTCGCGAACGCCGCCTTCACCACGGCCTCGAAACGCAACACACTGTCGATGGGGCCAAGCGGCTCGGCGCGCGGCACGATCTCGATGACCGACGACAGCACCGCAGGCGGCGGCAAGAAGGCGCGCGAGCCCACCTTCAGCACCACGCGCGCGGTCGCAAATTGCTGCACCATCACCGACAATCGGCCATAGGTCTTGCCACCCGGGGCCGCACACATCCGATCGGCGACCTCTTTTTGCACCATGAAGAGCGCCCGCGACACGACCCGGCCACCATTGGCCGCACCCAGGACCTTGAAGAGAAGCGGCGAGGTGATCTGGTAAGGCAGGTTCCCGACCACGACGAGAGGCGAGCCGGCCTGCGCCGCGGCTGCGGCAAAGTCGAAGTCCAGCGCATCGGCGTTGATGACCTCGACGTTGCCCACGCCTGACTCCTGCAGTACCGTCTGCAGAATGGGCACGAGGGTACGATCGGCGTCGACGGCCGTGACACGTTTTGCGACCGCTGCAAGACCGAAGGTGATGGCGCCAAGACCCGGACCGATCTCGACCACCGACGTATCCGCATCGAGACGCGCGAGCTTCACGATCCGCTCGATGATGTGGTCGTCGACGAGAAAGTTTTGCCCAAGCGCCTTGCGCGGGGCGATCCCAAAGCGTGCCAGCAGGGCTCGCGCCCGCGGCTGTGCGACTTCCTCGCTCATGTCCGGGCCCTCGCGATGGGCAGTCCCGGATCGACGGTCAAGGCCAGCAACTCCGCGCGCGACGGCGTGCTTTTTTGCAGCAGCGCAGCCCCCTCTGCGGCGATCATAGCCGCGTTGTCGGTGCAGTAGGCGACGCGCGGAATGTAGAGCGTAAAGCCATCGGCCTCGGACGCAGCGGCAAGCGCCTTGCGCAATCCCTGATTTGCCGCCACGCCACCTGCGACCACCAGGTGACGCAAACCCTGCTGTTGCAACGCCTTGCGTGTCTTGCGCACGAGAACATCCACCACCGCCGCCTGAAAACTCGCGCACAAATCGGCGAGCTCCTGCTCGTTTTGTGGCGGCGCCTTCTCGACCCTGGTCGCGACCGCGGTCTTGAGACCGGAGAACGAAAACTCGAGATCTTCCCGCCCGGGCAAGGCGCGTGGAAAGGCATGGGCCAACGGATCACCTCGCGCCGCGAGCGCGTCGATCTTGGCACCCGCCGGGTATCCCATCCCTAGGAGCTTGCCAACCTTGTCATACGCTTCACCGGCGGCGTCGTCGCGGGTGGAGCCGAGCGCGATGAGATCGCCGTGACCCTGCACCCGGAACAGGGCCGTGTGTCCACCCGAGACCAGCAACGCCAGATGAGGCCAGGGCGGAACTGCCGGCAACGGCATCGTGTCGTCGTACAAATGAACCGCTGCCAGATGACCGGCCAGGTGGTTCACGCCCTGCAGGGGCTTGCCGGTGGCATAGGCGAGCGCCCGCGCCGTTTCCACACCGACCAGCAACGCGCCCACCAGCCCCGGGCCATGCGTGACCGCAAAACCGTCGAGCTCCGCGAAGGTGAGGCCCGCCTGCTTCAGCGCCGCCTCGATCGTGGGGACGATCGTCTCGATGTGTGCGCGCGAGGCCACCTCTGGAACGACGCCACCGTATTGCGCATGGATCGCGACCTGCGAAGCCACGAGGTTGGACAGGATTCGCGCCCGACCACTGTCGGGATCCCGCTCCACGACGGACGCGGCGGTTTCGTCGCAGGACGATTCGATGCCGAGAACTCGCACCGCTACATGCCGTTGACGATGATGCGCAGATCGCGCGCGTACTTGCCCGTTGGCGCCAGCTCGAGGTACTTCGAGTAGGCCTCCTTGGCGGCCGCAGCATCGCCCAGCTCTTGCTGTGCGCCGCCGATGAACACCCAGGCATCCGCCATCGTTGCATCCGTGGCCACTGCTTTTTGCGCCCACTCGAGCGCCTTCTTCGTGTTGCCGCGCTCGAGCTCGGCGTGCGCCACATTCACGAGCGCTGCCGCAGCCTGCTCCGGCGCTGCCGCCGCAAACGCAGCACAGCTCTCCACGATCTCGCGATAACGTTGTTTCTTGTAGGCCTTTGCACAGGCCTCGCCGAGGCTCTTTGCGTCGGCGGGCGCTGCAGCCTCTGGTTTTGCAGCCGGCGTTGTTTCTGCCGATGCGGTCTGCGCCTCGGGTGCCGGGGTCGGTGCAGGTGCCGGCGTCGGTGCGGGTGCTGTCGCAGGGGCCGCACCCTCTGCGGGAGTCGGCGCTGCGGGCGGTGTCTCTGCCGCAGTTGCGGTTGGGGCCGCTGGCGTTGGCGCGTTGGGATCGGTCAAGGCGGGCGTTTCAGTCGGTGCTGGCGCCGTCCCCGGCAGCTCCACTGCGGGTAAGGTTGAGGGCGCGGGTGCAGTGGGCTCGGTGGGCGCAGCGGGCGCCTCTCCGGCAGGTGACTCCGTGGTCATCGTCGGCGCGTGCACCGGAGGAACAGGTGGCGCCCCGGGCGAGAGGAAATAATAAAGCGCCAGACCAACGCCGATTGCCCCTCCGATCATGAGTGGCACGCGCTTCGACGAAGACTGGCCGAGCTCCTCGAGCATGTCGGCCTGGGTCATCGAATCCATGCTGTCCTTCGCATACGAAGGTGCCGGCGTACCGATTCGAGTCGCACGTTGCTGCGTGCTCAGCTCACCCGTCTCACCGGGAACGGGATAAATGAGACTCGATCCGCCGCGATCGGCCGGTGCTGCAGGATCCGCCGACGGCTTTGCGTCACCGTCGTCGTCCTCATCCTCGTCGCCGTCGTCGCCCTCGGCCTCTTCGTCGCCCTTGTCCTCTTCGTCGCCCTTGTCCTCCTCGTCGCCTTCGTCCTCGGCGACGACAGGCTTGGCCTCGACGCTTTCCTTCTCCTCGACCGACGTTGCGGCGCTCTCGGCTGCGGCCGATTCCTCGGCGGCGGCCTCGGCGGGCGCTTCCGCGCTCGACTCAGCGTTTGTCGCCTCTGCTTCTGCCTCGGCGCGGGCCGCGATGGCTTCGCCTTCACCGGAATCAAATGGCTCCCCGCCAAACGCGGCAGAGTCATGTTCCGGGGCAAGCTCTGGCGCGTCCTGCTGCGCCGACGGCGCGGCGACCGCCGGCAACTCGTCGGTGGATGGCACCAGGCCCTGTGGTACAGATCCCGACTCGTCCATCTGCCGCGCAAGCGCCTGGTACTCGACCGAGGGCCCGGGCGTTCGATCCTGATCAAGCGTTGGTCGCTCGCCGCTCGTCGCCGCTGGTTCCTCGTCTGACACGACCGCCAGAGCGGCCGCCGATCGGGACGGCTCTGGTGCGGAAGGCGCCGGGCTGAAATAGGTCTCGGTGATCTGCGCGGGTGCCGTTTCGCTCGGCACCGAGATCGTCCCGCTCATCGAGCGGCGCTCGTACGCATCGTCAGCGTTTTCGGGAGCCGCTGGCGGTGCATCGGCGACCACATCCATGCCGTAAGGCGACGTGTTGATCCGATTCTTGCGTGCGCCCGGGTCGTCTGAAGCCGGCGGTTGTACCGATCCATCCGCGAACGGCGAGGTGGCGTAGCCGTTCAGGGTTTGTTGCCCCGGCTGGCTCTCTTCGAGCTCTGACGAATTCAGCGTTGGAAGCGGTCGCGTCGGCGTTTGTGGGGCCGGCACAGGTGTCGGACGCAGCTCGACGGGCGGCGTGAGATCGGCGGACCAGGGCGACTCCGCCAGCCACCGCTCGAGCCTTCCCATGGAACCGCGAACCTCGACCGGCAATCGCTCGCCGCTCGGTTCGTACACCACCTGATCGTGATACAGATGCGCGATCGCTGCGGCAGCGTCGATGTCCGGGAAGTCGCAATCCTCGACGACCTGCATGAAGGTGCGGCGTCCGTCGAACAACCGCAGAATTCGGTTCACCTCATCCGGGATATCCGCGAGTCGCTCGGCCAGCACATGGTAGTCGACCTCGAAGATGGTGCTGAGCGGCGGCAAAGCCTCGAGCAGATGTGTCCACTCGTCGAGTCGTCGCATTCCCTCCATCAACACGGCCTGTGCCGACATGTCGATCACGTCGCGACGGCGCAAGGGCTTGAACTCGACCTCGAAGGTTCCGTCGTTCCACGAAAACAGTCGGTAGACCGCGTCGATGCCGGTCAGTCGCCCCGCCTCGGCGTCGATGGTACGACCATCGCGGAAATAGATGGCGCCGCGGCGACCATCGCTGTTGTGCACATGGATGATGCCGGTCTTTCGATTCACATCGATCGTCTGAACCAGGTCCACCACACCGATGTCTGAAAGCGATCCCGAAAAGCGGGTGCGCGTGTCGCGGCCGGACTCGATCGACTCACGCTGCTTGCGCTGCAACAGCATGCGCACGCGTGTCGTGATCTCCTTGATGTAGATGGGCTTGTTGAGATAGTCCTCAACGCCGAGCTCGAGGCCGCGAATCTTGTCCTCGATCGACTTCTTGCTCGAGACGAAGAGGAACGGAATGCGCGCATGCTCGGGCCGCTCCTTGATGCGCCTGCAGAACTCGAAGCCATCCATTCCGGGCAGCTGCGTATCGGAGACGATGAGCTCGGGCACCGACTCGGAAAGACGCAGGAGCGCGTCCTCCGCATTGCCCGAGGTCATGACATCAAAACCGGCCTTCTTGAGGCTGACCTCAAGTACCCGCTGGCTCTTTGGATCGCCATCGACCAGCAACAACCTGTGTTTGCTGACCGCATCCCGCATATGCCCTGTTTCCTCGTCGCTCAAGATGACCGGACCTTGTTAGCCGTGAAGGCACGCATTGTGCGACAGATGGTGCGCGATGTCGACGGGCGAAACCCGATCTTCCGAACTTCAGCGCAGCTCAGGGACGTGTCGGCCAAGAACCTCGTGGAGGGGACGCAGCTCGGGTACCTGCACGATCGCATCACTTACATAACGAAGTGAAAGTGGGATCGCGGCCAAGAAATTCGGCATGCCGCGCTTGCGATCGATGAACACGAAGCGGCCAGAGTCCTTCAGCTTGCGCTGAACCGTCTGCAGGTTGAATAGATTTGTAACTTCCATTACATTTCGTTCCGTCGCCAGCGCGTAGCTCGCCAGGAGCTCCTGCACCATGCCGTCGGGCAACGCGAGATAGGAATCCCGCAGCAAGGCGACGAGATCGTAAACCGCAGGACCAAGCAGAGCGTCCTGAAAATCGATCACCGCGATCTGTCGCTCGCCAACCCGCCTGACCACCATGAGGTTGCGACTCTGGAAATCGCGATGAACCAGGACCGGTGGACTGTCGGCGAGTGTCCGCGCGAGCCAATCGAATTGCGATTCGACAATCTGACTGTCTTCGTCGGAGAGGCGCACGCCCCTTCCCTCTTCAAGCAACCACTCGCGAAAATGCGCCAATTCCCAGCGCAAAAGCGTGAAATCGAAACGACGACCAAACGCAAGACAGGCCGGATCGGGATGCCTGTTGCCCATCTTTTGCAGTCGCGCGATGAGTGCAACGGCCTTGCGATAAAGCCCGCGAATTTCGCGCTCACTTCGACAGCGCGCCACAGCCGCCTCGAGTGTCTCGTCTCCGAGATCTTCCAGCGCGATGAATCCATTGGCGACCTCAGCCTTGTAGACCTTGGGTACTGGAAAGCGTTGCCCGCTCAGGTACCGATGCACGTTCAGAAACGGCATCCGATCGTCGCTCTCCTTGCGAGCGTCCTCGGGCAGTTCCATCACGACACAAGACTTGGGCGAGCCCGCGGTCGCGACGCGGTGGTAGCGGCGCGTGGAGAGCTGTGCGGGCATCGTGTCCACCCGCGATTCTGCGCCACCTGCAAAGGCGCGCACGAACCCAATCAACTGATCATGCAACTGCGCGTGCTGGAACATGGCTTTACGGTTCATAATTACGGCCTCCGTGACATCAAACCAAGTTTCCGATCGTACCGACCCCGGCGTGTTCTCCGAGCTGGTCGACAAGGCGCGGCTGGGGCTCCCTTCGGGGCAACGCCCGGCCCCGGGTCCCGAAGCACTGAAGGCGCTCCGTTCCTATTGTACGCTGATGTTGCAGTGGAACAAGGCGATCAACGTCACGGGTGCGGACTCAACCAAGGCCCTCGTTCTTGAACACCTCCCGGATTCTCTCGCGCTCGCCGAGGTCATTCCGAGCAATGCCAGGGTCATCGACGTGGGCTCTGGCGGCGGACTTCCAGCCATCGCCCTCAAGATCCTGAGGCCGGATCTGGTCCTGACCATGGTGGAACCGAGGGCAAAGCGGGTCTCGTTCCTCAGAACGGCGCTGCGAGACGCGGGCATCGCCGCGACCATCATCCCGGACCGCCTCGCAGAAACGCCTCAACCCGAGCTCCTTGGCAAATTCGATGCGGCCATTTCACGGGCGACCTTTGCGCCGGCCCGATGGATTGAGCTGGGCCTAACCTTGGTTCGCCCCCAGGGACTCGTGATGGCGCTCATCTCGGACAACGACACCGTAAATGATGTCGCGGGCGAACCCTGGCCTTATAAGCTGACGGATGGTCGTGAGCGCGTCCTCCGCATCGTCCAACGTTCCACGTAAAACATTCACCGCTGGCCGGATCCCGGATGTTCCACGTGAAACATTCCGCGAGGGCCGGGTCCCGATGTTCCACGTGAAACACGCCACGCTGGCCGGGTCCCCGATGTTCCACGTGAAACACGCCACGCTGGCCGGGTCCCCGATGTTCCACGTGAAACACTCCTCGTTGGCCGGGTCCCCGGTGTTCCGCGTGAAACAACCCGGGAGGGACTCCGAATTGACAGCCCGGCGTCCAGGGACCTAGAAGAACCGGGTGTCTTCCAACCTCCCTTTTGAAGAGGCGCTGGCGGCCGAGCTCGATGGGCTTCGCCGGGAGGCTCGGTTGCGATCGTGTCCGCCCTTTGCCGGGACGCCGTCGGCACCCACCCTGCAGGGTCAGGCGGTCTTAAATTTCTGTTCCAATGACTACCTCGGGTTTTCGCGGCATCCCGCGCTCCTGCAGGCTGCAGCCGAGGCAAACCGCACCCACGGGGTTGGCGCCACCGCCAGCCGCCTGGTTTGCGGCGACCTTCCGCCCCACCGGGCCCTGGAAGAGGCCGTCGCCCGGCACGTCGGCGCGGCCGCCGCCCTGACCTTCCCGAGCGGTTATCAGGCCAACCTGGCCGCGATTACCTCCTTTGCGGGCCCCGAGGACCTTATCGTCTCCGATGCCGCCAACCACGCGAGCCTCATCGACGGTTGCCGACTGTCGCGGGCCACCGTCCGCGTCTTCCCCCACCGAGACGCCCCGGCCGCCCGACAAGCCCTGCAGGGCGGAATCCATCGGCGCCGCTTCCTCGTGACCGAGTCACTCTTCAGCATGGATGGCGATTTTGCCCCCCTGCCCCAGCTTCGCGAGATCGCCTCTGAATCCGGGGCAATCCTGGTGGTCGACGACGCGCACGCGTTCGGCCTCCATGGCACAGCGGGCGCCGGCTACTGCGACGCCACCGGCGTTCGTCCCGACATCCATATCGGAACCTTTGGCAAGGCCACAGGCTCCGCCGGCGGCTTCGTGGCGGGTTCACGGGTTGTCATCGACACCCTCGTCAACCTCGGAAGAACCTTCATTTTCACGACCGGAACCCCTCCGGGCGTCGCCGCCGCCAGCGCAGCCGGACTTCGCCTGTTCTCCGAGACCACCGGAGAAACCGCCCGGCAGCGCCTCTTCTCTAACCTGAAGCACCTTTGGCGGGGTCTCGATCGCCCCGAACCCGCGCTTCTGTCCCCCATCGTTCCCCTGATCTTCGGCGAAAACCACCGGGCGGTCGCCGCCAGCCAACAGCTGCTCGCTTCTGGCCTCTTCGTTCAGGCCATTCGGCCGCCCACGGTTCCGCCGGGAACCGCCCGGCTTCGCCTGACCCTCTCCGCGGCCCATAAAACGGCCGATCTGGATCGCCTGATCGCTCACCTCCGGCCTCTGCTACCCGACTGACGCGGCGGAAAGCGATGTCCCCGGCGTCAGCAATTCGGGGTATCTTCCTTCCGTGCCCCGAATCCAGCCGCCCGATCCCAGCTTTTCGAGTCTTTGGTTTCCCGGTGCGCTCAAAACAGCCTCCTCCGAGCCGAAATTTTTGATCGCCGATCGCGCTTCCGGGATCGAAATTCTTGACGCAAACGGTCGTCATTTCGTCGACGCCACCTCGTCGCTCGGCTCGAACATTCACGGATACCGCTGTGCGCTAATCAACCAGGCTATAAAAGATCAGCTGCACCGCATTGCGAATACCCGCTACCTGAGCACGACAGCCCATACCCTGGCCGACCGCCTGGTGGCCATCGCGCCGGCCCCGCTGGCACACGTCGTCCTGGCCCCATCCGGGCCGGCAGCCCTGGAAAATTCCCTCGCAACTGCCGAACGTTACCAGATCGCTAACCGTCGACCGGAACGTCGCAGTCACCTGCTGTTTCGACTCCCGTCGGCCCCGGAATCCGACGCTCTGACAGGATCGTTTTCTGACCGACACCCGATCGTGGTCGATGCTTTTTCCATAGCTCTTTTCAACTCTGCCTTGGATATGCATAAGGACAGGCTTTGTGCGATCGTCGTTGAACCCGCCGTTTCTTGGCGCAATGGCGTGCAGATTTTCCCCTCCGCGCTGCTCGCGAACATTTCGCAGCGCTGTCGCGAGCTCGACATCCTCCTCATCGCCGACGAATCTGCCTCGGGCTTTGGAAGAACCGGCGCGATGTTCGCCTGTGAACAGGAGCGCCTGGTTCCGGACTTGTTGTGCTGCGGGAGCGTGCTGACTGGCGGTCATTTGCCGCTCGGCGCGACACTCGTCTCGCAGGCGGTCTTCGATCGTGTCGACGCCTTGCCGGCAGACGCGTTGAAAAAACCGCCGCTGCAAGTCTCGGCCGAGCCACTGGCCTGTGCGGCAGCGCTCGCGTCGCTCGATATTTTTGAGCGCGATCGAATTCTCCCTGCAATTCCAGGGCAAATCGAAGTTTTTCGACGCGCGCTGGATGAATTCGTAGCACATTCCCCGGAAGTACTTGCGATTCGCCAGTGCGGCATGATGGCGGGCATCGAGCTGCAACCCGACGACGCGACGGTTGACGGTGTCGGACTTGCGACACGCGTCCTGCACCATGCTCGCGAAGGTGGCCTCGATCTGTACCTGTGCGGCCAAACGATTGTCTTGATGCCGCCCTTGATGGTCAGCGCCGCGGATCTGCGTCGACTGTTGAGAAGCATCGCGAGCGCGATCTCGCAGTCCGTCGCGACAACCACCAACGACAGGGACGCGGCGGCACCGGCGGTCCGTGCGCCCCGTCCCCTTCGACAGCGCGGCCTCCTCGTGCTTGGAACCGATACCAACGTGGGCAAGACCATGATCGGACGCGCCATTCTCCGTATGGCCGCTCGCGCCGGAAAGCCTGTCATTCCGGTCAAGCCAACCGAGAGCGGCTGTGATCCGACGCCCGTCGACGCCGAGGCACTCAGGCGCGCCAGCCGACTCGATCTGCCAATCGAGAGGGTCTGTCCGTTCCCGTTTTCTCCGCCCGTCGCACCCGCGGTTGCCGCCGAGATGACGGGGCAGGCGCTCACGCTCGCGCACCTCGTTGACGCCTGCAAAAAAGCGCGGCCCCAGATCATGCCGCACCAGCCGATCCTCGTTGAGTCGGCGGGCGGACTTTTATCACCGCTGACCGCCACCGAAACCAACGCCGATCTGGCCGCGAAGCTCGGCTTGCCTATATTGCTCGTGTCGCGAAACGGCCTCGGCACGATCAATCACACCGCGCTTTGCATCGGCGAACTGCGACGTCGCGGCCTGAATCCAGCGGCCTTGATCCTCGTCGATACGGACGGAAAAGACACGCCAGATCGAGGGCACAACGCCCGCTCGATCACGTCGCTGACCGGCATCGTGCCAGTCGGAATGTTCCCGTACCTTCAGAAAAACAGCGCTGCGGACGAGGACGACGCGCTTGCCGTCGCCCTCGAGGCGAGCTGCGATACTTCAGCGATCTGGCAGGCACTCCTGCCAGATTCGTAGTACGTAATGTCGCTACAGCGCGGGGGCTGCAGCCTGACGTCGCGACTTCGGGAAGACCACCACGCGCCGGTCCATGCCTTCGCCTTCAGACTCCGTGAAGACCTCGGCGTTGTCGGCGAGCGCATTGTGAACGATGCGGCGATCGGCGGGATTCATCGGTTCGGCAGCAACCGGTCGTCCCGAGCGAATGGCCTTGTCGGCCAGCTTGCGGGCGAGATCCGTCAACGAATCCTCTCGACGGCCACGGTACCCCTCGGCATCCACGACCACGGCCGGGCCGGTGTTCGTGTTGCGGGAGGCGATGCGATTGACGAGGTACTGAAGCGCATCGAGCGTTGCGCCTTTTTTCCCGATAATGAGACCCGATTCCGAACCATGGGCATCCAGGATGACGCGCGTGCCATCATCAAACGCGCTTACCTCTGCCTCGATCCCCATCTTGTCGAGGATGTCGCGCAAAACCTTGCCCGCTTCTTCGCGGCGCTTACCCAGTTCGTTTACTTCGGCGTCCATTCGTTCTCCTTCTTTCTACAGAAACTTGCGCCCACTTCAGAGATTGAAGGTGGTCATGGGCTTGGGCAGCGGCGGCGCGTTCTCCGCGATGCGATCGCTGTTCGGATCGATATAGGCAGGGCTCGCCTTCGGCGGCGCATCATGCTCCAGAACGTCGAGCGGTTCGGCCTTGCGTCGAACGGCGCCGGTCTTCGGTGGAATGCTCGAGGGCTTTATCAACCGCGGCGCTGAAATGGATGGCCGCCTGACCGGCACTGCCGGCGCCTGCGTTTCCGCAGCCTTCTCGGCCAGCTTCGCAGCAGCAGGCGCAGGAGCCGCCTTCACCGCTTCTTTGGGAACTTGTTTTACCGCGGCCGCCTTCACCGTTTCTTTCGGCGCTGGCTTCCCGGTCTCTTTCGGCGCTGGCTTCGCCGCCGAGGCCTTCGCCGTCTCTTTCGGCGCCGCCTTCACTGCGGCTGCCTTGGCTGCACCGGCGTCCTTGCCACCCGCCTTCTCCCCGCCCTTTGCCGGTTTTTGCGCCACGTTGTTCCTTCGAAAACTTGCCCGGGTTGAACCCAGGGTGCACGACGTTAGTGGCGACATCCCGACCTGTCAACCAGCGAGTGGTATCCTCTCTTGCTGCGTCATCGTCGCAACTGTTACCCTCAAAGGCCGCCCAGGACACCCATCATGACGATTCAAACCCGATTGAGCCCCGCCGAACCCACCCAGATTCTCAGCCTTGCTGTCGATCTCCTCACCATCGCCACTGGATTTGATGCGAACGATGCCAAGTCAACGTTCGATCCGCTCCTCGCGGCCATCGACACAGCCCTCGGCGGACAGCTGCGCGCCCTTTTCAACGAAGAGCGCTTTCGTGGAAAGCCTGGCCAGTCCGTCACCCTCGCGACCCTCGGCAAGCTCGGCGCGCGTCGCGTCCTTTTCATCGGTGTTGGTGCCGAGCCCGAGTCGGATCAGGCCGCTGCGCGGGCACTGCGCTTCGCCGGCACCGCGGGACGACTCGCGGTCCGTTGCTCCGCCAAGAGCATGGCCCTTGCCTGTCCCGGAATCCTGAACGCGGCAAACCTGCTGCAATCGCTCGCAGAGGGCGTGCTGCTTGGTACCTATGCCTTCGATCGCTACTTCGACAAGGATGATCGTGTTCCGGTCTTGCTCTCGGACGTTCAATTTTGCGTCACAGCAGACGCAGCCCTCGCGACCACCGCTTTCAAGCGCGCGCAGAACACCGCCGCCGCCGTCTCCAATGCCCGCGACATGGTCAACGAACCCGCCGAGGTCATGACGCCGACGCGCATGGCCGAGATCGCGACCGAGATCGCCTCGCGAGGTTCCATGCAGATTCAGGTCCTCGATAGAGATGCCTGCGAAAAAGAGGGCATGGGCCTGTATCTCGCCGTTGGGCGCGGCAGCGCTCAGCCTCCGAAGTTCATTCACATGACCTACAAACATCCCGCGCCAAAGAAGCGAATCGTGCTCGTCGGCAAAGGTGTTACGTTTGACTCGGGTGGTCACTCGCTCAAGCCGAGCGACGGCATGCTCGACATGAAGACCGACATGGCCGGTGCTGCCGCTGTCATCTCTGCCATGCAGGCAATCGCGGCAGAACAGCTTGCGGTTGAAGTTCATGCCATCGCGGCGTGCTGTGAAAACATGCTGTCCGGTTCGGCTTACCGACTCGGCGACGTCTATCGCTCACGCGCGGGCAAGACGGTTGAGATCAACAATACCGACGCCGAGGGTCGTCTCACGCTTGCTGACGCTCTGTCGTTCGGAATCGATCTCAAGCCCGATCAGATCTTCGACTTCGCGACGCTCACCGGCGCCATCGTCGTTGCGCTTGGAAGTCACACCGCGGGCGTCATGACCAACGCCGACGATGTGCGGACCAACTTCCTCTCGGCCGCCAGCGCGACCGGTGAGCCGATGTGGCCGATGCCCTTGCCCTCCCGGCTGAAGGAGCAGCTCAAATCCGAGGTCGCCGACATGAAGAACACGGGCGAGCGATGGGGTGGTGCGCTGACGGCGGGACTCTTCCTGAAGGAGTTCGTCGGCAATACCCCCTGGGTTCACGTCGATCTCGCCGGCCCCTCGCGTGCCGACAAGGACTTCGGGCACGTCGCGCGCGGTGGCTCTGGTTTCGCCGTCGCCACGATCTTGAACTACCTGCGCGGCATCTCTGGATAAAATAATTGTTGGCCGGCCCACAAAGAGGGGAAAAAACGCGCTTCGAAACCAGATTGATCAAAAAAATCAACGAAATCGACGCTTTTTACCCCTTGACGTTCGGTCAATAACTTGATTTTTTAAGGTTGCCCTAGTTCCGCCTTTGTGGTAGTTTCCGCGCACCTCAAATTTTGAGGCTTGCAACCTACCCAGGGAGTGCCTGTCCAAATGGAACCGAACTTTTCTGTGGGCGATCTCGCGGTTTATCCCGCTCACGGCGTGGCCGAAATCGTTGGCATCGAGACCCGAGAAATCTCCTCTAGCAAGCAGACCTTCTACATCCTGAAGATCTTGGACAATGGGATGAAGATCATGATTCCGACGCGCAACGCCAGCGCCGTCGGTCTCAGGGAGCTGATTCGCGCCGACGAGGTTGACGAAGTTTTCGAGATCCTGAAGAGCCGCGAGGTTGCGGTCGAAGGACAGACCTGGAATCGTCGCTATCGCGAGTACATGGAGAAGATCAAGACGGGCTCCGTCTTTGAAATCGCCGAGGTTCTCCGTGATCTTCAGCGTCTGAAGAGCGACAAGGAACTTTCCTTCGGCGAGCGCAAGATGCTCGACACGGCGCGCACGCTCCTCGTCAAGGAGATCGCGGTCGCGACCAAGAGCAAAGAAGGCAAGATCGAGGAGCGTCTCGACAGCATCTTCTCCTGCTAACACCGTTTCGATACGGTTCTGAAAAGAGGCGGCCTTCGGGTCGCCTTTTTTTTCGCAACCGTTGGCCCGTAGGTCCGACAAACCGGTCGCAACCAAAACACTGCGACAAGGAACATCACCCATGGCACGCCAACTCAACGCAATCTTCCCCTCTGACGACCTTCCCTCGGCCACCGAGCGGTTGTCACTTTCCAGCGACGTACTCGATCACACGCTCGCGTTTGCGTACGACTACCTGGCCGCGCGACGCTACGACGACGCGGCCCGACTCTGCCGCAGCATCCTCGTCGCCGATCCACACTACTGGTGGTGTTATTCGCTCTATGCCGCTGTGCTGCGAAAGCAGGGAAAACTTCGCGAAGCGCTCGCGATGATCAACCAGAGCCTTCGTTACGAGCCCTCGGATCCCAAGCTGCTCTCCGCGAAAGCAGCCATCCAGCGCGAACTAGATATCCAGGTTGCGAACGCTCAGCGCGTTCTCTGCGATGAACGCGCGCCGCGGTTCAACCAGATCGCCCATCAAGGTTGAGAAGAGCTTGTCTGCCGCGATTGCATCCGCAACACGCACCTGCAACAGCGTGCGCTTGTTCGGATCCATCGTCGTCTCCCAGAGCTGCTCCGGGTTCATTTCGCCCAGACCTTTGTAGCGCTGGATTTGCAGGCCCTTCTTCGCCGTCTCTGCCAGGCGCTCCGACAGATCTTCGGTACGCATGAGCGTCGGTTCAATCGCGTCGGTGTTCTCTTCGATCTCCGCGACCGAGAAGGGTCCCGCACCCGCAGCGCCGAGCTCACCCCAGATCTTTCTGAGATCGGCGAACTCTGGCGAGTCGAGCAAATCGAAGTCGATCGTCGTAGCCTTGCGCACACCACCTGGGCGTGGATGGCCTTCTATCTTGAAGCGTCCATGCTCGGCGTCCGACGCGACGGTCAGCACCAGATCCGTCATGTCCGGCTCGGTCTCCTTGATGAAGCCGCGAATGGCCTCGACCGTGGCATCGACCTTCGCCGCATCCCGCAGATCTTCTTTCACCACGGACGTGGCCTTGACGAGGGCGTCGATGAGCCTGGGATCACCCTTGCGCTCAAGCATTCGTCGCACTTTCTTGTAGCGGCCTGCCGATCGCGCCAGCTTCGCGAGCTCCTTGCCGCCGGTCACCGTGCCGTCGCGGGCGATGAGCTTGACGTTCTCGATAGAGCCGTCAATCAGATAGTCCTCGAGCATCTGCTCGTTCTTCAGGTACAGCTCGCGCTTGCCTTTTTTCACTCGGAAAAGTGGCGGCTGCGCGATGTACAGATAGCCCCGCTCCACGATCTCTGGATAGTGGCGATAGAAGAAGGTCAGCAGCAAGGTTCGGATGTGACTGCCGTCCACGTCGGCGTCCGTCATGATGATGATCCGGTGGTAGCGGATCTTGTCGACATCCTTTTCCTGTTCGACGCCGCAGCCAAGCGCGGTGATGAGCGTCACGATTTCCTGAGACGACAGCATCTTGTCAAGACGCGCCTTCTCGACGTTCAAGATCTTGCCGCGCAACGGTAGCACAGCCTGGTCTTTTCGATTTCGGCCCTGTTTTGCAGAGCCACCGGCGCTGTCGCCCTCGACGATGTACAGCTCGGAGAAGGCCGCGTCGCGCTCCTGGCAGTCCGCCAGTTTTCCCGGCAAAGACGAGAAGTCGAGCGCGCCCTTGCGCTGCACCAGCTCCCTGGCCTTGCGCGCAGCCTCGCGCGCTCGTGTTGCGAGCACGGCCTTTTCGACGACGAGCTTGGCCTCTTTCGGATGCTCTTCGAGAAAACGCGCGAGCTTCTCGTTGACGATGCGCTCAACGATGCCCTTGACCTCGGACGAGACCAGCTTGTCCTTCGGCTGATTCGAAAACTTCGGATCAGGGTGTTTAACCGAAACGACGCCGCTCAATCCCTCGAGGATGTCGTCGCCAGCGAGGCCGCCCTTGAGATCTTTCAAGAGCGAGCCGGTCTCGGCGTAGGCGTTGATCGTGCGGGTCAAGGCCGTGCGGAAACCCGTCAGGTGCGTGCCGCCATCCTTGTTTTTGATGTTGTTCGTGAAGCAGAAGACGGTCGACTGGTACGAGTCGTTCCACTGCAGCGCGATCTCGACGATGGTGCCGTTGACCTCACCCTCGATCATCACGGGCTTTTCGTGAATCGTCACCTTCGAGCTGTTCAGCTCGGAGACGAACTCGGCGATGCCGCCCGAGAACTGAAATACCGATGCGCGATCTTTGGCTTCATCGGTCAACGTGATCTTGAGGCCACGGTTGAGATACGAGAGCTCGCGCAGGCGCTGCGAAAGCACGTCAAAGGAGAAATCGGTTCCCTTGAAGATCTCTGCATCAGGCTTGAAGGTTATCTTGGTGCCCGTCTTGCTCGAAACACCTATCTCCTCGATCGGCTTTGTCGGATCGCCCTTGCGATACTCCTGGTAGTAAGCCTTGCCGTCGCGCTTGATCTCAAGCTTCAAGAGCTCGGACAGCGCGTTGACAACCGAGACGCCCACGCCGTGCAAGCCGCCCGAGACCTTGTAGTTCGAGTGCGAGAACTTTCCACCGGCGTGCAGCACCGTCAGAACAACCTCTGCGGTCGATCGCCCCTCGGTGGGATGAATGCCAACCGGAATGCCGCGGCCGTTGTCTTCAACCGAAACCGATCCGTCGAAGTGGATGATGACGTTGATTTCCGTGCAGAAACCCGCAAGCGATTCGTCGACTGAGTTGTCGACAACCTCGTACACCATGTGGTGCAGACCCGTGCCATCGTCGGTGTCGCCGATGTACATGCCGGGCCGCTTGCGAACCGCCTCGAGACCCTTCAGGACCTGAATGCTGCCTTCGTCGTAAGCCCTTGGCTGTTCGACGACTTCTTCGTTTTCAGAATCCGAATTGGGAGAAGATTCTTCGCTGTTGCTCATGGTGTTCTTGAGAGGCGCGGTGAATCCAGAATCTGCCCGGGTCGAAGGTTCCGTTGCGGCCTTCGGAACATCGCAAAAGGGCTTCGATTGGATACCCTGGAAAACGCGGGTGCTTATCGTCTACCACCCCTGGCGTTTTCCGTAAAGAACAAAAAAATCAAAGGTTTCGCCGTTTTTTACGCACTGGGTTATTCACCCAAAACCGGGTTCATGACGCCACGCTCCACGCGGTAGTCGAGCCGTCCCGATAGCCTCGGCAAAAAGTGCCGATCGGTGACCGTGATGAAGGTCTGGCCGCCGAGGCCTGCGATGGTCTCGAAGAGCCGACCCCGGCGGGCCTCGTCGAGCTCGCTGGCCACGTCGTCGAGGAGCAGCAAAGGCGCTTCTCCGAGCGCCTCGGCAAGGATATCCAGCTCGGCCAGCTTCAACGCCAGGACGAGCGAGCGGAGCTGGCCCTGCGACCCGTGATCGCGAGCCGGGTAATCCCCCAGCATCAGCTCGAGATCGTCCTTGTGCGGCCCATATCCGGAAAAGCCCCTGCGCAAATCCAGCTCGCGGCGACTCGCCAGGCCCTGACGCAGGGCCGCTTCGATCTGCTCCCGGCCAACCGCCTCGTTCACCGTCTCGTGGCCGACATAGCGCACCGCCACCGCGGGCTGACCGTGGATCTTCTGGAACAGCTCCGCGACCTTCGGCCCAAGCCTCGCCACCCACTCGCGTCGCCGCTGCACGACCACCGCGCCCGTCGTCGCGAGCTGGTCGTCATACGCATCGAGGAGCGTTCCATCGGGCTTTTCGGCCCGCCTCAGCAGGTTGTTTCGGCTCTTCAGGGTCTTCACGTAGGCCTGCGCCTCGCGGTAGTAGCTCCGATTCGTGCCGAACACGCCCAGATCGACAAAACGGCGACGCTCGGTTGGCGAGGCCTTCGGCAAGAGAAGATCTTCCGGCACAAACAGCACCGTGCCGATATGCGAAAGCGACGCTGCGTCTCTTCTGACCGACTTGCCGTCGAGCTTGCAGAGCCTCTTGCCGTCCTCGACCTGAAGTTGCAACACGCGCTGCAGGCCTGCGGTTGCAACCTCCGCGCTCACCCGGGCCGCCTTCAAGTTCCAGCCGACCAGCTCTTCCGTGGTGCGCGCCCGAAACGAGCGAAACGCGACGAGCGCGTACACCGCCTCGATGAAGTTGGTCTTACCCTGACCGTTGTCTCCGAAAAAAACCGTCGCTCGCTCACCCGGCACCACGGTTTGTGGCTGCAGGTTCCGGAAACCTTGAACGCTTACCGACTGCAGCTTCACAGGCGCATCGGCATCACCACGCCGAGGTAATCACCGCTGTCCGACGAGCGCAGCACCACGGGATCGAGCTCGCCCGCGACCTCAATCTGCACCTCGGGTCCATCGAGCTCCGACAGGAAGTCGATGAAGTAGCGCGCATTGAAGCCGACCGTCACCGGTGTGCCCTGGTAGCTGACCTCGATGCGCTCGCGCGCGTTGCCCATGTCGGGGCTGTCGGCCTCGATGCCAAGCCAGTTCTTCTCGACGCTCAATCGAACGCCGAAGGTCTTGTCGGAGGCCATGATGGATACGCGCTTCAACGCATCGAGCAGCGCATCACGCGGCACGAACACCTTGCGCTCGTATTCCTTCGGAATGACCTGCTGGTAGGGCGGAAACTGGCTGTCGGAGAGCTTCACGGTCAGCGTCAGCTCGTCGGCTTTCACGATGAGGTTCGAGCCATCGACGCCGAACGCGCAGGGTTTTTCCCTGCCCTCGAGCAGGCGTCGGATCTCCATGATCCCCTTGCGCGGGATGAGTATGCCTTTTTCAAGCACCGGTCCCTGAAAATCACGCTCTACCTTCGAGAGGCGATGACCGTCCGTTGAAACCATGCGCGCTCGATTGCCGTCGCTCTCGAACAGAACGCCGGCCAGGTGCTGTCGCGTCTCGTCGTTCGACACCGAGAAGCCGGTCTTGCCGATCATCTCGCAGAGAACCGAGGGTTTGATCTCAACCGTCTTGGCCTCGGCAGCTGCGGGCAGCTTCGGGTACTCCCGGTCCGCCATTCCGACCACCTTGAACTCGGAGCGGCCGTTGCGGATCTCGGCCCAGTTCTGCTCGGTGCGGGTGATGTGCACCTCGTCGCTTGCGAGGCCCCGTACGATGTCTCCGAATTGTTTGGCAGCGAGGGTTAGCCCGCCTTCTTTCTCGACCTTGGCGGGCAGCTCAGCAATCAGGGTGACGTGCAGATCGGTGGCCGCGCAGATGATCTTCTTCTTGCCGTCGGTCCGGATGAGCACATTGGCGAGAATGGGGAGGGTGTTCTTGCGATCGGCGATGCCCGCTGCAAGCGACAATCCCTTTTGAAGCAAACTCTTTTCGATCTTGAAATCCATCGCCTTGTTTTCCTTGCTCGCTGGTTCCCTGTGCAAACCCCAGGGCCGTCAGACTACTCTAAATATATAGAATAAAAAGATCTGATCTTGTGGCTGTAGTAGGGCCTGTGAAAACTGTTATTAAAACCGATTCTCCGTCGGAGAAAGTGTCGCAAGGGCCTGTGGAGAACTGAGCCCAAACCCTGGGGAAAAACCTGGGGTGAAAAAGGCATTTCGCGTTAAAAGCGATTCGCCACAGATCACGAACAGGTTTTCCCCCTCGTATTCCACAGGGTTATGAACAAGCGCTCCGAAAAAAATCTTCGTGAGCCTCAATACGTATGCGATGCGCGCGCAAGCTGCGAGTCATCCGATTTACGGTTTCGTCGGGCGTAAAAACAGAAAAGCCGCCGCCAAAAAAGATGGCGACGGCTTGTGAAAGCACGCGAACAGGAGGCCAATGGCCGGTGCTTGCTCAGCTTTCGAGCAGATGAGATTCGATCGTCTTGACGATGCTGCGCTGGGCAGCGTCTTCCTTGATGAGCCGATCGATCTTGCGTACCGCAGTGATGACGGTGGAGTGATCTTTGCCACCAAAGCGATGGCCGATCTCGGGGTAACTCATGGTGGTGAGCTGTCGCGACAGATACATCGCGATCGCGCGCGGATGCGAGATCGCACGGTGACGCTTTGGACCCTTCAAATCCACCAGTTTCACGTTGAAGTAGTTCGCCACTTCACGTTGCACGGCCTCGATGGTGAGGCCAACGGGCGTATCCGGCAGGAAGTTCTTGAGGGCTTCTTTTGCAAGGGCCAGTGAGACTTCTTGATGTTCAAACGAGGAGCGCGCGAGGAGCCTTGCGAGCGCACCCTCCAGATCGCGAACACTGGTCTTGACCGCGTTGCCGATGTACATCGCGACGTCTTCGGGAAGGATGACGTTCTCGCGCTGCGCCTTGTGCTTGAGAATCGCAACACGGGTCTCCAGATCCGGGAGGCCCATCTCGGCGATGAGACCCCAGGTGAAGCGGCTGCGCAGGCGATCTTCAAGTCCCGCGAGCTCGGAGGGGAGCTTGTCGCAGGTCATCACGATCTGTTTGTGTTCGTGATGAAGCGCGTTGAAGGTATGAAAGAACTCTTCCTGGGTGCTGTCCTTGTTGGCCAGGAACTGGATGTCGTCGATGAGCAACACGTCCGCGTTCTCGCGGTAACGCTTGCGGAACTCTTCCATCAGGTTGGCTCCGCCGCCTCGGCCCTGATTCGTGACGGAACCGACGAAGTCGGTCACGAAGTTCTCACAGGTGACAAAGACGACCTTCCACTCGGGATGGGTGCGGTAGATCTCGTGACCTATCGATTGCAGCAGATGGGTTTTCCCAACCCCGGAGCCGCCGTAGATAAAAAGTGGGTTCCAGCGCTGACCCGGCAGCTCGGCGACCATCTGGGCCGCGGAGTGGGCAAAGCGGTTGGATGGTCCGACGACGAACTGGTCGAAGGTGTAGCGCTGTTGCAGGGACGGCGCGGGCGCGGGCACCGGTGTGCGAGAGGGCGAGCGCGTGGGCGCTGCAACGCCATTGCCGGTCGCGCTTGCGGCCGGCTCGGGCAGGGCCAGCTGAGTCACCTCTTGTTCGGCGATCTCAAACTCAACCCGGTAGGTCTGGCCGGTGCGGGCGCGGAGCTCCTCGACCACGGCGCCGAGGTAATTGTCCTCGAACCACTCCTTCTGGTAGCGGTTCGGCATTCGAAGGCGAACGGTTTCGCCTTCCACCGAGACGAGCTCGATTGGGCGCAACAAGCTGTCCCGCTGGGCGGGAGCCACTTTTTGTTCTATCGATGAGACGACCTGTCCCCAGAGTTCAGTCATTTTTATCCACAGGCAACGGCACGAAAAAACACAAGGATTACCTGAGGCTTACACGCCTTTTCCCCAGGTTCTCCAACAGCTGCGCTCGGGCGACGGTCACTGGACTTGAAGACTTGAAAGGGCCAGAAAACCAACGGAAAAACCACCCCGTTCGCCGAACGCAGGGGGTGGTGTACCAAACCCCGGTTCCCGCCAACAACCCCGTTGCCGAAAAAATCGCCGATGTGCCGAGAATGCCGAGGTTTTTTCCGATTGGACGGGATCGACCTGGTGCCTTGGCCAGAGGTTTGTGAGACGGATTCAGGGCAGGAAAGCGCAATGATAAAAGCGGGTTTCGAGCATCGAGTCGGGCAAACGCGCGATTCACCCTTATTTTTTCGAATAAAAATGGCGATCGTTCGCGCAAATTCCCATCCGATGGACTCTTGCGTGAACCGCAAGACGACGCCCACCGGTTTTTCCGAAAAAGCAGCGCAAAACTCGGGCAATTTCGCGCTTTCGTCGCCTTTTTTGCTGGAATCGGAGCGACTCTCTGCAAAACCGACCGGTTTGACACCCGGTCGGCCCGGTGCTAGTTGATCCGCCCCCCGTCCCCACCGTCGGGCAAGAGGAGCATTCCCTGTGAAAAGAACTTACCAGCCACACAAGAAGCGTAGGAAACGAGCCCACGGTTTTCGTAAGCGTATGAAGACCAAGGGTGGTCAGGATGTTTTGCGCCGTCGACGTCGTCGCGGACGCAAGCAGCTGACCGTCAAGGTTTCCGGAAAATAGTCTGTACCGTGCGCGCTCGGCTTCATGTCGGTGTTCAACGAAACGAACCCGATGAAGTGCGAGTCGCACGAAGCACCCTCCACGAGCAGGAGTCGGGAAGGCCATGCCAAACCCCACGCGCGATGAAAGATTTCCGCGCGCGGCGCGGTTGCGCAAACGGCGTCAGTTCCTGGCTCTGCAAGACTGCGGTCGGCGCGTCGGTGGCGGCAAGCTGTTCGTTCTTGTAACGGGCTTGCTCGGTGACCGAGAGAGCAGGGGTCCTGTTCGGCTTGGCGTGACGGTCAGCAAGAAGGTGGGCGGCGCGGTGGTTCGAACGCGGGTCAAACGGTGTGTGCGCGAGACCTTCCGCAAGTTCGCGACCGAGGGCGCCCTCGAGTCGGACTGGGTTGTGATCGCAAGGCCTGCCGCAGCGGCAGCCAGCGCGGAGACCTGTCGTCAGGAGCTTCGCCAGCTTTTCGGGCGCGTGCGCGGGGTCCGGGGATGACGATGGTCGTGCAACCTTTTCTCTGGTTGATAGCGGCCTATCAGAAGCTGCTCTCGCCGCTGCTTGGACCGCGTTGTCGCTTTCATCCGTCGTGCTCTCGCTACGCCGACGAGGCCTTGCGAAAACACGGCGTGTTGCCCGGCCTCCTGCTCGCGACCAAACGTATTTGTCGGTGTCACCCCTTCTCACCGGGAGGAATCGATCCCGTCCCGGAAATTAAGTCGTCACCTAGAAACGAATCGGAAACCTGAAGCGATGGACCAAGAGAAACGAAACTTGATACTCGCGCTGGCGCTTTGTGCCGGCATCTTCGCGGTCTGGCAGTACACGATGGTTTCGCGAACGCCGGTCACACCGGTGGCGACGAAAACCCAGACGGAGACAGGCAAGGGCGCAGCGCCCGCCGCGAACGCGACGGGGCAAGCAGCAGCGCAGGGCGCAGCCGCGCCGGTCTCGCCCGATGCGCCAGAACAAACCGCGACGCTTGAGAATGAACACGTTCGCTATGTCTTCACCGATCGCGGCGCGACGTTGAAGCAGGCATTCTTGAAGGGCGACAAGTTCGCGCCCAAGACCGGCGACAGGTCGCTCGGCCTTGAGATCAGCCGTGCGGCCGACAAGAAGGAGCGTCCCTTCCTGCTCAGCTTCCCGAGCTCTGGCTTTTCGTTGCCAGAGTCCACGATCTACCGTGTGAGCGAGCGCAGCGCGACCCAGGTCGTGTTCACGGCAGAGGTGGATGGCGTTGCCGTCCGCAAGACCTACCGGATTCGTGGCGAGCGCTATCGCCTGCAGCTTGAGGTCGCGATCGAGAATCGCTCCGCCTCGGAGCAAAAGCACAACCTGGTGCTGCACCTCTTTGGTGCGCAGAATCCGGCCACCAAGGGTGGTGGCTTTTTCGATTACGCCACCGCGAGCATCGCGGAGATGGTCTGTCTCACCAACGACGATATCGAGCGCAACGGCGTGGAAGCGCTTGTAAAAGAGAAGTTCGACGCGCAGGGTGTGGTGAAGTGGATCGCCGCCGACGAGCGCTTCTTCACGATTGCCGCGGTCCCGCCTGCGCAAGGCGACGGTGGTGGTCGCAAATGTGGCCAGCGGGTCGTGCAAAACGGAGACGAGGTCGCCTCCTCCGCCGAGATCTTCGTGGCGCTCAACGAGTCCAAGGTCGCGCCGCAGAAGACCTTGGTTTATCCCTTTGAGCTCTACGTGGGCCCCAAGTACCGCGTGGATCTCAACGCGGTGCAGGCGGCCTCGATATCAAATGGACAGGCCCAGCCCGCCGAGCTGGATCGGGTGGTGAACGTCAGCTTTGCCTTCCTGTCGCGCCCCATGTTGGCTTTGCTCAAGATGTTCTTTGGCTTCACCCACAACTGGGGTCTCGCCATCATCTTGCTCACCATCCTCGTGCGCATGGTGACCTTCTATCCGACGCACAAGCAGCTGGTTTCCGGCAAGAAGATGGCGCGCCTTGGCCCCAAGATGGCGGAGCTGCGCAAGAAGTACGGCGACGATCGCGAGCGCATGGGTCGGGAGACCATGAATCTGTACAAGACCGCCGGCGTCAATCCGCTCGGTGGTTGTCTGCCCGCCTTGATTCAGATGCCGATCTGGATCGCGCTCTTTTCGACCCTCAGCTATTCGGTCGAGCTTTACCGCGCGGACTTTGGCGGGCACATCCACGACCTGTCGGCGCCGGATCCGTTTTACCTCTCACCGCTGGCGATGGGCGTCGTGATGTTCTTGCAGATGCGCATGGCGCCACCCGGCGCCGATCCGGCGCAGCAACGCATGATGGCCATCGTGATGCCGGTCATGTTCACGGGATTTCAGTTGTTTCTGCCAGCCGGTTTGGCAGTCTACATGCTGACGAGCTACCTCATCGGCATCTTGCACCAGCTTTGGGTCAACCATCTGGACCGCAAGGAAAACGGACCTGTTGAATCGGCGGTCGCTCCAGCTGAAAAACCATGATCGACCCGGCCAAAACCAACGCTGCACAAATCCTGGACGGCGTGCGATACCGCCTGCAAGGGTTGTTGGAAAAGGCCACGGCATTGCGAGAGAAATTGGACGCCGAGGCGGCGCTGTTGCAGTCGATGGATCGCCTCGCGCGACAGGCACGCGACGCCATACCGCCACCCATTTCCTTTTCCGAGCCGCGACAGCCAGAAGACGGATCGTTCCTGTCTTCCGACAGCTGGCATATCGCGCTCATCAACGAAGACGGCTCGTAGGGGTATCGTGTCCACCCGTCGCGTTCGACAGCATGTGAACCCGCTGCGGTCCACGTTGCTCAACATTGAGCTGCCCGATCTCGGTCTGAAAGACGGCGTGCCGCTCGACGTCGAGCTTGGCTCTGCCGAGGCGCACCTGATGCTTGAGCTGGCCGAGGCCCATCCCGAGCGGCAGTTCATCGGACTTGAGATCCGCGCCGAGCTCATCCGCCGCGCCAACCGTCAGGCGGAAAAGCGCGGCCTCCAAAACTTCAAGAACGTGTTCTCGAACATCTCGGTCGATCTGCCGCGGCTGTTTCCGCCGGGGCGCGTGGATCGTTTCTTTCTGTATTTTCCCGATCCCTGGTTCAAGAAATGGCAGCACAAGCGACGCGTGATTGAACCGTCTCTGGCGCAGGGGATGTTGCGCGCCTTGAAACCGGGCGGTGAGATCCACGTCGCCACCGATATCTTTGATCTCGCGCTCGACGCCATGGCGGCGCTCGAGTCTCTCGCGGATGCGGGGCTCGTCGTCAATCTGGTTGCGCCCTGGCGCTTCTCTCGCACGCGCCCCGTGCAGGCGCGCTCGCGACGGGAAAAACAGTGTGAGGCGCAAGATACCCGTGTGTGGCGATTGGCCTACCGCGGGCTCACGCCGCTGTGATTTCCCGCCTAGCCGACCTGCAGCGCCCGCTCTTGTAGCGCCGCGATGCGATCGCGCAGCTCGGCCGCTTTCTCAAACTCGAGCTGCTCGGCGAACTTTTGCATCTCCCCGCGCAGCGCCTTGATGGCGGCCGGGATCTCCGAGGGCGCGAGCGTCTGATCGTTGTCGGCACCTTTTTTCCCGGCTTTCTTGCCAGCCTTGCGGGTCGGGCGTGCTTCGTTTCGCTGGATGTAGTCGTCCTGCGCCGTGCCGGCGAGCTCTGCTATGGCCTTCTGCACAGACTGGGGTGTGATGCCGTGGGCCTTGTTATAGGCATCCTGGAGCGCGCGCCTTCGCTGCGTCTCGCCTATAGCGACCTTCATCGAGCCGGTCTCTCTGTCGGCGTACATGATCACCTTGCCACGCTGATTTCGCGCGGCGCGACCGATGGTCTGAATCAACGAGCGCTCCGCGCGCAAAAAGCCTTCCTTGTCGGCATCGAGGATCGCGACGAGCGAGACCTCGGGCAGATCGAGGCCTTCGCGCAGGAGGTTGATGCCCACCAGCACGTCAAACTCGCCGACGCGCAGCGCGCGCAAGATCTCGATGCGCTCAAGCGTCTCGATATCCGAGTGTAGGTAACGCACCTTGATCCCAAGCTCGGACAGGTACTCGGTGAGATCTTCGGCCATGCGCTTGGTCAAGGTCGTGACGAGGATGCGATCGCCCATCGCGATGCGCAGTCGGATCTCGCTCATCACGTCGTCGACCTGATTGCCGACTGGCCGCACCTCGATCTCCGGATCGAGCAGGCCTGTGGGACGAATGACCTGCTCGACGACGACGCCCTCTGCCTCGTTGAGCTCAAACTCACCGGGGGTGGCCGAGACATAGATGGCCTGTCCGTGGCGCTTCTCCCACTCCTCGAACTGCAGCGGCCTGTTGTCGAGCGCCGACGGCAGGCGGAAACCGTAGTTGACGAGCGTCTCCTTGCGGGCCCGGTCGCCCTTGTACATGCCGCCCACCTGGGGAATGGTGACGTGGCTCTCATCGAGGAACATCACTGCGTCGGGCGGCAGGTAGTCGATCAGCGTCGGCGGCGGCTCGCCGGGCGCGCGTCCCGAGAGGTGGCGCGAGTAGTTT
>Ga0169931_10001150_pt1 | contig 43577 bp, 41 predicted proteins | sample Kivu_15m_20L_FD_129675 | JGI IMG/M metagenome (GOLD analysis project Ga0169931, IMG submission 129675) | Freshwater microbial communities from Lake Kivu, Western Province, Rwanda to study Microbial Dark Matter (Phase II) - Kivu_15m_20L... | ecosystem: Environmental > Aquatic > Freshwater > Lake... | reverse complement strand
TTCACGCTTGGTTTGCTGACTCATGTCGTTGTGCATGTCGGGTAACACCGACTTTTGGCGCAACGACCCGTTCCCACGAACCGGTCTTCCCGCTCCGGGTAACAATTCTTTTGGCGCAGATCGGTGGCAGCATTCGGGAGAAAATCCCGTTGGCGCCGACCGGAGCGTTTCCCTACCGTCCCGCCCACTTTGCCGGAATGCCCTCCGTCTTCATCAAAACTTACGGCTGCCAGATGAACGAGCGCGACAGCGAGGCGGTCGCCGCCCAGCTCGTCGCGAAGGGCTATTCCCTGGCGCCGGACGAACGCGTGGCGGATGTCGTGCTGCTCAACACCTGTTCCGTGCGGGATCTCGCCGAGCAAAAGGCCATCTGGAAGATGAGCAACCTCGCGGGCACCGCGCGCAAGCAGGGCCGTGAACAGGTGCTGGGTTTCATGGGTTGCATGGCCCAAAGCCGTGGAAAACAGCTCATCGAGTCGCTTCCTGACGTGGATCTCGTGCTCGGCACGCAGAAGTTTCACCGGGCGGCCGAACACCTGGATGCACTGCTTTCCGGGCGCCGGGACAAGATTGTCGATACCGACGAGGAGCCCGGTTCGCAGGCCGCAATCCGCGAGCATCTGCTGACCGGCGCAACCGACAAAAAATCGGTGACGGCATTTGTCAGCATCATGCAGGGCTGCAACCAGCATTGCACCTTCTGCATCGTGCCGTTCACCCGTGGTGAAGAACGCAGTCGGACCATCTCCGATGTGGTTTCCGAGTGCCGTGAACTGCTCGCGCGCGGCGTGCGGGAAGTCACGCTGCTCGGGCAGATCGTCACCAGCTACGGCAAGCGCGATTACCCAGCACAGGACGGAAAATCGGCCTTTGTCCAGCTTCTGGAGGCCGTCCACGAAATCGAGGGGCTCGACCGGATCCGTTTCACCTCGCCGCATCCCAAAGGTTACGGCGACGACCTGGTGGCCGCCTACGGCCGTCTGCCCAAGCTGGTGGAATCAGCCCACCTGCCGTTGCAAAGCGGGTCCGACCGGCTGCTGAAGCTCATGCACCGCGGTTACACCCGCGAGCGGTTCATCGGATTGGTGGAGAAGCTCCGCCAAGTGCAGCCCGGCATGGGTCTCAGCACCGACATCATCGTCGGTTTTCCCGGCGAAACGGACGCGGATTTCGAGGACACCCTTTCGCTGTGCCGGCAGGTCGAGTTCGATCTGGCCTACGTCTTCAAATATTCGCCCCGCAAGGACACCCCGGCCGCGTCCATGCCCGATCAGTTACCGGAAGAAGTCATTGAGGAACGCCATCAGCGGCTGCTCAACCTCACCAACGAACTGGCCGCCAAGAAATACGACGCCTTGGTCGGCTCGACGCAGGAAATCCTTGTCGAAGGGCCAAGCCGGCGAAATCCGGCCCGCTATGAGGGACGGACCCGCTCCAACAAGATCGTGGTGTTCCCCGGCGGCGAGCGGCATCGGGGACAGCTGATGGACCTGCGGATTGAACGGACCGGCTCGTTTACCCTCTACGGCGATCCGGCGGTGATGGGCATGGAACCCGACAACAGCGGTCCCATGAGGCCTACGCGTCCAAACAGCTTCCCGACGGCGGCCAGTTCAATTTCTGCATGAACATTTCCCTTTCCCAGCTGTGCCTCGCGCTCGGCATCGCCATGATGGTGACCCACGGCTGGGCTCTGGTTCAGGCTAAACCGGCCGCCCATTGGCTCCGGCAGTTCCATCGCAACTACGGTCTCGGCGTCCTGCTGATGCTGGCCGGCACGGCGTGGTTCGAGTGGAATCTCTACCAGGAACAGCTGCAGGACATCGCGGGCTACAAAAACCTGATGCTGATCGGGTTTGGTGCCGTGGGTGTGGGCTGCTGCCTGTTTGTGCGCGACTTCCTGTCGGTCCGGGGGCTGACCGTGTTCCTGATGATGCTGGCGTGGCTGATGTGCGAAAAGGCCCGCTGGCACGCGAGCGACTTCCGCTGGGCCATCAGCGGCTGGGCCTATGTCTGGGTCATCGCCGGCCTGTGGCTGTCGGTCTCCCCGTGGCGGCTCCGGGACTGGCTCGGCTGGCTCACGGCCAGCGAAAGCCGGCTGAAGCTGGCCGCGGTCGCCGGGGTGGTCTGGGGCGCATTTGTGGCCGGGCTCGGACTGACCGTGTTCAAGTGAATCAAAACAGGGCTTGCACGGCCGGGGCCGGTTCGTCATTTTCCGCGCTCCTTTGATGGCAACCGCCGGAAATCCGGCAGCACGACAGATTTTTGTATGGTTAGACTCCGTCTGAAGCGCATCGGCGCAAAGAACAACCCGGTGTTCCGCATTGTGGCCGCAGATCAGCGCAGCCCGCGGGATGGCAAGTTCATTGAGGAACTGGGCACCTATCATCCGAAGGACGCCAAATCCGTTAATTTCACCCTGGCGCTGGACCGTGCGGAATACTGGCTGAAAGTCGGGGCTCAGCCCTCGGATACCGTGGCGAGCATGATCAAGAAGGCCCGTAAGGCAGCCGCCGCAGCTCCGGCCGCCTGAGCCCACCACTTTGACCGGACTGATGGCCATGCAAGCGTTCCTCGAATACGTGGTCAAAGGATTGGTGGACCAACCGGACGCTGTGGAAGTCACTGCCGTCGCGAAGAGCGGTCTGACAGCCTATCAGTTACGGGTGGCCCCGGGTGACGCCGGCAAGATCATCGGCCGAAGGGGCACAACCATCCAGGCCCTGCGGTCGCTGGTGCAGTTGGGCGCCCAAAAACGCGGCATCCGCTGCGTGGTGGATTTGATCGACGACTGAGACACAACCCGTGCAGGCGGACAGGACTGCCCGGGTTTGCGCCATGAGAATTGACGTTGTCACCCTGTTCCCGGCCATGTTTTCGGGGCCGCTGGATGAGAGCATCATCAAGCGGGCAAGAACGGCGGGAATCCTCGACCTGAGGATCCATGATTTGCGGGACTGGACCCATGACCGTCATCGGACGGTGGATGACAGTCCCTACGGCGGCGGGCCAGGAATGGTGCTGAAGCCGGAACCGCTCTTTGAATGCGTCGAAAGCCTACGGGCTGAGTTGCCGAAGGAAGCGAAGGTGATTCTGACTTCGCCCAGTGGCCGTCGGTTTGACCAATCGACGGCCCGGGAACTAAGCGGCTGTCCGTCGCTTGTTTTTCTGTGCGGCAGCTACGAAGGCTACGATGAGCGGGTGCGCGAGCACTTGGTGGATGACGATTTGAGCATCGGCGACTATGTGCTCACGAACGGCAACCTGCCGGCGATGGTGATCATTGATTCCGTCGTGAGGCTGCTGCCTGGCGCGTTGGGTGACGACGCCAGCAGTTCGGACGAGTCGTTCAGCCACGGGTTGCTCGAATATCCGCACTATACGCGGCCGCCGGTGTTCCGCGGCTGGCCGGTGCCGGAGGTCCTGACTTCCGGGAACCACGCGGCGGTGGAACGGTGGCGGAAGGCACAGTCGGTGCGGCGGACTGCCGAGCGCAGGCAGGACCTCTGGGAAAATCGGCGCTGGGAAAAGCCCGCGAAGGGTGGAAAAAAGTCACTTTGAACTGAGGAATTAACATGAAGCTGAACAAGGGTGCGTTGTTGGATAAGATTGAGGGTGAGCAGTTCCGCAAGGAACCGCTGAAGTTCAACGTGGGCGACACGGTGCGCGTCCACACCAAGGTCGTGGAGGGTGACAAGGAACGTGTGCAGGTGTTTGCCGGCATCGTGATTGGCATCCGCGGCCATGGTCTCAACGAGACGTTCACCGTCCGCCGTATCAGCTACGGCGAGGGTGTCGAGCGCATCTTCCCGATGCACTCGCCCCGCGTCGAAAAGGTCGAGATTGAGCGCCATGGCAAGGTCCGCCGCGCGAAGCTCACCTACCTCCGCAACCGCGTCGGCAAGAGCGCCATGACGGTCGAGGAGAAGGACACTACCTCCAAGGCGGCCAAGTAACGGCGATTGCGCCGGTGCCGTTGTAAGGGCGGAACCCACGGGTTCCGCCCTTTCGGCTTTTCGAGCCCGCCGCCACCAGCCAGCCTTGGACCCGCACAGCGGACTCGCCTATGCGTTGCCTCATCTCGGCCGGCCCCACGTGGGAACCCTTGGACCGCGTCCGGCGGCTGACCAATCTTTCGACCGGCTCGCTGGGAGGCGAATTGGCCAACCATCTCGTCAGCAAAGGCCATGAGGTGCGGTTGCTGCTCAGCGAAACGGCAACTTGGCAACGTCCGCTCGCCGCAGTGGACGTGCATCGCTTCTCCACCACGGAAAGCCTCCGCCAACGGTTTTGCGAAGCGGCCGACTGGCATCCCGACCTCGTTTTTCATGCCGCGGCGGTCAGCGACTTCACCGGCGGCGCGTCGTTTCGCCGCCTCCCAGATGGAACCTTGTCACGGGTGACTGCCGGCAAACTGACCACCCGGGAAGGCGATTTGCTGATTGAGCTGAGGCCCACTCCCAAACTGCTCCCGGAACTGCCCACCACCTTTCCGGGCGCCCGCATCATCGGTTGGAAATACGAAGTGGACGGCACGAGGGCAGAAGCGTTGGAGGCCGGTCGGCGGCAATTGGCGAATTCGCTGACCTTCGGCTGTGTTGTGAACGGGCCGGCCTACGGAGCCGGGTTTGGATTCCTGAAGTCCGGCGAAGAATTCATTCACCTCGCCGACAAGCCCGCCCTGTTCACCACTTTGGCGGCCTTGTGCCGTTGACGCCGGCCTCGGCTCAACGGGCGCATCTTTTCATCGTGGCTACGACGCGGCGAATGGGGTATGGGGGCCACGGCTGCGCAGCAGCGCAGCCCTACCCCGGTGGGGCGGAGCTGCCGCTCCGCCTTCAAGCGCGCACGACGGCGACCGGCTGCGACTCTTCCAGCCACGATAAAAAATGCGCCCTGGCTCAACGCTCCGGCAGCGGGAGCAAGCGCCACTCACCGGGCGCCAGACCATCGAGGGAGAACTCACCAAACCGGGAGCGATGCAGCGCGGTCACCAACAGACCATGGCTCGCAAACATCCGCCGCACCTGATGGAACCGCCCCTCCGTGAGTTCCAACCGGGCCTGGCCGTCACCAAGGAGCTGCAATTGCGCCGGCAGGCACGGCTCGGATTCGCCCTCCAGCAGCAGATCGCCGGCGGCAAACCGTTCCACCAACCCCGCCGGAACCCGGCCGTCAAAGGTCACTTCGTAAACCTTCGGCACCTTGTGCTTGGGCGAGGTCAGCCGGTGCAGCAGGTCGCCCTGATCGGTGATCAGCAGCAACCCGGTGGTATCCCGATCCAGCCGGCCGACGGAACTGACCGGCGGGTTTCGCTGCGACCAGCGCGCCGGCAGCAGGTCAAACACCGATCGACCTTCTCGTTCATCGCGCGAGCACACGCACCCTAGCGGCTTGTGAAACACGGCCAGCAGACCGTCCGGACACTCCACGGGTTCCCCGTCAATCAGGACGTCGGGAACGGCGACCTTTTCGTCTGATCGCCGGACCACTGCTCCGCCCGCGGTGATCCGCCCCGCCCGCACCCAAGCTTTGGCTTCGGAGCGACTGCAGTAGCCGCAGGCCGATAGCAATTGATCAAGGCGCCGGAGAGGAATGCTGGAACGGGATGCAGCCACGAGATACGGGCAGCATTTCGGAAACGCCGCCGCATGGGAACTCCCGATGATGGAGCCCTCCGGCAGCACAAACCGCGCTGCCAAGTCAGATCAAGGATCGCTTGCTGATGGTTGGAGAAGGTTAGTTTCCCGGACCATTGGCACGGAGCACCCGGAAATACGGACCGGTGCCCTCGCCGCTGCTCGTCCAGGTGCGCTTGCTAATCGGCCATGAAGTGCCGGAAACCGGTTTCCAGTCCGGGACCGTTAGCGAAGCGCTGGATTCCACGGTGAAGACCAGATTCGTGCCTGGACTCCACCAGTTAAGACGTAATCCACCTTCGATCTGCTTGGCTCGGACAAACACCGGTTGTTCGCCTAACTCGCGCACGACGGTGTAGCTGCTGAAGGCGATTCCCGCCTCAAGCCACTGGCGAGGCTCCGCCTCAACCCAGGATGGGTAACCATCCGCCGTGTCCAGAAACCGTTCTCCAAACCCTCCAAACCCGGTGACATGCCAGTTCCATGCGGGCAAGTCTGGGTGCTGCAGGTTGTGGTTGATCCCATTTGTCCCTGCTGCAATTCGTGCGCCTACGATGTTGCTTTCGATTTGCCCACCCGAGGCGATGAGGGCGCGCGCATGTTGTAGGTCGTTGAGACGATCGCTTGGAATGGGGAGCACGTAGGAATCGTCGAGCGGAGGAGCGATTGGAAACCACGGTTTGGGGCCAACCAAGAAATACACGACCTCGCCGCCGTTTACACTCGACAACTCTTCGGTGAACCAAAACGCTACCGTCACCGTCAAGACGCCTCGGAAAAGGGATCTTTTGGGATTAATGTTCATAGTTCCCTTGCTTCGGTTTGGTGGACATCCCGGGCGGGCGTGTGAGCTAGGATCAAAGGCACACATGAACGACGGGAAGCAGGACGGGGGACGGAAGCGCTACGACGAGGCGTTCAAACGCTCGGAGGTGGCGCTGTGGCAGCGGGGCGGCAAGTCAGCGAGCCGAGTCGGAGGACGGAGCGTTGGTGACTGCCGGGGCATGGCCTATTGACAACAGTTTTATTCGACCACAAGCGCTGGTTTGGCGGCAAGACTTATCTCAGGGAAAGCCGACGTTCCGACGTTCCGGCCCCGGCTTGGGTAACACCACTTTTTGAGTTCAGGCGCGTTCTCCCGGGCGTCTCCCCGAATCCTTCCGTAATCAGGGGCCACTGGAGATACCCCCCGGCACCGCCGGAAGCCGCGGCGAAGTTGCCTCAGCGCGCCTTGTCGCCTAATTGTTCCGCACCTTATGGCCGCCGCCGATACGCGCATCCCCGTCACCGTGCTCACCGGGTTCCTCGGAGCCGGGAAAACAACGCTGCTGAACCGCATACTCACCGAGAAGCACGGCAAGCGCATCGCCGTCATCGAAAACGAATTCGGCGAAATCGGCATTGACAACGAGCTCGTGATCCAGGCCGACGAGGAGATCTTCGAGATGAACAACGGCTGCATCTGCTGCACCGTGCGCGGCGACCTTATCCGCATCCTCGGCCAGTTGCTGAAGCGCCGCGACAAGTTCGACTACATCCTCGTCGAGACCACCGGCCTCGCCGATCCGGGACCGGTGGCCCAGACCTTCTTCAGCGACACCGAAATGAAGGAGGCCTTCCGCCTCGACGGCATCGTCACCCTGGTGGACGCGAAGCACATTTCGCTGCATCTGAACGACGCGCCCGAGGCCAAGGAACAGATCGCCTTCGCGGACCGGATCCTGGTCAACAAGTGCGATCTGGTCAGCGAATCCGAGCTCGCGGACCTGGAACATCGGATTCACGCCATCAACGCCGTGGCGCAGATCCATCGCACCACCAAGGCCAATCTCCCGGTGGCGCAGGTGATCGACATCCACGCCTTCGACTTGGACCACAAACTCACGCTCGACGGGGATTTCCTGGAAAAGGAACTGCCGTTCGAATGGTCCGGCGCCTACCACCTCGACGAGGGCGAGCACACCCTACGCCTCGAGGCCGGACCGGATCCCATGATAGGCGTGGTTCTGCTCCAGCTCGACACGCATGGCGAACACGAGTGCCACGACCATGAGCATGGTCATGAGCATGAACACCACAGCCACCACCACGGCGATGAGCACGGCCATGAACATGGGCACGAACATGAGCATGGCGACGGCCACAGCTGCCATGGCGGACTTCATGGAGCCCTGCACGCCGCCGAGGAGACCGCGGAAGAGGTCTTCGACAGAATCGCCACGTCCGTCCGCAACGGCGGTTCGATCAAGCCCGGCAAGACCCTCTACAAGCTAGTGCTGGCTGAAGACGGGGCTAGCGTGCGGGTGCAGATTCCCGCCCATGGCCATTACGCCCTGTTCACCCAGCACGGCCTGGGCGAATTCAATGGCCGGCTGCTCAAGGGCGACCAGGCCGTCGAGCCGGCCCATGTCCACGAGCATGGCGGCCATCATCATCACCACGAGCACGACGAAACCGTGAGCAGCGTCGGGATCGAGGAACGGCGTGAATTGGACCCCAAGCGCCTGAACGCCTGGCTCAGTGAGCTGCTGCAGACCAAGGGGCAGGACATTTTCCGCATGAAGGGCATCCTGAACCTCAAGGGCCAGAACCGGCGCTTCGTGTTCCAAGGAGTCCACATGCTCTTCGAGGGCCAGCCGGACCGCGAGTGGAAGGCGGACGAAACCCGCAAGAGCCAGCTGGTCTTCATTGGCCGGAACCTCGATCGCGAAGCGTTGAATGCCGGTTTCCGGCGGTGTCTCGCCTAAACCTGCGCGGGCTCGCGGGCCACGGATTTTGCACCGAACCGGAGGGCAACTGCCGCCTTACGCGGAAGGGCTTCCAGCCAGCATCTCGGTCACTGCCGCTTGGAGGTCTGGCAGCGTAAATGGCTTTTCCAAGGTGCGATTGGCCCCAAGAATTCCGGCCATTCGCAGGTAAGTGGACGCACCGACCTGACCGCCGCCGGAAATCACCAGAACCTTAAGGCTCTTGTGGCGTTTGCGCAGTTCCACGAGCGTTTCGATGCCGTCCTTTCCAGCCATCACCACGTCGGTGATCACGAGATCCACCCCACCCTCGGCGTCGAACTGGGCCAGCGCTTCGTTGCCATCAGCCGCCTCGCAGATCGAGTGCCCCAGCGAGACGAGCCCCAGGCGCACAACCCGCCGGATGCTCGGTTCGTCATCTACAACGAGAATCTTCGCCATACCCCTCAAAACTCGGTGGAAGCGGGCGTCAGCGGACTTGAGTTGTCCACCGGTGTCAAGTCACTGAACTGTTGTAGGTCAGTTCGGCTCAAGGACCTACAGGACAAATGACCGGCGTGGGTTTGGAATCGCAAAACAGTTTCCTTCCCACCTACCCTGCCGACGTGATGTTCCACCGGCTGCTTCATTTGGTGATTCATGGCTGCCTGATCACTTCCCTGTATTCGGCAGGATTCCCGGAGCCCTTCAGTTCCGAAAAGCGCGGCGGACTCGTCCCCGCTACCGAGGCGGCTGCCAGTTTCCGCCTGCCGCCGGGGTTCAAGGTGTCCGTTTTCGCGGCCGAACCGGACGTCCAACAGCCGATTTCGATGACGTTTGACCCGCGCGGGCGGCTTTGGGTCGCGGAGAATTACACCTACGCCGAAGCTGGGGTGAACTTTGCCACGAACCTGAACGACCGGGTCCTGGTGTTTGAGGACCAGGACCACGACGGACGCTTTGACCGGCGCACTGTGTTCTGGGACCAGGCCAAAATCCTGACCAGCATCGAGGTCGGCTTGGGCGGCGTGTTCGCCTTGTGTCCCCCAAAACTCCTCTTCCTTCCGGACCGTAACGGGGACGACGTGCCGGATGGTCCGCCGGAAGTTTTGCTGGACGGGTTCACCACCACCAGTGGCAATCGCCATACATTTGCCAATGGCCTGAAGTGGGGGCCCGACGGCTGGCTGTGGGGCCGAATCGGCATCTCCAGCGGAGCCAAGATCGGTGTTCCAGGCGCGGCCGACGATCAGCGAGTTGAAATGCGCGGTGGCATCTGGCGATATCATCCGGGCCGCCGGGTCATGGAGGCGGTTTCCCATGGCACCACCAATCCGTGGGGCCTCGACTGGAACGAGGTCGGCGAGCCGTTTTTCATCAACACAGTCATCGGCCACCTGTGGCACGCGATTCCGGGTGCCCATTTCCAGCGCATGCACGGTAACGACGTGGATCCGCACGCCTACGCCCTCATTGCCCAGCATGCTGACCATTACCACTTCGATACCGGAGCCGGCTGGCAGAAGTCCCGGGCGGCCTTCGACGGCAGCACGTTTGCCGCCGGAAGCGACGAACTGGGCGGTGGCCACGCCCATTGCGGTCTCATGATCTATCAGGGCGACAATTGGCCCGCCCAATACAGGGGAAAACTCTTCACCATCAACCTGCACGGCCGTCGCCTGAATGTGGAACGCCTGGAGCGGGACGGATCCGGCTACGTGGGGCGCCACGAACGCGACTTCCTGCAAATCGGCGATCCTTGGTTTCGTGGGCTGGATGTCATCCAAGCGCCGGACGGCTCGGTCTTTCTGTCGGATTGGGCCGACACGGGCGAATGCCATGACCACGACGGCATCCACCGGTCCTCCGGCCGCATCTACCGGATCAGCTACGGCGAATCCCCTGCCCCTCAGGTGCCCGATGTGAGCCGCGCCACGGGCGAGGAACTGCTGGTCCTGTTGACCAGTCCCAACGAATGGCTCGCTCGCCAGGCGCGCCGTGTCATCGCCGACCGAAAACACGCCGGCCGGCTGAATTTCCCGTCGCAGACCCAGCTTGAGGTCGAGTTCGCAAAGCAGAACCAGCCTACCGCCCGACTTCGTATGCTTTGGGCGATGAATGTCCTTGGACCGATCGACCCCGGCTGGCTGGTGCAACGGATCTCCGGCCCCACCCGCGACGGAAACGAGGCGGTTCGCTCCTGGGCCGTCCGACTGCTGGCCGACTCGCTCTCCCTCCAGCGCGAACGCCTCGCGGCACCGGCCAGCGAGGTGGTAAAGCGGGACGCCGCCGCGGCCGCGTTGAAGACCATCCGCGACGCCATGGTGGAACGTGCCCGACTGGATCAGTTCGAAGGCGTGCTGCTCTACCTCGCCTCCGCCCTGCAAAAGCTCCCGGTCCCGGATCGTGAACCTCTGGCTCTGGCTTTGGTCGCGCGGACCGAAATTGCCCGCGATCACAACCTGCCGCTGCTGCTGTGGACCGGCATCGAGCCCCTGCTCGCCGCGCAGCCGGACCTCGCCGTGCCGCTGACCAAGGCGGCCACCGCCCCGCAGCTGCGCCAATTCGTCGCCCGCCGTCTGGCCTTGGATCTCGAATCGAAGCCGAAACCTGTCAACGCGCTGGTGGCGGCGGCGTTGAACTGGCCCGAACCGATCCAGTCCGACCTGATCCGCGGCCTCGGCGACGGACTCCGCGGCTGGCGCAAGGCGGTCGCTCCAGCAGCCTGGAAAGCCTTTGCCGACTCCGCCCGCCAAATCGCGGTCCCGGATGTCGAGGAACAGCTGCGCAGCCTGAACCTGCTGTTCGGCGACGGCCGGGCTTTGGACGATCTCAAATCGATCCTGGCGGACGGCAATTCGGACGCCGGTTCCCGGCGAAACGCGCTGCGGACGCTGTTGGCAAGCCGTGCCGAGGGTCTCGCCCCGCTGCTGCGTAATTCCGCCAACGACGGGGCGCTGCGGCCGGACGCATTGATCGGGCTGCTGCAATTGGGCGAAGCCGACGCGGTGGAGTTCACCATGGGCCGCTACCAATGGCTGGGCCTCGAAGAACGCCCGGCGGTGATGGGCGCCCTAGTCAGCCGCGCCGGTGGCGCCAGAGCGGTTTTGGAGGGGATCGCCAGGGGCCAGATTGCCCGGTCGGAACTCAGCGCGTTCCACGCCCGCCAAATCGCCGGGCTCGGTGACGAAACCCTCGCCCGCCAGCTCCGCGAAGTGTGGGGCAGCGTGCAAGCAGGCGGCGCGGACCACTCGGCCGAAGCAGCCCGCTGGAGAGACCAGCTCACCGCCGACCGCCTTCGCGCCGCCAATCTCACGAACGGCCGCCGGCTGTTCGCGCAGAAATGCGCCCCCTGCCATCGGCTCTTCGGCGAAGGGGGCACGGTGGGCCCGGATCTCACCGGTTCTGGCCGTTCCAACCTCGATTACCTGCTGGAGAATCTGCTGGCTCCCAGCGCGGTCGTCCCGGCCGACTACCGGATGACCATCGTCACCCTCAAAGACGGCACCGTGCTCAACGGACTCCTGCGCGAGCCCAACGCCCGCACGGTCACGCTGCAAAGCCAGACGGAGGCCAGAATCATCGAGCGCGCGGACGTCGCGACCCTTGAACAGTCCGACCAGTCGATGATGCCCGAAGGATTCCTTTCCCAACTGCCAACCGACGAGTCGCGCGACCTGATCGCCTACCTGATGATTCCGCGTCCGTTGCCTTGACCTGACCCCGACTTCCCGCCGATTCAACCCGAGTCTCGGAGCCGAAGGCATCGCCTTACGCGCGATGCTCACCGAATCATGACTCGCTGGCCCGCGCAGGAACGGACGGATTTTGTCGTCAACCTACCCGTTTGGAGAGGGGGCAACCTCCCGCCGGAGCTTACTTCGCTCGGAATTCGAGGAAAACGGCTAAAAACCACCGACCATTAGTTGCTATCACTCCCAAGAGCAGGTGAATGAACGACAAAGAAGTGTGAGCCCGAATCCGCTCAACCGCCCTTTGATTTGCCCCGACAAATTGAACTGATGGAAGCAACCGCCCAATTCGCCGACGACTTGCGCGACTTGGCTCAGACCCGGGACAATGCCCGGAAGGTTGCCTGCTTTCACTGCGGGACGCCGTGCGCGAATGACAACTTCGCCAAGGAAGACCGGCCTTTTTGCTGCCATGGCTGTCAGACGGTCTTCGAGCTTTTGTCGGAGAATGGCCTGGGCCAGTTCTACGAGCTGAGCACCGACGCCGGTCGCCGCATGGAACGCCCGGCCGACGCCGGGAAATTCCGGTTCTTGGACGAATCTTCGGTTCGTAGCCGCCTCGTGGATTTCGACGACGGCAAGGTGACCCACGTCACCTTGCACCTGCCGGCAATCCACTGTGTGGCCTGCGTGTGGCTGCTCGAGAACCTCTTCCGCCTTAAGCCCGGCATCGGGCAGTCGCGCGTGAACTTCCCCCGCCAGGAAGCGATCATCTCGTTCGATCCAAAGCAGGTGGCGCTGAGCGAAGTGGCCGCGTTGCTCGACTCCATCGGTTACGAGCCCAACCTGAAGCTGTCCGACCTCGAGGGAAAACGCTCCAGCCCGGTTTCCCGGCGACTCTGGCTGCAACTGGGCGTGGCAGGCTTCGTCTTCGGCAACACCATGCTGTTCAGCCTCCCGGCATATTTCGGTCTCGACACCCTGAGTGGACCAAGTTTCCGCAGCCTGGTCGGCTGGCTGAGTCTGGGCTTGGGAATCCCGGTCGTGGTGTTCAGCGCGGCGGACTATTTCAAGGCCAGTTGGCTGAGCTTCCGCCAACGACGAATGACGATCGATGTGCCCATCGCGGTCGGCATCGCGGTCATCTTTCTGCAGAGCGCCTTCGAGGTCATCACCAGCCACGGCGAAGGATACTTCGATTCGCTCGCCGGATTGACGTTCTTCCTGCTGTGCGGCCGGGTCTTCCAGCAGAAGACCTATGACCGCCTCGCCTTTGACCGGGACTACCGCTCGTTTTTCCCCCTGTCCGTGTTACGGCGGAGCAGCGACCGCGAGGAACGGGTGTCGCTGGGGCAGATCGGCATTGGGGACCGGCTCACCATCCGGCACGGCGAGCTGATTCCAGCCGATTCGCGGGTCCTCACCGGCGCGGCGCTGGTGGACTACAGCTTCGTCACAGGCGAATCGGAGCCGGTAGCCAAGGCCGCCGGGGAATTGCTGTTCGCAGGCGGACGCCAGGCGGGTGCCACGCTGGAAGTCGTCACGGTAAAGCCGGTTTCCCAAAGCTACCTCACCTCGCTTTGGAATCAGGACGCCTTCCGCAAGGAAAAGAACGACACCTTCAACACGCTGACCAACCGATACAGCCAACGCTTCACCTGGATCATCCTCGGCATTGCCCTCGCCGCGGCCGGCTACTGGCTGTTCCGCGACGACGGCCTGCGCGCGCTGCGCTCCTTCACCGGCGTGCTGATCGTGGCGTGCCCGTGCGCATTGGCGCTGGCCGCGCCGTTCACGCTGGGCGCCGCCCTGCGGGCCCTCGCCCGCCGCAACATCTTCGTCCGCAACACCGAGGTCCTGGAGGCGATGGCCCGGATCAACACCGTGGTCTTCGACAAGACCGGCACGCTCACCGCCGCCCACGGCGGTGAGATTGTTTTCACGGGCGTCGAACTTTCCGCAGCCGAAAGCGCCCTCGTGGCCGTCGCCGCCCGTCAATCCACCCATCCGCTTTCCCGCCGGGTCGCCGACCAACTCGGGGCAACTTCTGCCACAGTGACCGCATTCCGCGAAGAACCGGGCCAAGGCATCGAAGCCACCGTAACCGGAACGACGGTCCAACTCGGTTCACGCGCCTGGCTGGAGTCGCTCGGAATCAGCGTCCCAGGTGTGTCTGCGACCGCCGGCTCGACCGTGTGGCTGGCGTTGGGCGGCGCCTTCCGGGGCGTGTTCACACTCTCGAGCGCCCTGCGTCCGGAGACCGACCGCCTGCTCCGCAGTCTCGCCGAACGGCACGAGATCGCCCTGCTCAGCGGCGACAACGAACGCGACCGGGAACGCTTCGCCGCCCTGTTCGGACCCAAGGCCCATCTGCGGTTCAACCAGAGCCCGCTGAACAAGCTGCGGTTCATCCGCGACCTGCAGGCCCGGCCCCGCACCGTCATGATGGTGGGTGACGGCCTCAACGACGCCGGAGCCCTGCGGCAAAGCGACGTGGGCGTGGCGGTCGTGGAGAACATCGGCGCCTTTTCGCCGGCCAGCGACGTGATCATGGACGCCACGCTGGTGCCCCGGACGGCAGAACTGCTGCGGTTCGCCCGGCAGGCCACGCTGGTCGTCCGGCTGAGTTTCCTGATCTCGACCCTCTACAACATCGTGGGCCTCGGCATCGCCGCGAGCGGCAACCTCGCCCCCGTGGTGTGCGCCATCCTGATGCCGGTGAGTTCGGTAACGGTGGTGGCGTTTGCGGTCGGAATGACCCGCTGGCTGGGCCGGCGGGCGGGTCTGGAGGTCACAATCGCTGGCCATTCGACGCCAAAGGAGGGCGAGCCGGCATGATCGTCATTCTCTTACTCATTCCTCTGAGCGTTTTGGTCGCCGCGGGCTTTCTCTGGGCCTTTTTTTGGGCGGTCCGCTCCGGACAATACGAGGACACCACCACGCCCTCGCTGCGCATCCTGACGGAGGACGGCAGCCGGACAACCAAGTCAGAACCGCTTTCAACGAACGAACCACAGCAACATTGAGATGAAGATAGACACATTCAAATACGACAACCGGATCGTGCGCGCGTTTGCGATCGCCACGGTCATCTGGGCCATCGTCGGGTTCACGGCCGGCCTGCTCGCGGCCGTCCAGCTCTTCTGGCCGGAGGCCAACCTGAACCTGCAATACACGACCTTCGGCCGTCTTCGGCCGCTGCACACCAACGCGGTCATCTTCGCGTTCGTCGGCAACGGCATGTTCATGGGCATCTACTATTCGCTCCAGCGCCTGTGCAAGGCGCGGATGTTCAGCGATGCGCTGAGCTGGCTGAATTTCTGGGGCTGGAACGCGATCATCGTGGCTGCCGCCGTAACGCTGCCGCTGGGCATCACGACCAGCAAGGAATACGCCGAGCTGGAGTGGCCGATTGACATCGCCATTGCAGTCGTCTGGGTTGCCTTCGCGGTCAACCTGTTCGGCACGATCATCCGGCGGCGTGAAAAGCACATCTACGTTGCCATCTGGTTCTACATCTCCTGCGCCATCACGGTCGCCGTGCTGCACATCGGCAATTCGCTGGTCATCCCCGCCAGCCTCTTCAAGAGCTATCCCATTTACGCTGGCGTGCAGGACGCGCTGATGCAGTGGTGGTATGGCCACAACGCCGTCGCGTTCTTCCTGACGACCCCTTACCTCGGCCTGATGTATTACTTCCTGCCCAAGGCGGCGGGTCGGCCGGTGTTCAGCTACCGCCTTTCGATCATCCACTTCTGGGCGCTGATCTTCATCTACATCTGGGCGGGCCCGCATCATCTGCTCTACACCGCGCTGCCCGACTGGGCGCAGTCCCTCGGCATGGTGTTCTCCGTGATGCTCGTGGCACCGAGCTGGGGCGGCATGTTGAACGGTCTGCTCACCCTCCGGGGTGCCTGGGACAAGGTGCGCCAGGAACCGATGCTGAAGTTCATGGTCGTGGCGATCACCGCCTACGGCATGGCAACCCTCGAAGGGCCGCTGCTCTCGATCAAGAGCGTCAACTCACTGTCGCACTACACAGACTGGACGATCGCCCACGTCCACACCGGCGCGCTTGGCTGGAACGGCTTCCTGACGTTCTCGATCCTATACTGGCTGTTCCCGAAACTGTGGAACACAAAGCTTTATTCCGTGAAGCTGGCCAACTGGCACTTCTGGCTCGGGCTCATGGGCATCATGTTCTACGCCATCCCGATGTATTGGGCCGGCGTCACCCAGGGACTGATGTGGAAGGAGTTCACCCCGGACGGCTTCCTGCGCTATCCGAACTTCCTCGAGACCGTGCTACAATTGATCCCGATGTATCGCCTGCGTGCCATCGGCGGAACGCTCTTCATCATCGGTGCCTGCATCGGCGCCTATAACCTCTACCGCACCGCCAAGAGCGGCAAGTTCGAGCCGGACACCGAAGCACAGGCGGCTCCGCTCTCGGATAATCCCCACCCCACCGGCACCGGCCACCGCTGGCTGGAGGCCAAGCCGATGCTGCTGACCGCCCTTTCCGCCGTCGCTATCCTCATCGGTGGTGCAATCGAGGTCATTCCCCTCTACCTCATCAAGGAGAACGTCCCGACCATCACCTCCGTGAAGCCCTACACCGCCCTCGAGGTGCTGGGCCGGGACATTTACATCCGCGAAGGCTGCGTGGGCTGCCATTCGCAGATGGTGCGCCCGTTCCGCTCGGAAACCGAACGCTATGGCGAATACTCCAAGGCCGGCGAATTCGTCTATGAACACCCGTTCCTGTGGGGCTCCAAACGCACGGGGCCGGACCTGCATCGAGAAGGGGGCCGATATCCTGACGCCTGGCACTACAATCACATGGAGAATCCCCGCTCCACCTCGCCCGGTTCCATCATGCCGCCGTATCCCTGGTTGCTGACGCAGAAACTCGACACCAACGCCCTGCCCGCCCGCATCGCCGCACTGCGCAAGGTCGGGGTGCCCTATCCGGACGGGTTCGAAAACGGCCCCGCCCAAAAGGAACTGGAAGCCCAAGCGCGCAAGATCGTCGGCAACCTCCAGCTCGGCATGATCAGCAACACTCCGCCGGACGCGGAGATCATCGGCATGATTGCCTACCTTCAGCGGCTTGGCACCGACATCAAGGCCGCTCCTCCGCAGGCCGGCATCACTCCGGCCACCGACCAGGCGGTCGCCACCGCCAACCCCTGAAACACCATGATCAAGAATGTGCTCAGCGACATCGGTGGGGTGGGACTCTACGGCATCGCCTCGGTGCTGCTGTTCTTCCTCGTGTTCTCCGGGGCGATTGTTTTCGCCCTGCTCAAAAAGAAATCCTTCCTGAACTACATGGGCGCCCTGCCCCTGTCGGACGGCACTGAAACCGATTCCAAAAAGCAAACCGACTCCCTCCATGAATGATCCCAAAGAAACCAAGGATCCCCTGCTGCTCGACCATGAGGCCGACGGCATCAAGGAACTCGACAATAACCTGCCCGCGTGGTGGGTGTGGCTGTTCTATCTCTGCGTCATCTGGGGCGTTGCCTACCTCGGCTACTACCACGTGCTCGCCAAAGGCGATCTGCAGAAGGCCGAATACGACAAGGAAATGGCCGCCGGCAATGCCATCAAATCCGCCGCCCTGGCCAAGTTCGAGGGCGCCATGACCACAGCGGAGCCAAGCAAGAAATCGGAAGATCTCGACCACGGGCGCCAACTGTATGCGACCTATTGCGCCCCCTGTCACCGGGTTGACGCCGGGGGGCTGGTCGGCCCGAACCTGTGCGATGACTACTGGATCCACGGACCGTCGTTCGCCGACAACGTGAAGGTCATCTGGAACGGCGTGCCCGACAAAGGCATGCTTGCCTGGAAGGAACAGGGCTTCAAACCATCCGACATTCTCGCCGTGGCGAGCTACATCTACACCCTCCGCGGCAGCAATCCCCAGAATCCCAAGATGCGCGAGGACCTCGCCCCGAAGGATACCGAGGTTTACGAATAGCTGACCCGACTGTTACCCGGTTCGAGGTCACACCATGAGCACTCCCTCCCTGCCCAAGCCGAAGGCGAATGCGCCCGCCGATCCGAATCCGCAGGTCCGCAACGTGGACTGGCAGGATTTTCGCGAGCACCTCGCCACGGCCGACAAGGAGGGAAACCGCACTTGGATCTATGCGAAGGAACCGTCCGGCACCTGGTATCGGCGCCGGACGGCCTTCGCCTGGCTGCTCATCGCAATCATGTTCTCTGGGCCGTTTATCAAGATCGGCGGCAACCCGTTGCTCATGATCAACATTGTGGAGCGCAAGTTCTCGATCCTCGGGCAGATCTTCTGGCCTGAAGACACGATCATCTTCGCCGTCGCGATGCTCACCTTCTTCGGCGGCATCATGATTTTCACCACCGCCTTCGGCCGCCTCTGGTGCGGCTGGGCCTGCCCCCAGACGGTGATGATGGAAATGGTCTTCCGGAAATTGGATTACCTCATCGAGGGCGACGCTCAGGCGCAGCGCGCGTTGGATGCGGCGCCATGGACCGCCGGCAAGATCGCCCGGAAACTCCTCAAGCACGGCGTCTTCTTCGGACTCTCGTTCGTGGTGGGAAACACCCTGCTCAGCTACATCATTGGACTGGATTCCCTTCTTCGCATCATCACCGACAACCCGGCCAACCACCTGCCCGGCCTTGGTTTCATGATCGCATTCACTCTGCTCTTCTACGGGATCTTTGCCCGGTTCCGCGAGCAGGCCTGCACGTTCATCTGTCCCTATGGCCGTTTCCAGTCCGCCCTGCTCGACGAAAACTCGATGATCGTCGCCTACGACCACAAGCGCGGTGAAAAGCGGGGCGCATGGAAACGCGAACAGGCGATCGAACTGCGACGCGAACAGGGCCAGGGCGACTGCGTCAACTGCCGGCAATGCGTGGTCGTCTGCCCGACCGGCATCGACATCCGCAACGGCCTGCAGATGGAGTGCGTCAACTGCACCGCCTGCATGGACGCCTGCGACAACGTGATGGACAAGATCGGCCGCCCCAAGGGACTGATCCGCTACGCCTCGCTCAACGGAATCGAAAAGGGCGAACCGCTCCGCTTCACCCCGCGCATGAAGCTGTATGCGACGATGCTGTCCGGCCTGATTGGGCTCTTTCTGATTCTGGTGTTTACCCGGGCCGAGGTGGAAACCCTGTTCCTCCGGGCGCCCGGCGCCCTCTTCCAGGCCGCCCCCGACGGGCGCATCAGCAACCTCTACACCGCCAAGGTGGTGAACAAGACCAACCGCGATCTACCGCTCCAGTTCCGCCTGCTCAACTCGGGCGGCAAGGTCACGGTCCTGGGCGCGGCCAATTTTGTGGCCCCCAAGGAAATGGTCACCCAGACTTCGGTGCTGATCGAACTCGCGCCGGAGGACCGCCGGGGAGCGACCACCAAACTTCAGGTCGGCGTCTATTCCGGAGACAAACTGATTGAAACCGTGGACACGGCCTTTATCGGCCCACGCTGAATTCCCATGAACAATGCCTCGGAAAAGAATGGGTTCAATCCCTGGCCCTACGCCCTGAGCGCTTTTCTCGGGCTGTTTGCGGCCTGCGTCATCGGCTTCGGGGCCTGGGCCGTGCGCCAGAAAATAGACTTGGTGGGCCCGGACTACTACGAGCAGGAAGTCCGCTACCAGCAGCAGATCGACCGCGAGTCCCGCACCCTTGCGATGGGCGAGCCCGTGGCCATTGACTACTCTCTCGATTCAAACCGCATTTCCATTGTCCTGCCCGCCTCGCATGCCCAATCCAGTCCGACTGGGCAGATCCGCTTCTACCGTCCTTCGGACGCCTCACTGGATCGCACGATCCCTCTGGCCGTGGACGCCAGCGGCAGACAGGAACTGGACGCTTCGGCCCTGCTCAACGGACGGTGGAAGGTCCGCGTGGACTGGACCTCGTCCGGAACCGACTATACGGCCGAGGAGAAACTCGACGTCGTCCGCAAGGCGGCCCTCTGACCATGATGTGGACCGCCTTGATGCTCGGGTTGGCGGGCAGCCTCCACTGCGCCGGCATGTGTGGTCCGCTGGCACTCGCCCTGCCGCATCCGGGCGGCGGCGCCACTGGGTTCGTCGTCAGCCGACTCGCCTACAATTCGGGCCGCATCGCCACCTACCTCGCCTTGGGCGCCTTGTTTGGCCTGTTGGGACGTTCCCTCGCCCTGGTTGGCGTGCAACGTTGGCTCTCAATCGGGGCCGGCTCGGCCATGCTGCTGGGCCTGCTGTTTGCCTCCCGGCTCGGCGCGAGAACGCCGGTCGTGGCGGTCGTTGACCGGCTGAAGGCCACCTTCGGCCGGCTCTTGCATCGCCGCACGCTGCAATCGCTCGCTTTGCTGGGCCTGCTCAACGGCCTGCTGCCCTGCGGTTTGGTTTACGCCGCCGCCGTCGGCGCCACGGCCACTGGCGGGCTGATCTCCGCCGTCGGTTACATGGGCCTGTTCGGTTTGGGGACGTTGCCCCTGATGCTCGGAATCGGCCTGAGCGGCCGGGCATTTCCGGTGGCGTGGCGTTTCCGCCTCCAATCATGGGTGCCCGTTTCGCTCGCGCTGGTGGCCATGCTGCTGATTCTCCGTGGCCTTTCGCTGGGCATTCCTTACCTCAGCCCCGATCTCGCCGCCGCCGATCCGGCCTGCTGCCACCACTGAGGTCTTCGGCCACGGTCCCGCGTCACTTCTGATCCCCGCAGGGAGCGATCTCACCCCACTTCCAGCGGGCAGGCTTTGCCAGTTTCACCCCGGCCGGCAATAGTCCCGTCCGTGAACACATCGAGTGCCGTCTTCATCCGCAGCGCCCCGGACTTGGATTCCTGTCCGGAGGGCGACCAGCCGGAGTTCGCGTTTGCCGGCCGCTCGAACGTCGGCAAGTCATCCCTGCTGAACCTCCTGGTCGGTAAGCGGGACCTGGCGCGGGTCTCCGCCACGCCCGGGCACACGAAACAGCTCAACTTTTTCGACATCAATCGACGCTGGCGGCTCGTGGACATGCCCGGCTACGGCTTCGCCAAGGTCGGACGCGCGGAAAAGACCAATTTCACTGAAGCCATCTCGCGCTACCTGATTGATCGCCAGAATCTTGTCTGCGTTTTCACACTGGTGGATTCATCGCTGCCGCCGCAGAAGATCGACCTCGAGTTCGTGGAGTTTCTCGTCAACCACGAGGTGCCGTTCGTGCTGGTGTTCACCAAGACTGACAAGTGCAGCCCCACGCAGGTGCAGGCTCACATCGACCAGTTCAAGGAGGCGCTGCTCGCGTGGACCGCCAATCTCCCCTTGATTATCGCGTGCTCTGCCTACGAACGGAAGGGGCGCAATGCCCTGCTCAAAATCATAGATGGGGCCCTGGAACCCGAACAGAAGCGGCCCCAAGCCGCCCGGGCTCCGGCCAAGCGGAACACGCCCTGGTGAGCGGCCATTGCCAATTACCCTTTCCCCGCCACTGTTCGTCCATGGAACCGCAGCGAAATCTCACCATCGCCCGACTTGTGGCCCTATTTCTAGGCCTGATCGCCTTGGGAACCGCGGGATGCGAACCGACGCGGAATCAGGCCGCAGCCTCTCCGACCAACACCTCTTCCGCCACCATGACTGGCTTCACCAAACCCGACGCCACCGAGCTTCAGCGCCGTCTCACACCCGAGCAGTTCGCCGTAACCCAGCAGTGCGGCACCGAACCGCCGTTCCGCAATGCCTACTGGGACAACAAGAAACCGGGCATCTACGTGGATGTCGTGTCCGGGGAACCGCTCTTCAGTTCCCTCGACAAGTTCGATTCCGGTTCCGGCTGGCCAAGCTTCACCCGTCCGCTGCTGGCCAAGGCCGTGACCGAAAAGGAAGACCGTGACCATGGCATGGTTCGCACCGAGGTGCGTTCAGCCCAGGCGGATTCCCATCTCGGGCATGTCTTTGACGACGGTCCCGGACCCACCCAACTCCGCTACTGCATCAATTCCGCGTCGCTGCGGTTCGTTCCCGTCGAACGCATGGTCGCCGAAGGCTTCGGTGCCCTCCTCGAACCTTTCGTGAAGGCTGGCTTGATTGCCGCCTCCACCACCAATGCTGCCGCGGCAGCCAAAACGGAGACTGCCGTGCTCGCCGGCGGCTGCTTTTGGGGCATGGAGGAGATCATCCGCAAGATCCCCGGCGTGCTCGAAACCACCGTTGGTTACACCGGCGGGAACATCCCCAACCCCTCTTACGAGCTGATCTGCACCGGACGCACTGGTCACGCCGAAGCGGTGCGGGTCATGTTCAATCCGGAACTGCTCAGCTACGAAACGCTGCTGGGATTCTTTTTCCGGATGCATGATCCGACGACGCTGAACCGCCAGCACAACGACATCGGCACCCAGTATCGCTCCGCGATCTTTGTCAGCGATGAGTCCCAGAAGGCCGCCGCGGAAAAGGTGAAGGCGCACTTCGACCGTTCCGGGCGGTTCAGACGTCCGATCGTGACCGCGGTCACCGCTGCCTCAGCATTCTATCCGGCCGAAGGATATCATCAGAAGTATCTCGTGAAGAATCCCGGTGGCTACAACTGCCACGTCTTACAGGACTGAGGTCGAGGTGAAACCGGAGTGCCCCCGCCCGGACGCTCAGTTGAGGGTAATCCCCCGGCGCAGAAAGGTTGGCTCATCGAGATTCTGGCCCTGAAAGAAGGTGCTCTCGGTGTGCTCGAACCGGCCTTTCGAAACGAGATCGAAGTTGAAGTTCTGCTGCTCCGCTTTCCGTTTCCCTGCGGTCTTGGAGGGTGCCGCCTTGCGCGGTGCCTCGCCGGACGTCGTGAAGAGGCCCTTGACCCGCAGGGGCGCTCCCGTGTCCAGGTCGAGGCCATCAAGAATCACCGGCGCCACCGAAGCGCTCGACTCGTAGCGGGGAGTCGGCACGGCGGCGACTGGGGCAGACACAGCGGCCACCGCCGGCGAAACTACCGGAACGATACCCGTGCGGGCGGCCACCGCAGTCAGCGATAGCCGTCCGTTCAGTGCGGGATCGTCCGTCGCGCCCACCACGAGGCGCGCCCGCTCGCACCATCCTTGGAACTGACGCTGGAGCCATTCCAGTTCATCGAGCCGCAGGTCACCGTTCGTGGCAATGTTCACGAGCACCGACTCAGCTTCACCCGGCGAACAGTCTCCCTGCAGAAAGGCATGGCGCTGGAGCAGCTCGAAAGCCTCCCGGGCGCGGTTGTCCCCACGGCCCTCGACGGTGGCGAAGGAGCTCTCGCCGTGCAGACCGCGCAGCATCCGCTCCATCGTGCCCACACCGATCGGCACCAGGCCGGGACAGTTCAGCATCCGCCAGAGACCGCTCAACGCCTCGCCGATGATGGCGTTGGAGTTGGCCATCACTTCCGGCAGCCGGGTCCTTTCATCGAGCATCCGCGACGCGGCCGTGTTGGAAAGGCAGAGCACCACGTCCGCAGCAGCGCGCAATGCCTGCAACGCGGCCTTGGCGTTGCTGTGCCTCAGCGGGGCCTCAAAGGAAAACGGCGTCGTTACCAGGGCAACGACCAGCGCTCCGGCTTCGCTGGCGGCCCGGGCCACCATTGGTCCCGCTCCGCCTCCGGTTCCACCACCCAGACCGGCCAGTAGAACGACCACTTTGGCTCCGCGGACCGCTTCGCGGATCAGGCCCAAATCCTTCTCTGCCGCCTGCCGCCCGTGCGCCAGGTCGCCCCCGCAGCCAAAGCCCCGCGTGATGTCATGGCCGAAAGGCACCAGTTCCACGCCGGCCGCCGGTTCGGGAAACTCGGCGGTGCCCAGGCTTTTCAGTCGGATGCCCGCCAGCGCACGGCCGGCCAGCGCCTGGATCAGGTTGTTCCCGGCACGGCCAACGCCGACACAAAGCAGTCCGGTGGTGTCACTGGCAGCAGGGGCGGGTGGATTCATGGCGCGGTGGGGTCAGCGGCTGAGGATTGAGGAGAGGGTTGAGGCAAAGTCCCAACGGCGTTTGGGTTTCCTCTGTTCGCGCATCGCCCCGTAGCGAACCAGCCCGATGGCAGTGGCGAATTCCGGATTCCCCAGCACGTCGGCCGGTCCGGAGACGTTCTGCACGTGCGCCCGACCGATGGGCAGTTGGAAAATCTCCTCGGCCAACCGTTCGATGTCGTTCACCCGGGCGCCGCCGCCGCACAGGAAGACTCCGGCGCCGGCGGAAACCAGTGCACCGTGCGGGGCCAGTTCAGTGGCAACGATGCGCAGGATCTCCTCCAGTCGCAGGTGCATGATGCGCTGGAGGTGCTCCACGTTGATGGTTCGGGGCTGGAGCCCGTTGTCGCGCGGGAGCGTGTGAACTTCGCCCTTCGATGCGGGGTCCACGAGCGCTCGGCCGAGCTTAAGCTTGATCTCTTCCGCCTGCGGCAAGGGCAGCTTCAGCCCATTGGCCAAATCGTTGGTGACATGATCGCCGCCGACCGCGAGCACCCCGGAGTGACGCAGCACGCCCCCGTGGAAGAACGCGTAGTCGGTGGTGCCGCCGCCGAGGTCAATGACCACGGCGCCCTGCTCCTTCTGCTCGGGAGTCAGGACCGCCAGCGCCGATGCCAGCCCACCGAACACGGCTTTTTCCACGGCAATCTCCAGCTTCTCCACCACGCGGCGAGCGGTAGCGATGCGGTTTGTGTTGCCATGGATGACGTGAACCCGGGCCTCCACGCGAGCGCCGACCGCATCCACGGGATTGTCGCAGGGCCGGTCGTCCACCAGAAAGTCCTGCCGCACGCTGTCCACCACCTCGAAACCGTTGGGGCAGCCCACCAGCTTGGCATTGTGAATCGCCGCCTGCACGTCCTCACGCGTGATGGTGCGGTCCACGGTCGGAATCGGCTGCACGCCCTTGCTGTTCTGGCAGCGGATATGGGTGCCGGTCACCGCGAGGTAAACGCTCTGGATCTCGACGTTGGCCATGTCCTCTGCCTCGGCCACGGCCTGGCGCACATCGTCGTCGGTCTTGGTGGCGTCGGTGATCTCGCCTTTGCGGACGCCACGCGAGCGAGCCTGCCCAATGCCCAGCACCGTCACCTCGCCGCGGCTGCCGATCTCGCCGACGGCAGCGCAGACCTTGGAGGTGCCAATTTCCAGACCGACAATCAGATGACCGGGATTGAACATGGCAGGCAGCGGTTGGGGTTCAGACGTGGCGACGGATTGGGGATTTGCGTTTGGGACGCAGCGGGCGGGACGGAACCTCATTGGTCGGCGCCGCGGCCAGTTCGACCCACTTCAGCGGCGGATGGTTGGCGACGCTCAAATCCAGTGAGCCGATGGCTCGGCGCAGTTCCGCGCTGCGGCGATGCACCGCCTGCCACTGCTGGAACTGCTGCCCGAAATTGCCGGGAGTCATCGTAATTTGCGCCCCACGAGTCGTGACGACCGTGAGCAGTCCCGCGGCGCTCACATCGACGTTGGCCAAGTCGGCCTCAGCTGCCAGCGGAGTCTCGCAGAAGGCGGCCAGAAGACGAAGACCCGCCAGGGTCTGGTTGCCGGTCAGGGCATGTCCCGGCGCGACACCCACCACGGGAATGCCGGTCAGCAGCGGAAGCGTCGCCTCGCTTTGGACCACCTCGGCCGGCGCCCGGCCCGGCTCAAACGGGGCCATAACCCGGCCAAACTCGTCCACGAGCAGAAACGTCTCGCGGCCGCCGACCGGCGGCAGCATCAGGCGTGCGATCGGCCAGCGTTCCCGCACCGTGATCCGCAGGGTGTCGGGAAATTCCAGCTCCAGCCGCGCATCCTCAATCCGGGGATGCCGGAGCAACTGTTGGCGGACCTGATAGGGATCAATTGTGAGGACGTTGCGCCCCACGGTAACGCCGGCGAGTCGACGGATTTCGGACGCAGAAATGACACCGTCGCAGGCTACCGGCAGGTTTTTCAAAGCCAGCGAAGGAATGTGATACAGCCATCGTTCCCGGCACTGTTGCACGACCGCTCCACCGCCAAACCAGGCGCCGGCCGCCAGCACCAGCAACACCGCCGGCTTGAACCACCACACCCGGCGCCGGCGCGGCACGGACTCCGCGTCGGCATTCAGCCGGACATCGAGCGTGAAATCGCCGTCGCGGCGACGGTTGCGGGGTTTGGCACTGAAGGGATTGAACATGGCTCAGCCTTTCGGGGCACGTTTGAGGGCGAGACGCACCATGCGTTCGCACAGGGTTGCAAAGTCGAGGCCGACTGCCGCGGCGGCCTTGGGCAGCAGACTGGTCTCGGTCATCCCCGGCAGCGTGTTCACTTCCAACACCACCGGCGATCCGTCGGGCCGAACCATCACATCCACGCGGGCATAGTCGCGGCCGCCGACGGCATGAAACGCGCCCAGCGCCGCCTGCTGGATGCGGCCCGTCGTCGCCGCGTCGAATTCGGCCGGGCAAAAATACTCGGTGCGACCGGCCGTGTATTTGTTGGAATAGTCGTAGGCACCCGCCTTGGGCCGGACCTCCACGATCGGCAGGGCGACGCCGTCGAGGATGCCCACGGTGGTTTCCCGGCCGGTGATGCGTTCCTCCATCACGACTTCGCCACCGAATCGGAGCGACTCCGCCAGTTGCCGCGGGAAATCTTCCACCCGGTCCACGAACTGAAGCCCCACGCTGCTGCCTTGCCGGGTGGGCTTGAGCACCACCGGCGTCAGCCAACCCTCGGGCCAAGGTGTGCTGGCGGAATTGAAGACCATGAACTTCGCGGTCGGCACTCCGGCTGCGAGGCAACGGCGCTTCGTCACGACCTTGTCGAAGGCGAAAAGGGACGCCGCAATGCCACAGCCCGTGTAAGGGACACCGAGTTGCTCCAACTCGGCCTGGACGGTGCCGTCCTCGCCGTAAGTTCCGTGCAGGGCCAGAAAGACAGCCTGCGTGCCCGCCGAAAGCTGAAGCGCGCCGGGCTCGGGGTCCACCTCGTGAACGGTGTGGCCGCGGGATCGCAGGGCCCGGGCCACCGCGGCACCGGAGCGCAGCGACACTTCGCGTTCGGCCGATGGGCCGCCCAAGAGCACCGTAAGATTCAGTGTTTCCGCCATGTCCAGCTCAGTCTTCGCCGACGATTTCCACCTCGGTTTCCAGTTCCACGCCGCGAACTTCGCGAGCACGGGCACGGACCAGTTCGATTAGATCCAGCACGTCGCGGGCGGTGGCTTTGCCGAGGTTCACGAAGAAATTCGCATGCACGTCGCTGACCATCGCGTCCCCAATCCGCGTGCCCTTCAGCCCCAGCTGATCGATCAGTTTTCCCGCCGGCAGTTCCGGCAAAGGGTTCTTGAAGGTGCAGCCGGCACTGGGCTGGTTGGGCTGCGAATCCCACCGCTTCTGGCTGTATCCGTCCATGCGCGCCTTCACGACCTCGGCCGATTCGCTGCTGCCGCGCAAGGTGGCACCAAGAGCGATGTGCGTGGTCAGCAGCGGACAACTCCGGTAGGTGAAGTCCACTTCCGCCACCGGCAGATCGCGGGCTTCGCCCTGGCGATCCATACACCGCAGACGTTCGACGCGGTCAAATGTCCAGCCGCCCATCGCGCCGGCGTTCATGCGCAGCGCGCCGCCGAGCGAACCGGGGATGCCTTCGAGGAACTCCAGTCCAGCCACACCCGACCGCCGGGCCGAATTCGCAATGTCCTTCAGTTTGGATCCGGAGCCCGCAACCACCCGGTTGTCCTGAATCTCGATTTTCGAAAACTCCGGCTGCGAAAGCCGGACCACCACGCCGCGGATGCCGCCGTCGCGGACAAGCAGGTTCGAGCCGCGTCCTAGCAAAAAGACAGGTATCCCCCGGAGCCGCGTCAGTTCCAGCACCGACGCCAGCGCGTTCTCATTCGAGGGTTCGATGTAAATGTCAGCCGGCCCACCGACCCGCAGCGTCGTGCGCGAGGCCAACGGCTCGTCCCGTCGCAACAGCGTGGCCGCCGGCAGGGCGACCAGAAAATCCCGGAACAGATCCGAAATCACCTCGGCGTGATCACACTTGGCTTCCTCCAGTTCGGTCACCGGGGCGGCTGCCAGTTTCCAAACGGTGCTCACCGGGCACCTCCCTGCGCCTGCAGTTCGACCGTGGCCACGTTCGGTTGCGAGACTTCCTCGGCACGACCAACCGTTCCCGATTGGCAGACTTGGAGCCGGCGAAGGATTCGTTCCGCGATGTCTCCGGCCGCGCCGGGCCGGTCCAATTCGGCGAGAGCCGCCAAGGCTCGGTGGCGCGCTTCACCGTCCACCGCCAGTTTCGCCACGGCAGCCGCCAGTCCGTCCGCAGTGGCATCCTTCTGGGAAAACACACGGGCGGCGCCGGCGCCGGCAAACGCCTCCGCGTTGAACCGTTGGTGGTCGTCCACTGCCGCCGGATACGGAATCAGCACGGACGGCACACGCATTGCGGCCAGTTCCGCCAACGAGGAAGCACCGCTCCGGCTGACGGCGACCGTGGCCGCCCCGAGGAGCAGTTCCATCTCGGAGAAAAACGCATGGACCCTCACGCGACGGCCGAAGGGCGCAAGCGCGGCGCGGACCCGCTCGCAGTCGGCGACTCCCGTGAGATGCACCATCTGAAAATCAGACAAGCGCTCAAGCAACTTGGGAAACGCGGCGAGCACCAATCCGTTGACGCCAGACGCCCCCTGGCTACCGCCCACCACGAGCAGCACCGGCTTGTCCCGCGCGAGGCCCAACGCCGTCCGCGCGCCTGCTGCATCGGCCTGAACAAATCCGGGACGCACCGGCGTTCCCGTCACCGTCACCCGTTGATGTCGGAGCCGACTGACCGCCTCCGGAAAACCGACGAAGCATTCATCCACCACACGAGCCAGCCAGCGGTTGGCCCGTCCGGGAAAGGTGTTCGATTCGTGCAGGAACGTGGCGGCGCCGAGACGTCGGCCGGCCAAAACCGGCGGAGCGCTCGTGAATCCGCCCATGGCCAGCACGGCCTGGGGAGGACGCGGCCGAAAGGCCGCCTTGGCCGCGCGATAGGAACGCAGGCTGGCCGCGGCGAACTTCAGCACATTGCGCCCGGTCAATCCGACCGCCGGCAAGGTGATCACGCTGAACTCCTGCGCGATCCCGCGGACCGCGGTCTGGTCCACATCCTTGGGCGAAATCAGCAGCGAGACATCACACCCGCGCGCCACCAGTTCGTGCCCCACTGCGATACCCGGAAACAAGTGTCCGCCGGTGCCGCCACAGGCGATGGCCACATGTAGGGAGGAATCGGGAGCGCTCATTGGGAGAGGTCCGTGTCGGCATCCTCAAAGGGATTGGACTTGCCCCGGCGGCCCACGGCTTCCGGCACGACTGCATGGCGGGACAGGTTCACGAGCAGGCCGACGAGGGTCATCATCACGACCACGCCGGTGCCACCGCGGCTGATGAACGGCAGGGCGATTCCCTTGTTGGGCAGCAGGCCCGTCACAACGCCCATGTTGAAGCAGGCCTGCCCGGCGATGACGAACGTGATGCCGGCGGCGAGCAGGACATGGAACGGTTCCTCGCAACGGTGAGCGATGGCCGCCCCGCAAAGCAGGATGACGACAAACGCACCAACCACGCCAAGAGTAGCCATGAGTCCCAACTCTTCGCCGATGACCGGAAAGATGAAATCTGTGTGCTGCTCCGGCACCTTGAACTTGAGCGAACCGCGCCCCAGACCTTTGCCATCCAAGCCGCCCTCGGAGAAGGCGTAGAGCGACTGGTTGAGCTGCGCAGCGGAGTCGCGATTGGCCTCGGGTTTCACGAATGCGTTGATGCGGTCCATCGCATATCCGCTTTTGAAGATCGTGACGGCCATGCCAGCTGCGCCGAGAAGGGCGAGAAAGGTTGCATGGGACCAGCGGCCACCTGCGACGAGCATCACCCCGAGCATCACCACGCCCAGCAGAACCGTCGTGCCTTTGTCCGGCTCCAGCAGGATCAGGGCGAGCAACGGACTCGCCACCGCGCCCATGCCCAGGGCACCCGTCATAAACGTGCTCATGCGATGCCGGTAACGCGCGGCGAACCAGGCCAGGGCCAGCACGAGGGCAACCTTGGCGAACTCCGAAGGCTGGGTGCCAAACAACCAGCGTTGGGCACCGAGGCGCCGACTGCCCAGCGGCGACAGGGTCAGGAGAAGCATCAGTGCCGTGGCGCCGTAGCAATACCAGGTGACCCGATGGACCCACTTCAGGTCCAGCAGGGCAACCACGCTAAAGGCAAGGAAACCGACCCCGCACGCCACCGCCTGTCGGATCACCCACGAATTGTTGTCCCGCAGCATAGTGGCGCTGGCGAGCATGGTGAGGCTGAGCACCAGCAGCGAACCGACCGCAAGTAGGAGCAAGGTGGAGATTCGGTTCATGGCTTCAGCGGGTCATCGGACTGGGCGAGGGACGCACCGGTTTGAGGAGACCAGTGCGTCCCTTGGTGTCAGGCGTTAGCGAGGCAACGGAGCCGCCGTCGGATTGCCGATGGGGGTGGCTGTCGGCAACACCGGCGTCGCAGCAGGAACACTCGGAGCCGCGGGGGCCGGTTCCAGTGCGGGCGAGGACACCGGGGCGGCAGTCTTTGAAGGAACCTTCAGCTTCTGCCCGACCTTGATGTCATTCGACTTCAGGCCACTGGCGGTCCGGATGGCTTTCACGGTCGTGCCGTGAACGCGGGCGATCTTGGTCAGAGTGTCTCCGCCCTTCACCACGTAGGCGACCGTTTCGGCACCCGCGGTGGCCGCCAGTCCTCCGCCCACGTCAGCGGCCGGAGCATTGGGCGCGGCAGCTGCGGCGGGCAGATTCAGCTTCTGGCCGATCTTGAGCTTGTTGAGGTCAAGGCCCGCGTTCGCTTCCTGGAGCTGCTTGAGCGAGACCTTGTTCCGGCTGGCGATGCGCCCGGCGAGGTCACCCTTCTTGACCACATATTCCGAGGTGACCCCGGCCGCGGTTTCATTGGCGACCGGTTGGCCGGGCTGCAATGGCGTGAACGGCCCCGGAGTGGTCGCTGGCTCGAGGGTCACTGGCGGCAGGGCATTGGTCGGCGCCACCGGGCTCAGATAATTGGTCCCGCCCGCGAGCATCGCCGGATCCAGCGTGTTGGTCTCAGTGATGATGGTCGTATTGGTCGGAGTCAGCGCATCGAAGCCCGAAAGCGTATCGGCCGGCTTCGGCTCCTCGCGCTTGCAGCCGATGATCAGCAGGCCGCCGAGCACGGCGACATGCAGGCCGACGATCAGGGCAGCGACGTGAAATGTGGACTTGGATTTGGCCTGCTGCTCCAGCAGCGAGCCCTGGGGAATCAACGGATTCGGTGAACTCATGGTTTGATGGCCGCACAGGGGCGGCGGACGAGGAGGTTGGGGGTGAGGTTGGCCCCGCGTTGACTCCTCAAGTCAACGCGAGGCCAAGAGGATTCCGCGTGAAGCGGGCAAAACGATGAAGTCTCCGCCACCCGGGGAGAACTCAGAACGGAAAGCGGGCCGCCTTCAGAGCGCACCCAAGGGGCTTTCCGAACTGGAACCGGAAGAAATTCACACCGACCGCCGCCGCCACGCACACCACCTGGCGAACCGCCCTGCCAGCGGTCCCCGGGGTCGATTAAAGCGGGGGTCGCGCCCCATGCAAGGGGGGAAAATCCACCCGGGCGCCGGGGCTCCAACCAGCGTAGAGACCGCAAGATGTTGGGGTGTGACTTCACGGCTACCTCACTTTTAGTGTGCTGAGCGCTACCACGGCGCAAAGGATGGCCACGATGTAAAACCGCACGACGATCTTCGATTCCGGCAGGCCCCGTTTCCGGAAGTGGTGGTGCAGCGGCGACATCAGGAAGATGCGGCGCCCCTCCCCGAAACGCTTCCGGGTGTATTTGAACCAGCCTACCTGGAGCATCACGCTCAGTGCTTCCGCCACGAAGACCGCGCCCGCGATCGGCAAGACGAACGGCTGGTGGATCAGCACGGCCATGATGCCCAGAGCGCCGCCCAGTGCGAGGGAACCGGTGTCACCCATGAACACCTCCGCCGGATGGCAGTTGAACCAGAGGAAGCCAAGGCACGCCCCCAGCATGGCCGCACAGATGACCGTCAGTTCGCCGGCCCCGGGCACGTAGGGCACGAGCAGATAATGCGCGAACACGGAATTGCCCGCGATGTAGGTCATCACCAGGAACACCAGCGTCGTGATCAGTGTGCAGCCGATCGCCAGCCCATCCATGCCGTCGGTGAGGTTCACCGCGTTGGACGCGCCGCAGATCACCAGGATGGCGAGCAGCACGCCGACCACTGGCACACCGACCAGCACGGGGTTCTTGATGAAGGGCACCTGGATGTCGTTGATCAGCATCGCCGTGGAGGGCAGCTGCCAGAGATAGGTCGCCACTCCCAAGCTCAGCGCGAACTGAACGTAGAGCTTCAGGTGCGACTTGGCCCCTTCAGCGGTCTGCTTGGTGACCTTCAGCCAGTCATCGTAGAAGCCCAGGCCGGCCAGCACGACGATCGCGAGGACGGTGAGCAGGACGAAGGCGTTCCAGCGGGCCCACAGCAGCACCGAGATGTCGAGGACGAGCACGATGAGGATGCCGCCCATCGTCGGCGTGCCCCGTTTGGCGAGGTCCGCCGCCGCCGTCGTGGCGTCACCGCCCTCCTTCACGTCCTTGGGCCGGTAATCCTGGCGGAATTTCAGATCCCGCAACCAGCGGATGATGCCTGGGCCGAGCCACATGCTGAGCAGCAGCGACGTTATCGCCGCACCCGCGCTGCGAAAGGTGATGTATTGAAACACCGACCACGGCGCGAACGGCAGGAGATCTGACAGGTGGTAAAGCATCTCAGACGGGGACCGGTTCCGGCCGGGATTCGCGCAACTGCAATTGCCGGCTCAACGCCTCGACCACTCGTTCGAGGCGGCTCGACCGGGAAGCCTTGATCAACACCGCGTCGCCTGCCTCGAGCCCGTGGATCAGCGCTTCGACGGCGGGCTCCAGCGAACCTAACGCAGCCGCTCGCCCACCGGCGCCCTCCGCCGTGAGTTGGGCGAACTGTCCGATGGCGAACACCCGGTCCACGCCGAGTTCCGCCGCAAGCCGCCCGACCTCCCGATGCGCGGTCTCGGTGGCGGAGCCCAGTTCCGCCATATCGCCAAGCACCGCCACACGGCGGCCCGAACACGGGAGGTCGGAGAGTGTCTGCAACGCGGCCGCGACCGAATCGGCATTCGCGTTGTAGGTGTCGTCGATGAGACGCACCCCGGCGACCTCGCGCACATTGAGGCGCTGTTTCGCCGGTGAAAATTCCGCCAGGCCGTCGCGGGCGGCAGTGGGTTCCACCCCCAACTCGCACGCAACCGCCAGTGCATAAAGCGCGTTGGGCACTGAATGACGGCCTGGCAAAGGGACATGATACTCGCCGCTCCAGCCGGAGATCGGCGTGCTCACCGAAAACCGGGTGCCGGTCCAGTCCATGGACCGCAGCGTAGCCCGCCAGTCGTTGGCGGCCCCGAATCCAACCCGGACGACCCGGGCCTGCGTGCGCGCGCACAGTTCGGCGGTGAACGGCGAGTCGCCGTTCACCAACAGGCACCCGCCCTGCGCCGCGGAGGGCAGCAACTGCGGCAGCCAGCCTTCCTCCGCGACAACTCCGGCGAGGTCGCCGAAGTGTTCCAGATGCTCCCGTCCGATGCTGGTCACGACACCCAACCGCGGCGCAATCAGCCGGACCAGCGGCGCGAGTTCGCCGGGATGGTTCGTGCCGGCTTCCAACACGGCGGCAGCATGGGTGGATTCGATCCGCAGCAGGGAGGCCGGCACGCCGACATCGTTGTTGAAGCTCGCCTCGCTCTTCAGCACGGACCGCGAACGGCCCACCACCGCCGCAACCAGTTCCTTGGTCGTAGTCTTGCCGTTCGAACCGCCCACACAGATGACCGGCAGATCGAAACTGCGGCGATACGCACCCGCCATCGCGCCATAAGCCGCACGGGCTTCGTCCACGAAGATCGCGGCCGCACCTGCCGGAACCTTGGCGGCATGCTTCCGTTCGGCCACCACCGCAACCACGCCCCGGCCCACAACCTCTTCGAGGAAGTTATGGCCATCGAACCGCTCTCCCGGCAGGGCGACAAACAGGTCACCAGCCTCCGCCAGTCGGGAATCGGTTACGACGCGGCGCACCAACGCAGCCGGCGAACCGGTGCGCAGGTCGCCGCCGCACGCCGCGGCGAAAAACTGGAGGGAACGGGATTCCATCGGAAAACGGCCAACTGGACTTTCGCTGAGGCCCGACGGCAGCCGCCGACCGAATCGGGGTTGGGGGATCTGGAGGACAGCCGACGGCTGCCTGGGTCGCAGCGGAGGTTCAGTTGATTCGGGTTCAGAGCAACGCCAGCAGGCAGAGGCCGCACAGCAGCATCCGGGCGGCGAAGCCCCAGGTCAGGTGCTCGTGGAGGAGTTGGAGGTTCATGGGTGGCGGGGTGGAGCGGAGTTCAGTCGAGGAGGAAAGCCGCGGTGACGACCGCGGTGACGGTTTTCTGACGGGAGGAAGTGTCGTTCATGCCGTCCCAGCTTCCCTGCGTGCTGTAAAGCGGCGTGATCTGGAACACCCCCATGCGGGCGGAACGCAGGCGGGCGATCTGGCGGTTTCCCTGTCCGGCAATCTGGCCAGCCCGGGCGCGGGCATCCTGGGTGGCCTCGGCCAGCATCTCGATCTTGGCCTCGCCGGCCTGCGTATAGATGAAGTCCGGGGTGGCCGCGGTGAACACCACGCCGGCCTCCAGCAGGGACACGGTGGCCCGCTCGAGTGCCAGCACGCCGTCAATGTTCCCGGACCGGAGCTCCAGTGACTGCGCGAGGCGATAGCCGACAGTCTTCTGACGGGCCGTCTCCTCGCCGCCCTCATTCTGGACCTGCCGGGCCTGCAATTCGGTGATGGCGACGGAGCTGTAGCCGGCATTCGTGAAGCCGTGCTGAGACAGGAAGTTCTCCACCTTGCGACGGTCGTCGGCCAGGCGGCGCTGCGCTTCCAGCAACGTGGGCTGTTCGACCACGAACGATCCGCGCCAGACGATCAGGTCCGCCTCCACGTTGCGCCGGGCGGAGCCGGTCACATTGATGGCCTCGGACTCCGAAATCTTGAGCCATGCGCGCGTGAAGACCATCGCGGACAACACGAGGCCGGCGGCGAGAAACAGGCCGGCCAGCAGTCCCAGAAGGTGTGGGCGGGAAGACGCCTCTCCACTCATAGGTCACCTCCAAAACCGCGCAGGGCGAGTGCCTCGACCGCGTGCGCCGCGTCATCGAAGGGCTCCACCGTGCCGTCCATTTCCTGGGTGCGCCGATGGCCTTTGCCCGCAAGAAGGACCACATCATTGGCCCGCGCCGCCCGGAGGGCGCGATCAATGGCCCGGGCCCGGTCGGATTCGGGAATGAATCGTGTGCGGACAGCAGCCGGCACGAAGTCCCGCCACAGCGTTTCCGGCGCGAACTCGCCCGGATCGTCCGTGGTTGCGAACACGACATCCGCCGTCGCCGCCGCGAGACCTTGAGCGCTCCGCTCTTCACCAGAAAACTCCGCCGGAGGGCCGGAAACCAAGAGGATTCGTCCCGGGGTCGTAGCGCGGAGTTCACCGATCGCCTCGGCCAACTCGCGGGCGGTGCGGGCGGCATCCACGAACACGCCGAACGGCTGCCCGGCATTGACCGGCTGGAGAAAACCCGGAGTCGAGGCGAGCCCGGGCAGGGCGCCGATCACGCGATCATGGCGAATGCCAAGCCGGAGCAGAACCGCGAGCGCCGCGCGCAAGGCCGCCGCGTTGCCGGGGCCGATGATCGGGGTGGAGATGCGGAGGCCGTTCAGGAGCAGCCTGCTGCCGCGCCAACTGAACGAATCCTGCGCTTCGGGGCGGGGCAGTTCACGGACCGTATCCACGCAGTGCAGGTCACCCCAGCGCGACGCGTGCGCCCGGGGCTGCTGGAGCACACCCGCACTGCCGCCGGCGTGCCGGTGGGCATCCAGCAGGCGTTGCAGCTCGAACGCGTCCAACCGCGAGGCTGCGAGCGGAAGCTCGCGGCCGCCGGCTTCGCAGGCGAGTTCGCCCACGAGCGCGGTGTTCGCTCCGGCGAGGCGCATCAGCCGGGTGAGCAACCACGCGACATTGGTGGCCGCGCAACGGGTCTCACCGGGACCGGCCGTGGCGCATTCGACCGCCACGAGGGAAAGCGAGCGGGCCGGATGCCCGAAGTAGGCGGCAGCCGCGTGCGTGAAGGCCGCGCCGGAATCCCGCACCTCGATGCGGGGGACGTGGGGGGGCACAATCGTGCCCGGCTCGCAGAGGACGGCGGACGCACCGCGGGCGACCGCGGCAAACGAGGCAAACGGATTGTCCCGCGCTCGTTCGTTCAGGCAGACAAACAGGTCCCCATGCCCGACCCGCATTGGGTCGTAGCTGAGCCCGTTGACCACGGCATCACGCACGTCGCGGGTCGGAGAAACGGCGAAGCGGGCCTCGGGCACTTGGGCAATGACGTCGCGGAGCAGCATGGTCAGTGGGGGGTAATCGCCGGGGAAGCGAGGTTGAGCACCACTCCGTTGGTGCTGACGAGGGAAGGTTTCAGGCCCAGATAGCTCGCGGTCGCAGTCGCGATCTGGTGGAAGACGGGCGCGCACGCCTTGCCGCCGTAGTAGGATTTGCCCTTTGTGGTCGGCTCGTCGGCGTTCACCATGATGACGAGCTCCGGGTCTTCGGCCGGCAGGAAACCGACGAAGGACGCATAGTAGTGGGTCGAGGAATACTTCCAGTCCACGACCTTTTTGGCGGTGCCGGTCTTGCCGGCCACGGCGTATTCCTCGATCGCGGCCTGGCCACCGGTGCCCTCTTCTACCGCGGACCGCATGATGGCCACCATTTGGCTGGCGGATTCCGAACGGATCACGCGTCGGACCTGCACCGGATCAATCCGAGTCACCACATCGCCGTCCCCGCGCTCCAAGGCGGAGACAACGCGCGGCCGCATCAGCACGCCATCGTTGGCGATCGCCGCCGTGGCCATCACCGTCTGGAGTGGGGTCGCGTAGAAGCCGTATCCGAACGGCAGGCTGCTGGGTGTGAGTCCATCCCAGCCGCCAAGGCCGCCGGGCGATTCCCCGTAGGCCCGGCGAATGTGGTGTTGGCCGCGGGACAGGTTGGTCGTGGCGATAAACTCGCCACACTCGATGCCGGTGCGGGCGAGGAATCCGAAGTCGCGCATGTAGCGGAGGAACGTGTTGGTGTTCATCCGCAGGCCGATCTTCACGGCCCCAACGTTCGACGACTTCGCGAACGCCTCACGGACCGTCACCACGTCCATCGAGTGGCCCTGGTCGTCGTTGATGCGACGACGGGTGCCCGGAACATTCCAGTGGCCATGTTCGCAATCGATCCGCTCCTCCGGTTGGATCAGCCCCTCGTTCAGCGCCGCAGCGTAGGTAAGGATCTTGAAGGTGGAGCCCGGTTCCGCCGGCACTTTCAGCGCGCGGTTCAGCATCGCCTCCAGCGATGGAATGCTGCCGAGGTTCGGGTTGTAGGTGGGGCGGTTTCCCAGCGCGAGCACGTCGCCGGTCTTCGGGTCGATGACTACGGCGGAAATGCTCTTCGGCTGCAGCGTGGCGTAGGCCTCGTCGAGGGCATGTTCGACGAAGCTCTGGATGCTCAGGTCGATTGTCAGGCGGACGTTAAGGCCATCCACCGGCGGCACGTCGCGGGCGCGGAGCGGCACCAACTCCTCGTCCCCGAACTTGTGGGTGACAAGGACTCCATGAGAGCCCCGCAATTCCGCATCGAAACGCTGTTCAATGCCCTGCGCCCCCAGCAACGGCGGCGGCAGATGCCGCTGCATCCGGTTCGTGACGATGCCGTTGGTCGTGTAGCCGAGCACATGGGCGGCAAGGTGGGAGTTAGGATACGCCCGGACCTCCATGATTTCGGGATACAGCCCGTTCAGGCGGGCTTCGAGGGAGTTGGTCCGAAGGTAACTGAGGCGCGGACTGATCTTTCGCAGGGCGACGGAACGCTCCTTCTTCGCGTGGAAGTAGGCGGGCAGATTCCACCACCCGGCCTGCTTGATGGACCGGCGGTAGGTTTCCTCGGTGTTGGTCCGGGCCGTCAGCAGGGCGACCTCCTCGGCAAAGCGGTGTTTCCGGAGCCGTTCCGCGACCTCCAGCCACTTGGAGTAGGTCAGATTGGTCGTGATGCCGTTGTTACGCCGAACCTTCTGGACCGCAAACCAGTTCGTGGTGAGCACGCCACCGTTCGTGGTGATCCGGCCCTCTCGGGAAGCATAATAGGAAGGCCGCATGCGGTCGGCGACGAGCGGCGCGGGCAGGCTGACAAGGGGCGCGATGAGCTCCGCCACTTCCCTGCTGAAGATGCCCAGCATGACGGGATCGGCACGGACCGTGACGACCAGATCCGACATCACCATCGGTCGCCGGTTTGCATCGAGAATCGACCCCCGTTTGGCTGGCCGGGGAACGGTGCGGGCGGTGCTTTCGGCGGCCAATTGCGGCTCAACCGGGGCGATGGCCTGGATGAAGACCAAGCGTCCGGCGATGACCGCAAAGGAAGCCGCAAAGGCCCACGACAGGAGCCACACCCGGCGACGGCTGAGGGAGGTGTCCATGGCTCAGCGGGGAGCGGCCGCAGCCATCGGGCCGGGGGAGAAGACTCGCACGGCGGATATGGAATTGGAGATTCCCGCCCGAGCGATGCCGCGCACCGGGACAGCTCCGGGAAGCGTCACAAACAGGCGTTGATTCGCGGCGATCTTCACCAACCCGAATGTCTCGGCCTTAGGGACGAGTTCCATCGGGGAACTGGACTGGGCCAAGGCAATCGCGAGGATATTGGTCTGGCGGCGCAACTCGGCGATACGGACCTCCCCCGAATGCTTGAGCGTGCCGAGACGATTATGGGCGCGGCGCTGGAGCACAAAACCCATCACCATCACGGTGATGATGCCCACCGAAACGGCGAAGAGCGCATAATTGCGCAGCATCTGCGAACGGGCGTCACGTTTTTGGTTGCGGGCCATGTCAGATCCTTTCAATCACGCGCAAGTGGGCACTCCGGGCGCGGGGGTTGGCGGCCACCTCTTCGGTGGCGGGGGAAAGCGGCTTGCGGGTCAGGTCGCGGGCCCGGGGCGGACGGTCCCGGCGAAGGTGCGGCAAATCGGGTTCACCGGGCGGAAGGTCATAGGCCCGGGCCTGCTCACGCATGAACTCCTTGACCAGGCGGTCTTCCAGGGAGTGGAACGAAATCACTGCCAGCCGCCCGCCGGGTTCAAGCAGCCCGAAGGCCGCCGCGAGCCCGCGCCGGAGCACTTCGACCTCACGGTTCACGGTCATTCGCAGAGCCTGAAATACCCGGGCCAGCCGCCCGGGCAATTGGTCGCCCCGCGGGCAGGCCTGTTCGATCAGGCCCGCCAACTGCCGCGTTGTTTCGATCTTCCGCATCTTCCGTTCCGCCTCAATGGCCCGGGCTATCCGCCGGGACTCACGCTCTTCACCCAGTTCCCAAAAAATCTTCGCCAACTCTTCGGCCGACCAGCCGTTTACGATGTCCGCCGCGGTCAGTTCGGTCCGCTGATCCATCCGCGAGTCCAGCGGGCCGTCCGCCTGGAACGAGAAACCCCGCGGTCCGTGATCGATCTGGAAACTCGAGATGCCGCAGTCAATCAGCGCCCCGGCGCAACTGCCCGGCGGAATCCATTCCGCCACATCCGCAAAATTCATCCGCCGCAGCTCGAACCGCCCGGCATACGGCGCGAGCCGCTCACTGGCCGCAGCAATCGCGTCGCCATCCTGGTCGCACGCATACAGGAAGCCCGTCGGTGAGCTTTCCCGCAGCATCGTCTCGCTGTGCCCAGCGCCCCCACATGTGCCGTCGAAAAACGACTTCCCGGCCCGGGGCCGGAGATTCGCCAGCACCTCCGCCAGCAACACTGGTTGGTGATTGAAGGGGGCCACTGCGCATGACCTCAGTCGGCTTTGACCACAAGGGAATCGGCGCGGCGGTTGCGCAGCCGGTTCCAAGCGTGATCCTGATCGTCCCGCGGCGCGTCCTGACGGGGAGTTTCCCAGAGCACTTGGGCCTTGCCACGGGGGGATGAAGTTGAGTCGTCATCCCGAAAGTCGTTGCGCATCGGCTTCACCTTCTGGAGCAGCAGTTCGCCCTGGACCAAGCGCACGGATTTCTCCTTGCGCCGGGAATTCCCAAAGAGCCAGCCAAACCAGCTCTGCCGGCGTTCCCGGGGCGCGGCGGGCAGCGCGGGCATGGGCCGCAGCTCCGGTTGCAAGGCACCGGCGGTAGGTGCGGCGGCGAACGGATCTGCATTCGGGCGCAGCAACCCGCGGCCACGGGAGAGCAGTGAGGTCAGGTTCATGGGGTGCGTTCGTTCAGATGCGGCTGAAGGCGTTGGAGGAAAGAGCGGCGTCCGTCTTCCGGCAGTCGTCCAAGGTTTCTTTGTTCCAAATCTCGAACTGGGTGCCCAAGCCCATAAAGTAGGCTTCCTTGCCCAAGCCCACCTCGGACGCCATCTCGGTCGGAAGGCACAGGCGGCCGGCACCATCCAGCTTGAGTTTCACGGCGTCCTCAAAGAGAGCCCGACGCAGGGCGTCGGCCTCGGGATCGCCCAACCGCATCGCATCTACTTTGCGGACCAAGTCCCGATATACCCGCTGGGTGAAGCCCTTGATGCATGCCTTCTTGCGCCCAGAGGGTTGATGGGGCCAAATGCAGAGCATGAACACGAAGTTCGGATCATTCGGTCGCCAGTCGGATGGCATCTGGACCCGACCTTGGGAGTCCAGCTTGTGGGTAAACCGCCAAGTGAATTCCGGCTCATCCCCGGACGGACCGGGGACGGCGCTGTCGGCATTGACCGGAAGTTCTGGCATGGCACCACCGAATTCTCCAAAAGCTCACTGACTGCCCCTGTTTATCCCTATTCACAACTAGTCCGTCAATGCCAAGTTGTTCACCGAACAACATTATTGGTATTTTCGGGGTCGAGGCGGGTCGAGAGGCTCTCAAGGAAGCCTAAGAAAGACGCCCCGGCCGCCGACCGCTCCTAAATGCCCCTGAGCCTCGGTTTGAGGTGAGCACCCCCTGAATCCCTCTTCCCCTCTGGTTTCTGCCATCAAGCTCCGTGCTAACCTCAGAATTCGACTATCATCTCCCCCCTGAACTGATTGCCCAGCATCCCCTGCCGGAGAGGGATCAATCCCGCCTGCTGATCGTAGATCGTCAGACGGACACCCTCGTGCACCGCCAATTCCGCGAAATCGGTCAGTATTTGCTCCCGGGAGACCTGCTCGTCTTGAACAACTCCCGGGTCATTCCGGCCCGTTTGAGAGGATTCAAAGCCGATACCAAGGGAGAGATTGAGATTCTGCTGCTCGAAGAGGCATCTCCTTTCGAGTGGTGGGTGTTGCTCCGTCCCGGAAAGCGGGTGCGCCCCGAAAGTCGGTTGATTTTTTGCGACCCGAACGGCGCTGTGAGCCCGTTGGAAGCCGAAGTCGTCGCGAAAAACGACAAAGGCCATTGCCTCCTGCGTTTCCAAGGAACCGAAAACGTCATCGAATCCGCGTTCTCGCTCGGGGAGATGCCGCTCCCCCCTTACATTCACCGCACTAAACCGACCTCACTGGACACGGACCGGCTGCGTTACCAAACGGTCTATGCGGCCCACGATGGTTCCGTGGCAGCGCCCACGGCGGGCCTCCATTTTTCGAAGGAGCTACTGGGCCAACTCGCCGATCGGGGAATCGAAACCCGATTCGTCACCCTCCACGTTGGTGCCGGCACGTTCGCTCCCGTCAAAGCCGAGCGGATCACCGACCATCGCATGCACGAGGAAAGGTTCGAGGTTTCGACCACCACCGCCGATTCCGTCGCCCTGGCAAAAGCCGAAGGGCGTCGGGTCATCGCCGTGGGAACAACCAGCATGCGCGTGCTTGAACACCTGGGTCGGACCCACGGCCGGGTTATTGCGGGGCCCGGCAGGACCAGCATCTTCATCCATCCGCCGGCCACGTTCACGATGGTGGATGCGTTGATCACCAATTTTCACCTGCCCCAAAGCACCCTGCTGATGCTGGTGAGTGCATTTCTTGCTCCGGGAAAGCATCCGAACGGTCGGGAATGCCTGCAGCGCGCTTATGGCGAGGCCATCCGCGAACGATACCGCTTCTTCAGCTATGGTGACGCCATGTTTATCCACTGAAACGGCAGGACGATCCGCCGCATCCCGCTGACCAAGCACTTACCCACCCATCATGCGCGCGAACTCACTTCCCTCTCGGACAGGACCGGCTTCCGACCAGATGGAGCGTCCCTTTGTGTTGATTCACATGGCGATGACCGCAGACGGGAAGATCGCCACGGCCAATCGGACGGTCACCAGCTTCGGAAGCCCGCGCGATCTGGCTCACCTTTACGAGATAAGGGCCACTGCCGACGCAATTCTGTGCGGCGCCCGGACGGTTGAAGAATCCCACGCCACGTTGGGCAACGGACCGGAATCCTTCTCGCAGCTGCGACAACGCCGCGGGCTGACGGCGTATCCCCTTCGAGTGGTCATCAGCGGCAGCGGCTCGCTCTCACCCACCGCGGAACTGTGGCAGAAGGACTTCTCTCCGGTGGTGGTCGCCGTCACGGAAAAGGCCAAGGCCGCGCGGCTGAAACAACTCGGAAAGCTGACCGGGCATGTGTGGACATGCGGCCCGCAGGAGGTTGACTTCCCGGGCCTGCTCCGCCGACTGCGGACCGAGTTCGGAGTGCAACGACTGGTCTGCGAAGGCGGTTCCCAGGTCAACGACGCCTTGCTCCGCGCCGGGTTGGTGGACGAAATCCATCTGACCTGGTGCCCGCTGATCTTCGGCGGCCGCACCGCCCCGACGATTGCGGATGGAAAAGGGTTCTCTCGCCTGGCCGATGCTGCCCATTTCGAACTGAAATCCAAACGCCGCGTGGGTGAAGAACTGTTCCTCGTCTATCGCGCTAACGCCGGTAAGCTTCGGCGAGCAGCGTGATCGGATGCACCACGCGCAGTTCGACGCCGCGCTGTTTGCAGCCGTTGATCAGCTGCAGGAGGCACCCCGGATTGCCCGTCGCCACGGTCGTTGCGCGGCTGGCGATGACGTGGTCCATCTTGCGTTCCAGCAGCTGTCCCGCCATCTCCGGCTGCGTCAGGTTGTAGATGCCCGCCGAGCCGCAGCACCAGCTCGATTCCGCCAGCTCGACGAGCTTCAGCTTCGGAATCGCCTGCAGCAGTTGCCGGGGCTGGTTCACGACCTTCTGGCCGTGGCAGAGATGGCAGCTTTCGTGATACGTCACCACCTGCTCCGGCTGATGCGGATGCGGCCGGGCGATCCCGATTTGCGCCAGCCATTCGTGGATGTCCTTCACCTTGCGATCCCACAGATGGGCGCGCTCGATGTAGGCCGGATCGTCCGCCAGCAGTTTGGCATAGTGCTTCAGATGCGAACCGCAGCCGCCGGCGTTGGTGATGATCGCGTCGAACTGC
>Ga0169931_10001149_pt1 | contig 43580 bp, 39 predicted proteins | sample Kivu_15m_20L_FD_129675 | JGI IMG/M metagenome (GOLD analysis project Ga0169931, IMG submission 129675) | Freshwater microbial communities from Lake Kivu, Western Province, Rwanda to study Microbial Dark Matter (Phase II) - Kivu_15m_20L... | ecosystem: Environmental > Aquatic > Freshwater > Lake... | reverse complement strand
CGAGCCTTCGCCGCAGTTGTGTGCGAAGTTGGGTTTGCCGCCGCAACGGGTTCAGAAGTTCTACCGCCCTCTGCCCTATCAACCGGGCCAACTAGATCCGGAAGGAAACGAAATTCCCCCCTGTGACGTTTGCCAGGGGTTGGGCTACGTTGGCCGGACCGGAGTATTCGAGTTGCTGATGATGAATCCGGCGCTGAAACAGGCACTCCAAACGAATCCACGCGTTGATAATTTGACCCGGGTCGCTGAGGACTCGGGGCACATTTCCATGCGCGACGAAGCGATTCTGCTGGTCGCTAAAGGCGTGACCAGTCTCGAGGAAATCCAACGGGTCTTTACGAAGTAACGCCTTGTTTAAGGTTTGTCCCCTATCTTCAGGTACGGCTCTCATGTCTCTGGCTCTCGGTTCCAATGTCGCTCTGGTTCTGCTGTTCTTGGCCATTATCGGCTCAAACATCTGGCTGGGACTTTGGAACAACATCATTACGTTCTGCAATTTCCTGATCGCGGCAATTGCTGCGCACGGGCTTTGGCGAGTGATCAATGACTTGTTTGTAGAGTCCCCGAAAGAAATCTCAGATAACGCGGACATCATCAGCATCTGGGCGCCGTTTATCCTCGTCACCGTAATTCTTCGGGTCGTTACCGATTCGCTTTCATCCGTACGCTTGCGATTCCACCCGATTGTCGAGTGGACCGGCCGGGTAGTCGTTTGCACGGCTTTGGCGGTCTGTTTCATCATGTTCGCATGCAGTACGGCTGAGCTCGGTTTTCTGAGCGGACCCTTGTCGTTAAAATACAGTGCTTTCGGGGGCGATTTGTGGGAACAGCTCTCCGACTATTGGCTGCTCGGCCCATTTGTTTTCTAAGCCGTTCCCCCGAGTGGTTGGTCGCGGAGCTCAGCCTGTTTTGTTCAGGCCCAAATGAACGATTTGGCGGACGGGCTTTCAACCGATACGATTAAGAAGGTGGTCTGGGGTCCCGCTCGCTCGTCTTGAGATGCGATTTTTAGCTGGGCCATGCTTGTCTGGTCACCACCCGGGAAACGAAATCAACTAACCTTCACCAACTGTGGAGTACGCGACCTTGTCAGAATTGGAAATCGAGTCTCCCGACGACGAAAGAATGATCGAGTCTTATCGCCCCTTCAGCGGCTGGGCGATTGCTTCATTGGCGCTCGCGATTATCTCGGTTCTAGGGATGATCAATCCGCAGCTATTCCTGCTGCCACTGATTGCACTGGTTGTTTCTTTGCTGACCTGTCTTCGCAACAGCTGGTCGAAAACCCAGCCCATCGGGTCTTGGCTGGCCCTGGTCGCCGCGTTGCTTTCCGGCTTCTTTCTCACGAGCGGGACCACCTACACCCGCTTCAGACAACAGCACTATTTTTCTTTGGCGCGGCAATTTGCGGAAACTTGGTTTGACTTGGTGCGTGACGGCGAAATTTATCGGCCCCATCATTTGCTTAAGGATTGGCCGACAAGACAGCCCTCGAATGTCGACTTGGATCAGTACTATGCCAACCTGACCAACATCCCAAATAAATTCAAAGACTCAAAAATGGAGATCGATGACTACATCAAACAGGAACCAGAAAAATCGATGCGCGAATTTGGCCGGAAGATGAACTATCGGTACGTCCGTGACTTCTTCTTTCGCGATGAAGTCAAAACAGAGTACTATCAGCTGGAATACGTTTTAGAGTGGCCCCCTGAAACTGGGCGACCAAACTGGCCCATGCTGGTCGAAATGCAACGCAAAGAACACATCCAGCCTTACGGCAATCAGTGGACCGTGCGAGACGTGATTCCCTACGGTGAACCAAAGATGTTTGAACGTATGCGGCGGGGATTAGGGTTTGAGTAGAGCCTGATGATACGGTTCCGTTTCTAACGGGGCCGCCTGCGGGTTACCCGGGACGGGTATTGCGCCGCGAGAGAAAGCGGGCTTTTCGTCTAGCCGGCAGCCAGCGGCAAGGTGTACCGCAAATGCGGATCGCCTCAGCAGTCGGAGTTGCCGCACAGCTAAGGAAATGAAGAACCCTGCTACCTTTGGCAAGCCATTCGCTTCTTTGCCTGAGCGCATAAAAAAACCTCCAGCCTGATCAGGCCGGAGGTTTTTCTTGGACTGAACTGTTCCAGTTGGTAGACTAACCGCCGTCGCCTTCCTTCGGCTGATCTTCAGCTTTCTTCTCGCCTTCGGCTTCCTTTTTCTCAGGTGCTGGAGTTTCGTCTTTCTTTTCTTCCTTCTTTTCCTCGGAGCCCCCCTTGGACTCGGATTTTTCACCCTTCTTGTCAAAGTTCGGAGCGGGGAGTCCCATGCCACCGATTGCGGCCTCGAGGACCTTCTCTTTTTGCTCGAAGGAGTCAAAGCCACTCGCCTTTTCGATCGACTCGATGGTCGGCTCGGCACCTTGGGCAACCTTAAAGAGTTCGTCCTTTTCGTAGACTGCGAACATCGATCCGAAGCTTAGGAACGGAATCGTTCGGCGGAGTTTGTATTCCTCCACGTCGTACTTGCCAACTTTGAACGAGCGGTCTGGCTTCAGCTTTATCTTTTCTTGGAAGCTCTTGGGCGAGAGAGGGCCATCCTCTGAGTCTTCCAAGGCAAAAAAGTCATCGGTTAACTTGGCGACTGCTGGCTTGCGGTTCATCGTGTCGTTGTAGAACGCGAAACCAACAAGGCCGAGAAGTGCAATTAAGACAATCAGGCGAATCGTTGAACCACTGGATTGGGACGACATCGAGGCTACCTCTATAAAGACAGAAATTTGGATTCATTAGGAGCCAGACAACAACGCCTTGGCTCGGAAGTGGCTTGGTTGAGCGGTTTTCAGTTTCGTTCAATTCAAGGAATCTTGTTTTTCCTTTTGTTCAAACGCTCCTGCGCCGCTGGCTTTCTCAATTGACTGGACTGTCGGCTGGTTACCCTGAGAAACCTTGAACAGTACCCCGTTTTCGTAGATCGCGTACATCGATCCAAAACTTAGGAACGGGATAGTCCGTCGCAATCTGTACTCTTCCACTTCATACTTGCCGGTTTGGTAAGTGCGATCGGGCTTTCGTTTCAGTTCGGCCTGCACCTTTTCAGGGGTAGAGCTCGAATCAGCCGCTTCCTCAAGACGGAAGAACTGGTCCATCAAGAGGTCGACCTCCGCTGCCAACCGCATGTCATTGTAGAAAGCAAACCCTGCGAATCCGAGCACGGCGACAAGGATGCTCATCCGGATCGCCGCGCCTCTGGAATTCAGAGAACTTTGGGCTGACATACTGACCTCGCAGACGGTTTGCGACTCAGGCTGGGGGTACACCGATAACGAATTCGCTCGCCTGCCCACAGTTTAATTCAATATGCAGGATTTGGGACCGCGGGTCGCTGATTTTCAGCAAAACCGGGGGGACAGGGGTGCGAACCATGCTTTTTCTGCCGAATAGCGAAAACTTGCCGGTCGGCTCGACTTAGCGGCTCAAGCTGTTCGCGGTCGGCGCAGGTCTGCCGGCCTCGCCGATTCTTTGACCTTTGGTCTCCTCTTAGTGTCTGTTTTGGGTTCTGGCTCAAAAGAACCCTATCAACCGAATCCGGCGGTATCGCCAAAGGAACTTACGCGCGCCACTGAACCGGGGACTGGCGCGAAGACCCGGCAGAAGTGGAACAGAGGCGGGTTGATACTTCTATGGCCAAACTGGCAAGCGCTGCGCCTCGCCTGCGCCAAAGCCTAGCGTCTTTGGGCTCCGTTTGCGGGCTAAACTAAGAACAAGCTGCAGTGGCTACTGCTGTTCGTCAACGAAGTCTTTGCCCATCTTCCGCTTGATCATCTTTTCGGTTGGGCGAGTATCGCCCTCGAAAAAGGTGGCTACGCCGTTTTGATAGTAAACGACAAACAACTTTCGGAGACTGAAGAATGGTACCGTTCGCCGAAAATCATACTCTTCGACCTCGTAGGCTTTCACCTTAAAGGTCGCGATTGGACGCATTTTTAGCGTTCTCTGCACCAAGTCCGATGAAATGCCGTGACCGTCATCTGTTTCGGCTTGGATCAGTTTGTTGACCTCTTCAATCAGCGCGGCCGACCGGGGAATTTTGTTGAAGTGGTCGTTGAGGATCGCACCGCCCACCAACAGCAAATTCGCCAAGAGACTGGCTGTTCTTGTCCAAGGGACCGAACCGGGGCGGATTTCAGACATCGCTTCGGCTCCTCGATAAGACCCCGCCAAAAGAGTCGATTGCTTCTGGCTGTCGGTTATTTTTCCTCGAACGCCAGAAGCCCCAGCGCTCCATAGCAGGCCGACAAGCGGGGTGGCCTGACTTAATGCAGGTTGGCCGTCCAGCCAGAGCCGCTACTGTTGGACGTGCTCTGGCTGGCCTTCCGCGGGCTAACTTCCCGAAGAAATGAGCTTGGTTAGTCGGCCCGGAGAACCCATAGCATTGTATCCGCCGTCGATGTGCAGAGTTTCTGCTGTGATCCCGTCAGACATTGAGGAAAGCAAGAACGCTCCGGTGCGTCCCACTTCTTCGTGGGTGATATTGCGACCGAGGGGCGCGACGTGTTCGTACATGTTCAGCATCTCGCCCACCCCGGCAGCACTGCCGGCCAAGGTCTTGAGCGGACCAGCGCTGAGGGCATTCACCTTCACGCCTTGAGGGCCGAGGTCGTAGGCAAGGTAGCGTGTCGCTGCTTCGAGAGCCGCCTTGCAGATACCCATGACGTTGTAGCCGGGCACGCATTTTTCACCGCCAAAATAGGTCATGCAGAGCACCGAGGCGTTCGGGGCAAACGCTCCCTTAGCCGCGTTAGTCACCGCGATCAAGCTGTAAACGCTGATGTCCATCGCGAGCTTAAAACCGGCTCGGCTGGTCTCGATTGTGTCACGCTGCAGGTCGTCGCGGTCGGCGTAAGCGATGGAATGGAGCAGAAAATCGAGTTTGCCAAAGTGCTCGACCGCGGTGGCAATCACCGAGCGGATTTGCTCGTCGTTCTGTACATCCAGCGGAACGAGAAACTTTGCGGCTGGGTTCCCGTCGATTGCTTTCTCGACGCGACGGCGATTCTTCTGCTTTTCATCGTCGGGTTTATCTGGAAGGTGTGTGAAACCGCATTCTCCGCCCCCATTCATGATTTCCTGAGCAATCGCCCAAGCAATCGAACGATCGTTGGCTACGCCGAGGATCAAACCCTTTTTTCCAGCAAACATCCCCATGAAAATCACTCCCCTAATGGATCGCTCTTACGAATAATGGCGGACAGTATCCGGTACAATCGAAGGCAACAGAGCCGCCAGACCCTCAGTTTTCTGCGGCAAGTGGTTGACCGGAATCCGGTTTCAGAGCCGCTGACTCGGTTCTACCGCAAGCCTCGCAGGCCGTTTAGGACCTGATTAAAAGCTCTCGGTCGAACCGCATGAAACCGTCTCAGTGTATCAATTGTTCCTTTCGACTTCATTGGGGTTGAGCCGCCGAACATGAGCCGTTCTGCCGATACGCTGATTCCTGATAATTCCCCTGCCAGCCAACTGCTCTGCCGGCTTCTTGCACAGCGTCCCGAACATGACGCCGAATGGTGGCCGACTGCTCTCAGGGAAGTCGCCGCGACGCTGGGAGTCCCTTGCGCCGCACTGGTCCAAGGAGCCAAAGGCCGGTGGGCCATACGCTTTCAATCTGGCTGCCAACTTAGCCAGCTACCAACGGAGTGGCTCTCGGAATTGCTTGACCATCAAGGCCCGGCTTCCTTGCCGACAAAAACCGATGGCCGGTTCTGGTCGGGGACGCCGCTGCAAAGCGGTTCGCAAGACGGCGAACTTTTGCTGGTTCAAGGAAAAAAAGTCGAAGGGCCCCTTCTGGTCGCGACGGCTGCCGCTCTGGCCTTGGTGGAACAGACCCGCGAGTCGATAGCCACTGCTGAACGACGTTCGGCTCGCCTGCGGGCGCTGCTCGAAGTGACCATCGCCTGGAATCGCCACCGGAATACTGACGAACTGCTCCAGCAGATCGCCGAGACCTCGACCCGCCTGCTGGATGCCGAACGAGCCACGATTTTTCTGGTTGACCAGACCCGCGGCTTGTTAGTTGGAAAACCCGCGCTCGGTGTCTCTGGAGGTGAACTGCTCGTCCCGCTGAACTCCGGGATCGTCGGCCGAACAATCTCCTCTGGGGAAGTTCATCGCGTCGACGCAGATGTTGCCAGCGAGCAGGCTCTGGTTGACCGCTCGGTCGACCAAACACTCAACTTCCAAACGCGCTCACTCGTCTGCGCGCCAATTCGGAATGCGGCCGGGAAAGTCATCGGAGCCTTTGAGTTAATCAACAAGCGACAAGGCAATTTCTCGCCAGCGGATGAGGCTGAACTGATTGAACTGGCTGCTCACGCCAGCGTCGCGATTGATAACACCCAGCGAGTCGAATTGCTAGTTGAAACCAGTCGTCAAGCGGCCGAGGAAGCGGCTGGTCGTGTGCAAATCATCGGCCAGTCCCCCGCAATGGAGAAAGTTCGCGTTACGGCTGCTCGCGTGGCAAATACCGAACTGAACTTGCTGATTACCGGGGAAAACGGCACGGGCAAGGAAGTGATCGCTCAAATGGTTCACTACATGAGCCCTCGCCGGGACCAGATTCTGGTCGCTGTAAACTGCGCAGCGCTAACCGAAACACTGCTGGAAAGCGAATTGTTTGGTCATGAGAAAGGCGCTTTCACCGATGCGTATCAAACACGCAAAGGCAAATTCGAACTCGCGACTGGCGGGACTCTGTTTCTGGACGAGATTGGCGATCTGAGCCTCGGGGGCCAAGCGAAGTTGCTGAGGGTGCTCGAAGACAAAGTCGTCGTCCGAGTTGGTGGTTCAACTCCGATTCCGACCAATGCCCGCGTCATTGCGGCCACCAACCAAGACCTGGCTCAACTGGTGCGCGAGAAGAAGTTCCGCGAAGATCTTTTCTTCCGTTTGAATGTTGTCGCCATCCAGATACCGCCTCTCCGCGAACGCGGCGAAGATGTCTTGCTGTTGGCGGAATTCTTCTTGAAACATTTCGCGACCAAAGCTCGACGGCCCGCGCCCGAACTATCGCTAGCCGCCCGCAAGCGACTGCTGGCTCACGACTGGCCAGGTAATGTTCGCGAACTGCGAAACATGATGGAGCGGATTGCTTACTTGTCACACGATCAGCGGATTGACGCCAGCGATCTGCCTTTCATCGCTTCCACTCGTCCGGAGGCGAACCTGTCTAATGTCCCTGAAGATTTATCTTTAGCCTCGGCGACAGACCAGTTTCAGCGGGACTATATCGAGCGGCATATTCGCCGAGCACATGGAAACATGACTGAGGCGGCTGAGTCGCTAGGGCTGCATCGCAGTAACCTCTACCGAAAAATGCATCAACTCGGCATGGACGACGATAAACCGGGCAAGGAATGACAGCCGAGAGATCGTTTCCCTCATTCCTCGTAGGGTGGGACAAGATCGCGGGGAACCACGTTAAGTTGTCATTCGATCACAAGCACTGCAGCGAATGCAGCTTCCCGCGACCGCCGGCCCACCAACAAGCACGGCAGGGCGTAAATTAAACATCCGTGGTGGGCCGGCACAGGTCGGGATCTGCCTATTTTCCGCCTCGCACTTGCTGCTACCCGACTTTTCGACTTTACGTTTTGCTGCGCTTCCCCGCCCCGCTTGTCCCGCCCTACAGGTAAAAACCAAAACTTCCTTGGCTTTTCTCGGAAAAACCTCGTTTATGCACCTGTTTTCAGCCGAAAAGGATGATTTCCCCGAAGCTTGGCCCTCGACCAATCAAGGCAATTCGGCTATGCTTCGTGGCTCCCTGCTCGGGGCCGCTTCGCCGTATCGCCGCGAATCCGCTATAGCAACGGTCAGGTGGAGTTGAGTGTCGTGTTTCCAATCAAGCCAGGAAGAGGCGGGTCAACCGCCGGCCCTGAGAGCTGTATCCCAGCTAAACCTGTTCCTTTAATTGTTCCAGAGTAGTAGTCATGTACGCAATCATCGCAGACGGTGGACACCAGTACAAAGTAGAAGAAGGTCAAACTCTGGAAATCGATTTCCGCGAGGACGCAACTCCCGGCAGCGAACTGGTATTTGACCGCGTGCTCGCGATCTCCAACGATGGCAAGTTCCACCTTGGCCAACCAACGGTAGCCGGTGCTTCTGTAACGGCCAGCGTCGTCAGCGAAACCAAAGGCGAAAAGTTGGTGGTCCAAAAATTCCGCCGCCGCAAGAACTCTCGTCGCCGCACAGGCCATCGTCAAAAATTTACCTTGGTGAAAATCACCAAGATCGCTGGCTAAGTCAAAATCCAGCCTCGGCACTTCAGACTCCAGCACCCTTCTTGGACAATGAATGTTCTGAACCTTGGTTGGGCTAATTCACGCCACCGCTTTGACACGATACTGCTGAATCATTGCACTGCTGAATCAATGAACGGGCGACTCTTCGGAGTCGCCTTTTTTGTTGGATGACTTATTGCGAGAGCGCGCCGCGGAATCGTTCTTCGCCCAACCGAACTTAAACCCTTCTTTCTCACTCGCTTGGTCCGGGCCGCCTTGGCCAGCTAACTTTCCCGAGCGCCCCGCAAACCTCTCCAGCAAAGACTGTTCAAAATTAGCGCGCTGTGCCTAAAATCAAGGCACTGCGTTAGCCAGATTCTCGTATTTTCCTTTTTATCTGGCTCGCTCGCCTCGGCCCGAAATGCAGCTTCTTTAAGCAGTCTGCCTGCCATATCGATAGGCTTTCGGCTTGTTTGTACCCAGCCCCGGCTCGGCTTTCACCCTCAGAAACTTGGTTTAACTCGCGATGCCAGCTCAATCAACGCCGCTTTTCGAACCTGCTGAATTTGGCTTGATCGGCCAAAGCCCAGCCATGCAGGAAGTCTATCGCTTGACCGTGCTGGCGGCGAAAAGCAATGCGTCTGTGTTGCTGCTTGGCGAAACGGGAACGGGCAAGGAATTGATTGCCTGTGCCCTGCACCGCCTTAGCTCTCGAGCGACCGCCCCTTTTATCCGGGTCAATTGCGGGGCCCTCCCTGAGACCTTACTCGACAGCGAACTGTTCGGTCACGTCAAAGGTTCGTTTACAGATGCCTTAAAGGATCGAGCTGGTCGGTTTGAGGCAGCGACTGGTGGGACGATTTTCCTGGACGAAATTAATTCCACTTCTTCCACGCTCCAGGTCAAGCTGCTGCGCGTGCTGCAGGAGCGCCAGTTTGAACGCGTCGGCGCGTCTCAAACGGTCGACGTCGACGTGCGGGTGATCGCGGCCAGCAATCGCGATTTGACCAAAGAGGTCAGCGACGGCCGCTTTCGGGAAGACTTGTTCTGGCGGCTGAATGTGCTGCCGATTCAGCTCCCGCCGCTTCGTCGCAGGAAAGAAGACATCGAACCGCTTGTGCGCCACTTTCTGAAAGTCTACAGCCAACAAAACAACCGCCAAATTACCCAGATAGAGCCCCGCGCGCTGCAGGCCTTGATTGAATACAACTGGCCGGGAAATGTTCGCGAATTGCAGAATTACATTGAGCGAGCTGTTGTGCTCGGCGCGGGGAGCGCGTTGGAGTTTGGTTTACTGCCTGTCTGCGTTACAGGTAGTCCTCAGGCCGCAAGCACAGCCGTGTTTCGGCCGACTGACGACCAATCGCTGATTCAAGAATTCGTATTCAATCAGCTGGCCAAAGCGGGCAAGGAAGCAACCGACCTGTATGACCGAGTGATCCTTCCGCTGGAGAAAGAGCTTCTGGCTCAAGTGATGGAGAATTGTCGGCAAATCCAGACGAAAGCAGCTCAGAACCTCGGGATGAACCGGAACACACTCTACAAAAAGCTTAAAGAGCACGGCCTGGAAAAGTCGGAACAGGAGTAGGCTGTGAGCTTTACTTCGGTCAAAAAAATCGGGCGGCACTGTGATCAGTAGCCGCCCGGTTCTGTTAGTTTTCGACTCTTCCACGCAACTCGAACTCGCCGGGTTGCTTGAGGGAATGAGTGGTTAAAGATTAGACGTCGTCGTCTTCATCTTCCTCTTCTTCCTCTTCATCATCCCAGTCGTCGTCGTCCCAGTCTTCATCTTCTTCTTCGTCTTCTTCGTCGTCGTCGTCGTCGACTTCTTCCCATTCGGCGTCGTCTTCTTCGCCGTCTTCCTCTTCTTCCTCGTCGTCGTCTTCAAACTCATCGTCGAAGTCTTCGTCTTCGAAGTCGTCGTCGCCTTCTTCTTCGTCATCTTCGAAGTCGTCGTCTTCGTCGCTGTCTTCGTCTTCATCTTCGAGTTCCTCGTCCTCGTCTTCATCCTCGTCTTTCTTTGCGGCCAAAGACGCGGGGATCAAGATCGCCCACAAGAGTTGCTCTTGGGGTGACTTCTCGGAAGAGGTTCGAAATTTTCGGGGCAAAAGAGACAGGGTCACGACGAGTTCTCCTATCGGTTCAACAGTTGTTGTGTCGGAATGATCGGGGTTTATTTCAGCTATTCGTTGTCGGCTCGCCATCTTCCATCAACAGGCCCGCTGTGGGGTCGGTTTCAAGCGAGTTGGCGTCGACGGCTGACTGAGCCAGTTCTGGACTGCGTTCAGCCGTATTAGTGTTCGGTTTTTTTCGCCCTGCGGCAAGCGGGGTAGCCGCTGAGTCGGGGTTAGCCCAGTCAGGCAAACCTGTACCCCGCATTTTTCCGGCACTCGGCAAAGATTCAAGGCTGCTGAGACCAAATGTCGTCAAAAAAAGTTTGGTTGTTGAGTAAAGGAAGGGATGCCCGAGCAATTCGCTTCGTCCCGAGATGCGGATTAGCCCTTTTTCCAGCAGTTGCCGCACCATCTCTCCACAACTCACCCCGCGAATCGCCTCAATGTCTGCTTTGATGATTGGCTGGCGGTAAGCTATGACCGTCAAGGTTTCCAGGGCTGGTCCAGACAAGCGGCTAGGGCCGGGGAGGTGCTCCAGCTTCCTTAGCCATTGTGCAAATTGGGGGCGGGTCCGTAATTGGTATCCACCAGCGACCTGCTTGATGTGAAAAGAACGGCCTGCTGCGTCATAAAAGTCATTCAGGCGTTTTAGCTGAGTTCGCGCTTGGGTACCGTCTTCCAAGCCAGCCAGTTGAGCAACACGGCGATTGGAGAGCGGTGCGCGAGAGAGAAACAACACCGCTTCGACTCGTCTCAGTGTTTCGTCAAGCTGTTGTTCGGTGTCCACTAAAAACCCTTTTGCTGCGCTGCCAATCGAATCATCTGGCTGCTTTGGGGCGGCAAAACAATCGTTCAGCTGATGTCCGCGTTTCGTCCAGCGTCTATCGATTTTTCTCTGAAAGTGCGGGCTAAGGCAAGCTCAATCCTCAGGAGAACGCTCGGGATTTTAACTGGTTTGTCTGCACTTTTGTGCTGTTCAGCCGATAGTTTTCGGTTGCTGGTTTGCTTCTCTCTGCGGGTTCGCTGGGCAGTTTGGCAACGCAAGACTAGAGTGATGAGCATGGAAACCGTTTACCTCGACTACAACTCGACAACAGCGATCGACCCACGTGTCGCTGAGGCGATTTCTGAGGCCTATCGCTCTGGCTATTTCAACCCAGCCAGCCAGCATCGGCCAGGACAGGCTGCTCGGCGCGCGCTGGAGGAACATCGGGCTGGGTGTGTTCGCCTCTTGGGGGGGATCACCAGTGGAATGAGAGCTACTCGGCTGGTCTTTACCAGTGGTGGTACGGAAGCGAATAACCTCGTTTTGGCCGGCATCGCAGCCCGTCAACCCACCCGGCAAGTTTTGGTTTCCGCCGGAGAGCATCCGAGCGTCTTGGGTGCGGCTGAGCACCTTCGCAAGACAGGTATTCATGTTGAGCTGATTCCGCTGGATGGCGGCGGTCGCGTTCTGCTTGAGGTGCTCGCCCGTTTGCTTGAGCGTCCAACCAGTTTGGTAAGTGTGATGCTGGCCAATAACGAAACGGGCGTGATTCAACCTGTCGAGGAGGTCGTCGAAATCTGCCGACGTCACAACGTTCCAGTGCATACCGATGCTGTGCAGGCGGTTGGAAAAATCCCGGTCGATTTTTCCGCTCTTGGCGTCGATGCACTAACTTTCACGCCACACAAGTTCTACGGCCCCCGCGGCATAGGGGGGCTGCTCCTGAAGGCCGAGTTGGTGCTAGATCCGCTTCACTTCGGCGGCTTTCAGCAAGCCGGTTTGCGACCGGGCACAGAAGATGTTGCTTTAGCCGCTGGTTGTCGGCGGGCTCTAGAGTTGTCCGTCGATGAGTTGCCTGTTCGCGCTGTGCACCTCCGCGATTGCAGTGAGAAATTTCTTGCCTACCTTCGGGAGCATGTGGCGGGTGGTTTCGTAGTTAATGGTCTGGAGGCCTCTCGTTTGCCCAACACTCTGAATTTGGCCTTTCCCGGAGTTGACAGGCAAGCCTTGCTCTTAGCAGCCGACTTTGCCGGATTGGCAATCTCTACTGGTTCCGCCTGTGCGAGCGGATCCAGTGAACCCTCTTCTGTATTGTTGGCGATGGGGCTGCCAAAAGAACTGATTGACTCTTCGGTTCGGTTCAGCTTTGGAATGCCGACGACGCTCGGCGAAGCCGAAGTGGCTGCAACCCGACTCAGTCGCTTGGTCAACGAGCTCCGATAGCAGCTGAAAAAGGGCAAAAAAACCGCCACTTTCGGCGATGGCTGCGGCTCCCTAAGGTGGCTCAAAATTTGGTAGAATCTGGGCTCCAAATATGGCGGGTTTCCCTGCCTGTTTTCTACCCTCCCTTCTGGCCTTCCAATGTCTCTTTCTGCCGCTTCTGAAATCTTCCTCTTACCTTTGTCAGTTTCCCTGACAGCGGCCAACGGAGAATCTCAGAAGGGGTTTCGATCAAAGCTCTCAGCCAGCGGCTTGTCGTCAGTCACTGAGCACCGAGATGGCTATCCTCTTGGCGGCCGACTCTCCCTCGACAGTTGTTTTCTCGCCGACAACGCAAACGCTCTTTTGCGAGTCTTCGACGATTTGAGCTGTTTGGAATCCGTGAGCAGTCCGATCGTGCTGTACGGCCCAAGCCAAACCGGGAAGTCTTTATTGAGCCGTAGCGTGGCACAGCGATTGGCCAAAGTTCGAGCTTATCGCTCCTACCAGCATTCTGTAGCTGAGGCCGCCAATACTGCTTCTCAAGCCGAATTAGGTGAGGATGCTGCTGGGTCTGTTTTTGGCCGAGCCATCTCCGTTTCTGCGGCCGACTGGAGCCGTCAACTCCAAGAAGCGATCGAAACCAACTCGCTTACCGAATTTCGCGAGCGTTTTGTTGCTGCCGGGACTGTCCAAATTGACGACCTGACACAGTTAAAAAACTCCCCGTTTTCTCAGGGGCAACTGGTCGTTTTGCTTGATTTACTCGAGGAAGCGGGCGTTCCTGTTTTCGTCACCTCCGCTCAACACCCCGCGCAGCTCGAAGAGTTTCGACCCGATTTGGTCAGCCGGCTTCTGGGTGGTATGGTCCTTCCAGTTAAGCTTCCGGGACCTGCCGCGAAACGCACATACCTCAGCGAACGGGCCGACCAACTTGGGCTTCATTTTCCAGAAGCTTCTTTTGATTGGCTAGTAAACCACGCCCCGCTGCCGACCTTTGCCTCACTCGAAGGCTTTCTACAAGAATTCTCTATTCGCAGCAAACTTTCCCAAACAGACCCTGGCATTGGTGAAATTCAATCTTATTTTATCGAAGCTTCCTCTGATTCGCTCGACCAACTGCCTGACTTGGTTATTAACACCGTGGCTGATTTTTTTGAGCTCACTGGCGAACAGCTTGTCAGTTCTTGCCGTCGAAAAACTACGGTGTTAGCTCGCGGCCTTGCCTTGAGCTTGATTCGCCACGTTTACCCTTTATCGCTGACTGCTCTGGGACAACTTTTTGGGAAGCGTGACCATTCCACTATCCTCTCAGCACTCCAAGCAACAGAGAGGCGAATTCAAACTGACCAAACTATCCGCGTATCAGTTGTTGAAATTTTCAAGTTGATTAAATCAAAAGCTACCGAACAAAAAATAGCCATACCTTACACCGAGCTTGCGATCGAGCAGATGTTCATTGTTTCGAAACAAAAAGAATCGACCTGAAACGGACCGTGGAAAAGATGTTGATGACTTGTCGTTTCCTGTCGATAACGAACTCTTTCCAACACGAAAGAAACCTCGGCATCAACATCTTTAAGACTTTTTAACGCTTTATTCACCGGTTAATGACTTCTTATCAACTAGTTATCCACAAGTAAAAAACTTCGTTTTGGCGGGAATAAGTCGAATATTCACTAGTTCTCAACAGTTTTGCTGAGTCTTTAGTTCGACTACTGAATAAATAAATTTGATTACAAAAATACACTCCTGACCTGAATTCAAAGGACGCTCTGTTCATGAAACTGGTTGTAAACCGAGAAGAATTCCAAAAGCTCTTTCAAATTGCCGCCATCGTTGTTCCGCAGCGTAGCCCAAAACCGATCCTGCAGAATGTCAAACTGGAGGCATTGAACGACAACGTCGTGTTGACAGCGACCGACACTGAAATTGGCGTGCGTCTAAGTCTTCCTAACGTGGAAATGAAACAGCCAGGTTCGGTTGTTATCCCAGTCAATCGATTAAACATGATCATGCGGGAAAGTAGCGATGACACGCTGACCATCGATGGAGACGAGTCGCGGACAAAGATTAGCGGCCGCAGTAGTCGGTTTGAGCTGCAAGGACAGAACCCAGCCGAGTTTCCGGAAGTAGGTTTTGTAGCAGCGGATGACTATTTAGAGATTAAAGCTGGCGTCTTGCGGGAATTGATCAAACGCACGTTGTTCGCGACAGAGACAGAGAGTAGTCGTTATGCCCTCGGTGGCGTGCTACTGGAGGTAGATGACAAGCATCTCGTAGCAGTGGGGACAGATGGAAGAAGACTCGCCAAGATGGCCGGGCCGGTAGCGGTGCATGGCAAGCCAAACCAGTCGGGGACAACGATTATCGTTCCGGCCAGAGCGATGCAAATCATCGAAAGAATTCTGCCCGATGATGAAGCGATGGTTCGCTTGATACCACGCTCCAACGACCTTCAAGTTGTAGTTCCTAACGGCGTGTTTACTACTCGGTTAGTCGAAGGCCGATTCCCTAAATGGCGCGATGTCCTCCCTAAACGAACCGACTCTCACAAGATCGAGTTGCCCGTAGGTCCGCTGTTTTCTGCCCTGCGTCAGGCAGCTATCGTGAGCAGTGAAGAAAGCCGCGGAGTTGACTTCGTTTTTCAGGAAGGAAATCTGGTTTTAACCAATGTAACCAGCGAAATTGGCCAGTCGCGAGTCGAAATGCCAGTCAGTTACAGTGGCAAGGAAATGGCCATCATGCTAGACCATCGCTACATGGCGGATTTTTTGAAAGTTTTGGCTCCCGACCAGAACTTCACGATCGATGTGGCCGGTGCCGATCAAGCTGCCTTCTGTACGACAGTGGACCACTATGGCTACGTCATCATGCCGCTCTCTCGCGATAGGAAGTAAGGACACGAAAGTCAAGCAAGCTAAGCCTGAGAGACCGCTAAAGGAGAGCGATGAAGGACGAAGCCGAAGAGGAATTCGAATACACTGCGGATTTGGTCAAACACCGACAGGTGTATGTACGTAAACCGCAAGCGATCGATCGACTCGTCAATCGAGTCATCGCTCGACGAGGGGTTACGCAAATTCAAGCTAGAGAAGAGTTGCTAAGAGCTTGGGCCGCAACTTGCAACCCCGACCTGCTTAAGTTCACCAGAGTAATGAGCGTAAGAAACAGGAAGTTGGAAATTAAAGTCGCCAACAGCCTCGTAAACCAGCAACTCACTTTTGACCAAGCGAAACTCTTGCGTTCACTGCAGGAGAAGATCCCGGAAGCCAAACTGCAAGGATTGGCTTTTAAAGTAGGTAGTGTCGATAGCATCGAAGAGACTTAGAACTTACTCGCCCAGCAAACAAAAACTAATTAACTCGGTTCAAGGGCTAACGGCAATTGGACCTAAGACACCAGGTAAATACCCAACTATGAGCGACGAGACCCCGAAGCCAACAAAGACGGATTACACGTCAGCCGATTTGCAACACCTGTCGGACCTGGAGCACGTCCGGGAGCGTCCAGGCATGTACATCGCGGACACGACTGTTCGCGGCCTTCACCATCTCGTGTGGGAAGTCGTCGACAATTCGATTGACGAATGTTTGGCAGGTCACGCAAAATTTGTCAGCGTATCTATCAACAACGACGGTTCGGTGACCGTTCAGGACGATGGGCGCGGAATTCCAGTCGATCGGCACAAACAACTCTCAGAGCAGATGGATCGAGAGATTTCCACGCTCGAAGGTGTAATGACCGTTTTGAAGTTCGGCGGAAAGTTCGACAAAGGCGCGTACAAAATCTCCGGCGGCTTGCACGGCGTGGGCGTAACCGTCGTGAACTTCCTTTCTGAATGGTGCGCTGTCGAAGTCTATCGTGATGGACACGTCTTTCAGCAAGAGTATGAGCGGGGCGTTCCCACAGGACCAGTGAATCGCGTAGGCAAAACGGATAATCACGGGACCAAAACGACTTTTAAGCCCGACGCTCAAATCTTCCCGGTCACAAAGTTCGACTACAACACAATTCACAAGCGGCTGCAGGATTTGGCTTTCCTCAACAGCGGCGTGCGCATCAAGGTCCGCGACGAACGCTCGGGCGAAGCTGCCGAGTTCTATTACGAACGAGGCATTATCGAGTTCGTTGAGTACTTGAACCGCTCGACGGATGCATTGCACCCGGAAGTGATTTTTATCCGCGGTGAACAAGACGGCGTTGGCTATGAAGTCGCCGTGCAATACACGACGGAGTTGACGGAAACGGTACATTCCTACGTCAACAACATCAACACACACGAGGGCGGCACCCACGTGTCCGGCTTCCGTACGGCACTCACTCGCTCGTTAAATAACTACGCCAAGAAGAACAACCTGTTCCCCAAGGACTTGAATGTCACTGGCGAGGATTTTCGTGAAGGTTTGACGGCCGTTATCTCGATGCGCGTGCCGGAACCGCAGTTCGAGGGCCAAACCAAGACCAAGCTCGGTAACAACGAAGTCGAAGGGATTGTGAACTCAGCCTTCGGCGAGTACCTCAAGACCTACCTCGAAGAGAATCCTGGTCCATCAAAGACGATTATTCGCAAAGGTATCCAAGCTGCCGAAGCGCGCGAAGCGGCTCGCAAAGCCCGGGAGCAGGTTCGTCGCAAGTCTGTGCTCGGTGGAGCCGGCTTGCCTGGAAAGCTCCGGGACTGTTTGAGCAACGATGTCGACAAGTGCGAACTCTACCTGGTCGAAGGTGATTCGGCCGGTGGCAGTGCCGAAGGCGGACGACTCAAGGAATTTCAGGCCATTCTTCCCCTTCGCGGTAAGATCATCAACGCTTACAAAGCCCGCGAAGACAAGGTTCTGGCAAACGAGGAAGTGCAAAGCATTATCGGGGCCATCCGCATCGGAGTTGGCAGCGATCAGGATCTAAGCAAACGGCGCTACGGCAAGGTTATCATCATGACCGACGCCGACGTCGATGGTTCCCACATTCGCACGCTGCTGTTGTGTTTCTTCTATCGCCAAATGACCCAGTTGATCGAAAACGGCCATGTGTATGTGGCTCAGCCACCGCTGTTCCGGGTGAAGTCGAAGAGAGAAACCTACTATGTCCAGACTGAAGAGGAAATGAAGCGGCAACTTCTCCAGCGAGGTATGGAAGATGTCGCCCTGATTACGGATGATGGACGAACGCTTGAGGGCGAAACCGTCCGCCGCCTCTGCACAACACTCGCCAGCATGGAAGATGCGATCACGGCGCTGGAACGGCGAGGGATCAACTTGCGAACACATGCCCAGCGGGTTCAAGTCGAGACAGGACGGCTTCCTGTTTTCCACGTCTTCCATGGACGGCAAGAACGCTGGTTTGTTACCCGAAAGGAACTGGACGACTTCGTCAAGTCAGAAGAAGCTCGCAGCGGTAAAGAGATGTCGGTTGAACAAACCAACGGTACTTCCGCGAGTAGTTCGGGCGGAGGTGAGGTCAGCGAAAACCGACTGTTGATTAACGAGTTCAATGAAGTCCGCACAATTAACACTGGGCTCAAAGACATTGAAGAGCATGGTTTTTCGATCGACGCACTTTGGCCACAGCAGCGAACGGGGTTGGACGACTCGCGTTACACGATTCGCCGGGGCGAGAACCTCTCAGGAATTGACGACCTTCGCGGTTTGCTGAACGGCATCCGGGCGGCCGGCGAGAAAGGCATGTCAGTCACTCGCTTTAAAGGGCTGGGTGAAATGAACGCCGAAGAACTTCGGGAAACGACCCTTGATCCGGCCAATCGGACCTTGATTAAGGTGACGATGACCAACGCCGCCGAAGCTGACGAATTATTCCGGGTGCTGATGGGTGACAAGGTCGAACCGCGTCGAGAGTTCATTGAAAAACACGCTTTGGAAGTTCGCAACCTGGATGTATAAAAAGCGTCTGTAGACGGGCAGATTCAAGGCAATTCGGGAGACGTGAGTTGTCAAACATTCACCTGGTAACGCGAGCATCTATCGGCAGACGGTTGTGTCTAATGGCTTGGCTTGGAACAGCCTTCCTCTGGCCTTTCGTCACGGAGGCCAATTGGCAGGCGGACTCGAACGAGGGACTATCACGGACAGACCCTGAAAGAAGAAAAATTTTCGGGGTCGTGATCGAGCAGCGAAAATACTCAATCCGAGTAGCCAGCGGCAACGATGACATCGAGATCCAGATCCCGGATAAAACACCGATAGATCAGCGGCTCGATAAACCTCGAATTGATCTGGCCAGCAACGTGGTGCTCCAAGAGCTAGTGGGTAGCCAGGAAGCGGGTTCAGCGATCCCTGTTGAGGTCCAAGAGAGCCTCCCTGAGCCGCTGGGATTGATAGCCGAATTTGCTCATGTCAACGAGCGTCGCCGGACGTTGAGCGAGAACCCGAAAAAACTCGTTAGATATCGCTTGCTGCCCTTCGACCAACTGCCATCCGAGCCGGAAAACGAATTGCTTCTGACAGCCAAGGTTGTCTCGGTTGATGAGAAAGGGCAACTCCTTCTGCAAACGGAGACGGAAGAATTATTGGCAGAACTGGGAAACCGGGATGGGAGGCTGGGCGCGCGCACCGTCGCCGATTTGCGGCCGTTCGAGAGCGACGTGGAATTACAAGCCGACTTAATTGACGGAAAGTGGGTCGCCCAAAATGTGCTCTACCGTCGCGTAAGACTAACCGCACCTAAAACAGAAAATGGCCCCAAGCGGTTGCTGGTTCTAGGTGACGAGGTTTCGTTAAGCTATCTTCACAGTCTCCGGAAAAAACTCGCTGGTGCTTTTGATGTTTACCACCCCCCCGAAAATTGTCGGGGTTCAGCGAATTGGGAACGGCTCCCCATGTGGTTGGGGCCATATCGCGAGCCTGGCTATGGTTGGGACGTCATCGTTTTCAATCTTGGATTGGGCGACTTGAGCACGGAAACCGCAACTTACCAAGCGGCTTTGCAAGAGTTCATCCCTCGACTCCGAGCGACAGGTGCTCAATTAGTTTGGGTCTCCACGGCACCGCTTCCTAGTGGATGGGAAGGCACGATCGCCAACGCAGGCCGAACAATTCCAAGGTTGGAAGCGCTAAACAAAATTAAAGAGTTGAACGCCGCGGCCCTTGCGGCGATCGAGGCTGCCAGAGGTATCGGCCATTTAGATCTCTCGGCCGAAATCGAGCCTCAATTGGAGACGAGTTTTGCAGCTTGGTCGGCAGGCAAAAGCCCGATGCTTGGTCGAGAGTTGGGTGAGTGGGTCGCCGAGAAAATAGCCCAAACCGTCCAATCACCGCCCGTGAAAGATGAAGACGAATAAAGAAAGCGTGAAGCCGTCATCCAAACCACGCACAAGGTTTACTTAACATTAACAAGGAGTTTGTTTGACCTTCATATGTCGCTCTTAACCTTTGGCACGTGCATTGAGCAAACGTGGAGCTGTTTTGTTGACGGCTCTAACTCAAGCAGCAATTGTTCATAAGGTTAAAGGACGTTTTTACATGAAGCGACAAGGTTTTACTCTCATCGAACTGCTGGTCGTGATTGCCATCATTGGCATTCTCGTCTCCCTGCTGTTCCCCGCGTTCACTGCGGTTCGAAATGCTGCTCGTTCGACCCAATGCTCGAACAATCTCCGCCAATTTGCCTTGGCGATGGCAACTTTCTCGAACAATAACCCGAATGGAAATATCTGCTCAGGGGCCTATGACCCACGCCGAGACGGATCGGTTGAGATGTTTTCTTGGGTATCCGACTGTGTTTCTCAAGGGACCATCCCGGGCAACCTGCTCTGCCCGAGCAGTAATTTGGCTGGCAGCGAAAAACTCAATGACCTCCTTGGCAAAGACACGAGCAACGGTACGACAACGCCACTCGACCGACGAGTCGGCAGCAGCCAATACATCTCGCAAACCTGGGGCGCCGCAGTGTCCCCAGACCGTACCGAGTGGGTTCGCGCCAACTTGGTGGTCAAGGGTTACAACACAAACTACGCCTCAAGCTGGCACATGGTTCGATCGGCACCCGGAATGGTTGCCGGAACGGGTGCGAATGCTAGTTCATCAGTCACTGTTGGAAACCTGAAGAACTTCCCGAACACTGCTGGCCCTTTGAAAATCTCAACGCTCGATGCAGCAGCAGTACCCTCGGCGGCGATTCCAATGCTCGGTTGCGCTGACAAGGGTGACGATGCCGAAGCCAAGCTAATCGCTACGCTCTCTCCTCCCGGGTCTTTCCGGCTGACACAAGGCGTTTCGTTGGCCGAGACCTTTAATGATGGACCAAGCTTTGTTGATACGGCTGCCAACAAGCTTGCTATCGTCCCAACGGGTACTCCGCTTAGTTGGTTGGTCCCCGGTAAATTACCCATCGAAGGCGAAATCGTTCCATCCGATCCGGCTGCTTATACGGGTTCTTCGAGCATCCCGCTCGTACTGCAAGACACTCGCGACTGGCGAGCGTGGCACAGCGGTTACGTCAATGTCTGCTTTGCAGACGGTAGTGTTCGCAAGCTGTATGACGCCAACGGCGACGGATACATCAACCCAGGCTTTTCGATTCCGGTCGGCGGCGACGTGACCGTCTATGGTTACAAAGACAATCGCTGCGAAGTCAATCCTTGGGAAATGTACACCGGCACGATGCTGGACAAGGCGATCAATCGCAAGGCTTACGAATAAGCCAACTATTCCAGAAACCGGGAAACAGGGTCAAAAGTACAGCCCTGCTACTCAGCGATCTGGAAGGAATGAATCCCCCCAAGGCCACTTGCCTTTCCTAGTGGCCTCTCTTGAGGGAGGTGCCTTACGCGGTGCACCTCCCTCTTTTTCGCGCGCAGCGGGCGGATTCTCGAAAAGATGCGCTTTCAAAAATGCCAACCAAGCAAAAAACGGGAGCAATTGCTCCCGTTATTTTGAATCAAAATGTCGGCCGCCAAGTGAGATAGAAACCTTAGTCAGCGCTTCGTTCAGCTTCCTCTGAGCGGCGCCAGCAAATCCCCTGCCCTGAGCCGTCTCCGGCAAAGCGGATGGATTTCACCAACCGCTTGCGATTGAGACATTTGATCGTGTCGTGCAAACGGTCTTTTTGGGAAATGCCCTCGGTAATTGGGAGGGGGTCGTCGATCCGTTCTGGCCAGCCCATCTCTTCAAAAGCAGTCAGGATCAATTCTTGATTGCGAGCAGGCCAATTGAATCGCTTAATCACGACACCGGCAAACACCAGTATGCGACGAGCTTTGTCCCATGCCGGCCGAGCCTGCTGCATGGTCTGCTCCAGAGAGTCAGCCAGGTCCGACAGCGGTTCAAAGCCTTCAAGCTTTGGCTCCTCGGTTACGACACCCGTGTAATCGAGCATCATCTTGGCGGAACCCTTTACAGTCAGGGTCGAGGAGAGTGACTTCGGGGCTGGAAAATGATTCATGGCACAATCTCAACAGGCGGGAGGGGGTAGAATAAGCAGGAAACTCGACTTACTGATTACTGAGTTGCCCGAGCCCACGACTGCCAAGCGAGTGATGACCTCGGTCTGCAGTGGATGGTCTAAGGTATAAGAGCGATTTCTCTCCCCATTTCGTGCAAAAAATGAGCCCAAAATTTCGGATTACTTTGGCCCTGATGAGCCTTTTTTCTGGCGTTCTGCCAGTCTTTGGACAAACCGAAAAAGCCGTATGGGAGGCCGTAAACAGCGGCAAAAACCTTAGTTTTCGCGGGGTCTGTGCCATATCCGCACAGTGCTCTTGGGTCAGTGGCACGAAGGGGACGGTCCTCCGCACGACCGACGCAGGAAAAACCTGGGAAAGCGTCGGACCAGCCAATTGCGAATCGCTCGACTTCCGCGATATCGAGGCTTGGGACGAATTGACCGCCGTGATTATGAGCAGCGGAGAAGAGGATCGAATCTACCGCACGGAAGATGGAGGCCGGACGTGGTCGCTCGTGTTTGAGCATCCCAACCGCAGTGCTTTCTTCGACGGCTTCGCTTTCGCTGACACCAACACGGGATGGCTGATGGGCGACCCCATCGACGGCCAACTTCTGATTCTCAAAACGATCGACGGAGGTCGAACCTGGACAGAACTTCCCCGCGATCGACTTCCCGCGATTGAAGCGGGTGAAGCTGGATTCGCGGCCAGCGGCACGAACATCGTCGCGATATCTCCAACTAGTTTCGCGATAGCCCTCGGCGGGGCTAAGCCGGGTGATGAATTCGAGCGCAGCCGAATCGTCTCAACCAAAGACGATGGAGTCAGTTGGACAGTGCAAACTGTGCCGATGAGAAGAAGCGAAGCGGGCGGAATCTTCTCGATCTGCAGAAGCGGCTCTGATAACTGGACAGCCGTTGGCGGAAATTACAAACAAGCAGACGAGACGAATCAAACGGCTGCTCTGACGCTAGGTGGCGGGACCAGTTGGAAGAGCGTGAGCGGATCACCACCGAGCGGTTACCGCTCTTGTGTCGCTGAAGGATTAGATTCGTCAGGGAACGCAATCTTGATCACCGTCGGCCCAAATGGAACCGACACCTCAAGCGACCAAGGCGAGACTTGGCAGCGTGCCGCAGACGAGGGGTTTCATGCACTTGATTTCAGCCCAGACCGGAAGGCTGGTTGGGCTGCTGGTTCGGATGGTAGAATTTCACGCTGGCGAGGCCACTGACTGGTCTCGCTCATCACACACCAGCCTAGCGGAAAAAAGGAAATCACATGCAAGCAGCAGAAGGAATCAAGATCAGCTTGGACACCGGTGAGTTTGTCTCTCTCGCTTATTTGGGAGATCTTTCCGACGCCGATTTGATGCAACGCCCAGCTTCTGGCTGCAATCATCTCAACTGGCAGATTGGCCATTTGATCAGCAGCGAACACCAAATGATCGAAAGCTGCTTCCCGGGGACGATGCCCGAACTGCCGCAAGGCTTTACTGAGAAATATGGCAAGCAGACCGCTGGCTCGGATAATCCCAGCGACTTTCACAACAAAGAAGAGCTGATGGGAGTCTATCGAGCCCAGCGCACAGCCACGCTGAACAAACTCGCTTCACTTCCGAACGAAGCCTTTGATGCCGCAGCGCCCGAACAGATGCGCAGCTACGCTCCCACCGTGGGGGCTGTCTTCTCTATGCAGGGCTCTCACTGGCTGATGCATGCTGGACAATGGGCAGTAGTGCGTCGCCAATTAGGTCGCGCCCCGCTGTTCTAATTTCCCATCCTCGTAGGGTGGGACAAGTTCGCGGGGGCGCCACATTAAGCTCTGACTCAAACACGAGCGCTGCAGCGCACGAAACTTCCGCGAGCGCCGGCCCACCAGCGCGTAAGAAAGCTCATCCATTTTTTGCGTTGTTCGAATCGAACGCCGGAGGTGGGCCGGCGCGGGGCTGAGTGAGCTTGTTTTCCGGTTTTAACTTGCTGCAGTCCCGGTATATGGCTTGGTGATTAACTGCGCTTCCCCGCCCCGCTTGTCCCACCCTAAACGCACTTGGGCTGCGCCTCGCCTGCGCCAAAGCCTCGCGGCTTTGGGCTCCGGCTACGGGCTAAACGAAAGACCGAAGAAAAAAGAGTTAGAGGCAACGCGTATTTAATTCAACTGCCCCACCGGCTCGACTTCGGGGCGTCCGTCACCTTCTGTTTCCTCGGACGGTTCTTTTGAGCCACCGTCGTCTGATTCGGGGGCGTCATCGGATGGCTTTTCCGCGGGACCCGATTCCTCGCCGGGAGTTACGATTGATTTCCCCCGCCCACGCTCCATTTCCCCCTCGTCTCGGCGCCGGCGATTTTTAAACTCGCGTTCAGCCTGAGTGAAGCTCGCTTGCAGTTCATCCTTTTGTTCATTCGTCAAATCACCGTAAGGCTTGCCAAAGACAGTCTTGGCCCAGGTTTCCTCCAGTGCCCAATCGTCTGGTTTGCGAAGCTTGACCCCAACCAGTGGAAATTGACTCAAGAGGTAAAGTTCTGCTTCTACTTGCTTGCCATCAACTTCAGTCGTCGCGAGGATAAATTGGCGAGCATTCGATTCTTTGCTCGTCTCAGGAAGACGGAAATTCTCTAGACGAGAAACACCCAGCATGAGATGCCCGCTCGATTCCACACCGGCGATCCGCAGTCGCTTTTTGGCGTCATAAATGACGTCGAGATTAATGTCGGTCGGCACGACACCTGCCCCGCGAATGCGGATATGTTCCGCCGGCGAGAAACCTGTTAACTGATACCGATTCGGCTCTTCAGCGAACCCGGAAACCGAAAGAACCTTTCCATCGAACCAGCGGCTTCGAGCAGCGATTTTTCCATCAGCCCTCACACCGAACTCAATTTCGAAAGGCAAGTCGGTCAAAACATTGGAAAGGATTCCTCTCTGCAAGCGTCCCTTCACAGTCCGCTCCAGCTGGGCGTCAGCAATATTTGCAGTGCGGACCGTCTCTAGTTCGACCAAGTCAGCCTTAACGACCAAGTCGCCGAACTCAACCAATCGCCCATCCTCGATCAAAACATCTTTGAGCGTGATGTCGTCGACGTGAAATTCTTCATTGGTTTTTGGGTCGCAGATTTTCAAGCCTCGGAAGCTGATATTCTTGATTTCTATCGTGCCGCGAGAGCTACCGGAAAACTCGCTTTGGAAATCTCCAAACTCGTCTTGGAGTTCGTCAACGATTAGGTCGCCGCTCAGCTCACTATTAAAATTCAAGTCGGAATAAATCGTTCCCCCGGCGATGCTGATGTCTTCGACGGTGAAAGAGCTCGCAAACATTCCGCCACTGCGATACTTGACGCGAATGTCATTCAGCTCTGACCATTTTCCTTCCGTCTTGTCGTCCGCCATTTGTTGGGGGTCTTTAAACCGGATTGCTTTCATCTCAAAGCCGGAGCTGAAGTTTCCCTTCAAGCCGTCGATTTTGACGTTTCCTGACTCCTCGAGCGCCTGTTTGATCATTGCCAGCGGCACGTTGCTGAAGAAGAGCGTGTAGTATCCAGCCACGCACAGGCCGACCAGTCCAAGTAGCACGCCGCCGCATCCGAACGCAAAACAACCACAACCCCGTCCGGAGGAGTTTCCGCCGCCGTAAGGTGGCTGCGGTTGCTGGGGCATTGGCTTGTTGGGTACACCGGGTTGCATTTCAGGGCCCTTTCGTCAGAATCCCGCTCAGGTAACAGTTCGTCGAAAACGGTCGCATCTTGGCTGACCTCGAAATTTTCGCAAAAAAACATCTCCGTTCACAGGGCCAGAGAACCAAGGTCCAAGTTAGAACCGCAAAACAGGCCCTTTTTCAAAGTTCCTCAACGACCACCGATTATGGAAGTCATCTCTCTCCAATCCGGAAGCAATGGAAATTGCTTTTTCGTACAGTCGGGCGAGGTCAGCCTGCTGTTCGACGCAGGGATCAGCGGAAACGTCGCTGAAAACCGTTTACGGGAAAAAGGGAGAAACATTCGGTCAGTGCGCGGGCTGCTAATCAGTCACGACCATCGCGACCACACTCAGAGCATCGGAATCTTTCAACGCAAGTTCGGTTTCCCGGTTTACCTGACCGAACCGACGCTCCAAGCCGTTCATCGTTGGTGCAAACTCGGGCGAGTTCCCGATATCCGGCATTTCAAAGCCGGCGAATCGATTCAATTCGAGCATGTAACCGTCCACACCATCCCGACACCGCATGACGGCGTTGACGGCGTCGCATTCGTAATCGAAGACGGCCAACGTCGACTCGGAATCCTGACTGATTTGGGTCACGCATTTTCCGGTCTGCGGGAAGTGTTGGAATCACTTGATGCGGTGATCATCGAAAGCAATTACGACGAAGCAATGTTGGAACACGGCCCCTACCCTCCCCACCTCAAACGGAGAATCAAAGGCCCCAGCGGACACCTTTCGAATCTGGAAGCAGCTCAGCTGATCCAGCCTGCCGCCAGTCGCCTCCAGTGGGCCTGCCTTTGCCACCTCTCGCAGGAAAACAATCATCCGCGAGTTGCCCTGCAAACTCATCGAGAAATTCTCGGCAGCGACTTGCCGCTTTACATCTCCGGCCGCTATGAAGCGACCGACATTTTACGGCTGGATTAGCTCTCTCGGGCGGCCTCTACGGCTTTCACCGCGCGATCTTCTATCCGCGCCATCGAACTCAATTTAGCGATTACAATTGGGCGATTACAATTTGGGCTGTTCTGGTTCCCCGCTCATTCGCAGGAATCCCTCCAATGCTTCGTATCCTTCTGGCCTCAGGTTTACTAATGTCCCTCGCCGCATTTGCTCTCGGCCAAGACGGCTATCAACTTCCCCCGCAGGCAATTGTCGACATCATTGACGCTCGACCCGAACCTGGCGTGACGCTCAGCCCAGACAGCCGCTGGATGATCTTCAGTGAGCGCGATGCGATGCCCTCGATCGCCGATGTCAGCCGCCGCAAGCTGCAACTCGCCGGAATGCGAATCGACCCGGCTGCCAACGGTCCTTTTCAGGTGGGTTACAGCCGCGGCCTGTTGCTTCAAGCTCGCTCCGGCGGCGAACCCATCCGAATCCCGACCGCAGAGGGCGCACGAATCAGCGGGCTCAGCTGGTCGCACAAAAGCACACACTTCGCATACACGCTCGTCACCGACCAAGGCACGGAACTCTGGCTGGTTGCCATTGATAAACCCGACCAGCCGAAAAAGCTGACCTCGCGGTTGTCGCTGGTGCTCGGCGGCTACGACTGGATGCCCGATGGACAGCAATTGCTTTGCCACTTGGTTCCCGAGAACCGCGGTCCCGAGCCAGCGAAGCCAGCCGCGCCAACAGGTCCAAATGCGCAGGAATCATCCGGGAATACATCGCCCGTTCGAACCTACCAGGATTTGCTTCAGAATCCTCACGACGAGGCACTGCTCGAGCACTATGGCCGCTCACAGTTGGCACTGATCGATTTTCAAGGCAACCTGAGTCCGATTGGCCAGCCCGATCTGATCGACAACGCCGTGCCCTCGCCCAGCGGTGAGTTCCTACTGGTCACAACCGTCCATCGCCCCTTCTCTTACTTGTTGACTTACGATTCATTTCCCAAGCGAATCGAGGTTTGGAATCTCGCTGGTGACTTGGTCTATCCTGTCGTCGATGTTCCGTTAGAAGAAAACATCCCGATCGAGGGCGTCCGGACTGGACCGCGAAGCATCGGCTGGATGTCCAGCCAACCGCAGACCCTGCTTTGGCTCGAGGCGCTAGATGATGGAGATCCACGCAAGAAAGTTCCGCATCGCGATCGCTTGGTGAGCCATCAAATCCCCAGTCGGATGGCGCCGCGAGAATTGCTGAAGGTCGAGCATCGCGCTTCGGGCATCAACTACTTCGAGGATCCGAATCTGCTGCTGGTCAGCGAATACGATCGCGATCGCCGATGGGTCCGCTCGCTCCTGCATCGACTCGACCAACCCGACCAACCACCGCGTGTTCTGGACGATCGCAGCCAACGCGATCGCTACAACGACCCGGGACGAATTGCCCAGCGTCCCAACGACAGCGGTTTCCCTGTCGCTAGGCAACAAGGCGAATGGATTTATCTCTCCGGCCAAGGAGCTAGCCCCGAAGGGCTGCTCCCCTTCCTCGACCGACGAAGCTTGGAAACACTTGTCACCGAGAGACTCTGGCGCTGTCAGCCTGGTGCTCTGGAGTCCCCTGTCGCTTTCTGCGTAGAGTCAACGCCTGACGAAATCCAACTGATCACGCGACATGAAACTCCAACGTCGCCGCCCAATTATTTCCTCCGAAATCTGCAAACTGGCAGCAATCAACCGCTAACTGCTTTCGCAGACCCAACGCCTCAAATTCGGGGCATCAAGAAGGAAATCGTCAAATACAAGAGAACTGATGGCGTTGAGCTCTCGGCGACGCTGTATCTGCCAGCCGATCATCAGCCCGGCCAGCGACTCCCGCTGATCGTCTGGGCCTACCCGATGGAATTCAACGACCCCAGCACCGCTGGCCAGATTTCCAGCAGTCCTTGGACCTTCACTCGAATGGGTGGAATCACGCACCTCACGCTCGTGACCCAAGGTTATGCAGTCATGGACGCTGCAACCATGCCGGTTATCGGCGACCCCGAGACGATGAACGACACGTTTGTCGATCAGATCGTCAGTTCCGCCAAAGCAGCGATCGACAAAGCAGCCGAGATGGGCGTAGGCGATCCCAATCGAGTCGGCGTGGGAGGACATAGCTACGGCGCGTTCATGACGGCCAATCTGATGGCTCACTGCGATCTGTTCCGCGCGGGCGTGGCTCGCAGCGGCGCCTACAACCGGACACTCACGCCTTTTGGATTCCAAGCCGAGCGGCGGCCGCTTTGGGAGGCAAAAGACATTTACTTGAAACTCTCGCCCTTCATGTACGCCGACAAAATCAACGAACCTCTGCTGCTTGTACACGGCGAGGAAGATAACAATCCAGGCACCTTCCCGATCCAGTCGCAGCGACTCTACCAAGCGATCAAGGGAAATGGCGGTACAGCTCGTCTCGTGATGCTCCCCTTTGAAAGCCATGGATACGTGGCCAGGGAATCGGTCTTGCACACACAAGCCGAGATGCTTGCGTGGTTCGATCGCCATGTAAAAAATGCCAGCGCCGGAGCCGGATCGAAAGCCGATAAGCCCGCTGGACAACCAGACTAGACCATTCCACAAAGGACTCACGATGTCGATTGCAACTGACGGACTTCTGTTCGGACTGAAGAAGAACCTCGATTGGGCTCAGCGGCTCACAGCCGATCTGACCGAAGCCCAAATGACGCTGCAGCCTCCCGGAGAGCGACCAGCACCGGTCAATCATCCGGCATGGATCTTCAGCCACTTGAATGTCTATCTCCCCGTGATGGTCTCTTTGCTGAAGGGAGAGATGTTTGACGATCCGAAGTTCCATCCCTTCGGCATGCAGTCCAAACCGGAGACTGACTCTACGATTTACGCCTTGAAAGCCGAACTGCTTGCCGTTTGGAAACAAGGCCATGAAGAGATCGCCTCGCTCTTAGCCAGCGGATCGGATTCGGTCCTGCAACAGCCTGTGCAGCTTCCCCGCTGGAAAGAAATCATGCCAACAGCTGGTCTTGCAGTTCCCTACCTGTTGCTGGTCCACGAAAATCAGCACTTGGGACAGCTCAGTGCCTGGCGCCGAGTCTTAGGCCTACCCGCGGTCTAGTCGGTAAAATTTCTTCTGCCTTCCCTCTTTCGTTTAGCCCGTAGCCAACGGCGAGGTGAAGCGCGAGTTGATCAAGCGGTGCCAAATCAGCCACCGCTCTTCTCCGTCAGCCGGGCTTCGCGCCAGCCCCCGGTTTGAAGCGCGTTGATGGCAAGCCTCTCCTCACCGCCAGGTGGGTGCGCACCGCGGCGAACGTTTGCTGCATGGTGAATTAATTGCGCGGTGGCGACCCACCCTACAAGTTAAAAAGCGCTACGCTCAAGTCAGCTTTGCTGATGCCGTTGGGCTGGTTGGATTGGAAACCGCGGCAATCGCGGGGTGTGGCGGTTCCTTGAGCAACAGCTCGCGGAAATATTCGACTGACTCGTCGACCACATCGGCTTGGATCAGAATCAGCTCGCCCGGCTCCGAATTCTGAATTGCATTGTCGACGCTATCTTTCCAGGCGGTAAACCAAGCCTTGTGGCGTACGCGAGCACCGAGCGCAAGGCCTTCCCGGAACAACTGGATGATATCACCCGGTTGTCGACCACGAACGTAATCGCCTTCGTACAGAATCACTCGGTCAAAGTGATGCCCGAGCAACTGGCCTTGGCGAATCATGTCACCATCGCGGCGGTCACCGGCTGCGGAATAGACGGCCGTTCGGCGTTTGTTCGGGAAACCTTGCAAGGCATCGAGCACACCCTTTAAGGCCGATGGGTTGTGCCCGTAATCGACCACGAGGGTCAGCGACCCGTACTGCAAGATATTGAATCGACCTGGCGTGCCATCGATCGAGGGCTGGAAGGATTCGAGCCCAGCGCGAATGACTTCAGCAGGAACGCCAATCGTCCAAGCCGCCGCGGCTCCGGCCATCGCATTCTCGACTTGGAATCGAATCTTGCCTCCGTGTGTGATCGGGATTCGGTCGAGAGTCAGCAGCGTGAATTCACTCTCCCCATGAGCCAGAATCATCGCATTGTCGCGCACGAAAACGGCTTTCCCGCCAGCCTTGCGGCGAGCGACAACGTGTTCATTCTCCGGGTTGAACGAGAACCACACGACTTGTCCTGAACAATGCTCAGCCATCGCGACAGTCAGCGGGTCATCGGCATTCAAGACGCCGCTTCCCTCTTTGCTCACGGAATCAATCACGGTCCGTTTCACACGGGCCAACTGCTCGGGTGTCTCAACGCCGGCGATACCGAGATGGTCGCCTTCGCCAATGTTCGTCACCACGCCGACGTCGCTGCGGTCGTAGCAGACACCCTCACGGAGGATGCCACCACGAGCTGTTTCAAGAACCGCCGCATCAACGTTGGGGTTCTGGAGTATGCGTCGTCCGCTTTGAGGGCCAGAGCAGTCACCGCTGTCGATTCGACGACCCGCGATATAAACCCCGTCCGTGCTCGTAAAGCCAACCCGCTTACCTTGCAAAAAGAGAATGTGAGCAATCAATCGCACGGTGGTTGTTTTGCCGTTAACGCCGGTGACCGAGACGACAGGAATTCGGCCACTGTCTTCTGGCTTGAAGAGTAGGTCGACAATCGCTTCGCCAACAGGTTGGCCTTGGCCTTCGGACGGTTGCAGATGCATTCGCAGCCCCGGGCCGGCGTTTACTTCAACGATCCCCGCGTTTTGATTCTCTAGAGGAATGCTGATATCGCGAGCGACCACATCGACACCAGCGATGTCCAGTCCAACCATCTGAGCCGCCTCGACGGCGCGGGCAGCCACATCGGGGTGCACCTGCGCAGTGACATCACATGCCGTACCGCCGCTGCTCAAGTTCGCATTGCGGCGAATCAAAACAATTTGGCCCGGGGTCGGAATGGAATCCCAGTTGTAGCCTTGTTGCTCGAGGACTGCGAGCGAGACATCGTCCATCTTAATGTGGCTCATGATGGTCGCGTGTCCGTCGCTGCGTTGCGGGTCGCGGTTGACCTCTTCGACCAATTCGCGAACGGTCGATTTGCCATTGCCCGTGACTTGAGCCGGTTCGCGACGAGCGGCTGCGACGAGCCGATTGCCGACGACCAACAAGCGGTAATCCAATCCTTCGAAGAACTTTTCGACCATTACCGTCGATTCTTCGCGGCGTGCATTCTCATAGGCGCGGAAGACCTCATCACGCGTGTAGAGATTGGTTGTGACCCCGCGGCCGTGGTTGCCATACTGCGGCTTCACAACGACCGGAAGACCAATGTCGAGTGCAGCTTCCCAGGCATCCTCGGCGTTCTCGACGGGACGTCCATCCGGAACAGGGACGCCAACCACTTTCAGCAGGCGTCGCGTCAGCTCTTTGTCCTGGGCAATCGACTCGGCGATTGCGGGGGTCCGATCTGTTTCGGCTGTCAGAATTCGACGCTGCCGGGAACCGTAACCGAGCTGAACCAAGCTGCCAGAATTCAGCCGGAAGAAGGGGATTCCACGTTTCCGGGCTGCATCGACAATCGAGCGAGTGCTCGGGCCGAGACAAACGTCGTAAGCGAGTTCGCGGAGCTTGGCGACTTCACCCGCCACATCGAATGGCTGGTCTTCGACGGCAGCGAGCACCAACCGCCGGCCGACTTCCAACGCTGCCCGCGCGAGGCTTTCTTCTTGGTATTCGATCGCGACTCGGTAGACACCCTCTTCATCGAGTTCTCGCGCGCGACCGTAACCGACTTCGGTGCCGGCCAGCGACTGCAGCTCCAACACCACGTGTTCGAGAATGTGGGCCATGTAGGTCCCGCGCCGCAGTCGCTCAAAAAAGCCCCCGCGCTCGCCAACGCTACAGCGATGTTCGATCAGAGTGGGGAGCCAGCCCTTGAGCCGGTCATTGAAGCCGGGGATCATCTCCGAGGAGGTATCTTTCAACCCAGCCAAATCAACCCAGACTTCGAGAACTGGAAAGTTTGCCCAAGTATTGGGGCCGCGGAGGGCGAGCACTTTTCGGAAGGTCAGAGGCGCTACAAACGAGTCGCTGGACATATGTTGGTTTTGCGGACGAAAGCCGCAGCAAAGTTTCTACGCACCACAGCACAGAAGTCACAATAATCGAAGCAGCGTTCCCTGCGCCAAAAACAACGGCTCCCTCTGGAGGATCATCGGCAATCGACGGACGGGATTCTTTTCCCGACATGTCCGATCTCAAAGCAATGCAAACCGTCGCCTTCCGAACTGGTTACCGCACCAGCCCGACAATCAGTTCAGCTTGCCTTGCAGGAAAGGTCTCACGGCAAACCTAGGCGGCTGCCGTGACTTAAGGGCGGTCAGGGGAATGGAAGAATTACGTCGCGCAGACCCGTCTGGATCGACCAGATCGGCAACAATTATCGGACTACTTAACCTAAAAGCTAGAGCCGGGTTCCGCGAAATATTAACCATCCCTCCCGAACCGCGCTTGTTGCCATAGAATACCCCGCAAACAACGCTTCGTGGGAGTGGTCCGCCCCCTTCCTCTATAGGCCCGATTTATCGTTTAATTTTCCCCATAATTGGTCCAAAAGCTCTCAAAAGGACGCAGCCTAACCAGCTGGCATTTTTTGGGCAAATCCAAGCCTTGAGGCCCCCCCTGCCGAATCATTTTCAGTGAGCTAGTTTCCCACAGGTCTCTTTTTGCCGGATTAAGTTTTGACCCAGTCGTTGTCGGCCGAAAAGCAACTCGAGTCGGTCCCCTCGGCCTATCAGGCCGAGCTGGCGGAGCTTTGGCAGCAAGGCGAGTCGCTTGTTGCCCTAGCCGAACTGGACCTCGATGCGGCTCAGAAATTCGCCCGCTCCTTGGTGGTCCTTACCAATCAGCGGCTGCTCTTTTTCCCGGCCGCTCGCACCGCGCCGACCACATGGGTCTTCAGTCCCCAACTGGCGATGCGAACCTCGCTCCATGCCGGCCTGGGAATTGCTCGGCTTCTGGATGACAACCAGCTGGTAAAGACCTGGAACTACACAGCCGCCCAAGCCGCCGTCGTCGAGCGTCTCGCGATTACGTTCAACGCCGCGATTCGCGCACAAGCCAGCGGAAAAAACGAGAACGGCAACAATTCCAGCTCTACTTGTCCGTCTTGCGGGGCGATTCTCTCGCCCGACCAACCCGTCTGCTTGGCTTGCGCTCCCGCCCCTGCCCCACCGGCCACGCGATCGCTGGTCAAACTCTGGCGATTCGCCCATCGCCGGCGCGGGATGATCATCTTCGGCTTCTTGCTGACGCTGGCCGCAACGGTCGCAGGCTTGATTCCTCCTTACATCACGATGCCGCTGACCGACAAGGTGCTGATCCCTTGGCAGAACGGTCAAAAAGTTCCATTCAGCGATTTCTACTGGTACCTCGGGGGATTAACACTCTCTGCTCTGCTGGCTTGGGCTCTCGGCTGGGCCAAGACCTATGTGATGGCCAAAGTCAGCGAGCTGATCAGCGCCGACCTGCGAAACGAGACCTACAACCATCTCCAGCGACTTTCGCTCGAATTTTTCGGAGGCAAACGAACCGGCGATCTCATCTCGCGCATCGGCAGTGACACCGATCGCATCTGTAACTTTCTCTCGATTCACTTGCTCGATTTTGCTTCTGATATTCTGATGATCACTCTGACGTCGATCATCCTTCTGAAAATCGATCCGGTCCTGGCCCTCGTAACGCTCGTTCCCTTTCCGGCGATCGCTTGGTTGATTCAACGAGTTCGCGTCAAACTGCGACACGGCTTTGCCCGCTCCAGCCACGCTTGGGGGGAGATGGTCAGCGTCATGACCGACGCCATCCCCGGTATCCGCGTCGTCAAAGCGTTTGCTCAAGAGCGCCGCGAAGTCGAACGCTTCCGCGAAGCCAACGATCACGTGCTCGAGTCAAATCTGCGAGTCAACCGGCTCTGGGCTTTCTTCAGCCCCACTGTCAGTCTGCTGACCGAAATCGGGATTCTGATCATTTGGACGTTCGGCGCCTGGCGTGTCTTCCAAGGACAGATTACGGTCGGCGTGCTGACGACTTTTATCGCTTACATCAGCCGCTTTTACGTGCGGCTCGATTCGCTCAGCCGAATGCTTGCCAACACCCAGCGCGCCGCAGCGGCAACCTACCGAATCTTTGAAATCCTTGACCGCCAGCCCAGCGTCATGGAGCCGGCTCGGCCGATTGAGCCGGGGCGACTGGAAGGACGGCTGGAGTTGCGTGATGTCCGCTTCAAGTATGGCAACCGCGAGGTGATTCGCGGCGTCGACTTTAATGTCGAGCCGGGTGAATTGATTGGGCTTGTCGGACCGAGCGGGTCCGGCAAGAGCACGCTAGTCAATCTCGTCTGTCGTTTTTATGACGTGACTGAGGGGTCGGTGCTGGCTGATGGTCAGGATATTCGTTCGTTCCCGATCGAAAAATATCGCAGCAACATTGGCATCGTCCTCCAAGAGCCATTTCTGTTTTACGGTACGATTGCCGAGAACATTGCCTACGGTAAGCCCGCGGCCAGTCGCAATGAAATTATCGCGGCAGCTCGAGCCGCCCACGCGCATGACTTTATTCTCCGCCTGCCGGACGGTTACGACTCGCTCGTCGGCGAGCGTGGCCAGTCTCTCTCCGGTGGCGAGCGACAAAGAATTTCGATCGCCCGGGCGATTTTGACCAACCCGCGAATTCTGATCCTCGATGAAGCAACTTCAGCCGTCGACAACGAGACCGAGCGCGTTATCCAGGCCGCGCTCGACAACTTGATCAAGGGCCGCACAACGATTGCGATCGCCCACCGCCTGAGCACCCTCCGCAACGCAGACCGCATCGTCGTCATGGAGAATGGTCAAGTTGCAGAAGTCGGCAAACACGAAGAGTTGCTCAGCAAGGGCGGCGTCTATACCCGGCTACATCAAGCTCAACTGGTGCATTGAAAGAGGAAAAGCCGATGAGTCAAACGTCTGCGAATGGACAGGTTGCTCGGCTCGAGCGCCGCGCCGACGGGTCGCTGCTCGTGCATTTAGCCGAGGGTGAAATTATCGCAGATGCTGTGCCGCTGCGACTCTTTCCTCTCTCCGAGCCACTTCGCTGGATCGCCTTGCTCGATGCGGAGGGACACGAGCGTGCACTGCTTGAATCGCTGGAGCAACTGGCCGCGGCCGATCGCGAGTTGTTGATCGAGGAACTCTCCCGACGAGAGTTTGTGCCGATCATCCAGCGGGTCACGTGGGTTTCGGGGAACTCTGAGCCATGTAGCTGGAAAGTCGAAACCGATCGGGGCGAGACCGAATTTGTCCTCAAGGATGAAAACGATATCCGTCGCCTCGGGCCCCACAGCGTTCTGGTCGTCGATAGCCACGGCATCCGCTATCTCATCCCCAATCGGGACCAACTCGACCCCTACACCAAACGCGCCATCGAGTGGTACGTCTGATCGTAGAGCGGTTGTCCCAAACTGCTTGGTTGCTCGTGAAAATGATCACCTGAAGGTTCCGAGCCATTGAGGACAATCGCTAAACGATCTTTTTCATCTGGCTTCGCGAGAGTCTTCGATTGTGAGCTCTCTGTAATGCAATCGCGAAATGCATGAGCTTCCGAGTCATTCGCCGTTTTACCTTGAAGCGACTTAGGTCTCGATCCGCTATCCTCTGCACGATCCATATAGGTGGCCTAACAGGAAACCAGAAAACCTTGGAATTCTTGCAGCGAGAGCGCGGACAGCCTGGAATTCGGCCTAGGGTTACCAAAATTCTCCTTTCGCAGGTCGCTAAAGCAAGACCGACATGGATTCAATTACTGCTGAGCCACGCGCTCAAAACGATTCGGGACTTACCGATCGGCATCAGCCACCGGCCGCTTCATCCAAGCAGTCCCGCTTTGAGGCTTTGGCAGCAGAATTGTTTGCTTGCTCCAATGCGTCACCGAAGAAATTGTGCAAAATCATCGAGCGAGACGTGGCCCTCAGGGCTGAGGTGATCGCTCTCGCGAACTCCTTTATTTTCTCTTTTGGCCGTCCTGTTCGAAGCCTTGCTCAAGCGGTCGCCTGTCTTGGTTATGCGCGGTGTCGGCAGCTAGTCGCTAACAAATTGGGAGTCGAGCACTCCGAGGAGATGGAACCAGAGCAATCGGATAGACCGAAGTCAGATTCGAATTCTTCGCGACGACTACCAGGAGTCCGTCCGTACCGAAAAGAACGATTAAGCAGTCTGTACCCTCCCAAAAATCGCGGCCCGAGACCGCATTTCCTCTCCACAGAGCAAGGTCGGACCTAAGTTTTATACACCTCATACCGGGTCTCACCCCGCACAACTGAAGTTTTTCAGGCTGAGCCGGTCAGATCCAGATGACTTTATTACGGAGATCTCCGCCGTGTTTCAACGGGTTTTTTCGCCGGAAACGACTGTCCGCAACATCGAACTCCCAACCGAACTCGCGTTGCGGATGGGCTGCAATCTCGACCAAATGAAGGTCTTGCCTGACGTCGCCGTGCAGGCATTGGATATCGCCAAGGATCCCAACTGCTCTGTGACTCGCTTTTCGACGGTTGTTGAGCAAGACGTTAAATTGACCACCGACATTTTGCGGATGGCAAACACGGTTGTCTTCTCCGGTGGCCAGCGAATTACGAGTTTGCATCAAGCGATCATTCGGCTTGGTTTCCGCCATTGCAAAAACCTGATCCTCTCTTCCTGCATCGGCAGCCTGATGCGACGAATGACGATTCAGGAAACGCATATTCGGGAAAAGCTCTACAAGCATGGGTTTCTCACTGCGCTGATCTCCGCCAACCTTAACAATCTCTACGGCATTCGTTTCATGGGCGAGGAGTTCACCTCGGGCCTGATCCATGATCTGGGACGAGCCCTGGTCGCGATGTACATGCCAGCCGAATTCAAACAAGTTGATCAACTGAACTTTGTCGAAGACGATTTCCTGCTCGACCGAGAAAAAGAAGTTTGGGGAACGACCCACTGCGAGGTCGGAGCTTGGTTTGTTCAGCACAATATGCTGCCCGACCAATTGACCGATGTCGTGCGGCACCATCATCACCCAGAACGGACCGGCGAGAATCGAATCCTGACAACTCTCGTGGCAGCCTCGGACGAAATCGCGAACTACGTTCACCAGTTGGGTGCTCCCCGAGATCTACCGATCGAAAAACTCTCGATGTTGGTCAAATTGGAAGAAGTTGGCATCGACCGGGCAATCGAAAAATTTGCCGACCAAGCGACTCAAATTGTCAGCATTGCTTTGGCCGACCTCTGCAGCCTAAACCAGCGGCGCTAGTCGAGGCAACAGCTGCAATGCCGAATGCTCCGGATGTGACGCCTGGGGAATTCGGCTTGTCTCTAAGTCTGCCCAAGTATCTTCACTAACCGGCGCAGCTGCGTTTTACGGGGTAAGTTTCCACTGACTCGCCTTGTCGTTCTTTTGCAATCCAGCCAGCCTGCTCCGCAGAACGGTCCAGCCCCGCGCAAAACAATGTCAACCAAACAACCGCCAGTGCGTAAGTTCAAAGTCATCACTCCGGAACAAAAACGGCGCGAGGCTCGGCAGCGACTCCTCTGCAATCTCTCGATTTGCCTAGCTCTAGCACTACCGATGGTAGTTGGCGGATGGTGGTGGTTCAGTTCATCCAGCCCAAGCCAACTGAAAGGTCCTGCTCAGTGGCCGCAAGCTTCACAACTCGTTCGCAACCTCGCGGCCCCGACAATGGTCCTCTTCGTTGAGTCAAAGCAACCCGAGGCAGCCAATAAGCTGGATGAGCTCGATCGCTTAGTCAACACAAATCTTGTCTCGGCCTACGTGATCTTTGACGAGAAACAACCAGAGCCATTGCTTCTGGAACGCGCTCGCAGACTCCCCAACACCCGCGTCGTGATCGACTCCCAGCAGCAAGAAGCTGAACAATTCTTGACCAAGTCGGCAGGTGATTGCCTGCTGTTCGATCGCTCTGGCCGGCTTCGCTTCAACGGTGACTTGGCAAAGAGCGGAGAACAAGCCAATCAAAACCTAAGCCTACTCACGAGCACACCGGCGACGACTCCTGTCGCCAGTCGCAATCACGCGACCGCTGCCGCACAGGAATAAGCTGGTTCGAGCAGCCTGATGACGACGGTTCTGCCCCCCTAACTCTGGCTGCCTGAGACGGATCTCAATTCAATTGGAGACGAGCCCGGACCCGCTCAGGATTGCTAACGCGATTCCCAAATAAGCTCCTGCTATAATCGGGTCGGTTGATTCGCAGACCGGGGGCCGTGATGTACAAGTTTCTGAATAAGTGGACGCGCAAACTCCATCGCTGGGGCGCGATTCTTACCTGCGTTCCGCTGTTGCTCGTAATCCTGACCGGGCTAATGCTCCAAGTTAAAAAGCAGGTGCCATGGGTCCAGCCACCTACGCTTAAGGGATCAGTCAAAGAACCCGCTGTCGATTGGTCCCGGCTGCTGACCAGTTGTCAGCAAGACCCAAACGCCGGGATCAAGTCATGGGCGGAAATCAGTCGGCTCGATGTTCAACCCGCTAAGGGTGTCGTCAAAGTTCAAGCTGCGAACCACTGGGAACTCCAGCTCGACTTGGCCGACGGCCGCATCCTCTCATCCGCATATCGCCGATCGGATTGGATCGAACAACTTCACGACGGCTCTTTTTTTGGCGATTGGGCCAAGCTTTGGCTTTTTTTCCCCAATGGTTTAGTCTTACTGGGGCTGTGGCTGACCGGCGCTTATCTCTGGTACCTTCCCTTCTACGCCAAACGCAAAAAGAAAAAGACAACAGTCAAAGCCGTAACGGAAGACGCCTAAAGGCTACTACACTTCGTCCCTGCAAGGTGCTTGATCGCTCAACTTGGCAGTAAGGTTACTCGCACCGTCCCTCGTTCCTCTTCGGTATCGACACGGACCTTCACTCCAAGGAACATTTCAAGAATTTCCAAGTGAGTCGTCGCGTGCAATGAGAGCGGCCCGGTCCGAAACTGGTGGCTCTGCCCGTTTTGCCAAACCGCCAGCCCAAGGGGGAGCATCCACTGGTCAGCCAAGTGCTCGCCGACCGGCGCATCGTGGCTTAAATAGGCCTGCACCCCCCGCGCCACCCGCTTGGCGACATGCTCTGCCGGCACTCCACGCTTGCCGAATTCGCTGATGAGTTCACAGCAATTCGCCGACTCGATAGTTGCCATCACTACATTCCCAGGCCCATTTGACCCAACTTCCTCGGCTCGACCTGAGTTCGGCGACCAGCCCAACTCGTCAAGAACCGTATTCACCTCACGCCGAGCGATTTCGAGCGGCAAGCGGGCAACAAGCGCACGAACGGAATGCTCGCCCAACGCACCTCGCTCAAGCAAATCAAAGCCTTCAAGTTTGTTGCTCGGTGTGACCTCCGCGACGACCTTGCCGCCACCAGCCGGGAAAAAGCCATACCGCTCCAATCGCAGCTCCACGCTGGGCCCCAGTCGCTTGAGCTGCGGCAAGTAAACGCGGTCCAGAAAGTCGACCGGCGGAGCGAAGGGATTGTGTGTCCCCCCAGTGACGCTGACGCGTGAACTCCCACTGGCCAACATCAGCGCCGGGAGGACTGTCTGGAGGACCAAGGTGGCACTGCCTGCAGTCCGAATGTCAAACGCGAACACGCCACCGACAACTGCGGCTGGGCGAAACTCCAACTCTTGGCTACCGATCGATCCGCCGATGACCTGTGCATTGCCCACGCGCGCGGCTGCTTCAACGCAAATCAGATGTTGCGGCTGGAGCCCGGGGCGCTGACGCCCCGCCCGAATCCGGGAAAGCCTCACTGGCCGGCCGGTTACCAGCGACAAGCCGAGCGAACTGCGGAGGATCTGCCCTCCCCCTTCGCCACGCGATCCATCGATTTCGATCAGGTTTTCCGACATGAGCTTCTCACTAAGCAGAACGGCTCTGCTGCTTTAATACTTCCCGCGGATATTTCCAGCCACTTTGTCCTGATACCAGTTTCTCAGCCGCGAATGCTGCTCAGCCGAAATGGCTGGCATCTCACTGGCGGCGGCATTTTCTCTTGCTTGAGCCGGTCGCTTCGCACCTGGAATCACGGTCGTCACTTGTGGCCAATCAAGGCACCAGCGCAGCGCCCACTGCGACATCGTCCAGCCGCTGGGAACCAGCGGCCGCAGGTCTTCGACCAATTCCAAACCCCGGGCGAGTTCCAGCCCAGCAAACGTCTCTCCCACATTAAACTTCTGGCCATCGCGATTGAAGGTTCGATGATCGGTCGGAGCAAACTCGGTCGCTGCGCTGAAACGACCACTGAGCAATCCGCTCGCCAATGGTAGGCGGACAATGATCGCGACCCCCTTTGCGGCCGCAGCCGACAGGAGCTGCTCAAGCGGCTTCTGCCGAAAGACATTGAAAATGATCTGCAGCGAACTCAGGCCTTCAATTGCCAAACAATTGAGCCCTTCTTCGACCGTTTCGACTGAAGCTCCAAAAGCAGAGAGCTTTCCGGCGCGAATAAGTTCGCGCAGCGCTTCCCAAACGGCTCCATCAGCAAGGTTTGCTTCCGGCAAACAGTGAGTTTGCGTCAAGTCGATCCGCTCTACCCCGAGCCTGTGCAGCGAGTCCTCTGTGTGGCGAATGACGGCTTCCCGAGTAAAGTTCCCTGGCCAACCCGGATCCGATCGCCGTCCCAGTTTGGTGGCAAGAAAAAACTTCTCCCGCTGGCCGCATTCCCCGAGAAATTTGCCGATGAGCTGTTCACTTCGCCCGCCCCCATAGATGTCCGCCGTATCCAGGAACGTGACCCCAGCATCCGCCGCCGCGCTGAGCGTCTCGAATGCCTGATCGTCCGTGACATCTCCCCACTCGGTTCCTCCCAATTGCCAAGTCCCCAGTCCGATTTCCGAAACTGCTTGACCAGTGGCCGGAAAAATTCGAGTGCGCATGCCATGCTCCAAAAAATGAAAACGAAACAAGTCCCACCAACGCGGAAGCTTAGTTGATCCTACCGTCCGCCATTATAGGTATCCTAGGTCCCGCCGAAGCGTGCTCAGAGCTGGATCCGCTTCGACCAACTCAACTAGTCGCTGATTGGTCACCGGTGTTGGTTTGGGGTTCTGCACGCGCAGCGAGCGGATCTTCGGACTGCGGTCACCAATCCTCCAAGGCCGCCAAGCGCGCCGATTCGGGACAGAATAGATATCCGTACCAACGGATTGGACGCTCCCGATGAATTCAAACAACTCCAGCGTCAGGTCCTGCGGTCGGGCGATCAGATCTTCATAGCGAACCAGGCGAACGTCAGCCGGTGTTTTGTGATGCAACTCCAGTAAACGTCTTGTCACCGGTAGCCAGTAAGATTTCGCAAGCCAGCGATCGAACTTTGGTCGCGATTGACGAGCGAAGCAACCGAGCGTCATCCGGCGGAGTGACTCGACGGTAGGATAGACATCACGAACCAGCACGATCACGCGGCGATTGGCGATTCCCGGGAGACGCGGATAGCGGGTCCTCTCGTGAAACCATGCGGGGTGCTTCAAGACAAGAATTCGCTGCGGTGCCAGCCCCCACATTTCATCCAGTTTGGGATTCCGTCCAGAGTAGCGCTGGAAATTGACTTCATTCAAACCTGAAACATCCGGCGCGTAAGCCAGAAGCGAGTTGAGCAAGGTCGAGCCGCTTCGCATCGTGGAAGCGATCAACACAAGTTGTCTGGCGGCTGTGGGTGAACCGGCCACTGGAATCGCCTCGGGATGATTGAATGATCCGGAAAAATTGAATGTTAGTCACCCCGGCGATCGGCCGACAAGTAGGAGCCGATGGACCCCGAAGAAATCGCCGAGGATGAGGCTTTCCATCACGCCGGCATGCTGGTTAATCGCAAGGTTTCAGGCTATTCTTGCCACAACTCAAGGCCGTCAAGCTAGTTCGCCAATCGAAACATGTCATCCGACGTCAGCCCCATCGCAGCCAAACCCTTTTTGAAATGGGTCGGCGGTAAAACCCAGCTCCTTGCGCAGTTTGAACCACTGCTGCCAGGGGCGCTGCGCTCTGGTCAGGTCAAGCGTTACTTCGAACCATTCCTTGGCGGTGGAGCGCTGCTCTTCGATTTGATTGCTCGGTTTAACCTACAAGAATGCTATGCCTCCGACTTGAATCCAGACCTGATCAATTGTTATCGTGCGGTTCAGGTCAATGTCGAAGGATTGATTGACCGACTCAGTCCCTTGTCGGAACGCTACCTTGCAGCGCGAGCTGATCGTCGCCGCGCAATGTTTTATCGCGTCCGCGAAGAGTTCAATTCCGTTGAGTTACGCAGTACGCTGTCACTCGACCGAGCCGCGCAGCTTTTATTTTTGAATAAGACTTGTTTCAACGGGCTCTATCGGGTGAATCGCCATGGTCGGTTCAACACGCCCTCGGGAGTTTGGAAGAAGACCAATCCACGAATTCTGGATGCCGAAAATTTGCGCGCGGTATCCGAGGCATTGAGATCCGTTCAGCTCGAATGCCGGCCCTACGTGGCGATTGAATCGCTCGCCGCGCCTGGCGATTTGGTCTACTTCGATCCGCCTTACCGACCGCTTTCCCCCACAGCGCGGTTTGAGAGTTACACAGCAGACGGTTTCGGTGATGAACAACAGCGCGAGTTAGCCGCTTGTTTTACTAGACTCGCTCAGCGCGGAGTGCTGGTCATGCTCAGCAATTCCGATCCGCGATCAAGCAATCCGGACGATGACTTCTTTGATGAGCTCTACCGCGACTTCACCATTCATCGGGTACAGGCGACTCGGATGGTCAACGCCCAAGCGACCGGCCGCGGCCGGATTAGCGAAATCCTGGTGACCAGTTGGCAGGCGTAAAGACCCGGCTGGGGAGGAGAAGACGCCGGCTGATTTGTACCGTTTGATCAACTTGCGCTTCGCCTCGCCGCTGGCTACGGGCTATACGACAACCCCAGTTCCTGTTCTCTCTTTACTACTCTTACCCCCGCGCCCTCTGTGCTCTCTGTGTTTACCT